>Ga0209415_10000178_pt1 | contig 105744 bp, 106 predicted proteins | sample PeaSoiSIISIP2007_FD_187696 | JGI IMG/M metagenome (GOLD analysis project Ga0209415, IMG submission 187696) | Peat soil microbial communities from Weissenstadt, Germany - SII-SIP-2007 (SPAdes) (version 2) | ecosystem: Environmental > Terrestrial > Soil > Wetlands > Peat | place: Germany...
GCGGTCGTAGCTCAATTGGATAGAGCAACAGGCTACGAACTTGTAGGTTGGGGGTTCGAGTCCCTCCGACCGCGATTTTCGACACTTTGGACGAATCGAGCACGCCACGAAAGACGGACCGCCGTGGTTACAGAAAGATGAGGTCCGAAGTGGCCCTCTCGGCTCGGTAGCTCAGCGGTAGAGCGGGGGACTCATAAGCCCTAGGTCGTAGGTTCAAATCCTACCCGAGTCAAGTTTTCGCGGCGCCCGCCGCTGGTAGAGGTAAGAGCATGTCGACGATCCCGTGCGATTTCTGCCCTCACCCCGTTGACCGGGGACAAATGGAGGAGATCGAGATCTCGCACTACGTCCCGGATTCGTCCGGCGACGATCTCGCGTACGCGCGCACGTATTTCTTCGGACATCCCGACTGCGTGCGGAAATTTTACCGTGGGTTGGTCGATCACAAACTCGATCTCTTCAAGCACATTCCGTCGACGGCTCCGGCCAACGGAGACGATAAGAAAGCATAACGCGAGCGCCCGTAGCTCAATTGGATAGAGTGTCGGCCTCCGAAGCCGAAGGTTGCGCGTTCAAGTCGCGCCGGGCGCAAATCATTTCGGCCGTGGCGCTCGCGGGGCTGCTGCTGCTGCCCGGCGCCGCCGAGCTTGCTCGGGCGGAGAGCGCGCTGATCCCGCTCGAGGTCGAGGCGACCCCCAACGATACGTCGGGCACGGCCTACTATGCTGCCGACATGGGCTTCTACGAAAAGGCCGGGCTGAGCGTCAAGATCACGACGTTGAACAATCCGGGTGCCGCCGCGGCGGCGATCGCCAGCGGGGCCGTCCCGATCGGCGGCCTCTCGCTATCGGTAGCGGCGATAGCGCGCGAGAAGGGCGTGCCCATCGTCATGATCGCGCCGGCCGGACTTTACCTCAGCACGACGCCGACTTCCGGGATCATCGTACTCAAGGATTCGACGCTTCGCAAAGCGGCGGATCTCAACGGCAAGACGCTTGCGACGCGCGATCTGTCGAACATGAGTTACTTGGCTGCTAACTTGTGGATCGACAAGAACGGCGGCGATTCGAAGTCCGTCCGTTGGGTCGAGATCAACGATCCGCTCGACGTCGCCGCGATGCAGCAAGGGCGCATCGACGCGGCCTCGGTCAGCGAACCGGCGCTCGATACGGCGTTGCACGGCGGCGTGGCGCGCTCGATCGCGCCGGTCTTCGACTCGATCGGAAAGCGATTCCTCATCGGCGCGTATTTCACGTCGGAAGACTACGCCAAGATGCACCCCGACGTCGTCCGCAAATTTGCCGGTGCGATTGCGGCAGCGTCCGATTGGGGGAATAAGAATCGCGAGCGCAGCGCGCAGATATTGGAGAAGTACGCCCAAGCACCCGTCGCGCCCGGCAGTACGCGTGTGACGTACGCAGATGCCCTGCGCGCGAGCGACGTCCAGCCCGTCCTCGATGTGTTGTTGAGTTTCGGCATCCTGAAAACGCCGATGCGGGCCAAGGATCTCTTCTCGAGCTTGGTGCCCTCTCAGTGAAGGCGATCGTCTGCGCCCTCGCGGTGGCCACGGTGCTGCTCTTTCCGCCCAGCGGTTCTCGGGTCGAGGCGCAGAATTCGCCGCCGACGATCGAGGCGGCTGGACCGCCGAACGACACGGGCGCTTTGATCTTCTACGCGGCAGACATGGGCTTCTTCGAGAAAGCCGGCTTGCGCGTCAAGGTCACGTCGCTCAACAATTCGGGCTCGATCTCCTCGGCGATCGCCTCAGGGGCGGTGCAAGTCGGATCCTTTGCGGTCTCCGTCGGTGCGCTCGCGCGCGAAAAGGGGATTCCCCTCGTGATGATCGCGCCCGCGGGACTGTACCTCAGCTCGGCGCCGACATCAGGACTCATCGTGCGCAAGGATGCCCTCATTCGAAAAGCCGCCGACCTCAATGGCAAGACCGTCGCGACGCGGGACATCTCGAACATGAGTTACTTCGGAGCCAAGCAGTGGATCGACCAGAACGGGGGAGACTCGAAAACGATTCATTGGGTCGAGATCCCGGACACGAGCGACGTCGCCGCCCTCCAAGCCGGCCGCATCGATGCGGCCTCCGTCAGCGAGCCGGCGCTCGACGATGCGCTGCGCGGCGGAGAAGTTCGTTCGTTGGCGCCGATTTTCGATGCGATAGGCAAGCGCTTCCTGATCAGCGGGTACTTCACGTCGGAAGACTACGCGAAAGCCCATCCGGACGCCGTGCGGAAATTCGCCGACGTCATCATCGCGACGGCGCGGTGGGCGAACCGGAATCGCGCGCAGAGCGGTGCGATCTTGGAAAAGTACGCGCAGACGCCGGTCCTCCCGGGAAGTACGCGCGTTACTTATGCCGAACGGCTTGGCTCGGCCGACGTCCAACCGGTGCTCGATCTCCTACTGAACTACGGCTTGCTGAAAGCGCCGATGCGCGCGAAGGACCTGTTCTCACCGCTCGTCTCGTCGCAGTAAAAGGAAGGACTCTCCATGGCTCGCATCAGGCACATCGCTCTCGTCGCCTTAGAATCGGAAAAAGTAGCTGAATTCTACAAAACTGCGTTCGGAATGGAAGAAGTCCATCGCCATAAGGGCGCCGAGACGGGCGACCGCTACGCGATCTATCTTTCGGACGGGTACATCAATTTGGCGATCTTGCCGATCAAGGATCGTCCCGAGGGGATCTACCACTTCGGTTTCGAGGTCGAGGACGTCGATCAAGCCTTCGATACCGCGCTCGAAGCCGGCGCGAAGCCGCCGTACAAGACGCTCCCGCGGGACGGCCGCTTCGCAGAGAAGTTCGTCGTCGATCCGGTCGGCATCAAAGTCGATCTCTCACGCGGATGGGCGACGTCGCCGGTGAAGAAAGCCGAGGCGGTCGAGACCGTTCGGAGCTAGCGCCGCGACCCGTTGACCGACGAGGACTATCTGCGGCGAGCGATCGCGCTCGCCGCTCAAGCAGAGGCCGACGGCGACGTGCCGATTGGTGCCGTCCTCGTATGTGGCGACCTCGTCGTCGAAACGAAGAACGAAAAAGAACGTCGCCCCGACCCAAGTGCTCATGCCGAGATGCTCGCGATCCGAGAGGCCGCCCATCGCCTGGGCGTCTGGCGTCTCGCGGGGGCGACGCTCTACGTCACCAAGGAGCCGTGTCTGATGTGCGCGGGCGCGATCGTCGCGGCCCGCATCGAGCGCCTCGTGTTCGGCGCCTACGATCCGAAGGGCGGCGCAGCCGGCAGCGTCATCAACGCCTTCACCTCGCCCGCCGTCAACCACCGAGTCACCGTAACCGGCGGCATATTAGAAGAAGAGACGAGTCACCAGCTCCGAGCGTTCTTCGAACGCAAACGCAACAAGGAAACAGAACTTTAGCGCCCCCCCTCGGGGAATGGTCGTACAGGAAAAAATCGCGAGGGGCGCTATAGTACGGGGGCCCCAAAAGCCAAAGGCTTTTGGGGGGCGCGCAGGGCTAGGCCCGGAGCGCCTCTCCAACGGAGAGGTGGTCGAGTGGTTGAAGGCACCCGCCTCGAAAGCGGGCAGACGTGATGAGCGTCTCGAGAGTTCGAATCTCTCCCTCTCCGCCAGAACGCAAACGACGGGCCTGCCGCCCGCCGTTTTCGTTTCATCCCAGACGCGGATCCGGAGGACTGTCCGGAAACGCGAACTGGTCGAAGGTGGCGTCGACGGTAAAGTGCACGCGCCCGATGTGGAGCGGGCCGTATTCGGTCTCTTCGTAGAACGCGCGGTTGACGAGCCAGTGGTTTTGCACCATGAGGTAGTCGACGGCGAACGTGCGGTCGTTGAGACCGGTGAAGACTACTCGTACCGGCAGATGGGTCTGATTATCGATGACGAGCTCCGAAAAGAAGAGGTTGCCGCGATAATTGCGCAGCAGCGTCGGGAGCGGCCTAAGCGTGATGTGCGTCTTCCCGTTGGGATCGTCGCTTGAATCGTCCGCGTATTTTGCGTAGTAGTATCTCAGGTTCGTGACCGTCACATCGGCCCCGCTGGTCGACTGCCCACCGCTGTAGCGCAGCGGTTGGACGTCGGTGACGTAGGAGTCGAGTGAGTTGTGTGGTCCACCCGTCCCGACGAGCCGAAAATATGAGAGCGCGTCGAAGGTCGGCAAAAGCGGAAAGGCATGACCGACTCGTTCGGCGCCTTGGGGCAGATCTTGCATGATCGCCAAATCGTCGCGCGTGCGCGCCTTCACGTCGCGCATGACGTCGGCGCGGCGGTTCATCGCTTTGACCTCGACGTGCGCAACGGTTCGGTAGGTCAGCCAGGGCGGCGCTTGAGCGTAGACGGCCGCAGCCGTATTAGCGGCCTGCTGAAAAGCAACATCCGGAGAGACCACGGAACGTCGCTTCGCCTCGCCTCCCGCAGCATACTTCCGGCAGCACAGGCTGGAGCAAGCGACCGCCGAAGCGATGCGGCATGGATGAAGCATTTGTCATACGCGGTCAAGTCGCGTTGTCTTGTAAGGGGAGCCACGTCATCGTCCACGCCGGCGAGAAGAAAGCGGCCGCCATCGGCGTTCCGATGTGTATCGCAGTCGTCGATGCGGGCGGAAACCTCGTGGCGTTTACGCGCATGGACGGAGCGCGCGTCGCATCGATCGCAATCTCGCAAACCAAAGCGCGTTCCGCAGCGACGCGCCGCCGTCCGACGGCCGACGAGCTCGGGGACGATCCGATTCATGCGCTGCGCATCGCGCACGCCAGCGGCTCCCTCGTCACGGCGATGAAGGGCGGCCTGCCGATCGTCATCGACGGCCAAGTCGTCGGCGGGGTCGGCGTGAGCAACGGGACCGGGGAGCAAGATCTCGAGGTCGCACAAGCCGGTATCGACGCGCTCCTGGCATAGCAGCATGTTGTTACGGGCCCCCTCGGGGAAAGATGAACTTAGTAAGATCATGATGGGCCCGACGGTTTGGGGGCCCCATGCGCAGCATGGGGGGCGCGGAGCCTGGGGCGGAGCGCCGTAAGAATGCAAGCAAAGTGGCAGTACCGCTTTCCGGTTTCGCGGGAGCGGTTGTGGCCGTTCGTCTCGGACACCGATCGCATCAATCGGAGTGCCGGTCTGCCACCCGTGACGTATCGCCTTGAGACAGGCCCCGATGGAAGACCACGCACGATCGCGACGGCGCGACGCGGGCCGCTGCGTATCGCGTGGGAAGAGCCGCCGTTCGAGTGGGAAGTCCCCACGCGGCTCGGCGTGACGCGCCGTTTTTTGGATGGCCCGTTCCAGACCTTCGTCAGCGAGGTGCGGCTCGCGGCGGACGGAGACGGGACGGTGCTCGAGCATCGGGTCGAGTTGCAGCCGCGCAACGCGTTGGGGAGAGTGCTCGCGCCGCTCGTGATCGAGTTTGGCCGGCGCGGCGCCGAGCGCGCCTATGCGGATGCGATGCGGGCCGCGCTTGCGGACGGAGATGCACCGGCGCCGACGCAGCGTCAGGCAGAGGAAGAGACGGCGCTCGAACGGCGCTTCGTCCGGGCCCTCGAGCAGGAGCGCGCGCTCGAGGGGAAGGTCGAGGCGCTTCGCGGACCCGCACGGGCGCTCGCCGCCTTTCTCGAAATGGCCGACGAGCGCGACCTTGCGCGCATCAAGCCGTACGCGCTCGCCGATCAGCTCATGACGGACCGGCGCTCGGTGCTCGCGGTGATGCTCGCGCTGACGCGCGGCGGCTTCTTGGATTTGTCGTGGGACGTGATCTGCGGGAGCTGTCGGCGGCCGCAGCAGTTCGACAAGCTCGAGGATCTGAAGTCGGGGATCCACTGCCCGATGTGCAACATCACGTACGGCCCCGAGTTCGACCGCAATGTCGAGGTGACGTTCAGCGCGGCGCCGCTCGGCAAGGGAGTCGACGTGCCGGTGTTCTGCGCCGTCGGGCCACACGCGAACCGGCAGGTCTTCGCGCAGTCAGCGCTCGACGCGGGTGACGGCGTGACGTTCGAGGTTCCGCTGGCGCCGGGGCGCTATGCGATCTCGGTTGCGCCCGATCGTGCGATCGCATTCGACGTCGAAGAGACCGGCGAGCAATCGGCGATCGACGGAGAATTCGACGCGCAGGTGATCCGGCTGTCGACGAAGCGGGTCAAGCCCGGCGTGCTGCGGATCACCATGAAAAACGCGACAGCCGCGCCTGCGCTCGTGAAGGTCGTCGAAGCCGCGCTTCCCGCAGATATCGCGACCGCGGCCGACGTCACGGCGATCCAAGAGTTCCGGGATCTGTTTTCGAGCGAAGTCCTCGCCACCGGACTCGAGCTCGCGATTCGCTCGATGACGATCGTCTTCAGCGACTTGGTCGGCTCGACGCACCTGTACTCCTCGCATGGCGACGCGCCGGCGTTTCGGATCGTAAGCGAACACTTCGATTGCCTGCGCGATTTGATCGCTGAATATCGAGGGGCGATCGTCAAGACGATCGGTGACGCCGTTATGGCGGTCTTTGTCGACGCCGGCGATGCGTTTGAGGCAGCCGTGCGTTTCGCGCCGAGCGTCGGAATCGTGCAGGGGCCGACCGGTCCGCTCGAAATTCGTGTCGGCATGCACTGCGGTCCGTGTATCGCGATGCGCGCGAACGATCGCCTCGACTACTTTGGCACCACGGTGAACCTCGCGGCGCGAATCGGACACATCGCCGGAGCAGGCGAGGTAGCGCTCTCCGAAACGATGGCCGCGTTGCCGGTCATTGCCGCTCGGATCGCGTCGCGCCGGCAGCAGGTCGAGAACATCCAGTTCAAAGGGATCGCCGGGCCGGTCGGCGTCATCCGGATCGCAGCCGACGCGCCGTAGATGCGGCGCTGGTTACTGTGGTCCATTGGGGCCGTTGCGCTGTGTGCGCTCGGATTCGCCGGCCCGTCGGGCGCGGCTGACGACGTTGCGGTCGCGTACGACCAAATCGAACGCGCCCTGCCTGCCGGTGCCGTCCCGCCCGCACCCGACGAGTTTGACGCGGATGAGGCAGAGACGCGCAAGGCGATCGCGCTCCGGCCCGGGGGCAAGCGGGGCATCTCGCGATTGATCGGATCGATGGGACGGAAAGGGCCGGCCGATGCGCTATCCGCCTTGTCGGATGATTTGCGCGATGCCGGCTTTCCGCGGCTCGAACGGCACGTGTTCTATCGCGGCTGGGAACGGATCGAAGACATCGTCGGCGGGACGATCGTACTGCGCAAATGCGATCAAGGGATGCTAGTCACCCTCGACAGCGTGCACAAGACCTATCGAGTCGACGAGCCGGCCGCGGTCGATCGTGCTCGCTTGTTGGAACGCGCGGCTGGCGAGCGGGCGGGCGGAGGTTCACTCGACGTCGTCCGTCGCGTCGAGAAGATGCAGAGCCGTACGATCGACGGGATCGTAGCGGACGCCTATCGAGCGACGCAGACGTTGCGCAGCGACTCCGCGACGGGGAGTTGCCGCGTTGCAACGATCGCGTCTCAAACCGAGACGTACTACGCGCCGTTCGGCGCGCCGGTCTCGACGTGCCCGCGCGCGGCACCGGATTTCCCGGCGACGCCGCTCGCGGTCGTTGCGCGCGACGGTTGCCGGCCGAGCGGCGTCGCCCATGCCAGCGGGACGACGGAACCATCGGCGCCGCTGGTCCTCTATCGTTTGATGACGTTGACCGAAGGGCGCACTCGGATGATGCTGCTGTTGGCGCGCGGTCATCTGCGCACGATCGTTTCGCCCGCAGCGCTCTTCGAGATTCCGCCGGGGTACGCAAAGGCGTCGTAACGGCCGCCTGTGGTATCATAGGCGATGCCTCGACGAGGGTCGGTCTCGCGCAACGCAAACCCGTGAACCCCGCCAGGACCGGAAGGTAGCAACGGTAAGCGGGCCATTCCGTGTGCCGCGGGTTTCCCGGCCCTCGTCTTGGCCCAGGCTATCGAACAGGTGATCGATAGAGCGAGCAGGACCTCGGCGACTGCCGCGACAAGGCGGACCCCTCGGTGAAGCGACGCTACCTTGTGAAGATCATCCCCCCGCGGGGATATGCGATCTATCGTTTCGAGTTTGCGTGGCGCCACGTCGCGGTTCTAGGCGCGGCGTTGATGCTCGTCGTCCTGGCGGGTCTTGCGGTCCATGTCTACCAATTGGTGGCCGCCGACGCCACGGTCGCGCACTTGCGCTCGATTGCCGAGCAGCAGCGAGCCAAGCTCGACGCGATGAATGCCGAAGCAGCGGCTATCGCGCACCAAATCGATGCGCTCAGCAGGCGCAATCAAGAAATCCGCCGCGCGATCGGGCTCGAGACAAGCCGGCAACGAGATGAGCGCCTGAAGATGCGCGACGACCGGCAATCGAACGCGGGGATGCCTCGGTCGTTCGCAGAGGTCGAGTCGCGGTTAGCGGAGCTCGCGCAAGCGTCCGCTCAGGCGTCGACCGACGAATTGGGTCTCGAGAAAGTTGCGTTGCGCGTCCTCAACGCGCGGCGAATCGAGGCGATCGCGCGCGCGGCGTTGCTCGCCGCAATTCCGTCGATCAATCCGCTCGGCGATGCGCCGATCAACTCCGGCTTCGGCTACCGGAGTTTCCCGTGGCCGGAGTTCCATCCCGGCGTTGATCTGGCCGGCAACTACGGCGAGCCGGTCCGTGCAGCCGCAGCCGGGGTTGTTGTAACAGCCGGCTGGGACAGCGGGTATGGAATCAAAGTGGACATCGATCACGGCAACCGTTATCACACCTGGTACGCGCATCTGTCGCGTGCGGACGTCGCCATCGGACAGCGAGTGACGAAGGGGCAGATCATCGCTCGCGTCGGCGCGACGGGCGAAGCGACGGGCCCGCACTTGCACTATCAGGTGATGTTCGAGGGAACCCCGGTCGACCCGTCGCCGTTCTTGAACGGCGTTCCGCAAAAGATCCTGGCCGGGGTGCAATAAGCCGCCGTGCCTTGCTCTCTCCTCGCTGTGCTGCACCAGCTGATCACGATCTATGTCGTGATCATGCTCGTCTACGCGGTCGTTTCATGGATCCCGAGCATCCGCGGGCGTTGGACGGATTACGTCGCGATGTTGGTCGAGCCGGTCCTGCGGCCGGTGCGCCGGATCATCCCGCCGCTGGGCGGGCTGGATCTCTCGTTCCTGATCGTCATCATCTTGTTGCAGGTGGTCGACGGGTCGCTCCGCGGGGTTGCCTGCACCTAGTAAGCGAATCTAGCGGCGTGGCAACTCAGGCCAAGCCGGCAGGTGAAGCGATCGTCTCGACCCGAGTGCGCAATTTTTGCATCATCGCGCACATCGATCACGGGAAGACGACGCTTTCGGACCGCCTCCTTGAAATAACGAATGCCGTCGAGCAGCGGGATATGGGGATGCAGATGCTCGACGCGATGGATCTCGAGCGCGAGCGCGGGATCACGATCAAAATGCACCCGGTGACGCTGTCGTATCCGGCGAGAGACGGCCAGATCTACCAGCTGAACTTCATCGATACACCCGGACACGTCGATTTTTCGTCGGAAGTCTCGCGATCGCTCGGCGCTTGCGAAGGGGCGCTGCTGGTAATCGATGCGGCTCAGGGCATCGAGGCGCAGACGCTTGCGAACTATCATCTCGCGCTCGATGCGGGGCTGACGATCATCCCGGTGATCAACAAGATCGATTTGCCTGCAGCCGATCCCGAGCGCGTAAAGAGCGAGATCGAAGACTTGCTGGTCATGGAGGGCGGCGAAGCGATCCTGGCGAGCGCCAAGGAAGGGATCGGCATCGACGAGATCCTCGAAGCGATCGTGACCCGGATTCCTCCGCCGAAGGGCAACACTGCGTACCTGCGCGGCCTCGTTTTCGACGCGCAGTTCGATCCGTATCGCGGGGTCGTCTGTTACGTCCGCGTCGTTGATGGACGCCTGACCGCCGGGACGCGCTTCATGTCGATGGCCCATGAGCGGACGTTCGAGTGCGTCGAGGTAGGCGTGTTTGCACCGCAGATGCGCAAGACCGAAGCACTCGAGGTCGGCGAGGTCGGCTACGTCATCGCAAACATCAAATCGCTGGGTGACGTCGACGTCGGGGACACGATTACGGAGGTCGCCAATCCTGCGCCCGAGCCGCTTCTCGGTTACAAGCCGATCGTGCCGATGGTCTACTGCGGCCTGTACCCGAACGAAGGCGTCGAGGTCTCGGAACTGCGCGAAGCGCTGGAGAAGCTCGAGCTCAACGATTCGGCGCTTGTCTTCGAACCCGAGAGCTCGATTGCGCTGGGTTTCGGATTCCGGTGCGGATTCTTGGGCTTGTTGCACATGGAGATCGTTCAGGAACGGCTCGAGCGCAACTACAATCTCGATCTGATCGCAACCTCGCCCTCGGTCGTTTTTCGCGTTACCTTGACCGACGGGACGGTCGAGCTGATCGACAATCCCGCAAAGCTGCCCGCGCGCGACAAGATCGCGATGATCGAGGAGCCCTACGTGAAGGCGACGATCATTACGCCGCCCGACTACGTCGGCGCGATCATGGAACTCACGCAATCGCGCCGCGGCACGCAACGGAACCTCGAGTACCTGCACGACGGTCGAGTCGTGATGACATACGAGCTCCCGCTCATCGAGGTCATCGTCGATTACTTCGATCAGTTGAAGTCGCGCACCAAAGGATATGCCTCGCTCGACTACGAGGTGATCGAGTACCGTGAAGGCGATCTCGTCAAGCTCGACATCTTGCTCAACGCCGAGCCGGTCGACGCGCTCTCGTTCATCGTTGCGCGGGAGAAGGCTGCGGTCCGCGGCCGCGCGCTCGTCGAGAAACTCAAAGAGCTCATCCCGCGCCAGCTCTTCGACGTCCCGATCCAAGCGGCGATCGGCGGGAAGATCGTCGCGCGCGAAACCGTGAGCGCGATGCGGAAGAACGTCCTAGCAAAGTGTTACGGCGGCGACATCACCCGCAAGCGCAAACTGCTTGAGAAGCAGAAGATCGGCAAGGAGCGGATGAAGCGCGTCGGACGGATCGACCTCCCGCAAGAGGCTTTCATGGCGGTCCTGCGGCTAGAGGATTAGATGCTCAGTTCGACGTCGCTCACGCTGCTCAACGTTTGGGAGAGCGTCGCTTCCGGAGCGATGTTTCCGGTCGATTGTGACGGGAAGAGCAGAACGTTCGTGGTGTTCGCTACGTAGAGCGTACCGTCGGCCGCGAGCGCGACGCCGCTTGGAGCATTGAGCGCCGTGCTGCTCCCCGCGATCGCGTGGAAAGGACTCGCGTTTCCGTTCGAAGTCCCCGGGAAGACGAAAATCGCGTTCGCCGTCGAGTCGGCCACATAGAGGTTGCTCGGCGTGTTCCCGTCGAGGATCACATCCGACGGTGTTTTCAAGCCGGTAGCGCTCCCAATAATAACGGCCTTGGGCGTGAGGTTACCGGCGCTGGGAAGGATAGGAGTTGCGTATTCGGTCACCGATGCATTGCCGGAATTTGCGACCCAGAGGTTCCCCGCGGTGTCGAAGCCGAGGCCGCGTGGTCCCGAGAGACCGGTAGTCGATCCCGAAATCACGGCAGTCGGTGCGACGTTGCCCGTCGCATTCGCGGCGAAGATCAAGATCGACGATGTCCCGGTACTGCAGTTCGTACTAGCGTTGCTGCAGTTCGCAACGTACATGTTGAGCGAGGAGTCGACCGCGATGCCGAACACGCGTCCCAGCTGCGTGCTGCTCCCGCTGATCGAAAGGGTCGGGGTTTGATTGTTTTGCGCACCGACGGCGAAGACGGTGATGAGCGACGCCTGCGTCGTCGCATTGTAGTTTGAGACGTAGAGGTTGTGATTGCCGTCGAAGGCCATCGATTGCGGACCGTTGAGCTGCGTGTTGCTCCCGGTAATCGGGCTTGCCGGGATCGAGTTCGGCCCTGGGCTCGGCGCAAGTATGACGAGTTGGTTTTTCGACGGGTCGGAGATGTAGATGGTTCCCGAGATGAAGGGGATCGCGGTCGAACCGGTGATGATGTTGGCGGAATTGCCGCCGCCGCAACCCGCGAACGCCCCGCCGATCGCGAGGGCCGCGAAGAGGATGAAGAGACCGAAAAGTTTACGGCTTCGAATCACGGTTGCACAGACTCCCGAACGGACTGTGCCCCTTACCGGCTTTTTGAGCGCGAGTCCTTTGCGGCGTCGATCCAAGGGCCCGTGTCGGCACGGATTGGCGGATCTCCCCACAGGAAGCGGTCGAGCAGAGGCCCTCCCAGCATGCTAAAAACCCCGCTGCGTTGCGCGATCGTCGCGGCGCCGATGGCGATGCGCAAGATACGGCCCGGCCCAAAGCGGTGCAGCGCCGCAGGGAGCGCGTTCTGCTGGCGGGCGATACGCCGCACGCTGCCGGCGCGCGCACGTTCGATCGCGGCGAGCGCACGGTCGATCGTCGGGCCCTCGGTAAGCGCCGGTGCAATGTGGCGGGCCGCGACGACCGCGTCTTGCACCGCGACGTTGATCCCTTGAGCTCCGACGGGAGACATCGGGTGCGCAGCATCGCCGATGAAGAGCAGCCCGGGTCGCCACCAGCGGTCGATCGATTCGCTCGCGATCGGCAAGAGCGTAACGCGGTCGGAGTTCGCGAACTCGGTTTCGAGACTCGCTGCTGCTTCAGGCGGCGCCCTGGCGATAAGTTCAGGCGGCGGCGGACGCGACGCGCCTTTGGGAATCAACCAACCGACTTGCATGATGTGGCGGCGCGAGGGGAATGCGATACTCAAGTGCGGGCCGTTGACTTCGAGGTAGACGAGGTCGTTTGCGTCGGTGGCCGCGCGTGCTGAAAACCAGAGGAGGTCGTACGGAACGCTCGCCAAGTGTATCGGCGCGGCGATAGAGCGTCGGACAGCCGAGAAGCGCCCGTCGCAGGCCACCACAAGCGCGGCGGCGATCGATTCGAGCCGGTCACCTCGCTCGACGACGTCGATGCCGGCGACGCGCTCGCCGCTGTACCGAAGCGCCTTGAATGCAGTGGCCATAGCGATCGCCGCTCCGGCCGTGGTTGCGGCGTCCGCCAGTATCTCGAGCAGGAGAGGCTGTGGAATGAACAGGGACCGGGCCGCGGGATCATCGCCGAGAAGATCCCGAAAATCCAATCGTACTTCCGCGCCGTCGATCCGCCCGACCAGGCCGCGAGGCGAGCCGTGATCGAGCGCTTCGATCCGCGCACGCAATCCGAGATCGTCGAAGATGCGGCGTGTCCCCGGCTGGATCCCTTCGCCCCGATACTCGCGCTCGAAGGTCGCATTTTGTTCGACGACCGCGACGGCGTGACCGGCCCGCGCAAGCAGGACGGCTAAAATCAGCCCGGCAGGGCCTGCGCCGACGATCGCGACATCCACGCTACGCGCCATGGATGCCCGTCTTCTGTACGTCGCAACCGGAAACCAGGGAAAGCTCCGCGAGTTTGCCGCGCTGTTCGCGCCCCACGGCATCGCGGTCGAAGCATACCAGGGCTACGTTGAACCGATCGAAGGCGAACGCACGTATGCCGACAATGCGGCGCTCAAGGCCCGCGCGCTCGCCGCGCAGTTGCGTGCGAGTGGGGTCGCCGGAGCGGTGATCGCCGACGATTCAGGGATCGAGCTAACGGCGCTCGAGGGTGGCCCAGGTGTCCTCTCGGCGCGGTTCGGCGGACCGGACGCGTCGTGGGCCGAGCGACGCAGGCTGATCGTCGAGGCCGCCGACCGGTCGAGGCAACGCCTCGCCCGTTTCGTCTGCGCATTGCACTACGTCGCGGCGGACGGAAGCGAGGTCGCAGCGACCGCAGACGTCATCGGCGAGGTGCCCGCGCACGAGCGCGGCGACGGCGGCTTTTCATACGACGCGGTGTTCTACTATCCGCCGGAAGGACGGACGTTTGCGGAACTGACTGAAGAAGAAAAGAATCGTGTGAGTCACCGTGCGCGCGCCGTCGAGGAGTTGCTGCGCAGGCTGGGATCGAAAGAAACGGCGTTCGGGATGTAGCTCAGCTTGGTAGAGCGCTTGCTTTGGGAGCAAGAAGTCGCAGGTTCAAGTCCTGTCATCCCGACCACGCGCCCGTGGTCTAATGGATAAGGCATCCGCCTTCTAAGCGGAACGATGGGGGTTCGATTCCCTCCGGGCGCGCAAGTGGATAACGAAAGGGCTCGCCCGTGCACCAGACCGTTTCACGTCGCACCGCGCTCGCCGCCGTTAGCAGCGCAGCACTCTTTCCGAACATAGCTCTTGGGCAAACGCTGACGAGCGTCATCGTCGGCGGGCTTCCTGAGGACTCTGCGACGTCCGTACTATACGGCATTCAGAGTGGTCTCTTCAAAAAGTACGGGCTGAATGTCGAGATGCAGGCACAGCGCAGCGGACCGGCCGTCATGAGCGGCGTCGCGGGTAATGCGTATCAGATCGGAAAGGCCGGGACGCCGCCGCTGATCGCCGCTTACGGTCATGGTCTTCCATTCACGATGATCGCCCCGGCCGGCAACTACGTCTCGAGCGCTCCGATCGCGGCCTTGCTCGTGAAGACCGATTCGCCTATCAAGAAAGCCGCCGATCTCAACGGCAAGACGATCGCCGTCGGCGCGCTCACCGATGTCTTTTCTCTCTCGACGCGAGCGTGGCTCGACAAGAACGGTGGCGACTCGTCGACCGTGAAGTTCACGGAGATCACGATCAGCGCGATCCCCGCAGCGGTCGCCGAGGGCCGGATCGAGGCCGGCTCGTGCAACGAGCCGGTCCTTTCCGCGGGGCTCGCCGATGGAAAGGTGCGCATCCTGGCGCGGAACTTCGATGCGATCGCTCCGCGCTTCATGTACACGGCCTGGTTCACGACGAAGCAATACGCCGCCGCAAACCCCGCCGTCGTCAAGAACTTCACGATTGCATTAAAAGAGGCGGCACGGTATTGCAATGCCCATCACGCCGAAACGATTGACCTGATTGCGAAGTTCACGTCACTAGAGCCCTCACAGGTCCAAAAGATGACCCGCGTCGAGCAAGGGACGACGCTCGATCCCCGCTTGATTCAGCCGGTGATCGACGCGGCAGTCAAATACAAGTTCACCGCCGACGCATTCAATGCGCGCGACTTGATTTTGCCCGGTTTGGCCTGAAGCTCTTACGCGGCGAGAGATGAGGTTGTTTAGAGGATTTGCCGGAGTGTGAAAAAGAATGCGACGGGTCGGCTGCGTGGTGATTGTAGCTCAGCTGGTTAGAGCGCCGGATTGTGGATCCGGAGGTCGCGGGTTCGACCCCCGTCAGTCACCCCACTTGCGCCCGTAGCTCAATGGTAGAGCATCCGGCTTTTAACCGGTTGACGAAAGTTCGATTCTTTCCGGGCGTACGCTCTCTCGGAACGGGGACGCTCTTGACGGGCGCCCCGTTTTGGCGGATGATGGCGGGCGAGCACCGCTAGCTCAATGGTAGAGCAGTTGACTCTTAATCAATTGGTTCGGGGTTCGAGTCCCTGGCGGTGCACCAATTTTAGCCCTCGGCTCCTCGGCCGGGGGCTTCCTACGTCTATGTGTTATGATGACCCGAAGGGCGCGTGGCGGAATTGGTAGACGCGCTGGATTTAGGTTCCAGTGGGGCAACCCATCAGAGTTCGAGTCTCTGCGTGCCCAGTGGACCGGAGCAAGCTCCGGTCCCGAACTACCCTCGCCATCGCCACAAGAGTTGTTGAGCGCCCCCTCGGGGAACCGTCCCTTGCCAAAAATCCCGAGGGGCGCTATATTTCCGGGGGCCCCAATTCGCAACAGCGAATTGGGGGGCGCGCAGGGCTCGGCCCGGAGCGCCTGTCAAGCGGAAGTAGCTCAGTGGTAGAGCATCGCCTTGCCAAGGCGAGGGTCGCGAGTTCGAGCCTCGTCTTCCGCTCCACTTTCTTACGAGGCGGCCGGACAGGGTCGCCTCGTTTGGCTTTCGAACCGACTCCGATTGACCCGTCCGAGGTACTGGTTTGTCCGCGACCTTTAAGCAGATCGATCCCACCAAAGTCGAACTCGAGATCGAGATACCGCCCGGCGATTTGCAAAAGGCGCGGGATGCGGCATTTCGCGACTTGGCGCGCAAAGCCAAGGTCCCCGGCTTTCGTCCCGGGCACGTCCCGCGAAAGATCTTCGAGCAACAGTATGGGACCGATCTCATCTCCGAGCGTGCGATTGAAGAGCTTGTCCCGGAACTCTACATGCAGGCGGTCCGCGAGCATAAGGTCGAGCAGCTCACGCGCCCGGAGTGGCAGCTCATCCGCGACGACGACGGTAACCCCGTCCGCTTTGTCGCAACCGTGACGATCCGTCCGAAGATCGAGCTCGGCGAGTACAAGGGGATCGAGCTGACCTCGGTCAGCGAGAAAGCCGATGACGAAGACGTCGAGCGCAGCATGGCGGCCTTGCGCCGCGACTCCGCGACGCTGGTCCCGGTCGAGCGGCCCGTCGCCATAGGGGACGTCGTGACCCTGGACTACGAGGGCCGCGTCGGCGGCGAACCGTTCGAGGGTGGTAAAGCGGAGGGCGAGTCGGCCGAGATCCGCGAGGACCGGTTCATCCCCGGCTTCGCTGCCGGGATCGTCGGGATGAAGGCCGGAGAAACAAAGGAAGTCACCGCGCGCTTTCCCGACGAGTACGGCCACCCCGAACTCGCCGGCAAAGACGCGAGCTTCGCGGTCACCGTACACGAGGTCAAGGAAGCGGAGCTGCCGCCGCTGGACGACGCGTTCGCCTCCCGTGTCTCCAACCACGGGACGCTCCTCGAACTCAAAGTCGACATCCGTAAGCGGCTCGACGCCATGGCCGCGTCGCGTGCCCGGCGCGGGTTGACGGCGCAGCTCATGGACGGGCTGCTCGAGCGCTACGATTTCCCTCTCCCGGACGCGCTCGTCGGCCACGAGGTCGAGTCGCTCCTGGCCGACAGTAAGAGCTACATCACCCGTTTAGGGCGCGAGTGGTCCGACTACCTCAAGGCAGCGGAAAAGAGCGAAGATGAGCTGCGCACGCAGTATGGAGAGGAAGCGCGCCGCCGGGTCAAGTCGACCCTCTTGATCGAAGCGATCGCACGGGCCGAGGGGATCGAGGCGACGACCCAAGATATCGAGGCCGAGATCAACGCGCTCGCCGAGCAATACGGGCAGCCGCGCGAACGGATCCTCGAGATGATGCGGCCGAATATCGACGCGCTGATCGGCGGGATCGTCCGGACCAAGACGCTCGATTTCTTGCTGGACAGTGCCAAAATCAGCGAAGCGCCCGAAGAAACCAAGTCTGCGCCCGACGAGTCAAGCTCTTCGTAGGGGGTGCCGACGCTACGGGGCGAAGGGGCGCCCAGTAGCTAGAACAGGAGTTCGTGTGGGTCACTTGGTTCCGATGGTCGTCGAACAGAGCGCTCGGGGGGAGCGTGCGTTCGATATTTATTCGCGCCTCCTTAAAGAGCGGATCGTCTTCGTGGGCGGTCCGATCGACGACCAACTGGCGAATCTCGTGATCGCGCAGCTCCTCTTCTTGGAGCGTGAGGACGCGGACCGCGACATCGACATGTACATTAATAGTCCGGGCGGGAGCGTGACCGCGGGGCTGGCGATCTTCGACACGATGCAACTGATCAAGCCCGACGTCGCGACGATCTGCGCCGGGATGGCAGCATCTATGGCCTCGATCATCTTGACCGGCGGCGCGGCCACCAAGCGCTACGCACTACCATACTCCAAAATTCTGATCCACCAGCCGTGGGTCTCGCAGGTGGGTGGCCAGGCGACGGATATTGAAATCCACGCCCGAGACCTCATCGCGACCCGCCGGATGCTTGCGGGCATCTACGAGCAGATGACGAAGAAGCCCATCGACCAGATTCTAAAGGACATCGAGCGCGACTACTACATGACGGCCCAGGAAGCAGTCGACTACGGCATCGTCGATCACGTCTTTAGCAAGGAAATGCGCACGGCGGCGCCTTCGCCGTCCTCTACGACGTAGCGGCACAACAACGGAATGTTTCGATTCGGGGATGAGAAAGGTCAACTGAAGTGCAGCTTCTGCGGCAAGTCGCAGGAGCAAGTTCGGAAGTTGATCGCCGGCCCGGGCGTCTACATCTGCGACGAGTGTATCGAGCTCTGCAACGAGATCATCGAGGAAGAGCTCTACAAGAACGTCGACGAGAATCTGCGGCTGCGGAACATCCCCAAGCCGAAAGAGATCAACCACATCCTCAACCAGTACGTCATCGGGCAGGAGCGCGCGAAGAAAGCACTCGCGGTCGCGGTCTACAACCATTACAAGCGCGTCAATTCGGGCGGGACCGCCGACGACGTCGAGTTGCAGAAGTCGAACATCTTGCTGGTCGGGCCGACCGGCTCGGGCAAGACGTATCTCGCGCAGACGCTCGCGAAGATTTTGGACGTCCCGCTCGCGATGGCCGATGCGACCTCGCTGACTGAAGCGGGCTACGTCGGCGAAGACGTCGAGAACATCCTTTTAAAGCTGATTCAAGCCGCGGACTATGACGTCAAGCGTGCCGAGAAGGGGATCGTCTACATCGACGAGATCGACAAGATCGCGCGCAAGAGCGAGAATCCCTCGATCACGCGGGACGTGTCGGGCGAAGGCGTGCAGCAGGCGCTCCTCAAGATCCTGGAGGGGACGACGGCCAACGTGCCGCCGCAGGGCGGCCGTAAGCACCCGCATCAAGAGTTCATCCAGATCGACACGACCAACGTGCTCTTCATCTGTGGTGGCGCGTTTGACGGCCTGGAGAAGATCATCGAGGGGCGCGTCGCCTCCAACGCGCTCGGCTTCCGCTCGCAGCCCGAGTCGAAGAAGGACGCCCGCAGCAGCAAACTGCTCCAGCAGCTCATGCCCGAAGATCTCCTCAAGTTCGGCCTGATTCCCGAATTCATCGGCCGCCTCCCGATCGTCGTCACGCTCGACGCGCTCGACGAGCTCGCGCTGCGCCGCATCTTGGTCGAACCGCGCAACGCGCTGGTCCGGCAGTTCCAGAAAATCCTGGGGATGGACGGCGTCGAGCTCACGTTCAGCAAGGACGCTCTCATCGCGATCGCGGTCAAGGCGCAGGGGCGTAAGACCGGGGCACGAGGGCTGCGCTCGATCCTCGAAGAGGTCATGCTCGACGTGATGTACGATCTGCCGTCGCTCCAAGGCGTCAAGAAGTGCGTCATCAACAAAGAAGTCATCGAGCGCAAAGAGCAGCCGACGTTGATCTACGCCGACCGTCCGAAGGACATGCCCGCGTAATCGATCACGCCCTGACCCTGCGCCAGGTCGAGAGCATTCTCGACGGCGAGTGCGACCCCGTCGCCAACGCGGCGAACATCGCCGCGGTCTTGTTCGGAATGCTGCCCGAGGTCAACTGGGCCGGCTTTTATTTTTTGCGAAACGGCGAGCTGGTCTTGGGACCATTCCAAGGGCAGCCCGCCTGCGTGCGCATCGCGCTTGGGAACGGCGTCTGCGGGACGGCGGCGCAGAGCCGGGTGACGCTGGTCGTTCCCGACGTCCATGCCTTTCCCGGGCATATCGCCTGCGATCCGCGCTCGCGCTCGGAGATCGTCGTGCCGGTCGTGCGCGGCGACGTGCTCGTCGGCGTCCTTGACCTCGACAGCCCGCGCGAGGGGCGGTTCAGCGCCGAGGATCGCGAACTGTTGGAACGCGTAGTCGACGCCTATGTCGCCGCGAGCTTCGGGAGCTTATCGTGATCAATCGCCTCGCAGCGGTCTCCTTCGGAATCCTCATCGCGGTAGGAACGTCCGCCGCCGGCGAGGCCGCGACGTCGCAGATTCACGGCACGATCGTCAGCGTCGATTCGGCGCACCGCACCGTTGAGATTCACCACGATCCCTTCGCTGCGATGCCGATGTCGATGACGATGGTCGTCAAGGTGCCTAATGCCGCCGATCTCGCGAAGCTGCACAAGGGGACCATCGTCAATGCCGACATCGACACGTCGAAGGATCCGTGGATCCTTTCGCACGTCAAGGTCGTCGAGCCGAAGCACTAGTGCTCGCGAAAACCTATGACCCCGCGGCGGTCGAGCAGCGGCTCTACGCGCAGTGGGAAACAAGCGGCGTCTTTCACGCGGAGCCCGATCCGGCGCGCCGGCCGTTCATCATCTCGATGCCGCCGCCGAACATCACCGGCCGCGCGCATTTGGGACACGGCTCGACCTACACGCCGATGGATATCCTGACGCGGTACCATCGCATGCTGGGAGAAAACGCGGATTGGTTGCCGGGGCAAGATCACGCCGCGATCGCGACCGAAGCGGTCCTCGTCCGGGAGTTGGCGCGCGAGGGGTTGACGCGCGACGGCATGGGTCGCGACGCGTTCCTCGCGCGCGCCTGGGAGTGGCGCGAAGAGTACGGCGATATCATTTACGAGGCGTTCCGCAGGCTGGGCTTCGGTCCGGATTGGGCGCGCGATCGCTTCACGATGGATCCCGGGCTGTCGGCGGCGGTCAACAAGGTCTTCGTCGCTCTGTACAACGAGGGGTTGATCTATCGCGGGACGCGGTTGGTGAATTGGGATCCAAAAGCGCGATCGACGCTCTCCGACGCCGAGGTAGAATACGAAGACGCAGACTCGACGCTGTGGCACATTCGGTATGCGAGCGACGATAGAAAGCGAAGCGTCGTGGTCGCGACGACGCGTCCCGAGACGATGCTCGGCGACACTGCGGTAGCGGTCCATCCCGACGACGAACGCTACCGCGATCTCGTAGGGACGGAGCTCGTTCTGCCGCTTGCGAGCCGGAAGATCCCGGTGATCGCCGATGCGGCGGTCGAGCGCGAGTTCGGGACCGGAGCCGTCAAGGTCACCCCGGCGCACGACTTCCTCGACTACGAGATCGGCCTGCGGCACGATCTCCCGATGCCGACGGTGATCGACGTCGAGGGCAAGATGACCGGCGATATTCCGGCCAAGTACATCGGGATGGATCGCAACGATGCGCGCCGGGCCATCGCGAGCGATCTCGAAGTGGCCGGGGCGCTCGTCAAGCGCGAGCCGTATCGCAACAAAGTCGCGGTCAGCTCGCGCTCGGGCGAAGTGATCGAGCCGCTGCTCTCGCTGCAGTGGTTCTGCCGGATGGAGACGCTTGCAAAGCCGGCGCTCGACGCCTATCGCGACGGGAGCATCCGTTTCGTCCCGGAACGCTTCGGCCGCACGTACGAGCAGTGGCTCGAGAACATCCGGGACTGGAACGTGTCGCGTCAAGTGTGGTGGGGGCACCAGCTTCCGGTGTGGTACACGCCCAATGGCGACGCGGTCGTCGCCGAGAGCGAAGACGAAGCGCGCCGGATCGCTCAAGAACGCCACGGGACGACGGCGCTCGAGCGCGACCCTGACACGCTCGATACGTGGTTCAGCAGCGGGCTGTGGCCGTTTTCGATCCTCGGCTGGCCGCAAAAAACACGCGAGCTCCAGCACTGGTATCCCAACCAAGTGATGATCACGAGCCGCGAGATCATCTTCTTGTGGGTTGCGCGGATGGTCATGCTTGGGATGAAGTTCGCCGGCGATATCCCGTTCGAGACGGTCTTCATCACGCCGCTTGTTTTCGACGAACACGGGCGCAAGATGAGCAAGAGCCTGGGTAACGTCGTCGATCCACTGGACCTGATCGAAGCGTACGGCGCCGACGCGACCCGCTTCGGGATCGTCCAACAGATGCGTCTGGAATCGCAGGAGCTGCGCTTCGACGAGCGCCTGTGTAAGAAGGCGCGCGAGTTCAACAACAAGCTGTGGAACGCCGTGCGGTACATTGCGAGTCTGCCGGAGGGGGTTCCGGCTGCATTGCAGCTCCCGGCGGACGCGCAGCTGACGCTCGCGGACCGGTGGATCCTCTCCCGGCTACGCTTGACGGTCGAGGATGTCACGGCCGCGCTCGACGGCTTCGAATTCGGCGTGGCAGCGGACCGTTTGATGAGCTTCGCTTGGTATGAATATTGTGATTGGTACCTCGAAGCGACGAAAACTCCACGGGCCGCGGTGACGCGCGCGCCGATCCTAACGTACGTCTTGAACGCCTTTGTCCGCTTGATGCACCCGATTGCGCCGTTCGTCACCGAGGAGATTTGGCAAGCGCTCCCTCATGAGGGGGCGACGATCGCCACCGCGACGTGGCCGCAGGCTGCGGAGATTCCACGCGACGCCGGCGCCGTCGAGACGTTTTCGGAGTTGATGAAGAAGATCGAGGAGGCGCGAGCCTTCCGCGCAGAGCTGAAGATCGCGCCCAGCCAGAAGATCACTTTCGACGTCCCGTCCGATCTCAACCCGGAGCTCGTCGATCTCTTGAAGCAACTCGCGAACGCAGAAGCGCACCCCGGCGCCGCGCGCGCTGGAGGCCTCGCGGGCGTGACGGTCGAGGCACCGGAAGCACTCCTACGCGACCGATACGAGCGCGAGTTTGTGAAGCTGAGCGACGAGGTTGCACGGAGCGAGAAGAAGCTCTCGGCGCCCAATTTTGCCGACAAGGCGCCCGCGGACGTCGTTGCGCGCGAGCGCGAAAAGTTGGAACAGTACCGGCGCGAGCTGGCCCGGGTCGAGGAGGCCTTGGCCGAACTCGCGAAAAGCATGCGGTGATGCCCAGCTCGGCGCTTGCGCGCTCGGCAACCGCGAAACGACGCGCGATCATGTCGGCCGATCAAATCGACCGCGCTATCTCGCGCATGGCGCATCAGATCGTCGAGCCGGAGGACATGCAGGGCGGCATCCTGCTGATCGGGATCAGGAGCGGCGGCGAGAATTTGACGCGCCGGTTGGGCCAGAAGATCGGCGAGATCACCGGGAAGCAGCCGCACATCGGCTTCTTAAATATCAATCTCTATCGCGACGACGACGTGGCGCGCGAACTCCCCGAGTCGGAGATTCGCGACGAGATTACGGGGAAGACGGTCGTGATCGTCGATGACGTCCTCTATACCGGCCGGACGATCCGTTCTGCGCTCGACGCGGTGACGGATCTCGGCCGTCCGAGCGCAATCCGGTTAGCCGTCTTGATCGATCGCGGTCTGCGCGAGCTGCCGATTCAAGGCGATTTCGTCGGCCGTTTCGTCCCGACGAGCAGGCGCGAACACGTCGACGTCATCCTCGCAAGCGCGTTCTCGCAAAGCGACGAAGTCGCACTGCTCTCAGACTGACGTCGATGGCGCGTAGCTTACTCGACCTCGACGATCTCTCCCGCGAAGAGATCGACGCGATTCTCGACGCCTCGGCACGCTTCCGCGACGGTTTCCCCGCTCGCGATCTCCTGGCAGGCGTTCCGGTCCTCAATCTGTTTTTCGAGGCAAGCACGCGGACCATCACGTCGTTCACGATCGCCGCGCAGCGCGTCGGCGCCGACGTCGTCTCATTTGCGCCGGGGACATCGAGCTTGGGCAAAGGCGAGACGATCGCCGACACGGCGCTGACACTCTATGCGATCGGCGTCCGGGTGATCGTCGTACGGCACTCGGAGTCCGGCTTTGCCCGCCGGCTCGCGGACGACTTCGACGGGCACGTCATCAACGCAGGTGACGGAACGCACGCCCATCCAACCCAGGCGTTGCTCGACCTGATGACGTTACGGCACGAATTCGGGCGCGTCGGCGGCCTGAAGGTCGCGATCGTCGGCGACATCGTGCATTCGCGGGTCGCGCGCTCAAACATCGTCGGGATGCGGATGCTCGGCGCCGAGGTCATCCTCGTCGGTCCGAGGACGCTCTTGCCCGATGATTTCAAGACCGATGGGATCCGGATCGAACGCGACTTCGACGCGGTCTTGCCGGAGGTCGACGCGGTGATGATGTTGCGGATTCAGCGCGAGCGCATTACCTCCGGCCTCTTGCCCTCGCTCGATGACTACACCGCGCGCTATCAACTCAATGCGCGGCGGCTGGCTGCGCTGGGCAAAGAAGCGGTGGTCATGCATCCTGGGCCCTACAATCGTGACGTCGAGCTCACCGACGATGTCCTGCGCGATCCGCGTTCGCGCTACGCCGCGCAAGTCCAAAACGGGACCTATGTCCGCATGGCGGTCCTCGACTTTCTCGTCAACGGCGTTCGCGTGCTCGCGTGAGTGAAGGGTCATTGTTGATCCGCGGCGGCCGGGTGATCGATCCGTCGCTCGGCATCGATGGTCTGCACGACCTGCGGATCGAGAACGGACGCATCGTCGAGATCGGCGAGCATCTGGCGTCCGGCGATGCGCCGACGTTCGATGCGGCCGGGGCAATCGTCGCACCAGGGTTTATCGACATGCACGTGCACCTGCGCGAGCCGGGGCAGTCCCACAAGGAAACGATCGCGACGGGCCTCGCCGCGGCTGCGGCCGGCGGCTTCACAGCCGTCGCCTGCATGCCGAACACGGAGCCGGCGCTCGACACGGCGGCGCTGCTGGGGGACGTGCAAACGCGGGCCGCAGAGGTCGGGGGCGCGCGCCTCTATCCGATCGCAGCCCTCACGCGCGGGCGTGCCGGGACCGAACTGACGCCGTACCACATTTTGGTAGCGGCGGGGGCGGTCGCTTTCAGCGACGACGGCACCACGGTCGCCGATCCGCGCGTCCTGCGGAACGCCGCCCTCTACGCGGCGGACTTAGCGCAGCCGTTCATCTCGCACTGCGAAGACACGAGGCTCAAAGGCGACGCGGTCATGAATGAAGGGCCGGAATCGCTGCGGCTCGGGCTGCCGGCGAGTCCCGGTTTGGCGGAGGACGTCATCGTGGCGCGCGATCTCTTGATCGCCGGCGAGACCGGGAAAGCATGGCATATCGCTCACGTCTCGACGGCAATGAGCGTCGATCTCATGCGTTGGGCTCGCGGCCGCGGCATCGGCGCGAGCTGCGAAGTAACGCCCCACCATCTGATGTTGAACGACGGCCGCTTCGAGGATTACCGCGCGACCGCGAAGGTCAATCCCCCACTGCGCGGCGATAGCGACGCCGCGGCGCTGCGCGCGGCCGTCCGCGACGGCACGATCGACGTCTTTGCGAGCGATCATGCACCCCATGCCGCCGATGAAAAAGCGCAGCTGCTGCGCGATGCTCCCGTCGGCTTCAGCGGTCTCGAGACCGCCGTCGGTGCCTACGCGTATGCGCTCCCGGATCTTCCGCTCGAACGATTTATCGCGCTCGCATCGACGAATCCGGCGCGAATCCTCGACATCGAAGGTGGGACGTTGCGCGTCGGCGCAGTCGGCGACGTGACCATCTTCGCCGATCGCCCGTGGACCGTCGATCCGGCCGTGTTTCGGTCGAAGGGAAAAAATACGCCGTTTGCCGGGATGACGCTGCCGCGACGCGCGATTGCGACGATCGTCGGCGGCCGGATCGTCTTCGCGCTCGACGCGGCGCTGAAATTCAAGCGATGAAGCCGGCGGCTCTGATCCTCGCCGATGGATCGCGGTACGACGGACGCGGCTTGGAACACGAAGGAATCGCTCTCGGCGAAGCCGTTTTCTATACCGGGATGACCGGCTACGAAGAAGCGTTGACCGATCCGTCGTATGCGGGGCAGATTCTGACGTTCACGTATCCGATGATCGGGAACTACGGGATTTCCCGCACCGTCGCCCAACATCCGCGCGCGTGCGTCGCCGGTGCCGTCATCAAACGCATCGCGCCGCATCCCTCGCACTACGACAGCAAGATCGATCTCGGAGGCTGGCTCGACGAGCAGCAAATCCCGACGCTCGTCGGGATCGACACGCGGGCGCTCGTCATCGCGCTGCGCGAGCATGGGACGATCCCGGCCGCGCTCGCCGTCGGCGAAACGGCCCTGGCGCGCGTTGAGGCCGACCTGACGGTCTATGCGCGTAATCCGTCGACTGCCGGCCTCGTCGCCTCGGTCGCGCAGGGGACGGATGAGCCTGCCGCGGGCGGCGGGAAGCGGCGGGTCGTCGTCCTGGATTGCGGCGTCAAACGCGCGATCATTCGCAATCTGGAGCTGCTCGGAGCGGAGGTCACCGTGCTGCCCTACGATGCGGGCAAAGATGCGATTCTCTCCCGGCATCCCGACGGCGTCGTCGTCTCGCCCGGACCCGGTGATCCGCGTGAACTGGGAGGGACGGTCGAGACCTTACGTGGTCTGGTCGGGGAGCTGCCGCTCTTCGGCGTGTGTTTGGGTCACCAGCTGCTCGCGCTCGCGTGCGGCGCGCAAACGTACAAGCTCCCGTATGGGCATCGGGGCGGGAACCAGCCGGTAAAGGACCTCGTCAACGGTGAGGTCTTGATCACCGCGCACAACCACGGTTATGCGGTCGATGGGACGAGCCTGCCGTCCGAGCTCGAAGCAACGATGGTCAATCTCAACGATGGAACGAACGAAGGTTTCCGTCACCGCTCGCTCCCGGTCGCCGGGGTACAGTTTCATCCCGAAGCGTCGCCGGGCCCATTCGATGCGCGGTTTCTGTTCGCGCGATGGTTCGATCAACTCAGCCGCTAGCGAGTTGCTTTCTGGCGTGTGCGCTCGTTTTCGTCTGTGGCGAGTTGCGCGCGCAAGAGCTCCCGCGCCTCCATGTCGACGCCCTGGCGATGCACGCCGACCGCTCGGTCGCGCCCGTTGCCGGCGCGATTCACGTGACGATTCACGTCCATGTCCGCGAACACGTTACGAACCTCGACGATCTGGTCTTGCCGGATCTTGCGAACTTGCAGATACTGGGCGACGAACGCCGGATGCACCAGGATGCGGATGGGACGGACTACGTAGAGACGCTCACCGTCACCGGCTTGCAGCCGGGGATCGGCCACCTGACGCCCGCGCATCTCGACGCGATCGACGCGCGCACCGGCCGGCCGAGCCGCTTTTCATCGAACGAGTTGACGATTCGGATCGAACCCGAAGGCACCCTGGCCCATCGAACCGATTGGCGTCCGCTTGCGTGGCGAGCGGTGCTCATGGCGGCGGGGATCGTCGCGGGGCTAGCGCTCCTGATCGCTTTGATCCGGATGCGCTACGTCCGCGCACGCGAACCGGCGCGCAACGCTCCACCGGTCGCCATCCTCGCTTTGCCGCGGTTCGAACCACGGCCGGCTTTGGAACGCGCTCTGGCCGGCTTGCGGTCGCGACGGACCCGCGACGAAGCGTTTGCGACGCGCTTCGCGCTGCGCGCGTTCGCGGGCGCGCGCAACGATGAAACGCTCGACCTGCTGCTCGTTCGGCTCGACGGCTCCGTCCCGGCGTTGCGCGCAGCCCTGCGCCTGGCAGAGCGCGCAGCGTTCGTCGACGAATCGCGCTTGCAGTTGGGGATCGACGAGTTGATTGCCGCAGTCGAGCGGGTGTTGGCCCAGTGATCGCGGCAAAGCGCCCGTCGACGGTCGTCGACGCGGTCGCGCACACGATCGTCGGGCAACGTGAAGTCGTCGAGTCGCTGATCCTGGGCTTGATCGCCGGCGGCCACATTTTGCTCGAGGGCGTCCCCGGTTTGGCGAAGACTCTTGCCTGCCGGGCGCTGGCGGCTGCGATCGGCGGCGAGTTCAAACGCATTCAGTTCACCCCGGATCTCTTGCCGAGCGACATCATCGGGACACGGATCTTCGATCAGCGGACGGCGACGTTCTCGACGGTTCGGGGTCCCATCTTCGCCAACGTCGTCCTCGCCGACGAGATCAACCGCGCGCCCGCCAAGGTGCAGTCCGCGCTGCTGGAAGGGATGCAAGAGCGCCAAGCGACCATCGGCCCCGAGTCTCTCGCGTTTCCGGTCCCGTTCATCGTGCTTGCAACCATGAATCCGCTCGATACGGACGGCACGTATGCCCTGCCGCTCGCCCAGATGGACCGCTTCCTCATGAAGATCTTGGTGAGCTATCCTTCGCGTGACGAAGAGCTGGCGATCGTCGAGCGCTTCGGCGCCGACGTCCCGGCGATCGTCCGCGACGTCGCCGGCCCCGCGGACATCATCGAGTGGCAAGCCGAGGCCCGCCGCGTCCACATCGAGCCGTCGCTGCGCGAGTACGTCGTCGAGATCGTCCGCGCCACACGAGATCCCAGAGCGTCGCCCTATTTCGAAACCGGGGCCAGCCCGCGCGCTTCGCTTGCCCTCGTGCAGCTCGCGCGGGCCCGCGCGCTCCTGGAAGGCCGCGAGTTCGCGATCCCCGACGACGTGCGCCGGCTCGCGCCCGCGGTGCTGCGCCATCGCGTCCAGTTCGGCCATCGCCTTTATGCCGACGGGCTCGAAGCGGAAGACGTCATCGCAAGGACCGTCGGGGCGGTGCGCGCGCCGTGAACATCGGGCGGCTGTTCGGGATCAATATTCGCATCGATATCAGTTGGCTGTTCGTCTTCGCGTTCGTCGCGTGGTCGCTGAGCAGTAACGTCGGGCCGCTGCGCACGCTGAATGTGTCCCCGCTGGCGCGGGCCGTCCTGGCCGTCGTGACCACGCTGTTGTTTTTTGCGAGCGTCCTCGTGCACGAGCTCGCGCACTCGCTCCTTGCGCGAGCCCGCGGCGTCCCGATCAAAGGGATCACGCTGATGATCTTCGGCGGAGTCTCGCAGTTCGAAGGCGATCCGCAGAGCGCACCGAGCGCCGGCTGGATCGCGGCGGTCGGGCCGCTGACCAGCCTCGTGTTGGGCGCGATGTTTTATGGCCTCGCCGTCGTCGCCGGGACGACGACGCCGTTCGGGACGGCCTTCGCCTACCTCGCCGCGGCTAACGTGATCCTCGCGATCTTCAATCTGCTCCCTGCGTTCCCGCTCGACGGCGGACGCGTGCTGCATGCGGTCCTGTGGCGCATCACCGGCGATCGTGTGCGCGCGACCCGCATCGCCGTGCGGGTCTCGCAAGTCTTCGCCTGGTCTATCATCGCCTTCGGCATTTGGGAAACGCTCGAATATGGGATCGGCGGCGGCCTGTGGCTGACGTTCATCGGCTGGTTCTTGTTGCAGGCCGGCGCAGCCGAGGAGTTCCAAGCCACGCTCAATCGCGCGTTGCAAGGTCATCCGGTCATCGATCTGGCGGCGCGCCCGGCCGGGGCCATCCCGGCCGACACGTCGATCAACCACGCGTTCGATGCGCTCGTCCAAGCGACGGATCACGCCTTACCGGTGATGCTTGGAGACCGCTTTCTCGGCATCGTCACCGTCGCTGCGGCCGCGTCCGCGCAAGCGGAGGGGAACGGCGAAGCGTATGTCACCTCGATCATGATGCGGGCCGAAGATATCCCCTCGGTCGGCCCGCGGACGTCGGCGATCGATGCCCTGCGAGAGCTTGCTCGCTCGCCCGCCGGCGTCGTCCCGATCGTCGACGAGGCCGGGACGCTCCACGGATTCGTCTCCCGCGCGGGGATCATGAACTGGATCGCGCACGAACGCGAAAATGACCTGCGTGCGATGCGCTCGCGCCTGGGCGGTTAGGTTTCCGGGCGACGTCGATGCTCGTTGATTGGGACGTCCCGATCGAGATGGACGACGGCTTCGTCTTACGGGCGGACGTTTTCCGCCCCCCGGGCGCGGGGCGTTTTCCCGTGCTGATCAGCTACGGTCCCTATGCGAAGGGGCTTGCCTTCCAGGACGGCTATCCGAGCGCATGGGAGCGGATGGTGAGCCGTCATCCCGACGTCGCGGCCGGTTCGTCAAACGTGTATCAAAATTGGGAAGTCGTCGATCCGGAGAAATGGGTCCCCGACGGGTACGTGTGCGTTCGCGTCGACTCACGCGGCGCGGGTCGCTCGCCTGGATACATCGACCCGTGGTCGACGCGCGAGACGAAGGATTTCTTTTCGTGCATCGAGTGGGCAGCAGCCCAGCCGTGGAGCAGCGGGCGCGTCGGCGCGAACGGCATCTCCTATTATGCGATGAACCAATGGCAAGTCGCCGAACTCGCGCCCCCGCATCTGGCGGCGATGTGCGCCTGGGAGGGCGCGGCAGATTGGTATCGCGACGTCACGCACCACGGCGGCATCTTGTGCACGTTTGGCGCGAACTGGTACGACATGCAGGTGAAGACGGTGCAGCACGGCGTCGGAGAACGCGGCGCGCGCAGCCGCGTCACCGGCGAGCTGGTCTGCGGCCCCGAAACCTTGAGCGACGCGGAGCTGGCGGCAAATCGGGCGGACTTCGGCGCTGAGGTCTGCGCCCATCCGCTGGACGACGATTACCACCGGGCGCGATCGCCTCAGTGGTCGAGCGTGCGCGTCCCGTTCCTTTCAGCTGCGAACTGGGGCGGCCAAGGACTGCACACGCGCGGAAACTTCGAGGCGTTTATGCACGCAGCGTCGCCGGAGCGGTGGCTCGAAGTCCACGGGATCGAGCATTGGACCGAATTCTACACCGACTACGGCGTCGATTTGCAGAAGCGCTTCTTTGATTTCTTTCTCAAAGGGGTCGACAACGGCTGGTCGCAGCGACCGCGCGTTAGTCTGCAGGTCCGGCACGTCGACCGTTTCGTCGAGCGCGCGGAGCGCGAGTGGCCCCTCGCGCGCACGGTATGGACGCCCTGGTATCTCGGCGCGCCCAACGTTCTTTTACCGGAGGCGCCGGCGCGTCCGGCGGAGCTTGCCTTTGAAGCACTCGGAGAAGGCCTGACGTTTCTCTCCCAACCGCTTGCGGCGCAGACCGAGATCACCGGGCCCGCCGCCGTCAAAGTGTGGGTGTCATCGTCGACGGAGGATGCGGACTTATTTGTCGTCTTGCGCGCGTTCGATCCGACGGGGCAGGAGCTCGTTTTTCAAGGCGCGATCGATCCGCACACGCCCATCGGCCAAGGGTGGCTGCGCGCGTCACATCGCAAGCTCGATCCCGCGCGCAGCTTGCCGCACCGCCCGTACCACGCGCACGACGAGCGCCGGCTGCTCGTCCCCGGCGTCCCGGTCGAACTTGACATCGAAATCTGGCCGACGTGCGTCGTCCTTCCTGCGGGCTATCGGATCGGACTCTCGCTTCGTGGAAAGGACTACGAGTATGCGGGGCCGAGCGGCGGCCGCTTGTCGAACTTCAAGAACGAGCTGCGCGGCTGCGGACCGTTTCTGCATGATGATCCGCACGATCGTCCGCTTCCTCGCTTCGGCGGGACGACGACCGTCCACTTGACGCCGGAGCACCGCGCGTACGTGCTCTTACCCATCATCCCGCACTAGAGACGAAGGAACCCGAGTGTCGCTGTGCATCGATTGTCACGCCCACTTCTTGCCCGACGCATTCGTCGACGAATTACGAACTCGTGGATTGATCGACGCGCGGAAGAAGGAGCAGACGATCGACCTTGCGCGCGCCGTTTGCGGCTACAGCGAGGAACGCTCGCGCCTCCCGTACTTTCCGTCTCTCTACGACGTGGACGCGCGCATCGCGCTGGCTCGCGAGCAAGGCATCGACCGGCAAATCATCTGCTTGCCGCCGTTCTATTTCGCCTACGCGGCCGAGCCCGAGCTCGGCCTCGCCGTCGCGCGAGCCGGGAATGACGCGCTGGCTGCGATCGTCGGGCGTGCACCGGAACGCTTTGCGTCGTTCGCAACCGTCCCGCTGCAAGATCCCCAGCGCGCAGTCGTAGAGCTGCGCCGTGCGGTGACGGAGCTCGGGCACTGGGGCGTCGAGATCGGCTCGAGCATTGCGGGCGCGCCGCTCGACGACCCGAAACTCGACGCGTTTTGGGAGGTGCTCTGCGAACTCGACGTCCCGGCGTTCATGCACCCCCACCACGAGCTTGGCGGCGAACGTGCGGCGCCGTATTACCTTGGGAATCTTTTTGGGAACCCGTCGGAGAGCGGCCTCATCGCGGCGCGACTGATCTATGCCGGGGTGTTCGAGCGTTTTCCTAAGCTCCACATGATCCTCGCGCACGGCGGCGGAACCTTGCCCTACATCATCGGCCGGCTCGATCACGGCTATCGCGTCCGTCCCGAGACCAAAACGATCCCACATCCGCCGAGTCACTATCTTGCGCGTCTTTACTACGATACGATCACGCACGACGACGCGATGCTCGCGTATCTTGTCTCTCGCGTCGGCGCTGGAAACGTCGTGGTCGGGACGGATCGGCCGTTCGACATGGGGATCGATGACCCGCGCGGAACCGTCGCGCGGATCCCCAACCTCGACCGCGCCGGACGCGATGCGATCTTGGGCGGAAATGCTTTCGCTATCTTGTCGCGGGCGCCAAAGGGCCTCGCGTCAGAGCCGCGATGACGGCCGGGACGCCGTCGAGGAAGGCGCGCGTCAGCGCTTCGACGACCGCGTCGGTGTTCTCGGGGATCTCTAAGCCATAGATCCAGCGCCGGACGCCGATGTAAAAGATGCTCGCGTGGAGGGCCCACACCAGTTCGAACTCCATCTCGCTGATTGGGATGTCGTCGGGCGAGGGCAGATGATGCGCGTGACGGATCTCCCGAATGACGCGTGCGAAGATGCGCTCGCGCAACAAGCCCAAGAAACGGCTGTTGAGGTCCATGCCCTTGAGGCCGGAAAACATCCAGATCCGAATCCATTCGTAGCGTAGGATCATGTGAGAGTAGTCGAGGTAGAGCTCGAGGAGCCGTCCCTCGAGCGGCCGCGTTCGATCGTCGAGGAGCTCTTCCCAGCGCGGATTCCAGCGGTTCAGGTAGACCTCTTGGTAGACGCGGTCGATCAGCGCTTCTTTGTTGCGGAAGTAGCGATAGAGGAGCGGCTGCGTGATCCCAAGGCGGCGCGCGAGTTCCCGCGTGTGACCGTCGAAGCCGCATTCCGAAAAGAACGCGACCGCCTCACGCGCGATCAGTTGCTCGCGTTCGTCCCGAGGGAGCCGCCGCCGCGCCGCCGGTTTCTTCATAGCGCAAGGTTGCGGATGCCCTGGCGCAAAACCCTACTTATCACTTGATAGATAGCCGCGGGGTGAGCGCGATGCGACTTGGTTACTTCACGATGCCTCTGCACCCGCCGGCGCGGGACTATACGCAGGTGCTCAGGGAGGACCGCGAGGCGATTCTCTTGGCGGATCGTCTGGGGTATGTCGAAGCGTTCGTCGGCGAGCATATCACGGATTTGGCCGAACCGGTGACGTCGTGTCTGACGTTCATTGCGACCCTGATCCACGAGACCAAGACGATCGTCCTGGGCAGCGGGACGGTCAATCTGCCAAACAGCCATCCGGCGACGATCGCGGCGCAGGTCGCGATGGTCGATCACCTCCTCGAGGGGCGCTTTCTGTTCGGCATCAGCCCGGGTGGATTGCTCTCCGATGCCGAGGTATTCGGGAACCTCGACGGCGATCGGACCGCGATGTTCGTCGAAGCGATCGATCAGGTGCTGGCGATTTGGTCGAGCGATGCGCCCTACAATCTGCGCGGCAAGTACTGGACGATCTCGACGGAGCGGACGATGCGGACGGAGATCGGTCAAGGAATCATCGTTAAGCCGTTTCAGAAACCGCATCCGCCGATCGTCGTTACGGCCGTGGCGCCGTTTTCGAAGGGCGTGACCGCGGCGGCGATGCGCGGCTGGACCCCGATCTCCGCGAACTTCTTGCAGCCCCCCTGGGTGCGCAGTCACTGGCCGAAGTACCAGGAGGGATGCGCCGCTGCCGGAGCCGCCGCGAATCCGGGGGACTGGCGCGTCGCGAAAAGTATATTCGTCGCCGACGACGAGAAGACGGCGCGGCGTTATGCGAAAGAACACGACGGTCCCTACGCGTACTACTTCCGCTCGCTGATGACGAAGCTCATCGGAAACGGGCGGCCGGAGCTCTTCAAGGCTGACCTGAACATGGCCGATTCCGATATTACGCTCGACTACGTCCTCGACTCGCTCGTTATCTGCGGGACGGTTGACCAGGTCGTCGAGCAGCTGCTGGCGTTTCGCGAGCGAATCGGCGACTTTGGAACCTTGCTTTATGCCGGCCACGATTGGGCCGATCCCGCTTTGGGCAGGCGTTCGATGGAGCTGATGGCGACCGAAGTAATGCCGCGACTCAACCAAGCGATCGCGAAGCGCGGCGCACCCGCGATCGCTTGACGCGCGTCGGGATCGTCGGCTTGGGGATCATGGGTTCCGCCTACGCGGAGCACACGATTGCGGCGCGCTTTCCGACGATCGGCGCTGACATCGCCCCCGACGCCGTCCAGCGCTTCAAGCGACTCGGCGGGCAAGCTGTCGCGTCGCCGGCCGACGTGGCGGCTGGGGCCGATGTCGTCCTGAGTGCCTTGCCGAGCGTCGCTGCCCTCGACGACGCGTTCTTTGGTCCCCGGGGGATCGCGGCCGGCGCGCACCCGGGGCTCACCGTCCTAGAGATGAGCACGTTTCCGCTCGACGCGAAAGAGCGGGCGCGGGTTGGATTGCTCGAGCGCGAGGTCACGATGCTCGACTGCCCGGTTAGCGGGACCGGATCGCAGGCGCGCAACAAAGATCTCGCCGTTTACGCGAGCGGCGATCGCGACGCGTTCGACGCGAGCCTTCACGTCCTCGAGGCGATAGCGCGTAGCGTACGTTTTGTCGGCGCATTCGGCATGGGATCGAAGCTCAAGTACATTGCAAACCTGCTCGTCACGATCCACAACCTTTCGACGGCCGAAGCGATCGTGCTGGGGCAGAAGGCCGGGATCGAGCCGCAGCTGCTTTTCGAGGTGATCGCCGATTCGGCGGGGACGTCCCGGATGTTCACGATACGCGGACCGATGATGCTGCGCGACGAGTACGACGATGCGACGATGAAGCTCGACCTCTACCAGAAGGACATCGAGATCATCGCCGAGTTCGCGCGCTCCCTCGATGTTCCGACGCCGCTCTTTTCGACGAGCGCGCTGTTCTACACCGCTGCGCTTGCCGACGGAAGGGCCAAACAAGACACGGCGGCAATTGCCGCGATCCTCAAGCGGATGGCCGGGCTGCGATGAACGTGACATTTTACGCGCAGAACGTCCTCGGCGGCCTCGCATACGGAAGTTTATTGTTTCTTATCGCCGCGGGGCTGACGCTGGTCTTCGGGATGATGCGGCTGGTCAATCTCGCTCAAACCGCGTTCTACTTGTTGGGTGCGTACATCGGGTTGACGCTGTTGGCCCACGGGACGAATTTTTGGTTTTCGGGATTCGCTGCCGGGCTCGCGACGATGGCGGTCGGGTTTGCGATCTATGCGATCTTTCTTCACCGCTACCATGCCGACGATCTGACGTCGCTGCTCCTGACGCTGGGGTTTGCGCTGATGCTCGACGACGGGATTCTCGCGCTCTGGGGCGGCGATCCGCACTCGGTCCAGCCGCCTGCGGCGCTGGCCGGCTCGATCCACATCGGCTCGCTCGTCTTCCCGCAGTATTGGCTCGCGGTCATCGCGATCAGCTTTATGGTCGCGGTCGCGCTGTTTTTCTTTCAGCGGCGCACGATGTTCGGGGCGATCATTCGGGCCGCCGTCGATGACGAAGAGATGGCGCGGGGGATGGGCGTCGACGTCAACCGCGCGTTCTACATCGTGTTCGCACTCGGTGCGTTCTTGGCCGGGATCGGCGGGCTCTTGGGAGGACCGATCACGAGCGCATACCCGGGGCTCGACGGCGAACTCACGCCTCTCGCCTTCGCGGTCATCATCGTCGGTGGGATGGGAAGCCTGGTCGGTGCGTTCGTCGGCGCCATCATCATCGGTTTGATCAACGCGTTCGGAAAGGCGCTCTTCCCGGAGCTCGCGTACTTTACGATCTTCGTTCCGGTCGCGCTGATCATGGCGTTGCGGCCGAGCGGCCTGTTCGGCCGTAAGCCGTGAAGCGCGCCGGGCTTTGGGGATTGGTCGCGGTTGCCGGCCTGGCGCTCGCGATCGCGCTCCCGCACTTGGGCGTCCCGTCGTTCTACATCTCGCTGGCAAGTCAGATGTGGATCTATGCGATCGTGGCGATGAGCCTGGATCTGCTGGTCGGTTTTACCGGCCTAGTCAACTTCAGTCAAGCGGCGTTCTTCGGGATGGGCGCGTACGCGGCCGCGATCGCTCTCACCCGCTACCACATCGCCGGCTTCGGTGCCCAAATCGGGCTCGGCGTCCTTCTTGCGATGATCACCGGCGCGGTCTTCGGGATCGTCGCATTGCGCAGCGAAGGCGTGGGGTTCATCATCATCACGATCGCGCTGAACGAGATCGTTTGGGGGTTAGCCTACCAATGGGTCTCGATGAGCGGGGGCGACAACGGGATCACCGGGATCCTGCGCCCGCCGCTGGCAACGTGGGATCTCTCCGACAACACCTCGTTCTACTACGTCGCTTTGGGCGCATACTCGATCGCGCTCGCTTTACTCGTCATGCTGGTCCGCTCACCCTTCGGCTTGGTCTTGCGCGGCGTCCGCGATTCGCCGCGCCGGATGCGCGCCCTAGGCTACAACGTGTGGCTGTTTCGTTATATTGCGTTCATCATCTCGGCCGCGTTCGCGGGATTCGCGGGCGTCTTGTTCGCGTGGTACAACCAGTTCGTCGGACCGGTGAACTTGGCGCTCGACACGTCGACGCAATTTCTGATCATCGTGATCCTCGGCGGGATCGGCACGCTGTACGGCCAGCTGCTCGGCGCCGGGATCGTCGTGTTTTTGAGCAACGGTCTCTCCGCGGTGACGCATCGTTGGGTGCTGATCCTCGGCGCCGTCTACGTCCTGATCGTCATGTATGCGCCCGATGGACTCGTCGGCTTGGGAAGGCGGCTGGCGGCACGCGCTCGGGGCCGTCGCGCCGCTGCGGTCCCGGTCGAATCGCTCATCGGCGAGGGAGCAGACGGATGAGCGGCGCGATGACCCTCGAGGGAATCTCGAAGCGCTTCGGCTCCCTTGAAGTCCTGCGCAACGTTTCGATCGAGGTGAAGCCGGGCGAGCGGTGCGGCATCATCGGTCCCAACGGTGCCGGAAAGTCGACTCTCTTCAACATCATTGCGGGCGAACTCGCCCCGACGTCGGGGAACGTCGCGCTCTTCGGCCGCGACGTCACCGCGCTGGGAATTCACACGCGCGCTCAGCTGGGACTCTCGCGGACATTCCAGACGACGACGCTCTTCCCACGTTTGAACGTACTCGAGAACATGCTCTTGGCGCTGTATGCGCATCATGCGCGCGAGCACTTTCAATGCATCGTCCCGCGGCGCCGCTTGCGGCATCGGGAAGAAGAGGCGCGCGCCTTGCTGGCCCGTGTCGAGCTGGACCATCGCGCGGAGGCGCCGGTCTCGTCGTTGGGCTATGGGGAGCGCCGGCAGCTCGAGCTTCTACTCGCGATCGCGCAGCGGCCGCGCATCTTGCTCCTCGACGAGCCGACGGCTGGACTCGCGCCGGGCGATACGTCGCTGGTGACCGAGATGCTCAAACGCGAGCAAGGCGAGACGACGATCATCCTGATCGAGCACGACATGGGAGTGGTCTTTGACGTGGTCGAGCGCCTGGTGGTTTTACATCACGGTCGGGTCGTCGCGGACGGGCCGCTCGAGGAAATCCGGGCCGATGACAACGTCCAGGAGATCTACCTCGGAGGGAAAGTATGAGCGACGCGCATGGAGGCGCGACCCCCCTGCTCGAGGTCGACGACGTCCATACGTATTATGATTACAACTACATCCTGCAGGGCGTCTCGTTGACGGCCCCGGCCGGCGCCGTAACGGTGATCCTGGGCCGGAACGGCGTCGGTAAGACGACGTTGATGCGCTCGATCGTCGGATTCACGCCGCCGCGCCGGGGCCGCGTGCGCTTTGCCGGCCAAGAGATCCAGCAGCTCCCCTCGCATGCGATCGCCCGCAAGGGGATCAGCCTCGTCCCGCAGGGGCGGCGGATTTTCGGCTCGCTCTCCGTCGTCGAGAATCTCATGATCGGCGCACGGCCGGGAGAAAACGGGACGCCGCGCTGGACGCTCGATACGGTGTACGAGCTCTTTCCGCGCCTGCGCGAGAGGACCGGGCACTTCGGCGCGCAGCTCTCAGGGGGCGAACAATCGATGCTTTCCATCGGTCGCGCGCTCATGTCGAATCCCACGATGCTGCTGATGGACGAACCGTCGGAAGGGCTCGCTCCGTTGATCGTTCGCGAGGTCGAGAAGACGCTGCGCCAGCTCAAGGAGATCGGTCTTGCCGTCGTGCTGGTCGAGCAGAACCTTCCACTGGCTCTTTCCGTTGCCGATACGGCATATATTATCAGCAAGGGCCGGATCGTCTTTGCAGGTGATCCGGAAGAAGTACGACACAACGAGGAGATCCGCATCAAGTACCTAGGGGTTTAATAACGACGGGAGGTTATAGTGAAGCGACAGGGCTTTCTTAAGGCCGGCGCGGGTGCGCTTGCGAGCGCCGCCGCCCCGCGCATCTCGGTTGCGGCAGAACCGACGCCGCTGAAGTTCGCGCTCCTTGCGCCGCTCTCAGGTCCCTCGGCCGCGGCGGGACATGACATGGTGAACGGATGGGAGCTGTACTGGAAGACCCACGGCGACGTTGTGGCGGGCCGCAGAATCGTAACGACGACGTACGATACCAATTCCAACCCGACCCGCGCGCTGGATCAGGCGCGACGCGCCATCGAGCAGGACGGCGCACAAGTCGTCGTCGGCCCGTATCTTGCGAACGAGGGTCTGGCGATCGCTCCCTATACGGAATCGCACAAGATTCCGCTCATCCTCCCGACCGTCTCAGCCGACGATCTTTCGCAGCGGCAGGTCAGCCCGTTCGTCATCAAGGTCGCGGGCTGGACGTCGAGTCTGCCGACGCATCCCGCCGGCGTCTGGGCGTACGAACAAGGTTATCGCAAGGTCGCGACGATCGCGAACAATTACGCGTTCGGCTACGAAAATGCCGGCGGATTCTGTCAGACCTTCACCGAGAAGGGCGGCAAGATCTCGAATCAACTTTGGCCGCCGCTCGGCACGACGGACTACAGCCCGTATATCTCACAGCTGCAAGCGGCAAATCCGGACGCCGTTTTCGCCTGCACCGTCGGCGCGGACGCAGTGCACTTCCTCGAACAGTGGAAGTCGTTTGGACTCAAAGGCAAGATTCCGCTCATCGCCAACGAGACGACAACCGACCAATCCAACATTCGATCGGTGGCGCCTGACGCGGTCGAGGGGATCATCAGCTTCGCGCACTATGCAGAGGGGCGAGACGATCCGGCTACCCGCGCCTTCGTCTTGGCGTACGGGAAAGCGCAGGGCGTCCTGCCGTCGTACATGGCGACGGCGTTCAACACGGCCGGCGGGTGGCTGAGCACGTCCCTCAAAAACGTGAACGGCGATACGACCGGATACATCACGTTCTTGGCCGCGATTCGGTCCGTCCGTTTGATCAATTCGCCGCTCGGGCCGATGAAGCTCGACGCGTACAACGCTCCGGTCGAGAACGTCTACATACGCAAGGTCGTCGCGACGACCGGCGAGTTTGCGCAATATGCCAAAACGTGGAACGTCGTCGTCAAGACCTATCCCAACGTCTCCCAGTTTTGGACCTATCGTCCGTCGGATTATCTGAAGCAGCCGTCCTACACGCCGGCCTATCAAGGTTACACGAAATAGTCTCTTGGAGGGAGTGCTCATGATCGGAACGTTCCGCCGGATCGTCATCCTCTCTGCGGCGCTCGGACTGCTCGTCTGGGCCTCGGCGCCGAACGCCGCAGTCGCACAGCAGAAGCCGCTACGGATCGGGCTGCTGATCCCGGTGTCGGGCGTCTTCGCTGCGCCGGGCAAATACATGCAAGAGGGCTTAGAGCTGTATTTGAGTCAGCACAACAACACCTTGGCCGGCCGGAAGATCGAAGTCGTCCTCGCTGACGACCAGGGGAATCCGGCGGTCGGCGTCACGAAAACGCGCGAGCTGGTCGAGCAAGATCACATCGATCTGCTCTACGGCCCCCTCTCGGCCGCGGTTGGCGTCGCTATCGTGCCGTATCTCGACCAGCACAAGGTTGCGACGATCTTCCCGATCGTCTCGGCTGACGATCTCAGTCAACGGACGCCAAGCGCCTACGTCGCGCGAACCGGCTGGACGAGCAGCCAACCGACGCAAGTCCTCGGCGACTACGCATACAAGACGCTCAACTACCGCAAGGTCGCGACGATCGCCTACGACTTCAACTTCGGTTGGGAGAGCATTGCCGGCTTCGTGGCGTCGTTCCAAGCCGACGGTGGAAAGATCACCAAGCAGATTTGGACGCCGCTCGTGACCCCGGACTATTCCTCTTTCCTTTCCGCGATTCCGACCGACGTCGACGCCGTGATGTGCAGCTTCTCGGGTGCGGCGGCGATCAATTTCATTCGGCAGTATCGGCAGTTCGGGCTCAAGCCGCCGCTGATTTGCCAAGGCAACACGACCGACGAGAGCACGCTGCAGGAGACGGGTCCCGGCGCAACCGGGATCGTCACGGCGCTGCAATACAGCGCCGCGTTGACGACGCCGGCAAACCGTGCATTCGTCGCGGCCTATTCGAAAGCGTACGGCCACGAGCCGTCCTATTACGGCGAAGCGACGTACACCGGCGCTCAGTTCTTGGACAAAGCCTTGCAGAAGACGCACGGCGAGATCGGCGATCCGGCGGCTTTCATCAAGGTCGTCCGGTCGATCGCGATCCCCGATGCACCGCGGGGTCCGGTCAAACTCGACTCATATGGGACGCCGGTCGAAAACATCTACATCCGCAACGTGGTGAAGCAGGGCGACCAGCTGCAGAACGCGGTGACGAAGACCTACCCGAACGTCACCCAGTTCTGGACCTTCGACCCCAAGCAGTTCTTGGCGCATCCGGTCTATTCACGGACCTACCCGCCTTGCAACGCCTGTAGCGGGTAAACTCAGCGTGACGCCGGCGGCTTGCAAGACGTCACGGAGGCCGTCGGCGTTCTCACGGACCATCTCAACGAGCGTGTGGAGGATGCGGCCCGTTACGCCCCAGACGTGCATCGTCGCGAAGTCGAAATGCCAGGACGTTACGATGCGGTCGCCCAGGTCCGTCTCGCCTTTGTGGATCGCTCCTGGCGCGAAGACGGCATCGAGCGGGACTTCGATGATCTCGCCGACTTCGCTCGGATCGGGCGCGAGCGGCTCATCCGCCTCCAAGATGCCGACGAACGGCGTGAGCATGAATTCGACGCCCAGAGCACTGCGATCCGGAAGGCGCGTGATCACCGTGACGCGATCGGCGGCGACGCCGAGCTCTTCGCGCAGCTCGCGCAACGCGGTGGCGAGTCGATCGTCGCCGTCCCCTTCGTCCACGACGCCACCCGGGAACGCGATATGGTTCGGCTGGCGCCGAAGATGCGATGCCCGTCGAACGAACAAAATGCTATTGCGCGGCGCGCGATAGATCGGGACGATGACGGCTGCGGGGCGGACGGACATCGCAAGCGAAACTTGACCTCGTGCCAGGCCCGGGCCTCTTGCCGACTGCGAGAATGCTGCGCGCGGCGCTGTTACGCGCGCGGCGTCATCCTGCTATGACCGGACCCGGATCGGTCGCGGGCCGCCGCGGCGACGGCTATGAATTCGTCGAGCTGCGCGCGTACCAGCCGGGCGACGATCCGCGGCGGATCGATTGGGCCGCGACCGCGCGCAGCGGCGAGGCGCAGATTCGCGTGATGCGCGAGGAGAATCCGCTCGAGATCGCGGTGCTGATCGACGACTCGGCTTCGATGCGAATCGGGCGCGCACGCACGCTCCTTGAAGCGGCCGGCGATGCAACGGCAGCGTGGGTGGAAATGGCCGAAATGGGCGATCGCGTCGTCCGCATTGACGGTGACGGGATCGACATCCCCAGAGGCCTTGCAATCGCGCGGCGGGCCCTGCGCCGGTCGGCTGCGCTGCTCGTCGTTTCGGATTTTTATTGGATTGAGGATCGGGCCGCATTCATCGATCTCGCGATCGCGCTCGGGCGCCGGCTCGACGTGACGGCGCTCATCGCGCACGACCCGTGGTTTGAAGCTCTCCCGCTGCGCGGATTCGTCCGGTTGCGCGATGCCGAGAGTGGTCGCGTCGAGCGGCTCTTTATCGGGAAGCCGGAACGCCTGCGTTACCTGGACGCCGTGCAGGGCCGGGAGCGCGATCTCAGCGCGACGCTCGAAGAGTGCGGCTGGCGGACCGGCGTTCTGACGGAAGAAGATGGGCGGCGCTCGCTTTATTCCGCATTCGGCTTGACGTGACGATCGATTCACCGTTGCGGTTGAGTATTGCGCTTGTTGCGGCGATCGGGCTTCTTGCGCTGTACCGGGTGATCGCGCGGCGGAGCACGGCGGGGGCCTTCACCTACTCGAACCTCTCGTTCATGCGAGCTGCCGTACGGCCGCGGCGCAGCGTCGAAATCGTCGTCGGCCTTCTTTGGGTCATCGCCGCATTGGCCCTCGCGCTCGCGGTCTCGGGGACGCGCGTCGCCGCCCGCGTCCCGTCGCCGGACGGCGCGGTCGTCATCTGCATCGACACGTCCGGCTCGATGGCCTCGAGCGATATCACGCCGACTCGTGAGGCAGCGGCGCGCTCGGCGGTACGGACGTTCGTTGCTTCGGCGCCGGCGAGCTTGCGGATAGGGATCGTTTCGTTCTCGAGCGGAGCGAACGTCGTGAGTCCGCTGACGAGCGATCGCGATCAGCTCAATGAAGCGATCGAGCGCATCCCGGAGGCAAACGGCGCGACGGCGATCGGCGATGCGCTCCTAGCGGCGAATCAGCTCCTGCCCAACGGGGGGCACCGTGCCGTCGTGTTGCTCACCGACGGAGTGAACAATCGCGGCAGCGACCCGCTCGATGCTGCCAAAACGCTCGCGAGCCGCGGCATCCCGATCCAAGCGGTCGGGATCGGGACGAACGAGAGCGGCGTGATAATCCCCGGGACGGAAGAAGAAGCGTCGATCGACGAGGATGCGCTGCGTGCGATGGCCGCGTCCGGCGGCGGACGGTACGTCCGGGTCTCGGATGCCCAGACGTTACGCGATATCTTTACCAAAATTGCCGAGGGGACCGTTTGGGAGCGCCGGCGCATCGATGCGTCATTCCCGCTCGCGTTCGGCGGAGCGCTCGCCTTGATCGCGGCGTTCTTTACCGCGTTTGCAGCCGGAAAGTTTCCATGAGCGATCCGCTGCACGCGCGCCGGACGTACGAGCGTGGCACGCTCGATGAGCGCGACGTCGCGCGCGATCCGTTTGTGCAATTTCGGAGCTGGTTCGACGCTGCGATCGCGGCGCAGGTTCCCGAAGCGAACGCAATGGGGCTTGCAACCGTCTCGCCCGAGGGAGCGCCTGCGGCCCGCATGGTCCTCCTACGCGGCTACGACGAGCGCGGTTTCGTCTTTTTCACGAACTACGAGAGTGCGAAAGCGGACGATCTCGCCGCCTGCGGTCGCGCCGGCCTGCTGTTTTATTGGGCCGCGCTCGAACGGCAAGTCCGAATCGAAGGGACGGTCGAGGTCCTGCGTCCTGCGGACTCCGACACCTATTTTGCCGGCCGGCCGCGGGGACATCGCTTGAGTGCCTGGGCCTCGCCGCAAAGTCAGCCCATTGCGAGTCGCGCGTTTCTCGAAGAGCGCATGCGGGCATTCGAGGAGCGCTTCGACGGCCGCGACGTCGAGCGGCCCCCGCATTGGGGCGGCTACCGCGTGATCCCGGCGCGCTTCGAATTCTGGCAAGGGCGGCCTGATCGCGTGCATGACCGCATCGAATACCGGCGCACCGCCGAGGGCTGGTCTATCGCACGGCTTGCGCCGTAACGAGAGCCGCAACGCGACGTTGTCGTCTGCGTCCACCCGCGTGATCTCCTGCCTGGGGAAGGACAGGGGAGCGGCGAAATCTTGTCAGGAGATGGGAGTCTTCGACGTGGTCAACGAGTTGCCTCGGCACCGCTTTACGATCGCGGAGTACGAGCGGCTATCGAACGCCGGCGTCCTACCGAAGGATCTGCGAACCGAGCTGATCGACGGGGCTATCGTTGAGGTGAGCCCGATGTTGCCGCCGCATGCGGCGACTGTAGGCCGCATTGCAACCGTGTTTGTTCAGCGTTTTGCAGAGCGGGCTACTGTCCGCAGCCAACTGCCGCTGCGCATTCCGCCGCGGTCGGAGCCCCAGCCCGACGTACTCCTCGCGGGCTATCGCTTCGATTTCTATGCGAGCGACCATCCGGAACCGAATGACGTGCTTCTCGTCGTCGAAGTCTGGGACAGCTCGGTACGCGTCGACCGCCTCGTTAAGGCTCCGCTCTATGCCGCAGCGCGCATCCCGGAGCTTTGGATCGTTAACGTCGCCCAGAGAATGGTCGAAGTATACCGCGAGCCGCGCTCCAGCAGCTATCAACAGGCCTTTACCGTCACGGAAGGCTCGGCGGCCGCGCTGGCTTTTCCGGACGTCAAATTGCCCCTTGAGGTTCTTGTAGGACCGCCCTAGCAAGCCTGACGCTCCTGCGCGAGCGAGCTCGTCCAGGACTAGCATGGCTTGCGGTCCAAAAGGCTCTTCCCAGCATGCCTGGGCGTTCGGTGATGGTCATCGGCTCTGGACCGATCGTGATCGGTCAAGCCGCCGAATTCGACTACGCGGGCGTTCAAGCGTGCCGCGCCCTGCGCGAAGAAGGCCACCGAGTCGTCCTCGTCAACTCGAATCCGGCGACGATCATGACCGATCCGGAGGTCGCCGACGCCGTCTATCTCGAGCCGCTCACGGTCGCTTCGGTTGCGGCGATCATCGAGCGCGAGCGGCCCGAAGCGCTGCTGCCGACGCTCGGCGGCCAAACCGGGCTCAACCTCGCCGTCGAGCTCTCGGATGCGGGCATTCTCGAAAAATACAGCGTCGAATTGCTCGGGACGCCGGTCGAGACCATCCGGTTGGCCGAAGATCGCGAGCGTTTCAAAGCGAAGATGCTCGAGATCGGCGAGCCCGTCCCGCATAGCATCATCGTCACCGACGTTGCGGCGGGCGAAGCGTTTGCACGCGAGGTCGGCTTCCCGCTGGTGGTGCGGCCGGCGTACACGCTCGGCGGGACCGGCGGCGGGCTCGTACGAGATGAAGAAGAACTGCGCGCTACGCTCGCGAGCGGCCTGGCTGCGAGCCTGATCCATCAAGCGTTGCTCGAGACGTCGCTGCTCGGCTGGAAAGAGATCGAGTACGAGATCTTGCGCGACAGCGCGAACAACTGCATCATCGTCTGCAACATGGAGAACATCGATCCCGTGGGCGTCCATACCGGCGACTCGATCGTCGTCGCGCCCTCGCAAACGCTCTCCGATCTCGAATACCAGATGCTGCGCAGTGCGAGCATCAACGTGATCCGAGCGCTCAAAGTGCAAGGCGGCTGCAACATCCAGTTCGCGCTTCATCCCCAACGCAGCGAATATCAGATCATCGAAGTGAACCCGCGCGTCTCCCGCAGCTCGGCGCTCGCCTCGAAAGCGACCGGGTATCCCATCGCCAAGATCAGCACCAAGATCGCCCTCGGCCAAACGCTCGACGAGATTCCCAACCCGGTGACGGGGGTGACGAAAGCCGCTTACGAGCCGACGCTGGACTACTGCGTCGTGAAGATTCCGCGCTGGCCGTTCGACAAGTTTCCGCTGGCCGACACGCGCTTGGGGACGCAGATGAAGTCGACGGGTGAAGCGATGGGGATCGGGAGAACGTTCGCCGCCGCGCTGCTCAAGGCGGTGCGCGGACTCGATCTCGGCCGTGAGACGTTGACCGGCGGACCACACCAGCATTGGAGCGACGACGTGCTCGAGCGTGAGCTCGGGACACCGACGCACGAGCGGCTGTTTGCGGTCGCCGAGCTCCTGCGGCGCGGATGGGACGTCGACCGGATTTGTGCGGCCTCCTCGATCGACCGTTTCTGGCTGTGGGAATTCGAAGAACTGGTCGCACTCGAATCGCGCCTCTCGCGCGAGGAAAACGCAGCGAACCTGGAGGCTGCCTGGCAAGCCGGCTACTCTCGGCTCGGGATCGAGCGGCTGACGGGCAAAAAATTACAAGGGGCGGGGACGCCGGCGTTCCGGATGGTCGACACCGCTGCGGCCGAGTTTCCCGCCAAGTCCCCGTATTATTATTTGTCGGACGGTGAGCAAGACGAGATGCGCACGCCGGTGCGCGAGGCGGTCGTCGTCGTCGGGAGCGGCCCCATCCGCATCGGGCAGGGAATCGAGTTCGACTACAGCTGCGTCCACGCTGCGTGGGCGTTGCGTGAGGCGGGGCGGACGGCGGTCGTCATCAATAACAATCCCGAGACGGTCTCGACCGATTTCGATATCTCGGACGTCCTGGTCTTCGAGCCGCCGGGACCCGATGAAGTCGAGGCGACCTACCGGGCAACCAATGCGCGCGGCGTAATGCTGGCGTTCGGCGGGCAGACGGCGATCAATTTGGCCGAAGCGCTCGCCGAGCGGGACGTGCGAATCATCGGGAGCGACCGGCGGACGCTTGACATGGCCGAAGACCGCGAGAAGTTCGACGCTGCGCTGCAGCGGCTTGGGGTCGCACGGCCCCAAGGTCAGGCCGCGAATTCATTCCGCAAGGCGCGCGAGATCGCGCGCGAGCTCGGTTTCCCGGTCTTGGTGCGTCCGTCGTACGTCTTAGGCGGACGCGGGATGGAGATCATTTATAATGAGGGGCAGCTCGCGTCCTACGCGGAATCGGCGCCGCCGATCCGCCCGGCCGCGCCGCTCCTCGTCGATAAGTACCTCCCGGGGCTCGAGGTCGAAGTCGACGCCGTCTACGACGGCGAGGACATCCTCGTCCCCGGGATTTTCGAACACGTCGAACGCGCCGGGATCCACTCCGGCGATTCGATCAGTGTCTACCCGACGCAAACCGTCGACCTGGAGACGGAAGCGCACATCGTCGAGATCACGCGGGCGATCGCGCACGAGCTGGGGATTCGTGGCCTGATCAACATTCAGTTTGTCATCCACGCGGGCGCGCTGTACATCCTCGAAGCCAATCCGCGCGCGAGCCGGACTGTCCCGATCATCGCGAAGGCGACCGGGATCAACATCGTCGCCGCCGCGACGCGGATTGCGCTCGGCGAACGGCTGCGCGACATGGAGTTCGGAATGGGGCTGGCGCGCAAGCCCGACTACGTCGTCGTCAAAGTGCCCGTGTTCTCGTTTGCGAAGATGCGCGGGGTCGAGACGATCCTCGGTCCGGAGATGAAGTCGACGGGCGAGGTGCTGGGGATCGATCCGACCTATGCCGGAGCTTTGCGCAAGGGCTTCATCGCGGCCGGGATCCGCCTGCCGCAAGAGGGCGCGAAGATCCTCGTCTCGATCTCGGAGGTCGATCGGAGCGAAGCGCTCCCCATCGTCCAGCAATACGCCGATCTAGGATTCACGTTGATCGCGACGCACGGCACGGCAGCCTGGCTCGCGGGGACCGGGATCACGGCCGAGCGCGTCAACCGCATTCGCGATGGATCACCACACGTGCTCGAGTTGATCGCTGCGCGCGACGTCGACTTAATCGTCAATAATGCGGTCGGCCCGCACGAGTTGACCGACGGGTACCGGATCCGCCGCGCCGCCGCCGAGGCCGGAATCGCCTGCTTGACGAGCCTCGATACGGCGCGCGCCTTTGCCGGCGCGTTGACCGCACCGATCGGCCCGCCGCGGTCGCTGCAAGAGTATCAAGCCTCGCGCGAAGGTCTGCTCACGCCGTGAATGGAGAGGGAGAGCAAAGGGAAGCGCGGGTCTACGTCTTGGGCGGCAACTCAAGTACTCTCGCATTCGTGACCGACTTGCGCGCGCAGCAGGGCCAAGTCGTGGCGTGGCTGGCACCGCTCGCGTGGACGCCGATCGGCGTGGTGGTGGGTGAGAGTTGGCAGCGCGTCGGTATTGCCGCCGACAATATCGCGGGTTGGGTCGATCAAACCTTTGCGCCGGAAGACGAGCGCTCGTTCGTCGCATCGCTGCACGATCTGGATCTGCTGATGCGCGTCGGGTGGGGGTCGGAGCCTCCCGGAGCGCTCACCGAGCGCGCGGTGATCAACGTCGACGACGTCCCGGAAGATGTCGTCGACGCACTCGCCCATCCCGCCGAGGTCTTGACGCAGTGCGCGGTCTGCCGCAGGACGTGCGTCCGCGATCATTTCGTTTGGAACGACCGGCAACTCTGCGCTTGGGATTATCACGCGACCGTCTTCGGCAAGCGCGGACCATGGCACAGCGGCGCTTATGAGGAGCGGCACTTTGTCACCCTGCCGCGCGCCGTGTATGTTGCGGGCGGCTTACTCGACGAGATCGGCGTCGATGCCGTGATGGCGATCTCGGGGCTGACAGACGAGACCGCGCATCGCACCATCAATCTCGTCATCGAATCAGAAGGCGGCGCTGCTTACTTGGCGGTTCGAACTGAGGGAGGATATACGCTCCTGCGCGAGCGGCCTGGTTCGTGACCAATCGTGCAATCCGTCGCCTCGGCGCGCTCTTCGTCGTGCTCTTTGCGATCATCGTCGTCCGTCAGTTCTGGATTGCGCTGGTCGAAGCGCCGGCGCTCGACGCGGACCCCCGTAACCCGCGGGTCGCGCTCCTTGCACAAGGCCGTGGCGACATCGTCGCAAGTGACGGGACGGTCCTCGCGCAGAGCAAAAACGCGAAGCGCGTCTATCCGCTGGGAGCGCTCGTCGCGCATGCCGTCGGGTACGATTCGCCGCGTTACGGGACATCCGGGCTCGAAGATGCATTCGATCGTGCGCTCACGCCGCGACCCGTATCGGCCGACGTCCTGGCGCAGGTCACCTCGCTCTTCGGGGGCGCGCAGCCGGTCAGCCGCGGAGCCGAGGTCATCACGACCCTCGACGTCGCGACGCAACGCGCCCTGGTCACGCAGCTCTCGCGCTATTCGCGCGCGGCCGGGATCGTCATCGAACCTCAGAGCGGAGCCGTCCTCGCCCTTGCGAGCGTCCCCGGATTCGATCCAAACACGATCGATGCGGACTTTCCACGGCTCGCGCACAGCGGATCGAGCCCTCTGCTCGATCGTAGTACGTCAGGGCTCTACCCGCCGGGCTCGACGTTCAAGATCATCACGGCAGCCGACGCGCTGGAGGCGGGGATCGTCACGCCGCAGTCCACGTTCACCGACAACGGTTCCCTCGTCGTCGGAAACTTCACGATTCACGACGATGAGGGCGAGGTGACCGGGACCCAGACGCTCGCGGGCGCGTTCGCGCTCTCGAGCAACGTCGATTTCGGTCAGATCGTCCTGCGGCTGGGGGTCGACGAGTGGTATGCCGCTGCCCGACGTTGGGGGCTGGGGCAACCGCTCGAATTCGACCTGCCGGCGGCGCGCGACCGCATCCCGCCGCAGGCCGACGTTTCGCCGTCGATCCTCGCTCAGATGGGGTTTGGGCAGGCGTCCCTCCTCGTCTCGCCGCTGCGCATGGCGCTGGTCGCGGCGACGATCGCCAACGGCGGCGTGACCCCGCGCCCGTACCTGGTGCGGGCCGTTCGAGGCAACGGCATATCGGTACAGACCAAGACCGAACAGCTCGCCAATCCAATCTCGCCGCAAACGGCGGCGACCGTGCGCGACATGATGCTCGAGGTCGTCCGCCACGGGACCGGGACCGCGGCTGCGCTCCCGAACGTGAGCGTCGCCGGAAAGACGGGGACCGCGACGAATCCAGCAGGGAGAGCGCATTCGTGGTTTGTCGCTTTCGCGCCGGCAGAGGCGCCGCGCGTTGCGGTTGCGGTCGTCGTCGAGAACGCTGGATATGGGGGCGCCGTCGCCGCCCCGATTGCACGCAACGTCCTGCGAGTCGCTTTAGCGCGGCGGTCCTGATCGTGAACGAGCAAATCTACAACAATCGTTATCGGATCGAAGGTCGCGTCGGCGAGGGCGGGATGGCGGTCGTTTATTCCGGGACGGACATCCTCTTGCGCCGGCGCGTTGCCATCAAGGTGTTGCGCTCGCAATACGCGATCGACGACGATTTCGTCCGCCGCTTCTATCACGAGGCGGAGTCGGCCGCCCGGCTATCCCACCCCAACATCGCCAACATCTACGACGTCGGACGTGAGGGCGACGCCTACTATATCGTGATGGAGCTGATCGACGGTTCGACCTTGGGCGAGCTCATTGCGATCGACGGCAAGCTGCCGGAGCGGGTCGCGATCGACTATGCAGCGCAGATTTGCGCCGGCTTGGCGTACGCCCACCGTCAAGGCATATTGCATCGCGACATCAAGCCGGCGAACATCCTGGTGACGAAGGACGACGTCGTCAAGCTTTCCGACTTCGGGATAGCCCGGGCGATCTCGGAGCGTTCGTTGACGGTGACGCAGCCCGGGATGGTCATGGGGAGCGTCTATTATCTTTCGCCCGAGCAAGCCCAAGGGCACGAACTCTACGAGCAATCCGATCTGTATAGCGTCGGCGTCGTCCTCTACCAGATGCTCACCGGCAAATTGCCCTTCACAGGGACATCTCCCGTGACGGTCGCACTCAAGCACGTCTCCGAAGCGGTCCCTGAAAACGAGCTCGAAGCCGTCGGGGTGAGCCCGGCGGTTCGCTCGATCATCATGCGACTATTGGCGAAGGCGCCGGCCGACCGGTACGCTTCGGCGAGTGAGGTCGCATCGGTCTTGCGCGAGGCGCGGGAGCGGCCGAGCACGGTGTACGCGGCGCGCGGCTCGAACCCGACCGATGCGCCGACGACGACGATACCGATCGTCGCGCCGCCGCCACGACGCTCGTCGTCGCCGGATCGTCCGCAGCGAGCGCCGACCAACGGTGAGAGCCATGCGATCGAGACCGATGACGTACCGCCGCGACGCGGGTGGCTGTGGCCGGCTTTCGCGTTGCTGCTCCTGACCGCGGCATTCGGCGGTTACATCGTTGCTAGCGGCGTTGGGATCCCATTCTTGCATGCGCGGACGGTGACGCTCGGCGACTACGTCGGTCAGTCGTCGATGCAAGCACAGCAGTCGCTCGCGATTCTCGGCATCACGCCGAAGATCACTCAGATCGAGAGCGCGACGATCCCGCCCGACCGGGTTGTCCGCCAGACGCCCGACGGCGGCTCGACGATCTCGACGAACGATCCCGTCGAGTTGTTCGTGAGCGCGGGCCTGCCGATGGTCACGATTCCGGACGTGCGCACGTTCTCGAAAGTCGATGCGCAGCGCCTCTTCACGCAAGCGAAGCTCCGGACGAAAATCGTGCAGCAATTCAGCGACTCGCCGCAGGACAGCGTCGTCGATGTGAAGCCGGCGCCGGGAATGCAGGTCCACGAAGACTCGGTCGTAACGCTCGTCGTCTCGCAAGGAAAGTCTCCGGTCGCTGTTCCCAACGTCGTCAGCATGACGCTCGACGCGGCGACGGCGGCGCTCGAGCGGCTGGGCTTGAAATTGCAGGTCGGCGATCGTCAGGCCACCGACAACATCCCGGAAAATACGATCGCAGCGCAAGACCCCAAGGATGGGACCAAGGTCCCGCCCGGCTCGGCCGTGACGGTCGTCGTCAGCAGCGGCGCAGGCGCGACGGGCGTGCCGGACGTCACGGGGAAAAGCACGCATGACGCAATCAGCGCTTTGCAAGCGGCGGGTTTCGATCCGGTCTTTTCCTACACCGTGCAGAGCGGAGCGCCGGGGACCGTACTGCGGCAAGTCCCGCCGGCCGGGACGGCGCTCAAACACGGCTCGGGCGTCACGATTATGGTCACCGCATCCGGCGTCGTCCCCGAGACGAGCGGGATGAGCCTCGACGAAGCGAAGGCCGCCTTACAGAATGCAGGCTACGTCGTCGGCAACGTGACAGCAAGTCCTGAAGGACAAGGCGGAAAGATCGTGCGGACCGATCCTGTCGCCAACACGCCGTTACGCCCGGGCGAGGCCGTCAACATCATCTACAATCAAGCGCGGTGAAGATGCGCTTATTAGGCGTCGACCCGGGATTGCGAACGACGGGATATGGGATCGTCGAAGCCGATGCGCGTACACTGCGGCTGATTGAAGCCGGTGTCATCGAGCCCGACGCCGATCTCCCGCTCGAAGGACGTCTCGCGCAACTCTATCGCGCGATGCACGGAATCGTCGCGGAGGCGCGCCCCGAAGCGATGATCGTCGAGGAGTTGTGGACTGCGTACCGCAATCCGTCGACTGCGGTCCTGATGGGACACGCACGCGGCGTCTTGTACCTCGCCGCCGCGCAGCACGGCGTCGCGGTCCATCACCTGGGGCACTCGCTGGTGAAACGAGCGTTGGTCGGATCGGGAGCGGCCCGAAAAGAACAAGTGAAGTCGATGGTGATGCAAGTGCTGGGCTTGACCCTGCGCCCCGAACCGGACGACGTCTCGGATGCTCTCGCGCTCGCGCTGGCTTGGGCTTTTCGTTTTATCGGCGCTCCGGCCCAGCCTGCGCGCCCCCCAACGCTTCGCGTTGGGGCCCCCCGACCTCCGGCGCCATCGCGATCGCGGCGGGGCGCGATTCCCCGAGGGGCGCCGAAAGAACCATGGTCGTGAACTCGTCGCTGAGTTCGGAGCTGTTTCGATAATCATGTTCTCTCGTATTACGGGCAACGTGGTTGAGAGGACGCCCGCGACGGTGGTTTTAGAGACTGGCGGCTTGGCCTATGAAATCGTTCTCCCGCCGTGCGTCGCTGAAAAAGTGCCGTCATCAGTCGGTGCCGCGGTGACGCTCGAGATTTACGCGCAGCTGCAGATCGACGGGAATGCGGGACGGTATACGTTCTTCGGTTTTACGAACGCAATCGAGCGCGAATTCTTTGAAGCCCTCACCAGCGTCGCGAGCATCGGCCCCAAATCCGCGGCGCGGGCGTTCTCTGCGCCGATGGCCCGGATCGCGCAGGCGATCGACCAGGGCGATCACGTCTTCCTCCGGACGCTCCCAGGGATCGGACAGCAAAAGGCGCGCGACATCGTCGCCAAGCTGCAAGGGAAGGTCGCGCGCTTTCTGCTCATCCAGGAAGCGCCCGAGCCGCCATCGGTGCCGATTCCCGACTTTGCGAGCGAAGCGCTGGCGGTGCTTCTGCAGCTCGAGTACAAGCGCGTTGAAGCAGAGGAAATGATCGCCAAGACGCTCGAGCGCGTGCCGCAGATCGACGATGCCGAGACATTGCTCGCCGAGATCTACCGCCAGCGCGCCGGAGCCCCGGCATAGTGCCACCCGTTTGGCTCCGCGACGGCGTAAAAGGACCACATATGTTGTTGAGCGCGCCCTCGGGGGATGGCTGTTCTAGGAAAATGAGGAGCGCGCGTAAGGCTTGGGGGCCTAGTGGGGGGCGCGGAGCCTGGGGCGGAGCGCCGTTAAAATGAAAGAGATTCGCCGCAAAATCCTGGGCGAGGGAGATGCGGGGCTTGAGCCGGACCGGGTCGTCGATCCGCATGACGCGCTGGAAGAGGAAGTCTATGGGGCGTCGCTGCGCCCGCGCACGTTTGATGAATACGTTGGTCAGGCGCAGGTCGTCGAAAACTTGCGGATCGCCATCGATGCGGCCAAGAAGCGCGCTGAGCCGCTCGAGCACGTGCTGTTCTACGGTCCGCCCGGCTTAGGTAAGACGACGCTCGCGAGCCTGATCGCGCACGAGCTCGGCGCGGCGCTGCGCCCGACGTCGGGGCCAACCCTCGAGAAGCCGAAGGACTTAGTCGGGATCTTAACGTCGCTCGAGGATGGCGACGTGCTGTTCATCGATGAGATCCATCGCTTGGGCCGCGTCGTCGAAGAGTTCTTGTATCCGGCAATGGAAGACTTTCAAATCGACTTCGTCGTGGACAGCGGCGCCTACGCGAAGACCTTGAAGCTCCCACTCAAGCGCTTCACCCTCATCGGAGCGACGACGCGTGCGGGGATGCTCTCGGCACCGCTGCGCGAGCGATTCGGGATCACTCACCATCTCGACTATTATACGGAAGAAGAGCTGCAGCTCATCGTCGAGCGGAGCGCGCGTGTGCTGGGGATTCCGCTCGAACGGGAAGGCGGAGCGACGATCGCCGCCCGCAGCCGCGGGACGCCTCGGATTGCAAATCGTTTGCTGCGCCGCGTCCGCGACTACGCCGAAGTTCGCGCCGACGGTAAAATTACGCAGGCGGTTGCGGATGAAGCGCTCGCGCGCGAAGGTGTCGACGTGCGAGGCCTCGACCGGCTCGACCGCGCGTTCCTGGGAACGATCGCCACGCAGTACCATGGCGGCCCCGTCGGCATCGGTGCGATCGCCGCAACCCTCACGGAGGATGCGGAGACGCTCGAAGACGTCGTCGAGCCGTTCCTTTTGAAGACCGGGTTCGTGATCCGCACGGCCAACGGCCGCAAAGTCACCGCCAGGGCATACGAGCACTTGGGGATCACGCCGCCGCGCGCAAGCGGCCAGGAGCGCCTTTTCTGAATCGGCGCGTGTTTGCGCTTGGAGCCGCGCTCGTGCTGGGCATCGCGAGGGCGGCAGACGCGAGCGGCGGACTCGACGTGTGGGAGCCGGAGATTCCGACGCCGCCGCCGATCCCGATCCTCCCGGGGAACGTCCGCCTCCCGCTGCGCGTGCTCAACCGGCGCAGCGGTGCAATCAGAACGATCGCCCTCGACGAATATCTCTACGGCGTCGTCCCGCTCGAAGTCTCCAGGGAGTGGCCGCCGGCGCTGTTAGCCGCACAGGCGATCGTCGCGCGCACGTATGCGGTCGCGCGCCGCTCGAGCGCTCGTCCGTACGACGTCGTCGACGACGCGGCCGACCAAGTTTACGGCGGACGTGCGGTTCAGACGCCGCTGACCAATGCCGCCGTCGATGCGACGACGGGACAGATCGTCACGTTCAACGGAGCTGCGGCGAGCGTCTTCTACATGGCGTGCTGCGGCGGACACACGGAAGACGCTGCCGAGTTGTGGGGACGTAATCCCCTTCCGTACCTGCGCGGAATCGTCGACCCGTGGTGTGCGGGAGCACCGGGCTATCGGTGGCGTCAGACGATCGCATCCCAGGAGTTCCTGAGCGCGCTCGGGAGCGAGGCCGCGGCGATCGGGAATTTGCAGTCCGTGAGCGCTGCCGATTTCGATTCGTCGGGCCGCCCCCGCAAAGTCATCGTGCGCGGCAGCGCGCGCAGCGTCGATGTCGGGGTCGGCGAGCTGCGACGGGCGCTGGGCCCGCGTGCGCTGCCGAGCACGTTCATCCGGCAAATCGGGCTCGACGCCCAGTCCGCGATCGTCATCGATGGCGCCGGACGCGGGCACGGGGTCGGTCTGTGTCAGTGGGGCGCGCGAAAGATGGCGATGCAAGGTCACGATGCGGCGTCGATCGTGCAGTTCTATTTCCCCGGTACCGTCATCGCGCGTGGCTGATTTGCGGCAGACCGCCGCATACGACTACGAGCTTCCACCCGAGCTGATCGCGCAAGAACCCGCACGTGAGCGCGACGCGTCGCGCTTGATGGTCTTGCGCGGCGCCGCGATCGAGCATCGCAGGTTCGTGGACTTTCCCGGCCTGCTCGACCGGGGCGACGTTTTGGCGATCAACGAGACGCGCGTGATCAAAGCGCGCCTTTTCGGCCGGCGCGAGAGCGGCGGAGCGGCAGAAGTGTTGCTGCTCCGTCCGGCTGGCGACGTGCCGTTCACGGCCTCGGCGCGACGCTGGGATGCATTGGTCCGCCCGGGACGACGGCTGCGTCCCGGTGCGCGGATCGTGTTCGATTCTGCCGGCGCGACGATCGTCGACGCAGCCTCGGATGGAAGGCGGACGATCGAGTTCGATGCTGGGGTCGACGTCGCTGCATTGATCGAGCGCCACGGCAACGTCCCCTTGCCGCCGTACATTCGGCGGCCGCCCGCTGATGCCGAGGAACGGTATCAAACGATCTTCGCGCGCGTGCCCGGGAGCATCGCGGCCCCGACCGCGTCGCTGCACTTTACGCCGGCCGTAATCGACGCCATTCGGGGACGCGGCGTCGAGATCGTCCCGATCGTCCTCGATGTTGGACTGGGGACGTTCCGCCCGGTGGTGACCGCGTCTATCGACGAGCACCTCATGCACGCCGAGCGCTTCGAGATTCCTCAAGGATCGGCGGATGCGATCGCGCGAGCAAAGCGCGAAGGCCGCCGCGTCGTGGCAGCGGGGACGACCGTCGTTCGGGCGCTGGAAGGCGCGGCCGCCGCGGGATCGTTGGAAGCGGGAAGCGGGACGACGGAGCTGTTCATCACGCCGGGATTCTCGTTCCAGATCGTCGACTCGCTCCTGACGAATTTTCATTTGCCTCGTTCGACGCTGCTCGCGCTCGTCTGTGCGTTCGCTGGTTATGAACGAATTATGAATGCCTATCGAGAAGCAATCGCAGGTCGTTACCGTTTTTTCTCCTTCGGGGATGCGATGTTCATAGCGGAACGAGGGTAGAGGGGTGTGAGAGAATGCGGCCCAAAAGGGGAGCCTCGTGTCCGATAGCTCGCTAAACCTCGCGCGATTGACCGATTTGCTCGGCGATGACCGGGCTGCGATCGTCGAAATCCTCGATCTTGCCGTCGGCACGTGCCGCAAGGCACTCGATACCCTGCGAACGCTGGGCCCGAAGAGTCCGGCGGCGGCAATCGAGCACGCGGCCCACGCGATGAAGGGCGCTGCGGCGAACGTAGGTGCAGAGGCGCTGGCGGCGCTCGCTACCGGGTTGGAAGAGCAAGCCCGCCACGAGCGGATCGCTGACTTCGAAGCGAGCGTGCACGATATTGCGTCCGAGTTCCATCGGTTCGAAGGCGCCGTGCGCGCCTATCACGACGGGGCCGACGCGACGTAAGACGACGGATCCCGCGGCGTGACGAAGAGGGTGCGCGCGTTCGTGTACCAGACGCGACCCGCGGGTGCATCGCGCTGCTTGCGCACGTGCTTGCGCGCGACGTAGTCGATCGCGACGTTCTCGGCGCCGCGTGCCTTACTATGGAACGCTGCGGCGGCCGCTGCGGCGCGGAGATCGGCGTCCGAGGGCTCCCGGCCCGGCGGAGCTTGGAGAACGACATGCGCTCCGGGTTGCTCGCGTGCGTGAAACCAGAGATCGGAGGGGCGTGCGACCCGAAACGTCACGTGAGCATTCTCCTCCGGTGAGCGGCCGACGTAGATTCGTGCCCCGGAAGGGAGATCGAAGCGCGGCGGAGTGCGCTTGCGCCGTTGCTCTCGTGCGCGCGCCGGCGGAGCGCCGCGCGCTGCGCCGAAGGCGCTCGAGATCTCGCCGATGACGGCGGCGTCGGCGCCGTCGAGCTGCCATTCGAATTCCTCGAGGGCCGCAAGCTCCGCAGCGACGTGGCTCAAACGACGCTCGACGTGCGGCAGGCCGTCGACGAGTTTGCGATAGCGCGCAAAGATCGCGGCTGCGTTTGCCTTTGCATCGAGCGCGGGATCGAGCGCGATCTCGAAGCGGGGATCGATCGGCGGTGAGAAGCGTGTCGCTCCCGTAGGGACGAGGTGGGTGAAGGCGTAGAGTGCCTCGCCCTGGGCGCGCAGGCGGTCGCGGCCGGCGGCATCGTCCCGCGCGGCGAGGAGACGTGCACGTTCCGCGCGCAGCGCGGCGACCCGACGCTCGAGGCGCTTGCGCAAAGCGGCACGCTTGCGCACGAGGGCACTTTGGTCGTCGCGCGCGCGCCGCTGCGCGTCGAGCGCGCGCAGGGAGTCGAGGACGGATGCTTCCCCGGGAGGCTGCAGGCTTGCGCTGACACCGGTTGGGCGAGCGCGCGCCGGACGCGGTGGGGGCGGTGCGTAGGCCCCGCCGACGAGGATGCTGCGCCGCTGGTTCTCCGCGGGGCCGAATTGTTTGGCTGCGGCGACGATCGTCTGATCTTTGAGGAGTATGACGTTGCCGAATTTTGGGACCAACTCGAGGATGAGCCGGTACTCGTCGACGACGCCGAAACGCGAGCGGGCGGCGAAAGCGATCGTCAGGATCCGCTCGCCCGGCCAGGCTCCGACGCCGGCAACGCGCATCCCGCGCAGCGTGGTCGCGATAGCTCGCAGGTAACCGGGGTCGCCTTGGATCGAGATTTCGACGGTGTCCAAGAAGACGACGGGGGGTGAGCCGAAGGGATCCAGGATCAAGACATCGCCGCGCCCGGTGAAGGCGAGGGCGGCGCGGCCGTCGTCGATCAAGCCGGCGTCGCGCAGGCGCGTGCCCCGCAGGCGCCCGTCGAGCTCCGCCGCGAGCCGGTGGACGAAGGTCGAATCCGTCTGCACCCGAGCTGGTTCGGGGAGGGCATCGAGCTGCCCGCTTAGAATAGGAATGGTTTGCCGGTTAGGCGTGGAGGTTTTTCGCTGGCGGGGCCAGGTCTGCTTTTCGTCGTGTCGGGTCCATCAGGCGCGGGGAAAGATACCTTGGTTGCCGCGTTACGAGACCGCATGCCCCGGGTCCGGTACTCGGTCTCGGCGACGACCCGAGCGCCTCGGCCGGGAGAGCGCGACGGAATCGACTACCATTTCCTTCCGCGAGCGCGCTTCGAAGAATGGCTGGCTGAGGGCAAGTTTCTCGAGACCCACGAGTACAACGAAAACCTGTACGGAACGCCGCTGCCGTATCTTGAGGAAACGCTGCGCGAAGGCTACGACGTAGTCATGAAACCCGAAGTCAACGGTGCCTTGGCGATCAAAAAAGCCTATCCCGACGCAACCCTTATCTTTCTTCTACCCGAGAAATTCTCCCAGCTTCAAAAGCGGCTCGAAGCCCGCAGAACGGAGACGACCCAAGAGATCGCCGCGCGCATGGCGATCGCTCACGAAGAGCTCAAAGAAGTGCGCAGCTTCGACTATCTCGTTATCAACGAACATGGCCGTGAGGCAGACGCGGTCGAGGACCTAGTCTCGATCGTGCGCGCCGAGCGCTACCGTATCCACCGCTACTCCGATTCCGTCATTAGGATGATTGAACAAACATGAGTGACTCCGTCTTCGGCGATCTCGATGGGCTCTTGCAGCACGTCGACTCGAAATTTACCTTAGTCAACGTCGTAACCAAGCGAGCCAAACAACTCAACAACGGCGCGCCGCCTTTGACCGAGCGCGTGAACCCGAACAAGCCGGTCTCAACCGCCTTCAACGAGGTCCGGACCGGCAAGATCCCCTATCGCCGCACCCGCGAAGGGATTAAGTAAGCAAACCCCATGTGCGGCATTGTCGGTTATGTCGGCGGACGCGATAGCGTCCCGATCATACTCGACGCGTTGCAGCGCCTGGAGTATCGCGGGTATGACAGCGCCGGCATAGCGGTCATCGACGAGCACGGCGCGCTGACCGGGACCAAAGCCGAGGGCAAGCTCGCACACCTCGTCGAGCGGCTGAAAAACGGGCACGCCGTCCACGGCCGCATCGGCGTCGGGCATACCCGCTGGGCGACGCACGGCAGGCCTTCAGACGCGAACGCGCACCCGCATATGGATTGCACCGGGAAGATTGCCGTCGTCCACAACGGGATCATTGAGAACTACGGCGCCCTGCGCGCCGAGTTGCTCGCGGCGGGGCACGTTTTTAAGAGCGAGACCGACACCGAAGTCATCTCGCACCTGATCGAGGCCAACTATCACGGCGATCTCGTCGAGGCCGTCCGGCACTCGCTCGCTCAGGTTCGCGGCGCCTATGCGCTGGGCGTCATCAGCTCCGACCTGCCGGGAAAGCTGATCTTCGCGCGTAACGGCGCGAGCCCGCTCGTTGTCGGCGTGGGTGATGGCGAGATGTTCGTCGCCAGCGATACGCCGGCGATCCTGCAGTATACCCGTAAGGTCGTGGTCCTGCGCGAAGGTGAGCTGGTCGAGGTCGGCCGCGACGGCTTCGCTCTCTCTGCATTCGACGGCGCACCGATCGTACGCGACGTGGAGCAGGTGATGTGGGACGCAGGTGCGGCGGAGAAGAGCGGCTTCAAGCATTTCATGCTCAAGGAGATCTTCGAGCAGCCCAATGTCGTGAAGGAGACGCTCGCGGGCCGCATCGACGAATCGAACGACGTGCAGCTCGCGAGCGAGCTGGGCATCCACGACAGCTTTTTCCGCGCCATGACCAAGATCTCGATCACCGGTTGTGGGACCGCCTATCACGCCGGGATGGTCGGGATGTATCTCATGCGTGCGCTTTGCCGGCTCCCCGTCGAGATGGAGCTGGCCAGCGAGTTTCGTTACGGCGACCGGTTGATGGACCCGCGCACCTTGACGATTGCCATGTCGCAGTCGGGCGAGACGGCGGACACGATCGAGGCGGTTCGGATTGCCCAGGAGGCCGGCTCGCCGATCTTGGGCGTTTGCAACGTCGTCGGCTCGCATCTTGGGCGCTTAGCCGACGGGATGCTCTACACGCGGGGCGGTCCCGAGATCGGCGTCGCCGCGACGAAGACGTATCTGTCGCAGACGATCGCGACGGTGCTCCTAGCGATCTACCTCGCCCGCGTCCGCGGGACGACGCCCGTCGAGCGTTTGCGCGAGATCGCCGAGAACACGAAGCTCTTACCGGCGGCGGTCGACGTCGTCCTCAACACCTCGGAGAAAATCAAGCGCGTCGCGCGACGAATTCGCCGGGCGCGCTCGGTGCTGTTCATCGGACGATACGTCAATTTCCCGACGGCGATCGAGGGCGCGCTCAAACTCAAGGAGATCAGTTACATCCATGCTGAGGGCTACGCGGCGGGCGAGATGAAGCACGGTCCGATCGCGCTCCTGGATTCGAAGGTTCCGGTCGTGGGGATCATGACCGACGGGCGCGTCCGCGAGAAGATGATTTCGAACTTGATGGAAGCGAAGGCGCGCGAAGCGCCGATCGTCGTCGTCGCCAACCATGGCGACGAAGAGGCGGCGGCGCTCGCCGATCACGTCTTCTGGGTCCCGCGCGTCGACGAGCTCCTCTCGCCGATCGTCAACGTCGTCCCGCTGCAATTGCTCGCATATCACATCGCCGACATCGACGGAAAAGACGTCGATCAACCGCGCAATCTCGCGAAGACGGTGACGGTAGAATAGCGCCGAGGGCGCTAGGCAAGCTAGCCATCGGTCGTCTTTACGATTGCTTAACAAGTGTGAGCACGCTCTCGCGCATTCATGCATGCAAGTGAGTATCCTTATCTTAGAAGAGGTTCTCACCCATGGTGCTCCCACAGTGAAAGTTTTGGACATCGATCGGCTCACGAGTGTCTTCGACGACTCCGCCGAGATCGTCGAGGTGGTGGAGCTCCTGGTAGCGACCGCCGATTCTCTGACCAAACGGCTGGGAACGGCGCTCGAGAAGCAACAGGCCGATGAAGGTGCCTATCTCGCGCATGAGTTGAAGGGCGCTGCGGGCAACGCGGGCGCGGAGACGCTGTGCGAACGCAGCCGCGTCGTCGAGATGGCGTTCCGGGAGAAGAACTGGCGGATGGTACGTTGGGCGCTTGCCGATATGCAGGCGAGCCTCGCGGTGCTGCATTACGAGACTTCCGAATTGCGGGGAGGCGCGTGATCGCGGAACGGATTCCAGGGGTGATCGTCGACGACACGGAGGTGAACAATCGGATCTACGCGGGATTGCTCAAGAAAGCCGGTGTGACCGAGACGGTCGCGTTCACGAAATCGTCCGACGGCATGGCGTGGTGTGCCAAACACGATGTCGCGTTATTGGTCCTCGACTACAAGATGGGGACGCCGGACGGCTTCGAGTTTATCGCGCAGTTCAGACGGGTGCAGCACAACCGTGAAGCGCCCATCATCATGATCACCGGCGACCACAATCGAGAGGTCCGTTATCGAGCCCTGGACGGCGGCGTCAGCGACTTTCTCACCAAGCCGGTCGATCCGCCGGAGTTGATCGCTCGCGTGCGCAACTTGCTTGCGCTGCGCGAGAGCCGGCGGTCGCTGAAGCTCCAGGCGGCGTATCTCGCCGATCAGGCGACGTGGCTTGCGGCCGAGGTCCGCAAGGTGACGCAGAAGCTGCGTGAGCGGGAGCGCGAGACGATCTGCGGGCTGACGCGGGCCGCCGAGTTTCGCGACAATGAGACGGGGATGCACATCGTGCGGATGGGCATGTTTGCCGCCGAGCTCGGCCGGACTATGGGCATGCCCGAAGACGATCTGGACATGCTGCAGCTGGCTGCGCCGATGCACGATATCGGCAAGGTCGCGACACCGGACAACATTCTGCGCAAGGAAGGTTCGCTAACACCCGAAGAGTCGGCGATCATGCGCGAGCACACGGTCGCGGGCTACGAAATCCTTAAGGAGAGTCCGTCCGAGCTCTTACGCAAGGGGGCCGAGATCGCGCTGAGCCACCACGAGAAGTTCGACGGATCGGGATATCCCTATGGCCTGCGCGGCGAGGCGATCCCGCTTTGGGGGCGCATCTGTGCGGTCTGTGATGTGTTCGACGCTCTGACGTCGAGCCGGCCGTACAAGGTCGCGTGGCCGCTGGAGCGAGCCGTCGACCAAATTTCGGATGATGCCGGATCACACTTTGACCCGCGCTTGGTCGACGCGTTCACAGCGGTCGTTCCGAAGCTTACCGAGATCAAGCAGCGCTACACGGACGCGGCGTAACGACCGCTCAAGGCCCGGGGCGCTCTGCGCCGAAGTGCGAGCCTCGTGCCGGTGTCCCGCTCCGATGGGCGCGCTTTCGGCGAGCTGCGCTCGATCACGATCGAAACGAACTATCTCGCCTTTGCTGAGGGAAGCGCCTTCATCAAAGTCGGCCGCACGCACGTCCTCTGCGCCGCGACAATCGAAGACAGAGTCCCACCATGGCTCAAGGGGCGCGGGACTGGTTGGGTGACCGCGGAGTACTCGATGCTCCCTCGGGCGACGCAAGAGCGGACGCAGCGCGAAGCCAGCCGCGGGCGTATCGGAGGCCGGACGCACGAGATCCAGCGACTCATCGGCCGGGCCCTACGCGCGGTCACCGACATGAAGAAGCTGGGCGAGCGCAGCGTGTTACTGGACTGTGACGTGTTGCAGGCGGACGGAGGGACACGCACCGCCGCAATCACCGGGGCATACGTCGCCCTGGCCCTCGCCTTACGCACGGCATTCGATCCGTCGATCCTCGAGAGCTGGCCGTTGACCGGCGCGATCGCGGCGACGAGCGTCGGCTTCATCGATGGCATTGCCATGCTCGACCTCGCATACGACGAAGACAGTCGTGCTGAAGTCGATATGAACGTGGCCATGACCGATGCCGGCCGGTTCGTCGAGCTGCAGGGGACCGCGGAGGGTAGAGCGTTCTCGCGGGATGAGCTGGAGGCGCTCCTTGGTCTGGCCGAGAGCGGGATCCGGCGCCTTTTCACGGCGCAGCAGGTTGCTCTCGAGGAGCAGGGATTTCCCGTTACCGCGCGTGTCTGATTCGCAACGGCTACGCGCGCTGGTCGCCACGATCGGGGGTTTCTATATTCGGGACCGCTCGATGAGCCGCGAGCAGAAGAAGATCGAGCGCAGCTTAGCCGGCGGGGCCCCGAGCGATGGGGAAGCGCGCGCCTATCTGGCCGCAGCGCGGCGCTATTTTTCGGGTTTCGAACGCGAAGCGCGCGCCCACCTCGAGCAGGTCGATCGTGAGCTCGAAAAATTGTATCAAGTTCAGTACAATCTGGCCGCGGAGCGCGGGGTCGCTCAGCGCCGCGTCGAGGCGACGCAAGGCGTCCTCGTATCGATCGAGGAAATCGCCGCCGAATGAAGGTCTTAGAGGAGGCAGGGCGCGAGACGACCGGCTTTTTGGAGTACGCCGGCGGCGTCGCCGAACTGCTTGCCGACGCGGTCCATTTCATCGGCCGGCTGGCCGTGCGCGGCAAGGAAACGATGGATCAGGCCTATCTGCTCGGGGTGAACTCGTGGACGATCGTCATCTTGACCGCGATGTTCACGGGTGCCGTGATCTCGCTCGAATCGGCGGTGCAGGCGGTTCGATACGGCTTTTCTGCCTTCGTCGGCAATGCGGTAGCCTACGGGACCGTCCGGGAGCTCGGCCCGATGTTGACGGCGGTCGTCGTCGCGGGTCGCGCCGGCGCGGCGATTGCGGCCGAGATCGGCTCGATGGTCGTAACGGAGCAGGTAGAGGCCCTCGAAGCCCTTGGGCTCTCTCCGACCCGGATGCTCGTCGTCCCACGATTAATCGCGATGCTGGTCACGCTGCCGATGTTGACGATCTTTTCGGAGATCGTCGCAATTATCGCCGGCATGTGGGTCGCGTATGGTACGGCGCACATCCCCTTCGATGCGTTCCTGGACTCGGCCCGGCAAACGCCGTTCGAGGACGTCCTCAAGGGGTTGAGCAAGTCGCTCGTCTTTGCCGTCATCATCGTGATGATCGGGACGTATCAAGGCTTACGCACGCGGGGCGGCGCGGCGGGCGTCGGCAAGTCGACGACCGCGGCGGTCGTCACTGCGATCATCCTGATCTTCCTGTTCAACTTCATGCTGTCGTTCCTGCTGTTCGGTGCCTAAGCATCTCATCGCCCGTCTCGAAGACGTGAGCCTAAGCTTCGGCTCGAAGCTCGTCCTGCATCACTGCAGTTTGGACGTCGTCGAGGACGCAATCACGTGCGTGATCGGACTTTCAGGCGCAGGCAAATCGACGATTCTTCGACTGCTCAACGGCCTGCGCAAACCGGACAGCGGTCGGGTCTACGTTCACGACATCGACATAGCGACGCTGAGCCCCCGCGAGCTGATCGAGTTTCGGCGTTCGATCGGCTTCTCGTTTCAGTTCGCGGCGCTGTTCGATAGCCTCAGCATCTTCGAGAACGTCGCGCTGCCGCTACGCGAGCACACGAAACTGAGCGAGAGCGAGATTCAGCATCAAGTGACGAGCGCACTGGAGAATGTCGGCCTGGCCGGCGTCGAGGACAGGCTGCCGGCCGAGCTCTCGGGCGGGATGATCAAACGTGCCGGGTTCGCTCGAGCGATCATCACGAGTCCGGAGCTGGTCCTGTACGACGAGCCGACGACCGGCTTGGATCCGATCATCACCCATCTCCTCACCGAGACGATCGTGCATTTACGCCAAAGGCTAAAGGGAACCGCGGTCGTCGTCTCACACGATCTGGAGAGCATTTATCACATGGGTGACTACGTCGCGATGCTATTCGAAGGAGCGGTCATCGCCTACGGTACCGTCGGGGAGCTTCGTAAGTCTGAGAATCCAATCGTGCAACAATTCTTGCAGGGCAGCGAAGTCGGCCCGATCCCGGTCGGATAGCGGATGAAAAGACAAGCCGTCGTCGGGCTGTTCTCGATCTTCGCCATCATCGGTTTGTTCGTGATATTTTGGTTCCTGAACAATCTCGGCACCAAACTGGGCGGCTATCGCATGGGCGTCCGTTTCCCGGCAGCTGCGGGACTGCGTCCGGGCTCGCAGGTCCTCTTGAGCGGTCTCGCTATCGGGACGGTCGACAGGATCGTGTTTGCGCCCGACTATACGGTCGACGTCATCCTCGCAATCAAGGGCAGCATCCCGGTGCTCAGCTTTCTTCCGGGATCCGCGCCGCCGAGCGGCTACGATGTGCCGAAGGGCTCGACGTTCCTGGTCCAAGCGCCCCTGACCGGCGACGCTTCGGTGGTCATTTTACCGCCGCCGCCTGCAGAGGCGAAGTCAGCCGGGAGTTGGCCGCACGAAGTGCTCGCCCTCGACGAGCAGCCGGCGGGAAAGGGCTCGGCTTCGTTTCAGGACGTGCTGGCGCAGGGCGGCGGCATGCTGACCGATTTGCAGAGGCGGCTCCCGTCGATCTTGGACGGTCTAAAGTCGGCAGTGAACAACGCCAACGATATGGCGATCCATGGTAATGAGTTAACGCAGCATCTCTCGATGAAGCTCGACTCGTTAACCGGGAAGCTGCAGACGGCGTTGGACGAGGCCGGAGGGAACATCACCGCGATAACCAGGGACTTCCGCGACGTGACGCGCTCGAATCGCGGCCGTTTGGAGTCGGTCCTCGCGCATCTCAACTCCGCGACGGTTGGTCTCAACGAGGCGGTTGACTCGATGCGAGCGCTCGCGGGCGACCAACAGTTGCGCGGCAACCTATTGCAGACCAGTCAGAACATCGCTGATGCATCCGCATTGCTCGCGAAGATGGCGGCCAGCGCGCAGCAACTGACCGGCGATCCGCAGACGCAAGCGCAGCTGCGCGACACGGTCGCACAACTCAACGCGGTCATGCAGAAGGCGAATTCACTGCTGGCCGCAATCGGCGGGACCTCGAGCGTCTACGGCGTCGACGCCGGCGCGACGCCCGCTCCGGCTCCGACGATCGTCCCCAGTGGGGGCCACGCGCCGCAAACAGTGCCTTCTTCGGGCGGCACGAAGACCGTCCCCGACTCGGGGGCGCAGCGCGTGACGCTGAATAAGTTCGTCAAGACGCTCGTCGGCTTCGAAGTGCGTCTGAACGAGCTCAACCCCGCTCCGGTGAACGGCTTGGCAACGCCGATCCTGGGGACGAACCGCGGTCCGCAAAGCGACTTCAATCTCGTGGTCTTACCGCACGCGCCAATGAGTTTCGTGGCGGGTGCAAACAATTTGGGCCCGCCTCCCAACGGTGGGCAGACGACCTACAACTTTGCTTTGCTCACCTCGGTAGCGCCGGGGTTGCGGGCCGGGGCGGGGGTGCTGTACTCGACGTTGGGCTTGATGTCGCAATATACGCCGCCGAAGAGTGGGATCGGCTTCCAAGGTCTGATCTACAACCCGCAGTATCCGACCATGGACGCCTACGGGACCCTGCACGTCGCGCCGAAGGCTGCGATCTTCGGGGGAGAACGCGACATCTTGCACTCAGGGCGCCGGACGGTCTTCGGGCTGCAGCTGAACTTTTAGCCGATGATCCCGATCGGGGAAGGCTCGCGCAGCCCGATCTTCCCGATCGTCACCTACGCGATCATCGCGGCGAACGTGTACGTGTTCCTTGCCGAATTCTCGGCGCGAAACGTCGACGCGTTCATCAACGCGTACGCGGCGATCCCTTACGATATTACCCACGATATCGCCCTTGCGGCGCCAAGTCCGCCGATCCCGGGCCTGACGTTGCTCACGTCGATGTTCCTGCACGGGAGCATCCTGCACATCTTTTTCAACATGCTCTTCCTCATGGTCTTCGGGCCGCAGATCGAGTATCTGTGCGGGCACGCGCGGTACGTGCTCTTCTATCTACTCTGCGGGGTGATCGGCGGCGTCGCGCAGGTTGTGATCGGTCCGGACAGCCATGTGCCGGCGATAGGAGCCTCGGGGGCGATCGCGGGCGTCCTGGGCGCATACCTCGTCAATTTTCCGACGAGCAACATTAACACGATCGTCCCGATCGGATGCTTCCCGCTGTTTTTGCGGCTGCCGGCGATCGTGGTCATCGGCGTTTGGGCTCTCATACAGTTCGTCAACGGGTTCGGGTCGATCTCGGATCGTGCGGCGGCGGCGCAGAACGGCGGCACCGCGTACTTTGCGCATATTGGAGGATTCCTCGCCGGCGTGATTTTGATTTCGTTTTTCCGGGTGCGCAGGAGTCCGCGCAGATATCGATACTATTATTGACGATCATCCCGAAAAACTGAAGGAGGAGCAATGCAGGGTACACTGAGGTGCTGTAGTCGCGCTTCTTTTCTGGTTGGCGCCTCGGCACTCGGAACGATCGGCGCAACCGGAGTCATCGGATGGGACGCGGCCCGGGCAGCGGGTTACGCAGGCGCCAACGTGGCGCCGGACGACGCGCTCTCCAGGCTGATGCAAGGGAACGCCGCCTACGTTCACGAGATGGCGGGATCGCGCTTGAATACCATTGAGGAGCGCGCGGCGCTCGGCAAAGGGCAAGCTCCGTGGGCATCGATCCTCACGTGTGCCGACTCGCGGACGGCGCCGGAAATTCTGTTCAATCAGGGGCTGGGGGATATTTTCGTCGACCGGGTCGCCGGCAACGTCGCAACGTCTCTTGAGACAGCAAGCCTCGAATTCGGCTCGGCAGTCCTGGGTTCGCAGCTGATCATGGTGATGGGCCACTCGGGTTGCGGGGCCGTCCGTTCGGCGATCGCGTATTCAAAGGGTGAGACGATGCCGAGCGAAGACTTGACGAATCTCGTGCAAACGCTCCAGCCCGCGGTCGAGCGCTCCAAGACGATGAAAGGCGATCAGCTCGCGAACGCGACGAAGGCAAACGCGGTGATCGTCGCGGCGAACCTCCGCGGGAACGCGATCTTCAAAGGGCTCATGGAGAAGAAGAAGTTGAAGATCGTCGCCTCCTACTGCGACCTCTCGACCGGGAAGGTCACGCTGCTCTAGCGACGCTCGTCTTTATCGCGCGGATGGGCCGCGTCGAACGTCTTGCGCATGTGTTCGACCGAGACATTGGTGTAGATCTGCGTCGTCGAGAGGCTCTCGTGGCCGAGCAATTCTTTGATCGTAACGAGATCAGCACCGTTCTCGAGCAAGTGCGTCGCGAAGGAGTGCCGCATCGTGTGCGGGGTTGCGTGATCGCGGATTCCGCTCAAACGTATGAAGGTCCGGAAAATCTCGTACATCGTGACTTGGCCGATCCGCCGCTTGTTCCGGCTCAGGAAAAACGCCTCGTCGCTCGTCCGCGGTCGCACGCCGAGATACATCCGCATCGCGTCGGCTGCGGCTTGGGTGAGCAGGACGGCGCGCTCTTTGTCGCCCTTCCCGTGCCGGATCCGCATGATCCGCCGCTCGAGATCGATGTCGGACATGTTCAGGTTGATCAGCTCGGAGCGCCGGACGCCGCTGCCGTAGAGGACTTCCATGATGGCGCGGTCGCGCAGGCGCTGGAAGTCGGTCTGACCCGCGACCTTCGTGCGCAGGACCTTGGAGACGTCCTCCGCGCGCAAGACGTGAGGAAGGGCCTTGGGCTTTTTCATCCGGGGCAGGTCGTCGGTCGGATTGTCGGTTCGCAGCCCCTCTCGCCGGACGTAGTCGTAAAATCGTCGCAGCGTCGAGACCTTACGCAGGACCGAGACCGTCGCGTACGCGCGCCGGCCGGTGCACTCCATGATGTACTGACGGATATCCGATGCGCTGGCTTTCGGCAGATCCCTGAACGCCGTGAGCCCCTCCGCGTCCTTGGCGGTCGCACCGCGTTTGCGCGCTAGGAAGCGCCCGAAGTCCGCAACGTCCCGCCGGTACGCGATGACGGTGTTCGCGGAGCGTCGCAGCTCCAGCGAAAGGTGCGCCGCGAAGCCGTCGATCAGCACGTCCTCAAGCTCGCTGCGGCCTTTCCACCGCCCCCGGCTCTCAGCCATCCGCCTCTCCTATATACTGACGATAAGAGTAATTTCCGTCAGTTCGTGAACGAGAAATCGGGCTCCTTGTACAACGTGCCGTCGCATGCGTGTCCGGGTTGGGATCGTCGGTGCAGGGCCGGCGGGGCTGCTCTTGTCGCATCTTCTGCATCTCGCCGGGATCGAGTCGGTCGTGCTCGAGCGCCAGAGCCGGGAGTACTGCGAAGACCGGGTCCGTGCCGGCGTGATCGAGCAGGGCGCGCGCGACGTCCTGATCGAGTCGGGCCTTGGGGAGCGTCTCAAACGCGAGGGGCTGTTTCACGGCGGCGTGGCGCTGCGGTTCGCGGGACAGAGCCGGCGAATCGATTTCGTCGCTTTGACCGGGGGCAAAGGCGTGACGGTCTACGGTCAACAGGAGGTCGTCAAGGACATGATCGCGGCGCGCTTGGCGGCAGGCGGCCACGTCGAATTCGACGTCCCCGACGTGAGCGTCCACGGCATCGAAACGACGCAACCGAAGGTTCGCTACACCGACAACGCCGGACACGCGCAGGAACTCGTCTGCGACTTCGTGGCGGGTTGCGACGGCTATCACGGCATCTGCCGCCCGTCGATCCCCCCGGAGGTCCTGACGGCTTACGAGCGCCAGTATCACTTCGGGTGGCTCGGGATCCTTGCGCAAGCGCGCCCCGTCTCCGATGAACTCATCTACGTCAACCACCCGCGAGGCTTCGCGTTGCTCTCGATGCGCTCGATGTCCATCGGGCGCATCTACCTGCAGTGTAAGCCCGACGAGGATCCGGAGGAGTGGTCGGACGATCGTTTTTGGGATGAGCTCGACCGCCGTCTCGAAGGGGTCGACGTCGTGAAACCCGAGCGCGGAAGATCCTTGCGGCCCAAGGACGTCACGCAGATGCGCAGCTGGGTCAGCGAGCCGATGCAGTACGGCCGCCTCTTCCTCGCCGGCGACGCGACACACATCGTCCCGCCGACCGGCGCGAAGGGAATGAACCTCGCAATTGCCGACGTCAGCGTCCTCTCCCGCGCGATCGCGGCCTTTTACGAGAACGGCAGCACCGAGCTGCTCGACCGCTACTCCGAGATCTGCTTGCGCCGCGTCTGGAAGGCCGAGCGCTTCTCTTGGTGGATGACGACGATGTTACACCAGTTCGATGACAAGTCGCCCTTCGAACAGCGTTTGCAGCTAGCCGAACTCGATTATGTGACGAGCTCGCGCGCGGGTTCCGAAAGCCTTGCCGAGAACTACGTCGGCCTTCCATTCGAGTAGCGCTGGAGCAACGCTGTGAACTGCCCGAGCTGTCAGAATCCGATCCCGCCGAATGCACGCTTCTGTCCAAACTGCGGCGCGCCCGTCGCGCAAGCGACGACGGTCGGCAACTACACCGAGCCCATTCCGGAGACGGACAACCCCAAGGAACCAATCGTCCTCGGTGACATGACGCTCAAGGTCGAAGGCGAGCTCGTCCCCGTCGTCGACATCGAACTCGGCCGGCAGCAGACCGTCTACTTCGAGCATCACATCCTTTTATGGAAGCAGCCCAACGTCACGCTCGGCTTCATGGGCCTGCAGAATGCGGCGAAGCGCTTCTTCGCGGGCTTGCAGATCTTCATCTCGACCGCACAGGGCCCGGGGAATCTTGCGGTCTCGCGTGAGGCGCCGGGACAGATCGTCGCGATGCGACTGCAGCCCGGCCAAGCGATCGACGTCCGCGAGCACCAGTTCTTAATGGCGACGAGCGCGATCGATTACGACTTCTACTGGCAACAGGGTTTGGCGAACGTCCTCTTCTCGCGCACGGGATTGTTCATCGACCGCTTCACGGCACAACGCGGGGAAGGCGTCGTACTACTGCACGGCTACGGAAACGTCTTCGAAAAGACGCTCGGCCCGGGGGAGATGATCGATGTCGAACCCGGCGCGTGGCTGTGGAAAGACGCCGCGGTCCAGATGCAGACGGTCTCCGTCCTGCAAAGCGGTGGAGGCGGCGGGCTGATGGGTGCGCTCGGCGCCCTCGTCGGTGGAGTCGCGCTGCAGATGAACCGCTTCTTCGGCCCAGGACGGCTCGGTCTTCAATCGATGACGTATCACGAGCCGGCCTACGAGGGCGCGCAACAAACCGGCGGTCAGGGGAACATCGGCGGCGTGATCAACCAACTCTTCGGAAACCGGCAGTAATAGACGTCGAAGCCGCGCTCGCCTACGCGGAGCGGCACGCCTTACACGCCCTCCTCATCCTGCGCGCCGGCAAGCCCGTGTTCGAACGCTACGGCGACGGCCATCCCGCGACGGCTCCGCACGCGCTCTATTCGGGGACCAAGACCTTCTGGGGGATCCTTGCCGCCGTGGCTGCCCGCGAGGGTCTTCTTCTTCTCGACGAGCCCCTGTGCGAGACGTTCCCCGCCTGGAAAATCGACCCGTGGAAGCGGCGCGTCACGGTCCGGCTACTGCTCAACATGACCTCCGGGATCGGCTTCGGCGGCCTCGGAAACGCGGTCCCGACCTTCGCCCAGAGCCTCGAGACGGAGCTCAAGAGTGAGCCCGGGACGCGCTTCACCTACAGCGGGATCCCACTCCAAGTGTTCGGAGCGCTCCTCGAGCGCAAGCTCGCCGCGCGCAAGCAGACGCCGCACGTGTACCTGGCGGAGAGCATCCTCGATCCGCTCGGGATCAAAGTGGGAAACTGGCGCAAGCTCAAGGACGGAACGCAGCCGCTCCCCACCGGTGCGTTCTTGAGCGCGCCGAATTGGGCGACGTACGGCGAGTTTCTGCGCACCCGCGCGCGCGTGGACTACCCCGAATGCTTTACGGGCTCGACCGTCAACCCGCGCTACGGCCTGGGAATCTGGCTGCAACCCGTGGCCGATCCGAGTGACGTCGCGTACGCGAGCGGATCGGGCGGACAAGCGCTCTACACGGTCCCTTCGCAAACCGCAACGATCGTCCACTTCGGGCAAAGCGCGTCGTATCGTCACGATGCGTTCTTGCGCCGGCTCTTCGGCGATCCGGCGAAACCAGGGCGGCCTGCCGCGAGACGGGAACGCAGCACGCGATGAAAGTCGCGGTTCTCGATGACTACCAACGCGTCGCGGAAGGCCTCGCGGACTGGGAGCGGCTGGACGCTGCCGTCGCGTTTTTCCACGATCATCTCGATGACGAAGGTGCGGTCGCCACCCGCCTCGCGCCGTTCGAGATCATTTCGATCATGCGTGAACGGACGCCGTTTCCGCGCTCGCTCTTCGAGAAACTGCCGAACCTCAAGCTCCTGACCACGAGCGGGATGCGCAATCTGGCGATCGACGTCGAAGCGGCCAACGAGCGGGGCGTCATCGTCTGCGGTACCGAGTCGCCCGGCAATTCGACGATGGAACTGACGTGGGCGCTCATCCTTGCACTCGTCCGCAGAATTCCGCCTGAAGATCGCGCGACGCGCGCCGGCCGCTGGCAGGTAACGCTCGGCGAAGAGGTCCATGGCAAGACCTTAGGCATCGTCGGTCTTGCGCGCATCGGCTCTTCCGTCGCAAGAGTCGGCCTCGCATTCGGCATGAAGATCCTGGCGTGGAACCCGAGCCTTACCAAGGAGCGCGCCGCCGAGCACGGGGCTGAGCTTGCATCCAGCCTCGACGATCTGATGCGCCGCGCGGACGTCGTCTCGATCCACGTCCAACTCAACGAACGATCCCGCGGCCTCATCGGAGCGCGACAGCTCGCCATGCTCAAGCCGACGGCATATCTCATCAATACGTCGCGAGGTCCGCTCGTCGACGAAGCGGCGCTCTTGACGATCCTGCGCGAGAAACGCATCGCCGGCGCTGCGATCGACGTCTACGATCGGGAGCCGTTGCCGCCGGACCATCCGTTCCTGGCACTGGAGAATACGGTTTTGACGCCGCATCTCGGCTACGTCTCGCTACAGCAGTACCAGATGTTTTATCCGCAGATGGTCGAGGACATCGAGGCGTGGCTGAGGGGATCCCCGATCCGCGTCATCACGCCGGCGCGCGCGAAAGCGCCGCACTACTAAGAGACGTAGCTGACGTTGACGCTGCAGCCCGCTGCTTCGGCGCGCTGCAAAACACCCAAGACGTTGTCGATCTCGGCGTCGACGCCGACGACTTCTCCTGCGCTGATCCCGGCCGGTGCGGCGTTTTGCCACAGGATCCGGCGTGCGGTCTGCAGGGCGGCGCGCAAGCGTTGCGGCGTCGCTTCTAAAACGGCCCAATCCTCGAGCGACGTCGGCGGGACGACGCGCCAGCCATCTCCAGAGATCATGTCGTCGTCATCGAACGCATGCGGAATCGCCGTGAGGACGTCGAGCGCTCGCGCATCGGCAGGCTTCATCGGCAGTCCCGCTTCGCTCAAACGGAGCACGTAGCGGAAAAACGCCGTATTGGCGACGGTATATCCGCCGGCTAGGGAGGCGATGCTCACATGGATCATTGCCGGTCCGTTCTCGCGAACCCCCCGACTCCCTTTACACCGGCCGCGCAGTAAACGCGTGGTGGTAGGCAAAGTCTCCGACGGGCTGGACGCTGAAGCCCAGTTTGCCCAAGCGCTCGGCAGCTTCTTGCGGTGTGTAGCACTTCTCGGCAGGCGGTCCGGCAGGCCGCTCGATGAGCGAATTCCAGTCGACGACGAGCGCGTATCCGTTCGGGCGCAGCAGCTTGCGAAGCGAGCGCATCTCCTCGTCGGTGAGCTCGTGCAAGACGTTCACCGCCAAGACTCGATCGACGGTCCCGGCGAGGGCTTTGACGTGTTCGGGATCGATCGGAACGACGTTGGATAAGAGCTCGGCGTCGAGTTTCCCGTGCAGGATTTCGAGCATGGTCGCTTGCTCGTCGAGCGCGTAGAAAGTCGCGTCCAAGCGCGATTTTGCTATCGGGATGACGAGGGCGCCCGTCCCGGTCCCGAAATCGACGATCGTCGCATTGAGCGGTATATCGAGCAAGCTCGCGAGCTGCGTCGGGGGGAGCCACTTCAGGCGCTCCGGATTTTCCAGCCTCGCGGCGTTCGCAGGATCGAACTTGTACGGTTCTCCCTTACTTGCCATGGTTATTTGATCAGCCCGAGCTCCTTGACCGCGTCGCGCTCTTTGCGCAACTCATCAAGCGACAGATCGAACTTCGCTTGGCCGAACGCGTCATGGGTGATCCCCGAGACGATCTTTGACGCCCCGCCCTCAGTCCGGGATGGATACGAAAAAATCAGGCCGGGATCGACGCCGTACTCGCCTTGCGAGCACCGTGCGGTCGAATAACTCTCGCCTGCGCGAGTCTCGTGCGTCAAATTGTGGACTCCCGTGATCGCCGCATTTGCCGCCGAGGCCGCCGACGACGCGCCGCGCGCTTTGATCACCTCGGCACCGCGATTCTGCACGATCCGCACGAAGTCGTTTTCGAGCCAGCTGCTGTCCTTGATCACGTCGGGAACCGGCTTGCCGTCGATTTTGGCGTGCTTGAAATCGGGGAACTGGGTCGTCGAATGGTTGCCCCAAATCGTCATCTGCGAGACGCTCGAAACGTCGACGCCGGCCTTCTTCGCCAGCTGCGAGCGCGCACGCAGCTCATCGAGCGACGTCATCGCGAAGAAACGGTCGCGCGGGACGTCCGGCGCATTGTTCATCGCGATCAAGCAGTTCGTGTTGCACGGATTGCCGACGACGAAGACCCGGACGTCGGCGGACGCATGTTTGTTGATCGCCGCGCCTTGAGTGGTAAAGATCGCTCCGTTGATCTTGAGCAGATCCGAGCGCTCCATCCCTTCCTTGCGGGGGACGGCGCCGACGAGGAGCGCCCAGTTCGCGTCGCGCATCGCAACGTCGACGTCAGCCGTGCAAACGACGTTCTTCAGGAGCGGAAACGCGCAGTCGTCGAGTTCCATTGAGATCCCACGCAGAGCCGGGAGCGCTTGTTCCAGCTCGAGGAGCTGCAGCTCGATCTCGGTATCGGGCCCGAGCATCTGACCCGAAGCGATCCGAAAGATGAGAGCATATCCGATTTGTCCGGCTGCGCCGGTGACTGCGACTTTTACGCGTTTCGCCACGCTGTCTCCGTTTCTAGAAGTACGCCGTTTGCTGCAATTGAGTGCGGTAAGACCACGCTTTCGATACCATGAAGGCGAAAAATCTCTTGCAACGCCGTCCCGGCGGGGTGGTCGAGGCGGTCGACAAAGGCGACGACGCTGGGTCCTGCGCCCGAGAGCGCCACTCCGAAGAGCCCCGGCATCTCGAGCGCGATCATTTCCAATAGGCCGGGGACGAAATTCGCGCGGTACGGCTGATGAATGCGATCCGCCATCGCGATGTGCAGCAAGTCGAGCTTGCCGCTTGCGAGCGCGGCGGCTAGGAGCGAGGCGCGCTGGATGTTGTAGACGGCGTCTCGGCGGCTATACGACGTTGGCAGCACCGCGCGCGCTTCGGCGGTCGGCATGGCGAAATCGGGAACGACGACCACGGCGTACAAGCCGGGAGGCGGATCGAAGCGAGCATATGAGGGGGGGCGGTCGGGATTCTGCACCGCGATGACGATCCCGCCGAGGAGCGCGGGGATCCCATTGTCGGGATGGCCTTCGATCTCGGTGATGAGCTGCGTGAGCGTCCCTTCGTCAGGCCGTTTCTCGGCGAGCTCGGCCCCGATCGCGACGCCGAGGACGGCACCGGCAGCGCTGCCGCCTAAACCTTTGCCGAGCGGGATGTGATTCTCGACGCGCACGTGCAAGGGTGGTGCATTGCGGCCCAGGACGCGCGTCATTCCGCGCGTGATCTCGTTGCGCAGTCCGTCGTGCGTCGGCTTGTACGGCGTATCGACAAATGCGAACTCAGTCGGCGCTCCCGCGGCCAGCACGTCGACGTCTGCGAAGATGCGGCGTTCGAGTGCGACGCCGATCGTATCGAAGCCTGGGCCGAGGTTTGCGGTCGTCGCCGGGACCGAGATCCGAAAATGCGAGTTGCTCACGTCATCAAACGCGGGCGGTGACGAGCGTTTCGATACGAGCCAGCAGCTCCGCCTCGCTGTGCGCGGCGCCGATCCGATTCGCGAACTGTGCCCCCGACCGGTGGTATTCGGCCGCGTAGGCGGTATCTTTGAGGACGTGTCCGGTGAGCACGATCACGACGTCGTCGCCAGGCAGTATCGTCCCCTCGGCGACGAGTTTGCGGACGCCGGCAAGCGATGCCGCCGAGGCGGGCTCGCAGCCGACGCCGTCGCGGCCGACGATCGCGCGCGCATCGGCGATCTCCTCATCGGAGACGGCCGTGACGGTCCCCCGAGAGGAACGGACCTCGCGCAAGGCCTTCTTCCACGACGCCGGCGCGCCGATTTTGATCGCCGTGGCGCTCGTTTGCGCGCTCACCGGGACGAGCTCTTGCCCCGTCGTAAACGCCTTGTAGAAGGGTGCCGCGCCGGCGGCTTGCACGACCGCGATCCGCGGCACGCGATCGGCGAGCCCGAGTGCGACCGCCTCACGAAAGCCTTTGCCGAACGCGCTCGAGTTTCCAAGATTCCCGCCCGGCAGCACGAGCCAATCGGGGGCGCGCCATTCGCGCTGCTCGAGCAAAACGAAGGCCGCGCACTTTTGTCCCTCGATGCGATACGGATTGACGCTGTTGACGATCGCGACGCGCGCCGGATCGAGCTTGCGTACCATCGCCAGCGCCGCATCGAAGTCGCCGTCGAGCGCGACGACGTCCGCGCCATAGTCGAGGGTCTGCACGACCTTCGACTCGCTGATGCCCGTCGCGGGGACCAACACCAGAGCGCGCATCTCGGCGCGAGCGCAATACGCCGCCATCGACGCGGCCGTGTTCCCCGTGCTGGCGCACGCTGCAAGCCTGGCGCCGGCCGCATGTGCTTGCGAGACGGCGACCGTCATCCCGGCGTCTTTGAATGACGCCGTCGGGTTCATCCCTAAGTGCAGGTACGCCGCGCGAGCGAGTCCGGCGTAACGAGCGCCGCGGGGAGCGGCGTACACCGGGACCTGATTCTCGCCGAGCGTGACGATCGCGTCTTCGGCGATCGGCGGCAGCAGCTCGCGAAAGCGCCAAACGCCGCTGCGGCCGCGCAACGTCGTCGCGCTCTGACGCTCGGCGAACAGCGCCTTGAGTGCTCGCGCCGGTTTCCCGGCCTCGGGCGCGGAGAACTCGAGCAGCCCATTGCAGGCAGCGCAAAAAACGTCACCCTTTTTTGCGACCGCGCCGCACTCGCTGCAGGACAGGGTCATATGGGGCGCGTGATCGCGCCGTCGGCAGCAGATGAGACGAGCGCGGCATACTTGGCGAAGACGCCGGTCTTGTACCGCGGAGGCGGCGCCTTCCAGCCCTTCATCCGTCCGTCGATCTCGTTCTGCGAGACCTCGACGTCGATGCGGCGCTTGTCGATATCGATGACGACGACATCGCCGTCGCGCAGCGCTGCGATCGGTCCACCCATTGCGGCTTCCGGTGCCACGTGCCCGATCATCAGCCCCCGCGTACCGCCGCTGAAGCGCCCATCGGTTAGGAGTGCGACCGTTTCGCCGAGCCCTTGACCGACGATCGCTGCGGTGATGCCCAGCATCTCGCGCATCCCCGGCCCACCGCGCGGTCCCTCATAACGGATCACGACGACGTCGCCCGCGACGATCTTGCGCGCGTCGATCGCAGCCATCGCATCTTCTTCCCGATCGAAGACCCGCGCGGGTCCACGATGGTGACTGCGCTCGTGGCCCGCGATTTTCACCACGGCACCATCGGGCGCGAGCATTCCACGAAGGATAACCAGCCCGCCCGTCTTTTTGAAAGGATGCTCGGCCGTCGAGATCACGACTTGGCCGGGGGTCTCGACGGCGGTCGAGACTTCTTCACCCAGGCTTCGTCCGGTCGCCGTCAACGTGCTCGCGTGCACGAGCTTCGCCTCGACCATCCGTTTTGCGATCAACTGGATCCCGCCGGCTTCGTCCACGTCGAGCGCGACGTATTTTCCGCCGGGACGCAGGTCCGCGATGATCGGCGTCCGCTCGCTGATCCGATCGAAGTCGTCGATCGACAATGGGATGTCGGCTTCGCGCGCCATGGCCAAAAGATGCAGGACGCTGTTCGTCGAGCCGCCGGTCCCGGCCGCCGAGGCGATCGCGTTTTCGAATGCGTCGCGCGTGCAGATATCGCGCGGGCGGATGTTGCGCCGCAGAAGATCCATGACGAGCTCGCCGGCGCGATGCGCCTCCCGTTCCTTACGCGCGTCGGTCGCGCCCGGGCTTGCGCTCCCGGACGGCGAGAGGCCGATGAACTCCATCACGGTCGCCATCGTGTTCGCGGTGTACTGTCCGCCGCACGCGCCCGCGCCGGGGCAGGCCCGGTCTTCGATCGCCTTGAGCTGCGCGTCCGTGATCTTCCCGACGGCGTGCGCGCCGACGGCTTCGAAGACGTCGACGATCGTCAAGTCTTTTCCGTCAAGCTTGCCGGGCGCGATCGAGCCGCCGTAGAGAATGAGGCCCGGGACGTTCATTCGCAAGAGTGCCATCGCGGCGCCGGGGATTGTCTTATCGCAGCCGACGATGCAGACGAGGGCGTCGAACATGTGGCTGCGCGTCACGAGCTCGATCGAATCGGCGACGATCTCGCGACTCACAAGCGAGCCCTTCATCCCTTCGGTCCCCATCGTCACGCCGTCGCTGATCGAGATCGTGTTGACTTCCATCGGGGTCCCGCCCGCAGCTCGAACACCCGTCTTCACGTGCGCAGCAAGGTCGCGATGGTTGTAGTTGCACGGCATCGTCTCGATCCACTCGTGGAAGACGCCGACGATTGGTTTTTTGAGGTCCTCGTCGGTGAAGCCGATCGCTTTATACATCGCGCGCGCCGGGGCGCGATCGCGCCCATCGCTGATGACTGCGCTGCGGGCTCTGGTCGGGTCGATCATGGGGTGTTCCGATTCTCCAAAGGGGTGACCGGGCTTCATTCCACGGTCCCCTTGATGGTCTTGCCTGGTCAGCCGGGGTTTACCGGAGTGTCGCGAAAAGGCTGAGAGATCGTGCTCGATTCTAGAACTTCAGCAAGGCGCGAGCAAATAGCGGCGGCGTTGCGTACAATCGTTCACGGCGACCGCAACGTCCTGACCGAACCGGAAGATCTCATTTCGTACGGATACGACGGGACGTGGTTCGAGCAGCGTCCGCTCGTCGTCGTTTCGCCGGAAACGGCCGAGCAAGTCGCCGGCATCCATCGCTTAGCCACGGCCCAACGCATTCCGATCACCCCGCGGGGGATGGGAAGCGGGCTCTCGGGAGGATCGGTTCCGCTGGAGGCGGGGATCGTCATCAATCTGATGCGGATGAATCGCATCCTCGAGATCGATGAGGTCAACGGGGTCGCGGTCGTTCAGCCCGGCGTCATCACCGCCGATTTGCAGACCGCGGTTGAGAAGCGAGGCCTCTTCTATCCGCCGGACCCCTCAAGTCTCAAGCAATCGGCAATCGGTGGAAACGTCGCAGAGAACGCCGGCGGATCGCGCTGCTTGAAATACGGGGTGACGACGGACTACGTCCAAGCACTCCAAATCGTCCTGCCGAACGGCGCGGTCATCCGCACGGGCGGCAAGATGGTCAAGAACGTCACAGGCTACAATCTGCGCGCGCTGTTTACCGGCGCCGAGGGGACGCTCGGGACGATCACGGAGATCACCTTGCGTTTGATCCCGAAGCCGAAACACGCGCGCACTGCGTTGATCTCGTTTGCGAGTGTCGGCGACGCTGCCCACACTGTCCCCGCGATCCTGGGCGCGGGGATTACGCCGACCTCGATCGAGCTGCTCGATCACCTGACGATGCAATGCGTCGAAGACTACGCCCACGTCGGCCTGCCGCTCGAGGCCGAAGCGATCTTGCTGATCGGCGTCGACGGCAACTACGAGCGGATTCTCGGCGAGGAGCTCGACGCAATCGCAGTGATCGCGCGCGAGCATGGTGCAACGAACGTCCGGATCGCGACCAGCGGCGCGGAAGCTGAGAAACTTTGGGAGGCGCGGCGTGCGATCTCACCGGCGCTGGCCCGCAAGCGCCCCAACAAGTTAGGAGAGGACATCTCGATCCCGCGCTCGGCAATTCCCGAAATGGCCGCACGTGTCCGCGCAATCGCCGAGCGTCACCGTTTGCTGATCCCGCTCTTCGGTCACGCCGGCGACGGGAATCTTCATCCGAACATCCTGTGCGATCGCAGCAACGCGGACGAGATGCAGCGGGTCGCGCTCGCCGCACGGGAGATCTTTGAGGCCGCGGTCGAACTCGGCGGGACGCTCTCGGGCGAGCATGGCATCGGCCTGCTCAAGAAACAATTCATGGAACTCGATCTCGGCAAAGAGCAGATCGAGCTGATGCGGCGGATCAAGTCCGCGATCGATCCGGAGGGGATCATGAACCCGGGAAAAATCTTCCCGGACCCCGGCGGCATCGACGCTTTTGCGCTGCCTTCAAGCCCAGCGGCGGACGCGTGATTTGTAGGCCAGGTAGGCGTCTCCAAACTTCTTCTCCAGATAGCGCTCCTCGCGCTCGATGACGCCTCGCTCCATCACGATGAGCAGAGGCGCGAGCAGCCCGATCGTGATCGGTGCCCGCGACAAGGTCGCGATCCCGGCGAACGTGAGGGCCAAGCCAAGGTAGATCGGATTGCGGGAATACGCGAAGGGACCGTCTTCGACGATCGTCGTTGCGGGCTCGGCGACGTCGACGTTGGTCCCGGCACGCTTCATCGTCGCGAAGGCCCAGGAAAAGCTCGCGACGCCGCACAGGAGCGACGCCGTCCCGGCGATCCGCGAAAGGGCCTTAGGGACGAACGGGAGCGGAATCGCGCGATCGAGGAGGAGCCCCGCGGCGAGCGTTCCCAGGAACAAGAACGGCGGCGGCTCGACGACGCCGGGGTTGTCCGGCTCTTCGTCGCTCATAAGCTCGCGAGGCGCCGTTCGAGAAAACGCTGCTGCGTCTCGTTCTTCGCAAGTCCCAGGGCTTGGCGATACGCCGCTGCCGCTTCGTAGTTTCTCCCCAAACGGCGCAGCATCTCGGCGCGCGCGGCATGAAAGGGATAGTAGTGATCGAGGTCGCCGCTCGCGGCCGCGCGCTCCATCGCCTCGAGACCGGCGCCCGGGCCGTCGACCATTGCGAGCGCTGCAGCTCGGTTGAGCTCTGCAACCGGGGACGGCGCAAGAGCCAGCAAACCGCTGTAAAGCAAAACGATCCGCTCCCAGTCCGTCGCGGCCCAATCGGGCGCGCGCGCGTGCTCGGCCGCGAGCGCCGCCTGTAACAAGAACCGGCCGTCGCGGCCGAAGGACGCCGCCGTCTGTAGCGCGGCCAGACCTTCTTCGATCGCGGCGCGGTCCCATCGCGTGCGATCTTGGTCTTCGAGCGAGACGATCTCGCCGGCCGAATCGCTTCGAGCATGCTGCCGGGCATGGGTGAGCAGCATCAGCGCAAGGAGCGCGAGGACTTCCGGCTCCGCCGGCATCAAGCTGACAAGGATACGCCCCAGGCGAATCGCCTCGTCGCAGAGGTCTTCGCGCACGATGCGGTCACCCGACGTCGACGCATATCCTTCGTTAAAGATCAAGTAGATGACGGTGCAGACGTCGTCGATGCGCTCGGGAAGCGCCGCAGCGTCAGGGACGCGGAACGGAATGCCGGCGTCACGGATCTTTCTCTTCGCACGGACTAAGCGCTGGGCCATCGTTGCGTGCGGTATGAGGAACGCGTCGGCGATCTCTTCGGTCGTCAGCCCGCAGAGCGAACGCAGGATCAACGCAATGCGGGCATCGAGATTGAGCGCCGGGTGCGCGCACGTGAAGATCAAGCTCAAGCGATCGTCCGGTATCGCCCCGCCGTCGTCGTCCTCGATCCCATCGGCGGCCGTTGCGTCAAGACGTGCAAGCTGCTCGTGCTTCTCGGCGCCGCGTTGCTCACGGCGAAGCTTGTCGATCGCACGATTTCGCGCGGTCGCCAGAATCCAGCCGGCGGGGCTGCGCGGCACGCCATCCTTCGGCCAGCGTTCGAGCGCGACGAGGTACGCTTCTTGCACCGCGTCCTCGGCTCGCTCGATGTCATGCAGGGCACGCGATAGCGTGGCGATCGCGCGCCCTGCATCGTGACGAAAGGATTCGTCGATCGCCGCGACGTCGATGCTAGAGCGCTCGCGCGGGGATCTCCATGAGCGGCCGGACCTCGATACTTCCATACTTTGCACCAGGGATCTTCGCTGCCCAATCGAGCGCCTCATCGAGGGTGGCGCACTCCAAGAGAAAGAAGCCCGCGAGCCACTCCTTGGTTTCGGCGAACGGTCCGTCGGTCGTCAAGATCTCGCCGTTGCGGATGCGGACCGTTGTCGCAGTGTCGGTTGTTTGCAACGGCGCGCCGCCGCGCACGACGCCCGCCTTCTGCACGTCTTCCGAGAATTTCATGTACTCGCCATAGATTTTTTGCTGTTCTTCGGGCGGCGCGGTAAGCCGGAAACTGTCCGGCGTTTCGTAGATCAAACAGGCGTATTGCACGATTGCTTTCTCCTCACATGTCCATGAATTCGCGGATCTCGACCGACCCGAGCTTTGCGGCCGGGATCCGCGAGGCCGCCTCGACCGCCGCGGTCATCGACGGCAATTCGAGGATGTAATAGCCGACCATGCCCTCGGGCGACGCGTGCGACGGTCCGTCGGCGGCCACGGCTTTTCCGTTGGACTGCCTGACCGTCTTGACTTCAGTCTTCAACGGATTGCCGTCGACGAAACTCCCCGTGGCGCGGACGGATTGAGTGAACCTTTCGTATTCCGCGCCCAACTTTGCAAACGCGTCCGGATCGGGCCGGCCTGCGATCGATTTGGCATCGTGGTAGAGCGTGATCATGTACTTCACGGTGGTCTCCTTGCTCGTTCGAGCAGCTGTTCATGTCAGTGAGACGAACGGGCAAGGCCCAAATCGACAGCACACGAAGATGAAACCGGTGATCGACGTTCCCCGCCAAGGTTTTTCCGGCCCCGACATCCCGCCGTCGGACGTCTTCAACCGCTGCGTGCGCTGCGGCCTCTGCCTTCCGACTTGCCCAACCTACGTTGAAACGCTCGTCGAAACGTCGAGCCCTCGCGGCAGGATCGCACTCATCAAGTCGGTCGCCGAGGGGCGTCTCGATCTTACGAGCCCCGGCTTCATGCATCAAATGGAAGAATGCCTCGACTGCCGGGCCTGCGAGGCCGTGTGTCCCTCGGGAGTCGCCTACGGCCAACTGCTTGAGCCGGCCCGAACCCAAATTCAGCGGACGATCGGGGCGCGGCGCCCCTGGCCGAGCCGCGCGATCCGGTTCATCACGTTGCGGATGCTATTCGTGCATCTGTGGCTGATGCGGCTGGCGGCGTTCTTTCTGCGCATCTACCAGCGTTGTGGTCTGCAGGAGCTTCTCCGCCGAAGCGGCCTCTTGCGGCTCCTGCGCTTGGATGCTCTCGACGCAATGGCGCCCCGCATCTCGGACCGCTTCTTCGTCGCGCGGGGACAGCGCTGGGCCGCCCGCCGACGCCGCCGGGCCGGCGCATTCATCCACGCCGGCTGCGTCATGCACGTTGCGTTCGCGGAGGTCGACGACGCGACCGTCCGCGTCCTGCAGCGTGCGGGGTGCGACGTCGTTGCGGGGGCCGGACAGGGATGTTGCGGCGCGATCGCCGTTCACGCCGGCGAGATGGATCTGGGACGTGCCCTAGCCAAGCGGAACATCGTCGCGTTTGAAGAGTCCGGCGCCGACGCCTATGTCATCAATGCCGCCGGCTGCGGCTCGACGCTCAAAGAGTACGGGCATCTTTTTCGCGACGACGGTCAATGGGCAGAGCGCGCGCAGGCGTTTTCGCTTCGTGTCCACGACGTCACCGAGTTCCTGGATCAGATGGGCATCGACCCCGAGTTGGGCGCGATCGCTGCGACGGTCACCTACCAAGAACCCTGTCACCTCGTGCATGCGCAGCGGATCGCGGCGGCGCCGAGGCGTCTCCTGGCCAAGATTCCCGGCCTCGTCTTGCGCGAGATGAACGAAAGCTCGCTGTGCTGCGGGAGCGCCGGGATCTACAACGTGACCCAGCCCGAGATGGCGGAGCGCCTGCAAAAGCGCAAGGTCGAGAACGCGCTGGCAGTCGACCCGCAGATCATCGTCACCGCAAACCCCGGCTGCGCGCTGCAGCTTCGCAACGGTCTATGCGCCGCCGGGCGCGAGGATGTCGCCGTCAAGCACGTCGTCGAGCTCCTCGACCAGGCATATCGAGCGCTCTAGCACCGCACTGTCCCCGGCTTCCCTTCGGTGAGGACGCAACGCGCGCGCTCTGCTCCGTTCGGATTTCGCAGCGAGATGTCCCAGCCGGCTGCGGTCCGCGTGTAAACCGCGAAACCAAAATTCACGCTGACCGACTGGCCGTCCGGTCCGAGCGACGAACGTAATTTCGCGCCTGATGCCGCGTCGAGATTGTCACCGCCGATCCCGTTGATCACCATCGGCGCATGCGGCGCGTTGTTCATGACGGCGAAGAGATGGATGTGGCCGACGATGACCGCGGAGAACGCATCGAGATCGTTCCCCATCGCCGCATTCTCGTCGGCATTGAGGTACGGCGGCCGGTGCGTGACGAACCACGTCGGGCCCGAGACGAGGGCGCGCGCCGCGTCGAAGTTCTGCTTGAGCGGTGCCGCATTCGCCGCGATCGTTCTGTCGTCGTTGGCGATCGCTGAATCGAAGACGACGATCCGCAGGCCCTTGAATGCTGCGACGAACGGGGCGTCCATTGGTTGGCATCGACCCGCTGTAGAGGGTTCGAGGTACCGGGTCCAACCCAAAGAACCGCGCGTGCAGTCTTCGTGATTCCCGCGCGCTAGGACGAGAGGTGCCACCGAGAACAGCGGTGTCCCGGGCGTAAACCAGTCGGCGTACCACGACGCGGCCTTGTCGCCGGACGGACTGCCCGCGCAGCCGCCGACCAGCGGCGGGCACGGCGTCTCGCGATAAAAATAGTCGCCGACGTGGACGATCAGGTCGGGATGGACCTTCGCGATCGACTGCGCAACGACCGGAAACGGCCACTGCACGGGATCGTTGCAGGCTTGCACCGCCGGCCCCAAGATGCGGCATCCGGTATCTCCGAAGACGACGATCGTGCGTAATGCATGTGCGGGTGCCGGGACCGGACGAACGCCGAGCTTGACGCTCTTGCTCTGCGCCGGGACGCGCACGTCGCAAACCGTATCGCCGAACCCGGCGCCTTCCGCAGCGCGTTGCGTCATCCGCGCCGGGCGTCCGTCGAACGTGGCGATCGGACAGGCACCCGTGACGATGGCGCGCGCGTGGGGACCGCCACCGACATATTGAAGCCAGGCGAAGAGGATCGCCGCGACGATCATGGTTTTCTCTTACGCTTGTGTTTGGTCGTGCAGACGGTTCTTGGCTGCGAGCGCGTCGTCTAAGCTCGCATAGACGCCGAAAATCTTGAGCAGCCCCGTGATCCGCAGTAGGCGCAGAATCTGTCCATCGGGGACGGTGAGGCGGACCTCACCGCCTTCTTCTTTGGCACGGCGTTGCGCGCCGATCAATGCACCCAGGCCCGTGGAGTCGAGAAACTCGACGCGATTGAGATCGACGACGATCCGGTGATCTCCGCGTTCGGCTGCTTCGAGCAGCGCAGCACGAACGGTCGGCGCAGTCGCCAAGTCGAGGCTGCCGGAGAGCTCAAAGATGTGCGTCTCACCGTTCTTGTGGACATGAATGGAGAGATCTTCGTGACCTTTCACCTCCGCCTACCCCCTAAATTCACGCCACTCGCCGATCGCCTCGCCGTTGAAGGACACAATCGCGCACCCGTCATGCTCTCGCCATTGGCCGTTTGATCCCCGTAGCGCAAAACGATAGACGACGACGCACCGATCTCCTGCTTCTAGAATGTCGTTGATCGTCCAGCGCCATTCGGGTCCTCGGTGAAAGAAATCTGCAAAATGCGAAGCGATCGCCTCTTGGCCGGCGACCGGCTCGCGATCGGGTTCGCGAAAGACCCCGTCGACGGCGAAATACGACGAGGCACGCGTCTCGTCACCTGCGCGACACGCGGCGACGAATGCCTCTACCCTGTCTCGGCGTGTCACGCGAAAATGGTTTGGCTGGGGCGGCTGGACTCGAACCAACGCATGCCAGAGTCAAAGTCTGGTGCCTTACCAACTTGGCTACGCCCCATCGGCCGGGCGCCTCGTTTCGCCCCTCGGGCCCTTCTCCCCTTACTACCCATCCTGGTCGCGCCGGCGAATTGGGAACAAGCGGACGCTGATCGGCGACGCCACGGGGATGTCGAACAGTTCGCCGCGCGACGCGCGGATGCTGTAGTAGACCGCCAGGACCAAGATCAACAGTCCGAACAGGACCTCGACCGCCATAGCCACCCCGTAGAACGCGATGATCGCGCCCGCGCTCGAGTAGACGAAGAAACTGATAATGAACGGGATCGCGAACAGCACGAGAAAAACGATGCTTGCGAGCGCCCCGAAGACGACGGCCTGACGCGAGTGGAGACGCATCCAAAGACTACCCTCGTGCTGACTGCGCAGCAGCTCGAGGATCGCGAGCGGCCACACGAGGTAGCCGATCGCAGCGCGTTGGTGCTCTTCGTCCTTAGTGGTTTGCGACGACGCGTTTTGCTCCGATGTACCGGGTTGCCCAGTACGATTCGGAGAGCTTGCTCACCATTACTCCACGACTTGAGCTGGCGTGGACGAACTCGTCGTTGCCCAGATAAATCCCGACGTGCGATGCGCCCGGCGCGTACGTTTGAAAGAACACCAGATCACCCGGTTGCAGGTCTCCGCCGTGGACGCGCTCGCCGCGTGCGAACTGCGAGTCGGCCGTTCGCGGCAAGTGGATCCCCAGCATCGCAAAGACGTGCTGCACGTATCCCGAGCAATCGAACCCCGCTGACGAGGTCCCGCCGAACGAGTAGGGGACGCCTAAGAAGCGCATGGCATTGCGCGCCAAGGTTGATGCGATCGATGACGTCCGATCGATGATGCGGCTGGCAAACCGGTGCAGCGGCGAGGGATCGTCGGACGAGGGCTGCCACATCGCGACGTCGGCGCCCGCGGTCGGGACGCTGGCCCGCTCGGCAGCTTTCACCAACGCGATGGCCTTCGCAGCGGCGGCCGGATCGGGGGCGGCGGGTGCGCTGGCGGCGTCGAGGACGAGGATTTCGCCCGGCGCGAGGGCGGGATTGTCGCCTTCGAGATCGTTGAGCCGTGCCAAGTCGGAGATCATGACGTGTTCCGAGGCGGCGATCGAGGCGAGCGTCTCACCCTGGGAGACGCGGTGGGTCCGCGCCTCTGCGAAGCTGGCCGATACGGCCACGAGCACAAGCGCGAAAAGAGCCGTGATCAGAGGACGATGCAAAAGCTGCTCCTTCTTTCCGACACTTACGGGGTTAGTTGACGGGTTAGGACGGAAAGAATCGCCCCTGCGCCGACCGGCGCACTCACCCCAGACCTGCGGAAATCCCCCGCTCCGGACACCAGACCGGATTCAGTGACATGCGGTATAGCAAACGGGCCGGAATACGAAGCCGGCTGGTTATGTTGCTGGTCCCTTGTCGCCCCGATTAAACCCGGAGTTAGGCTTTCCTTCAAGCCCCTCGGAAAAGCTCGGCCAGGCTCGCCGCCAGCCGCTCGACCTCCCCCAGCTCCCGGCCTTCGACCATCACCCGGATCAGGGGCTCGGTCCCGGAGGGGCGCACGAGGATGCGGCCGCCGTCCCCGAGCTGCGCACGGGCCTGGTCGATAGCGACGCCGATTGCCGGGTTCTTCTCGAGGACGTCGCGGTCCGAAACTCTGACATTGACCAAGGTTTGCGGGTAGACGCGCAAATCGCGTCCGAGTTCGTGGAGGCTGCCGCGCTCGGCGACGATGGAGAACAACGAGACCGCCGTCATCGGCCCATCGCCTGTGGTATTCCACGCAAAATCGATCGTGTGACCGGATTGCTCGCCGCCGAGCTCGTAGCCGCCGCTGCGCATCGCGTCAAGGACGTAACGATCGCCGACCGGCGTGCGAATGAGTGCGATGCCGTCCATCGCCAGCGCGCGCTCGAGGCCGAGATTCGCCATCAAGGTCCCGACGACGCCCTCACCGGGCAAGGCGTTGCGCGCCTTGCGTTCGCGCGCGAGGATCATCAGGACGTGATCGCCGGTCAAGATCGCGCCGGTCTCGTCGACGAATAGCGCGCGATCGGCATCGCCGTCGAACGCGACGCCGACGACGTTCTTCTTACCTGAGGCGATGAGCTCGCCGACGGCACGTGCGATCGTCTCCATGTGCGTCGCGCCGCACTCGACATTGATTTTCCGCCCGTCGTCTTCCGCGTTGAGGGCGACGACGTCCGCGCCGAGGAGCTTGAAAATTTCCGGTCCGATCACGTACGCTGCGCCGTATGCGGCATCGACGACGATCGTCAGCCGGCTCAAATCCCCGGCGTTGTGGGCCAGCGCCCCGACGTAGCGATCGACGAGATCTCCGCCGGAGCGGGCGGTCCCGATCGCTGCGTGCGTCGGGCGCGCGAGCGTCGGATCATCAAGCCGCGCTTCGATCGCATCTTCGATCTCATCGGGAAGCTTGAAGCCGTCACCCGCGAAGAATTTGATTCCATTATCCTCGATCGGATTGTGTGAGGCACTGATCATCACGCCTGCAGCCGCTCCGATCGAGCGCGCGATGAATGCCACCGCCGGCGTCGGGACGACGCCGAGCAACAGCACCTCGCGACCGACCGACGTAATCCCCGCTACGACTGCTGCTTCGAGCATCGTCCCGGACAAGCGTGTGTCGCGCCCGACCACGATCGGTTGACTGGCATCGCACGCTCCCGCCAGGACCGCTGCACCGGCGCGCCCGACACGAAATGCGAGCTCAGGCGTCAGCTCGGTGTTCGCAACGCCGCGGATTCCGTCGGTACCGAAGAGTCTGCTCACTGCGGCGATCCCGAAGCAGTCGGCGCCGGCCGATGCGGCGGCCCGGTCACCTGTTGATCGAAGTGGCCGGTCAGCACGGGATTCCCAGCAAAGCGCACGTACACCCACGCGAGGATCGCGATGACGAGCGCGAGGACCTTAAGTCCGAAGTTCTTCCGTACGAGTTGCCACACGTGGACGCAATGCGCGCAGATTCGCAAAAACGCCTTCGCGGTGCCGCCGGCGGACGCGCGGAGGCCGCGTACACGCGAGGAGCACTTTCCGCAAGCGTTCCTGATCGTCGATCTCGCGTGAGAGCCGGCCTCCGCGCGCGACCGAGATGGCGCCCGATTCCGAGACGACGATGACGACCGCATCCGTTTGCTCGGAGAGACCCAAGGCAGCGCGGTGTCGCGTCCCCAGGTGCCGGTCCGTCGCAACGTTTTCCGAAAGGGGCAGGAAGCAGCCCGCTGCTTCGATCACCGCTTCTCGAACGATGACGGCGCCGTCGTGCAGCGGCGTCCCTCGCGTGAAGAGGGTTACCAGCAACTCGATCGAGAGCTTCGCGTCGAGCGTCGTCCCGCTCTCGACGTATTCTTTGAGGCCCGTCTGCTGCTCGATCGCGATCAAGGCGCCCGTTCGCGTCTGCGAGAGGGTGGTAGCGGCTTCGGAGAGGATCGCCACCGCCTCGGTCCGGCCGGCTGGAGCATCCCCTTCCTCTAAGCTACGGCGGCCGAAGAGCCGTCCGCGCCCGATCTGCTCCAAGCCGCGGCGGAGCTCCGGCTGGAAGACGATCGGGATCGTAACGGCGGTACCGAGCAACAGATACTGCATGAGCGTCGCAAGGACGAGGAGGTGGAAGCTGTTGGCGAGCGCGAGAATCAAGAGCACGACGAGCAGGCCGACGAGGATCTGGACGGCGCGTGTCCCCCGAATCAACAGCAGCAAGTAATAGATGAGGACCGACGTCGCGACGATATCGATGAAGTCGGCTACACCGAACGTGAGCGAACCCAAGGAGGCCTGGATCACGGCACGTGCCATTCGATGACGCGCCGCTCGTCGAGTTGCGGATCATCTAAGCCGCGTGCGGCGATCCGCGCGAGTTCCCCCAGGTCGCTCGGAATATCCGCGTCACGCGCGGCGAGTTCAACTTCGATGAGGTGCCGCACGACCGCCGAAGAGGTCATCGCGTCATCGTATGCGATCGTCAGCTCGCGGCCGTTTGCTTCGCAGGCGACGATCCCGGCCGGCCCTCCCGGACCGCGGAGCGCGGCGGCCACGCCGCGACCGAAACGTTCATCCTCGATCGCAAGCGTCATTCGAACCACCACGGTCTCTCACCAGTCGTACAGTGCCGCGGCAACTTCTTGCATATAGCTGAAGCACGACGCGCCCGCGTCGTGAGCGTCGGCCGCAATGCCGCTTGGATCGTGTTCGACGGCGAGGCCCACCCGCGCCTGGCCTCTTTACGCAGAAGCGACAGAAGTGACGGACCGCGCACGATGCCGGTCCCCGGCGACGTCGTCGACGCACGTGAACTCGAGGACGCGCGCACCGTGATCGACGGGATCCATCCGCGCGCATCGACGGTCCAACGGCAAAGCGGCCGCGGACGGCGCACGGTCATGGCTGCGAATATCGACACCCTCATCACCGTTGCAGCGCTCGCCGATCCGCCCTTGCACCTCGAGCTCGTCGACCGCCTCATCGCTTTTGCCGAGCGAAACGAGCTCGCGATCATCTTGGCCCTGACGAAAGCCGACCTCGCCGGCGGCGACGCCGTCGCGCGCGTCGTTTCACTTTACGAAGGCGCGCCGCTCGCCTACCCGACCCTCGTCCTCAATCCGCGCGCAGGCATGGGCGTCGAGGGCTTTCGGGAGCGCATCGCCGGCCACCATGCGCTCTTGGTTGGGCAGTCCGGTGTCGGGAAGAGCACGCTCTTCGCTCGACTTGGCGGGACGAGCGTCGTCGGCGAGGTGAGCAAGACTGGGCGGGGCCGCCAGACGACCTCTGCGGCGCGGCTGTTCATGTTCGAGGATGGCTTCCTGATCGACAGTCCCGGTATCGGCGAGTTCGTCCTGGGACGGGTCGAGCCGGCGGAGCTCGTCGCGTGCTTTCGGGATTTACGCGAGCCTGCGACGCGCTGCCGCTTCCGGGATTGCCGGCATCTCACCGAACCCGGCTGTGGGGTTCGGGGGGCCGTCGAGGCCGGGACAGTCGCCCGGAGCAGGTACGCGAGCTACGCCGCGATCCTTGCGGAGGCGACGGAAGCTGTGGTATGGTAGGCGGCGTGCCAAATATCAAAGCCGCCATCAAGTGGACGCGCCAGAGCGAAAAGCGCACCCAGCGAAATCTGGCTGCGAAGACCCGTCTGAAGACGCTGTTCAAAAAAGGAAAGGCCGATCCAGCCAGCGCCCCCTCCATCGAGAGCGCGTACGACAAGGCCGCCGGCAAGGGGATCATTCACCCCAATAAGGCGGCTCGCAAGAAATCGCGTCTGGCAAAGGCCCTAGCCGGCGTGAAGCAGGCCGCTGCGGCCCCAGCGCCGGCGAAGCCCGCGCGCGGCCGCGCCAAGGCGAAGTAAGCCTACGTCACTTTTCTAAGACGTACGTGCCCGGCGCTTTTGCGAGCGCCGGATGTTTTTCGTCTCCCGGCGTTCGCGCCGGAACTTGATCTCCGGATCGGGCTCGCAGCCATTCGATCCAGTCGGGCCACCAAGAACCTTCGCGTTCCTGGCCGTCGACCGTATAAGAGCCCTTCTTCTTCGCCGGTGAATTGATGATGCCGGCGATGTGACCGGAAGAGCCGACGACGAACCTGCTCGCGCCGCCGGTCAATTCGGTGATTCTGCGAACCGACTTCCACGGCGCGATGTGGTCCTCGGCGGTCGCGACGACGTAAAGATCCCTCCGGATCTTCGCCAAATCGATCGGCACGCCGAACATCGAGATCTCCCCGGGCTTCACGAGCGCGTTCTGGCCGTACATCTTCTCTAAATAATAGCTGTGCATCGCGCGGGGCATGCGCGTCGAGTCGTTGTTCCAGTAGAGCAAATCGAACGCAGGCGCATCTTTGCCCAACAGATAGCGGTTGACGGCGACGTTCCAAATCAAGTCGTTCGCGCGCATGAGGTTGAACGTGTCGGCCATCGAGCGCCCCTCGAGGACGCCCTTCTCGCGCATCTGCTCTTCGACGAACGCGAGGCCTTCAGGGTTCAGGAAGTTGACGATCTCGCCCGGCTCCTCGAAATCCACGAGCGCGGCAAAGAATGTCGCCGCGTTGACGGGCGTCTCACCTTGCGCCGCAGCGTATGCCAGCTCGATCGCTAGAAGCGTCCCCCCGATGCAATAGCCGACGGCGTTGACGTCGGGACTTCCGGTGATCTCGCTCGCGATACGAAACGCGGTTTGGGGTCCCTCCCGCAGATAGTCTTCCATGCTGAGCTGGGCCATCGAGGCATCCGGATTGCGCCACGAGATCATGAACGTCGTGAAGCCGCCCTCGGCCAAGTACTTGACGATGCTGTTCGCCGGCTGCAGATCGAGGACGTAGTACTTATTGATCCACGGCGGGATGATGACGATCGGGCGCTTGGCGACCGTCGGCGTCGACGGAGCGTACTGGATGAGCTCCATGAGGTCGTTGCGATAGACGACGCTCCCCGGGGTCGTCGCGATGTTTTCCCCGACCGTAAACGCGCCGGTATCGACGAGGCGCACGCGTCCGTCGTTGTTTTGCAGGTCGTCAATCAGGTTCTGCATGCCGCGCACGAGGTTCTGTCCCCCCGTGCGAAGCGTCTCTTCGATCACGACGGGATTGAGCCACGCGACGTTCGTCGGGCTCGCCGCATCAGCGAACTGCTTCGCCCAAAAGCGTGCGCGGCGCTTGACCACGGGGTCGAGATCCCCAATCGCTTCGATCCCCGATGCCAGCGCCTCGGTCGCGAGCAAATACGCTTCCTTGACGCCTTCGAGCGAGGCGTTCTCGCTCCAAGCCGGGTGCGCGAAACGCTTGTCGCCGGGCTCCGGTCGGACCACGGCGTGATGTGGTTCGCCCGAGAACGCTGCGACGCTTTGTTCCACGAGGTCAAGCCATCGCTGGTTGTAGATTGCTTGCTGCTCGAGGGCCGCCTCCGGATTTCGCGCGGCGGCCTCCATGGTCTCGAGCGTCGTCTTCGCGATGCCGAAGGGATCGAGGAAGTTGATCATGCCTCCCTAGACTAGCGTGCGCTTACGACCAGTTGCGGGAACTTCGAGCGCAGTTCCGCGAGCTTGGGGAGATCGAAGGTGGCGACGTAAGGGTTGTACGGGTTGTGCTGGACGAAGTGCTGATGGTAGTCTTCGGCGGCGTAGAACGCGTGCAACGGGACGACCTGGGTGACGATCGGGTTGCGAAACTTCTTCTGCTGCGTGAGCTCGCGGATGTAGGTTTGCGCGACCTGCTTCTGTTCGTCGCTCGAGTAAAAGATCGCCGAGCGGTACTGCGTCCCTTCGTCGGGACCTTGCCGGTTGAGCTCGGTCGGATCGTGCGCGACCGTAAAGTAGACGTTCAGCAGCTCCCGATAGGAGATCACGCTCGGGTCGTAGGTGATCTGCACCGATTCCGCATGCCCCGTCGTCCCGGAGCTGACGATCTCGTAGTGCGCGCTCTCCTTCGATCCGCCGGCATAACCGGCGACGGCGCGCTTGACGCCGCGCAGGTTTTCGAAGACCGCTTCCATGCCCCAGAAGCAGCCACCGGCCAGGACCGCCGTTTGCTCCGAAGGCGGTGCAGCGGCTTGCGCAACAGGAGCCACGAAAGCGAGCACTGCGAATGCGAGCAGGACGGCCGCGAGTCGATTCTTCATGGGTGTATTATCGCACGAACGAGGCCTGACTCCGCAAGCCCGCTTACGTCGAGCGTCACGGCTCCACGTTAATGACGAGGCGAGTCTGCGCGTCTGCGTGCGCACGCGGCAGGATCAGGCTTCGGATTGCGTCGCGGAGCGGAGCGAGCCGGCTTGCCTTGAGCGCGATGCGCATCCGCCACTCCTCGTTCAAGCGGGCAATCGGATACGGGGCAGGACCGAGGACCTCGATCCCGTCGCGCTCGCGCAGGATTGCTGCGTAGGCGGCGCTGCGCTCTTCCGCCAGCCGCCGAGCGCGCGCGATCACGCCCAAATAGGCGAGCGAGACGAACGGCGGATAACGGCTCGCACGGCGCTCCGCGAGCTCGGTCTCGGCGAAGCCGTCATAGTCCGCGTTCGCGGCGAAAACGATCGCCGGGTGATCCGGCGAGTACGTCTGGACGATCGCCTCGCCCGGTGACGCGCGCCCGCTCCGCCCGCAGACCTGCAAAATGAGCGCGAACGTCCGCTCGGCCGCGCGAAAATCGGCGATATGCAAGCCGATGTCCGCGGCCACGACCGCAGCGAGTGTGACCGTGGGAAAGTCCAAGCCCTTGGCGACCATCTGCGTCCCGACCAAGACGTCGCCGCTCGTTTCGAACGCATCGAGTATCCGCGCGTGATCGCCCACGCGGGTCGTCGTATCGCTGTCCATCCGCAGGACGTGCGCGCCGGGGAACAAGCGCTCCAGATCGGTTTGCACGCGCTCGGTCCCGACGCCGAACTCGCGAATCGGGCCGCTCCCGCAGTGTGGACACAGTTCGGGAATCGACCGTTGGGCGTCGCAGTAATGGCAACGCAGGAGCCCTTCGGAACGATGCAGCGCAAGCGAAGTCGTGCAGCGTGCGCAGGATGGAACCGCTCCGCACGCGCGACACAGCATGAAGCTCGCGGTCCCGCGGCGATTCACGAACAAGACACTCTTCTCGCCCTTGCCGATGCGTTGCTCGAGCGCCGCGATCAAGCGGGTGCTGAAGATCCGCCGGTTCCCGCCGGCCAGCTCGCGGGCCATGTCGACGACGTGCACCTCGGGGAGTTGCTGTTCGGCGACCCGCCGGCGCAACGTTACTAAAGGATAACGGCCGGCCTTCGCCTTGGCGAACTCTTCGAGTGCCGGCGTCGCGCTGCCCAGAATCAGCACGCCTTCTTCCCGGCGCATCCGTTCGCGCGCGACGCTCACCGCGTGATAGCGCGGCGCCGTATCTTGCTTGTAGCTGCTCTCGTGCGCTTCGTCGACGACGATCAGGCGGACGCCCGGAAGCGGCGCAAAGACGGCGCTGCGCGCTCCGACGACGACCGCGACGTCGCCGCGCGCCGCGGCCTGCCAGGCGTCGTAGCGTTCGCGCTCGGAGAGGGCTGAGTGCAGCACCGCGACGCGAGCGCCGAAGACCGCTTCGAAACGGCGCGCCGTCTGCGGCGTGAGCGAGATCTCGGGGACGAGGACGAGCGCGCGGCCGCCCTCGCGGACGACGCGCGCGATCGCAGCGAGGTAGACGTACGTCTTGCCGCTCCCCGTGACGCCGTGCAGCAAGAGTTGACCGAAACCACCCGCATCGAGCAGCGCATCGATCTCCGCGATCGCAGCCCGTTGTTCGCCGGTCGGTTCCAACTCCGGCAACGTGACGCGCGCTTCGCCGCGCGCCCGGATGATCTCGCGTTCGATCTCACGGATCGCCCCTGCTTTGATCGAACGGGCGATCACGGCTTGCGAGAAGCCTTCGAGCAGCGCGTCGGCGCGTCGCAGCTCGCCTTCGTCGCGGACGCGTGCAACGAGCGCCGCCGCCTTTCGACCGGCGATCGCGCCGTCGCCCGGGATGAGAATGCTCGCGTGTCGCGCTGCGATTCGCGAACCCGCGAAGTCGCGCGTTCGAATGAGGTTGCGCGCCCGGACGAGCGTCCCGACCGCGCGCAGCAGCGATCGGCGATCCCCGGCCCGACGGGCTTCGGGATGCCGTAAGAGTTGCTCGATCGTAAAGCCGCCGCGCAAATCATTCCAAATCAGCGCAACGAGGCGCGCTGGGACCGATGCGATTCTTCCATTTGGGGCCGGCCCCTCGACGACGAATCGCTCGACGATGCGCGGGATCGCGCCGGCGAGGACGACTGCCCCCAGCGCCTCGCCGAGTGGACTGAGGTAACGATCCGCCATCCAGCGGGCGAGCTCCAAACCAATCGGTGTAAATGCCGGCGCGACGTCGGCACGGTTGTGGAGCGGCCGCAAGCCGGGGAGCGGCGCAGCGTCGAGTCGCATCTCCGAGATGACGTAGGCATAGACGTCACGCGGCCCAAGCGGGACGCGGACGACGTCTCCGATCCCGACCGAAAGGTGCGGCGGGACTTCGTACGTCAACGGGCGATCGAAGCGCGCTGTTTTCAGCTGCACGAGGACGTCGACGACCCGGCTCACGGACGCGGGAGGAATACGAGCGCGACGAGCGCCGCGATCTCGGAGCAGACGATCGTGCAGCCGTACGCGTCGCCGGTCAATCTGCTCAATGCGCGGCGTAAAACGGTGCATTGCAGCAACGCGAATACGACGATCGCGACGATGACGATCCAAGCCCAGGGCGAGATCGAGACGGACAACACGGCAAGCAAGACGGCATCCAGTCCCAGGATGAAGGGGGAAGGGCGCCGGTCGAGTGCGCCGAGGACTGCCGCAAAGCGCGCGCTGCCTGCGGCGAGCGCGCAGTTCTGTTCGAGGCCGGCGATCGGCAGCGCGAACAAAGCAGCTAGCCAGAGCGCGGTCGCAACGGCAAAATATGAGATCGCAAACGTCCCGTGGCGTGGATCTTTGAGGATTTCAAGCCTGCGTTGCGGCGGGACGCGCGCAAAGACGGCGTCGCACGTGTCCAAGAACCCATCGACGTGGATCGCGCCGGTTAGGACGATCGACAGACCGAAGACGATCGCTACGGCGAGAACGTGTGGCACGACGTGCGCTGCCAGCGTTCCGGCACCGCCGGCAAGCCCGCCGACGATGATCCCAACCACCGGCAGCCACGCGAGCGCGTCGGGTTCGGGCGGCCGTTCTCGCGTCCCGACGGGCAGGATGGAAAAATAGGAGAACGCTGCTACGAGCGCCCGGATACCGGCCTCTCCTCACTCGTCGCCACGCCCGCTTCCTCGAACGTCAGCATCTCCGAAATCATCCGGCCTGCAGCTTCGATGAGCGGGAGCGCCAGCGCTGCTCCGCTCGCTTCTCCGAGGCGTAAATCAAGATCGAGGAGTGGTTCGAGTTCCAAATGCGCGAGCGCAACCGCGTGCCCGGGTTCGCGCGAACGGTGCGCCGCGATGCAGTAGGCGATCGATGCCGGCGCGATCGCATGCGCAAGCAACGCCGCCGCGCCGACGACGACGCCATCGAGGACGATCGGTAGGCGCAGGCTACTCGCTGCGAGGATCATCCCCGCCAGACCGACGATTTCGTAGCCGCCGACCTCGCGAGCGACCGTGATCCAGTCGCGCGCGGCGCACCGCGCGAGCCCGCGCTCGATTGCGGCAACCTTGCGCGCGACGCCTTCGTCATCGATCCCGGTCCCGCGTCCGACGACCTCACGGACCGGCCGCGCGGTGAGCGCTGCGATGATCGCCGCAGCGCTGGTCGTGTTCCCAATCCCCATTTCGCCGAGCGCGAGCACGTCGCATGGCGAGCGTCGCAAAGCCTCGAGCAAGACGTTGCCGCCTGCCTCGAGGGCGCGCTTGACCGTGTCGTCGTCGCCGAGAGCGGCCTCGCGAGCCAAATTGCGCGTCCCTCGCCCGACGTTCGCGTCGATGAAGAACGGCCCGCCGCCGCCGGCAGACCGGACGCCGAGATCGGCGACATAGACCGCCGCTCCCACCGCACGCGCGAACGCGTTGATCGCTGCGTGCCCTGCCAAGAAGCCCCCGACCATCTGAGCGGTCACCTCGGGCGGGTAGGCGCTGACTCCGTCTTCGACGACGCCGTGGTCGCCCGCGGCGATGATGATCGTCCGCCGCGGATATCCGCCGGTCGGGAGCGCGCCCCGGATCGCGGTCAGACGAACGGCCAAGTCTTCGATCCGCCCGAGGCTCCGGGGTGGTTTGGTCAAACGGTCGATGCGCCGGCGCGCTTCGTCCGCCACGGCCCGATCGACCGGTACGATGGACGGAATCGTCATCGCGGCTGTCCGACCGCCAGTTCGTTCAAGCTCGCGAGCTCGGCGCGGTCTCCGTCGAGCTGGACGCGCGTGATGCTCGCGGTTTCAAAGCGGAAGCGCAACGGCGGAACGCCGTTCGGTCGCAGGACGTGGATCATCGAATGTAAGACTCCGGCGTGGGTCACGAACAGGGCCCGCTGTCCAGGGAGGATCCGTTCGCGAATCTCGACGAGGGCCTCGGCGACGCGCACGTGGACTTCGTCGAACGACTCACCGCCCGCGGGCGTGTACTCGCGCGGATTCGACCAGCCCGCCTCCGGCAGATGTGGATAACGTTCGCGGATCTGGGGCCAGTCCAAGCCTTCCCAAGCGCCGAAGCGCATCTCGCGCAGGCGCGGCTCGAGGATCAGCGGGATGTCGCGGCCCGCGAGGATCGTCTCCGCCGTCTCACGGGCGCGCGAGAGGTCACTCGTGACCGCGAGGACGATCGGTTCATCACGGAGGTATGCGGCTAGCGCCTGCGCTTGTGTACGGCCCTCCTCGTCGAGTGGGACGTCCGTCTGCCCTTGAAAGCGGCGCGATGCATTCCAGGCTGTTTGGCCATGACGGACCAGGATCAGTTGAATATGTCGGCCCTCATCTGTGGCCGCGTTCTCTTTATTGAGGTGATATACCCGGGCGCCCGAGGTGGTCCCCGTCGGGTCCGTCTAATCCTCTCTTCCTATGCAAGCCGAGCGCGCCGTCGTGCCCAACGTGCGAACGCCCACCGACGCGCTGCGGTTGCGTGCTCTTTATGACATCCAGGACGCGCTTCAAGTCTATGACGACGAAAAGAGCGTTTTGACGAAGGTCTGCGAGATCTTAGCACGCGATCGCTCCTTTCACGCGCTGTGGGTCGGGTCGGCGCAGCCCGATGGCACGGTCGCATGCATCGCCGGCACCACGATCGACGACGCGCTCACGCCGAGGTTCTTGGCGCGTTGGGACGCGACTCCGCTGGGCGGCGGAGCGATGGGCCAGGCTATTCGCGTCGGTCATCCGGTCGTCATAGCAGGAAGAGACCCCGCGCGCAAACCGTGGCGAGACTCCCGCGCTAACGATCCGACGAATGCCTACGCGGCATTCCCGTTTCACCTCGACGACATGATGGGTGCCGTCGGCATATCAGCGGCCGACGCAGATGCGTTCACCGAGGACGAGCTCTCGTTCTTGGGCAGCGTGATCGACTTCGTCTTCAGCACGCTCGAATCGAGCCGCTTGCGCACCATGATCTTCTCCGAGCGCGATCGGGCGCGGCGCAGCGAAGGGCGCATCGGGATGCTCTGGTCGCTTGCGGTGACGAGCGGATTCGATCTCGATGCGCAGGCAGAGGCGATTATATCGGAAGGAGCACGCGCGCTTGGTTTCGAGTGGGGGGCGATCGGACACGTCGAGAGCGAGATCTTGGTAGTCGACTTCGTCGCTTCGCTCGAAGGGCGCCGGCGCGTCTACCCTCTTGACGTCACCCTGAGCCGCGAAGCGATCGCCAAGGGCCGGACATTCGCCTCTGCCGATCTCGCCCTCGACCACCGCTACTCGCTGACTCCCGCCGTGTTGGAAAGCGGCTTGCGCGCGTTTACGGCAACCCCGTTCACGGTCGTCAATCGCAACTACATCCTCGCCTTTGGCTCGTCCAAGCCGCTTGAGCGCGGCATCGAACCCGACGACCTTTCCTACGTCGAACTCCTCGTCTCGTTTTTCTCGGCGGCGCTGCGTCAGCGCGACGACGAGTTGAAGATTCGGTATCTGCAAAGCCACGATCATCTCACCGGCTTGCCGAACCGGGAACGCTTCCACGAGCGGCTCGATGAAATGGTTGGGCGCGCTCACTACAGTGACGAACGATTCGCGATCATCAGCGTCGATCTCGACCGCTTCCGCCGGACGATCGATGACGTCGGGGTCGTCACCGCCGAGGAGATCATTGCCGAGCTGGGCCGCCGCTTGAACCGCGTCATGCACGCCGGTCAGGAGCTCTTTCGTGGGACCGGCGACTCTTTTACGATCATCATCCCGAACCTCGAGTCACCCGAACAGGCCGACAAGCTCGCACGTGACGTCCTCGCGGCGATCCAACTGCCTTTCCTCACCGGAGCTTCGACGTTCGCCGTCACGGCGAGCCTCGGCATGGCGATCTTCCCCGACGATGGGCACACCGCTCAAGCCCTGGTCAGCGCAGCAACGGCGGCGCTGCAACGGGCCAAGGTTGACGGCGAGAGCGAGCTGCGCTTTTTCTCGAGTGATTTGGACGAACGCTTGAGCCGCCGGCGCCAGTTTATCCGCGAGCTGCAAGGCGCCGTCGAACGCGACGAGCTCGTCCTGCATTTCCAACCGTGGATCGATTTGCACTCCAACACGATCACGGGGATCGAGGCCCTGGTCCGCTGGCGTCATCCGCTGCGCGGCCTCGTCATGCCCGACGAGTTCATCACATTAGCCGAAGAAAGCGACGCGATCTTCACGATCGGCAACTGGGTCTTGCGCCAAGCCGCGCACTTCTCGGCGTTGTGTTTGAAGCGCGGGCTCCCACTCGTCATCTCGGTGAATCTCTCGGCGCGTCAGCTTGGCGACCCGCACTTGCTCGGGACGATCCGGGACGCGATCGACCGCGCGAGTATCGATCCACGCTCGATCGAGCTCGAAGTGACCGAGACGTTCGCGGTGCGCGATCCCCAAGGCGCAAACCTGCTCCTAGGCGAGTTGCGCCGCTTAGGCCTGCGCGTGGCGCTCGACGATTTCGGGATCGGCCATTCTTCGCTGTCGATGCTCAAGCATCTGCCCGTCGACATCATCAAGATCGACAAAGCGTTCGTGCGGGGCTTGCCCGACGAACAAAGCGACTCCGCGATCGCGCGCGCGATCCTATCGCTCGCCCGGAGTATCGGGACCGAGACCCGCGCCGAGGGGATTGAAAAACTCTCGCAAGCCGCGTGGCTGCGCGAGGCCGGTTGCCATTGCGTCCAGGGATTTTGGCTCGCGCGCCCGCTGGCGCAAAAGGCTCTCTTCGAATGGATGGAAGGTAGGATGCTGCGCTGATGTCTACCCTGTTGTACGTCCCCTGCGGCGACGCACGCAAGTTGCACAAAGCCTGTGACTTGCCGGTGCACGGCGTCATCCTCGATCTCGAGGACGCGATCGCGGTCGATCGCAAGGCCGACGCGCGCGAACAACTCGCCGTTTGCGTCGAAGCGCTGCTCGCGTCGGGCCGCGTCCCGTACCTGCGGATCAATGCGATAGCGACTGATTTTTGGAAGGACGACGTCGCGGCCGCGCTCGATGCCGGCGTCGAATTCCTCTTCGTCCCGAAGATCGAGTCGACCGAGGAGCTGCGTAAGCTCGACCGGTTCATTCAAAAGCACCGCGCCCCGACGCTGCGCTACGGCGTTCTAATCGAGAGTGCCGCGGCGCTGCTCCGGCTCGAAAAGCTCGCTCGCGGTTCGGAGCGCATTTCGCATTTGGGGATCGGATTTGCCGATATTTGCGCCGATTTGGGCTTGACGTGGGAGTCGGCGATGGGGACGCAGCCGGCGCTCTTCACCGAATGGCGGACGCGTTTGGCGATCGTCTCGCACGCTTTTGGCCTCGAGCCGCCGTGGGATGCCGTGTGGCTGCGGATCGGCGACGACGAGGGATTGCGCGCAGACACGCTGATCGGCAGGCGTTTGGGGTGCGTCGGGAAGACCGCGATCCATCCCTCGCAGATCGCGATCATCAACGACGTGTACGTACCGACGCCGACTGAAATCGAGCACGCCAAAGCGATCGTCGACGCCTACGAAGAGGCGAGCTCCGAGGGCAGCGGCGCCGTCGCGCGTGACGGCTTGATGATCGACGCACCCGTCGTCGCCGCCGCGCGCAAGCTGCTCGAGAAGTCCGCGCAAGCCCGCGTGAATTAGCGACGGCGTGAAGCGCCCACTCGAGGGCGTTCGCGTTCTCGACGCGTCGACGATGATCGCAGCCCCGACGACCGCGGCGCTGCTGGCCGACTACGGCGCCGACGTCATCAAGCTCGAGCATCCGCAGAACGGCGATCACGGCCGGCGCTATGGGGCGGCGAAGAACGGCGTCGGCATCTATTGGAAGAGCCTGGCCCGCAACAAGCGCAGCGTCGCGCTCGATCTTCATGACGAGGAAATCGTCGCGCTGGTGTTACGGTGGCTCCACCGTTTCGACGTGTTCATCGAGAACTTTCGTCCCGGGACGCTCGAGCGTTGGGGACTCGGTCCCGACGTCCTGCTCGCAGCCGCTCCTCATCTCATCGTGCTCCGCATCACCGCCTTCGGCCAGGCCGGTCCGTATCGCGACTACCCAGGCTTCGGGACCTTGTGCGAAGCGATGAGCGGCTTCCCATCGATGAATGGCTGGGACGATCGGCCGCCCCTTCTCCCGCCCCTCGCGCTCGCTGACATGATGGCGGGCTTTCTTGGCGCGAGTGCCGTCTGCGCCGCGCTGGTCCGCGCGCGAGAGACGCGCCAAGGCGACGTCATCGATCTGGCGATCTACGAGGCGATGCTCAAGCTGGTCGAGACGAACTTGATGGAATACGATCAGCTCGGCGTCCAGCCGCGGCGCTTGGGCAATCGCACCGAAAACACCGCGCCGCGCGGAGCCTATCTGTGCCGCGATGGCGCTTGGATGGCCCTTTCGGGAAGCGCGCAACCGATTGCCGAGCGGATCCTGCGGGCGGTCGGCGGCGAGCAGCTCGTGCACGATCCGCGCTTTGCGACCAATGAAGACCGGCTCGAACACGGTGACGAGCTCGACGCGTTGATCTCCGCCTGGGCGCTGCTGCGGGATCGCGACGACGCGGTCGCCGAGCTCCGCGGCTTCGGCGCAGCGGCGGGTCCGCTCGAGACGATCGCCTCGGCCTTCCGCAATCCCCAGATCGTCGCGCGCGGTTCGATGACGCGCGTCGACGACCCGACTTTGGGATCGCTGCACATGGTCGATGCAATTCCGCGCTTCGAACGCTCATCGCGAGCGCCGATCGTACCTGGGCCGACGGAAATCGGCGCGCACACTCGCCAAGTGCTGGGCGACGAGCTTGGACTCGACGACGACGCGCTGCGCGCGCTCGCGAAACGGGGCGCTATTCGTTTGGGAGACGGCGACTAGCTGAGTTTCGTCTGCGCGTACTTCTCGAGCAAGCCCCACGCTTGCGGCCCGAACTCCTTGCTCCAGCGTTCGTAGTAACCGCTCGACTTGAGTTTGTCTCTGAAGCCTTGTACTTGCACGTCGTTGAAGATAAGGCCCTGACGGCTGAGCTTGTCGCGCAGCGAGACGTTGATGATCGCATTATCGCGCCGCTCGGCGAGCGCTGCATCGGTCATGTTCTTGCGCACGATCGCCTGGAAGTTTGCCGGCAGCGATTTCCACTTGTCGGGATTCACCAGGGTCCAATAACCCGTCCACATATGGTTGGACATGGCACAATATTTCTGCACCTCGAACATCCGTTGCGTCTCGATGTTGAGGAGCGGGTTCTCCTGACCTTCGACGATCTTCGTCTGGAGCGCCGTGTATAGTTCCGCAATCGCGATCGGCGTCGGCGAAGCGCCGAGCGACTGGAACGTGTCGATGCGGATCTTGCCCGGTGAGACCCGGATCTTGAAGCCCTTGAGATCGTCGACCGTCCGAATCGGCTTGGTGCCGGAGGTGATCTCGCGGTAGCCGTTTTCCCAAATCTTATCGAAGACGATGAGTCCGGTCTTGCCGGTGATGTCATTGCGAACCATCGCTCCCAGGTCGCCGTCCATCGCCGCGAACGCCATGTCCCGCGTCTTGAAGGCATAGGCGATATTCTCGATCGCGGTGATCGGGACGATCGTGTCGAGGAAGCCTCCCGGGTAGTTCAGCATCTCGAGCGCGCCGGATCGCAATTGCGAGAGCATCGCGGGATCGCCGCCGAGCGTACTGTTCGGGAAGGCGCGGATCTCGACGGCGCCGTTCGTCTCTTGCTTGATCTTTCCAAAGGCCTCGACGCCGCGAACGTTCAGCGGGTGGTCGACGGCGAGATCGTGCCCCCATTTCCAGGAGAACTGCGCTGCCTTCGCGGGCGCGCGGACGATGCCGATGGAGGCAAAAACCGATGCGGAGCCGACGGCAAAGCTGCCGCGCGAAAGCGTCTTTTTCATAATGTGGCCTTCTGCGCTCCGGCGAGGGCGTCCCTCGCGGGGCGTCGTATCGCCGAGCGATGACGCGCATCGCGACAACGATCGCCGGAAGCTTACCCAAGCCCGCGTGGCTGGCGCAAACCGAGCGTTTGTGGCCACAGTGGCTGCTCGAGGGGACGGCGCTCGAGGAAGCCAAGCGCGATGCAACCGAGCTCGCGGTTGCGGAACAAGTTCGTGCCGGACTCGATGTCGTGACCGACGGCGAGCAGTCGCGCCGCCACTTCGTGCATGGTTTCCTCGAATCGCTCGAGGGGATCGATTTCACCAAGATCGTTCGTAAGGGCATCCGGGCGGATCGCTACCAAGCGGATTTGCCCACGATCACCGGGCCGGTCAGTCGTACGCGTCCGGTTCACGTCGCGGAGGCACGCTTTGCCCGCGGCCTCACCGATCGCGAACTCAAGATCACGATTCCGGGGCCGATGACGATCGTCGATACGCTGCACGACGTCTATTACGGCGATCGCAAGAAGGCGGCATTCGCCTTTGCAAGTGCGATCCGCGCCGAGATCGAGGAGCTGGCTGAAGTCGGCGTCGATGTCGTGCAACTCGACGAGCCCGCCTTCAACGTCTATTTCCAGGAGCTCGAGGACTGGGGCATCGATGCGCTCGATGCGTGCGTGCGCGGCGTCTCGTGCTCGACCGCCGTCCACGTCTGCTACGGCTATGGTATCAAAGCCAACATCGATTGGAAGCACGATCTCGGACCCGAATGGGATCAATATGCCGTCGTTCTGCCGTTGCTCGCACAGAGCACGCTCGACGAGATCTCGATCGAGCTCGCCGGTTCGCGCGTTCCACCCGACGTCTTGGGCAGCACCGGCGACAAGCGCGTAGCAGTCGGCGTTATCGACGTCGCAACCGATGAGGTCGAGACGCCATATGACGTCCAGCTCACCCTGGCGACGGCGCTTCGGTACGTCCCCGCAGAGCGTTTGCTTGCATCGACGAATTGCGGGATGGCGCCGATGAAGCGCGAGATCGCGAAACGGAAGCTGCGTTCCCTCGCCGAAGGCGCGCAGCTCGCGGGCGAATGACCGGCGACTTCGACGCGGCGGCTGCTGGGGTCGTCGAATACTGCGCGCTGCTGTGGGACCGCGGACTCGTTTACGGAACGAGCGGCAACGTCAGCTGCCGCATCGGCTTGGATCGGATCTTGATCACGCCGACGCGCCGGTCGTTACGCTCGCTCACGACCGAGGAACTCGCCGTGATCGACCTTGACGGCAGTCCGCACAACGACCGAAAAGCGTCCAGCGAATGGCCTTTGCACGTGGCAGCCTATCGTGCCCGTTCAGCCGTCGAAGCCGTCATTCACACCCATCCGACGGCTTGCGTCGCGTGGTCGAAGACGGGCGCGCTCTTTCCCCTCGACAACGTCGGCGCGCGCGAATCGCTCGGCACGATTACGTTTCTCCCGTACCGTCCGCCCGGAACCAAAGAAGTCGCCGATCAGTGTGCCGCAGCCTTCGCCGACGGCTTCGACACGGTCGTGATGGCCGACCACGGCGTCTCGAGCGTCGGCGCGACGCTCGAAGAGGCATTCGTGAAGACAGATTTAGCCGAGGAGACCGCGCGAATCGCGCTATATGCACGCCTCCTCGGATCCTAACCACAACAGCACTTTAGCGCCCCCTCGGGGAATCGTTAAAAGGAGAAAATCTCGAGGGGCGCTATAGTTTGG
>Ga0209415_10000179_pt1 | contig 105702 bp, 108 predicted proteins | sample PeaSoiSIISIP2007_FD_187696 | JGI IMG/M metagenome (GOLD analysis project Ga0209415, IMG submission 187696) | Peat soil microbial communities from Weissenstadt, Germany - SII-SIP-2007 (SPAdes) (version 2) | ecosystem: Environmental > Terrestrial > Soil > Wetlands > Peat | place: Germany...
GCCCCCGCCGGTCCGACTGCGGTACACGCGAAGCTTCCCTTCCGGTGGGTAGTGCTCGGAGTCGCTGGTAATCGGGATGACATAGACAGTGTCGGGTTCATGAGTATGAACGATTATCGGAAAACCAAAATCGCTGGGTAGGTTGCCGCTGATCTCCCGCCACGAATCGCCACGGTTGTCGCTGCGCATTACGTCCCAGTGCTTCTGCATGAACAGCACATCGGGTCGGGATGAGTGCCGAGCGATCCGGTGAACGCAGTGGCCGACCTCGGCATCAGGATCGGGGATGCCCTCCGAGCTCAGGCCGCGGTTGGCCGGGCGCCAGGTTTGTCCGGCGTCGTCACTGCGAAAAACCCCGGCGGCGGAGATGGCGACATGGAGACGATCGGGGTCCGATGGGTCGATGAGAATGGTGTGGACGCACATCCCGCCAGCTCCCGGCTGCCAGCTGGGCGCCGAGGGATGTGTACGAAGCCCCGGCAACTCGGTCCAGGTGGTGGCTCCATCGGTTGACTTGAACAGCGCGGCATCCTCCACACCGGCAAAGACGATGTCGGGGTCGTTGGCAGAAGGTTCGAGGTGCCAGACCCGCGCAAACTCCCAAGGATGAGGAGTTCCGTCATACCACTGGTGAGTGCCGGGCTCACCTTGATAGGAAAACTCGTTGCCCATCGGTCTCCATGATCGCCCGCCGTCGTCGGAACGCTGGATGAGCTGACCGAACCACCCTGTGGATTGGGAAGCGTAGAGCCGAGTCGGATCGGCCGGGCTTGCGGTCATGTGGTAGACCTCCCAGCCCCCAAAGTGTGGGCCAGTGACCTCCCAGTGGGCTCGGTGACCATCCGAGGTCAGGATGAAACCACCCTTCTGCGTTCCAACAAGCACCTTCAGTGCAGTCACCGCACCCTCCAATCGCCTCTCCGCGACCTATCTTCTCCGCTTTGACGTCGTGGGCGCCAGGATCTCACCGATCAGGGACCGTGTCCCACGGTGATCTCATCCGGTGTGATGTTCAACGTCTTCGGGTCTCACGGTGATCTGACTCTCATAGCGCAAAGACCCCTCGATTGGCGCATGATCTTCGGGTGCTGAGCGTTCCCCGATCGTGGTCCGGCTTGACCCCCACCTGGATGACCGTTGCCCTCTCTGGGCACTTTCCGGAGGCGGTGATAAGCGAGGTGCGAATCAGTGACGTCGCCGACGGCACCAACTCCAGGGCCCGGGTGCGGCTTGTGTATCAGTCGGGGCGGGGACCCGAGAGCGTGTTCGTCAAGCGCGAGGGTCGCGTGTTGAATCGGCTGGCGCTGTTGGCCCTGGGCGCATTGAACAGCGAGGCGCAGCTGTTCGAATCGGGGGTGCGGTTACCCCTGGAGCACCCCGCGCCGTATGCGGCCGCGGTCGACCGGCGGCGACTCGCGACGGTAGTGGTCATGGAGGACGTGACCCTGCGGTCGGCCCGTCCCAATGGGGCGACCGTCGCTTTGACGGTGGGTCAAGTGCGAAGTGGCCTGCGGGGCCTGGCGCGTCTGCATGCCGCCTACTGGGACCAGCCCCTCCCCGAGCCGATGCGGTTCCTCCGTCCCTGGCGGCTGGGCCGGGTTTGGGCGCCCGTGTCGCTGGCCAGCCTGGCCAGGGCGCTGCGGCTGCTGCGATCGCGTGGGCACGCCCTATCCCTCCCACCCGGTGCCGGCGCGGCCACCCTGGAACGCCATTTCCGTCGCTGGGCGACGGTGGCGGTCAGTGGTCCCCAGACCGTGCTGCACGGCGATCCGCACCCTGGCAACACCTACGCCTTGCCCGGCGAGGTGACCGGTTTCTACGACTGGCAACTGGTGCGGGTCGGCAGCTGGTCTCACGACGTTGGCTACTTCATAGTCTCCAGCCTCGAGGTGGCCGATCGGCGAGCGCACGAACGGTGCCTGCTCCGGTACTACCTGGATCAGCTCACGAGAGAGGGCGCCCCAGCCCTCCATTTTGAGGAGGCATGGCGCCTCTACCGTCAGACGCCGGCATTCGGGCTGGGCACCTGGCTTCACACCCTCTCGGGCGCCGGCTTCCAGCCGGTCGAGGTGTGCCTGGCCACCATCGACCGATTTGCTGCCGGTTATGCCGACCACGAGACGCGCCTCTAGCCCAAGACGGCTGATTCCAACATCTAGAGCTCTTAACCTCCAGGCATGTACCCGGGGAAGCATGCCGTCGACCGTGGAGACCAGGCGGCATTGATAATGGAGCCTTCCGGTCGGAAGATGACCTTTGCCGAGTTCGACGCGAACGCGAACCGGCTTGCCCATCTGTTTCGCCAAGCTGGGCTGCGGCGTGGGGACCACGTCGCGATATTGATGGAGAACAACCTCCGCTACTGCGAGGTGATGTCAGGCGCCGAACGGACGGGCTTGTACTACACCTGCGTCAACTCGTTCCTGACAGCTCCGGAGGTCGCATACATCGTCGACGACTGCGACGCGAAGGTGCTCGTGACTTCGGTCGCCAAATCTGATGTCGCGATCACCGCGGCCTCGCTGACACCTCAGGTTTCTATGTTTCTTTGCGTGGATGCCACTGCGCAGATAGGACCGTTCCTGCCGTATGACGCAGCACTGAGTTCCTTTCCCCCCACGCCGGTTTCAGACGAGCAATTAGGCGCTGCCATGCTCTACTCCTCCGGTACGACCGGTCGCCCCAAGGGCATTCTCCGCCCCCTCCCCGACTTCCATCCGCGAGAGCAGCTACCTGTGATGACGTTCACACAGCAGTTGCTGGGAATGCGTGAAGGCATGGTGTACCTGTCTCCTGCTCCGACGTACCACTCGGCACCACAAGCCTCGATCGCTACCGCGCTTCGCCTCGGATCCACCTGCGTGATCATGGAGCGATTCGATGCCGAGCTCTTCCTGCAGCTAGTGGAGCGGCACAAGGTGACCCATTCGAACATGGTTCCGACCATGTTCAATCGTCTGTTGAAGCTCCCCGAAGAGGTCCGAACCCACTACGACGTGTCCTCGCTGGAAGCCGTCGCGCACAGCGCTGCGCCATGCCCGGTGCCCGTCAAAAGAGCCATGATCGCGTGGTGGGGCCCAATCTTAAGGGAGTACTACGGGTCGACTGAGGCCAATGGCTTTGCCTTCTGTGACAGCGAGGAGTGGCTTGAGCATCCGGGAACAGTTGGTCGAGCAATCTACGGCACACTGCTCATACTGGATGAGAACGAGGAGCCGGTAGAGCCGGGCGTAGTGGGCACGATCTGGTTCGAGGGTGCCACGAATTTCGATTACTACAAGGACGAAGGGAAGACCGCCGAGGCCCGCGACCCGACCGGGCAGCGATCGACGGTTGGGGACGTTGGCTACCTCGACGAAGATGGGTATCTCTACCTGACTGACCGCAAGATGTACATGATCATCTCTGGCGGCGTGAACATCTATCCACAGGAAGTGGAGAACCTGCTCGTCACCCACCCGAAGGTTTTTGACGCTGCAGTATTCGGCGTACCGAACGCGGACCTTGGGGAAGAGGTGAAGGCCGCCATTCAGCTGGTTGACCCGCACAGTGCCAGCCCCGACTTGGAGCGCGAGATAGTCCAGTTCTGCCGGGACAACCTTGCCCACTACAAGTGTCCCCGTTCAGTGGACTTCGAACTGGAGCTACCGCGGCTTCCTACCGGCAAGCTCTACAAGCGGGTTCTTCGAGACCGCTATTGGGGCAATGCCCCGTCGCGGATCTGACCACAAGCGTTCAGGGGGCCGGGCACGGATGGTGCTCCGGGGCGGACCCGGGCGCCGAGGTGGGAGCAGCAACATTCCTTGCCGGGCGGCTCCAATTCACGCGGCTAGGAAGTAGTGGGAGACGGCCTGCGAACGTCGCCAGCAGCGTCCGACCTCCCGATCGGCGCCCCTGGTCGCCCCCATCTGAAAGAGGAAGTTGAGTCAGCCTATTGTTGTCACGCACTGCGACTCGGAGGTGGCCATGCCTAAGACTGTTGTCGATTTCCCGATTTTCGACGCCGACAACCACATGTACGAAACGACGGACGCGTTCACAAAGTTCCTTCCGCCTGAGTACGAGGGACTGATCAGGTACGTGCAGGTGAATGGGCGGGACAAGATAGCGGTCAGAGGGGTCATCTCCGAGTACATCCCGAACCCGACTTTCAAGGTGGTCGCACGCCCGGGAGCGTGGGAGGAGTACTTCAAGCACGGCAACCCGGAGGGGAAGTCGACCCGTGAGTTGATGGGCGAACCGTTGCGCTCCCCCGACGCTTTCTTCGCACCGGGACCTCGCCTCGTGTTGATGGACGAGCTCGGGATCGACCGAGCCATCATGTGGCCGACGTTGGCCAGTCTGCTGGAGGATCGGCTCCGCACGGACCCGAAGGCCACCCACGCGGTGGTGCACGCTCTGAACCAGTGGATGCACGAGCAGTGGTCGTTCAACTACGAGGGACGTATCTTCGCGGCACCGGTCATCACGCTGCCGATCGTGAGCGAGGCCATCAAGGAACTGGAGTGGGTGGTCGAGCGGGGAGCCAAGATCATCCTCATCAGGCCGGCGCCCGTGCCTGGCTACGAAGGGTTCAGGTCGTTCGCGCTTCCGGAGTTCGACCCCTTCTGGCAGAAGGTCATCGAAGTGGACATCACCGTTGGCCTGCATTCCTCCGACGACGGCCTGACCCGGTACTACAACATGTGGGAGGGCCGGCCCGACGGAGAACACCTCCCGTTTGGAAATCCTTCAGCCTTCATAGACATCATGCACACGCAGGGCCGAGGCATCTTTGACACAGTCGCTTCGTTGATCGGACACGGACTTCTCTCGCGGTTCCCGTCCCTTCGGGTCCTGCCGGTGGAGAACGGTTCGGGATGGGTGCGCCCATTGGTGGAGGCACTCGGTACGTCCTACGCGCACAACCCCAAGCTCTACGCCGAGGATCCGCTGTTCGTGTTCAAGCGCAACGTCTGGATCCATCCCTTCCACGAGGAAGATCCTCGAGGCCTCATCAAGCTCGTAGGGGCTGAGCGGGTGGTCTTCGGATCCGACTTTCCACACGCCGAAGGGATGGCCGATCCGCTCTCGTACGTCGACGAACTCGAAGGTTTGCCCCGAGACGTGATTGCCCGCGTCATGGGCGGAAACCTCGCCGAGGTGATGAAGCAGCCCTTCGCGGCCTGAGCACGACCACGCAGCTCGGCTCCGTGAACGCGACTCCAAGCGCGTTACCGCCTACGGCACTAGGTGAGCCGACCGAACTCACGGAGGAACGGCTGCGTCTCGACAACCCGGCCGGTGAGAACGGCAGGGTCACCGGTGCAGAGGAGGAACGCAGTTTCGGTGATGTAGCTGATGTCCTCGGTGTCGTCCTTGGCCAGATCGAGTGTGCCGGCACCGGGCGTCGCCACCGGCTTCGTTGTTCCCGCCGCGTTCACTGCGATGCCGTCGTCGTAGAGCTCGGCGGCGAAGCTCTGGGCCAGCCGGCCCAACGCTGCCTTGCAGGTCCCGTACATGCCGAAACCGGCGCTGCGGTCGAACTCCGAGAAGGGCGGTCCGTCGATGCGCTCGCCCGCGAGCGAGACCAGCATGACCACCCACCCACGTTTGCGCTCGCGCATGGCGGGGATGGCCAGCTGCGTGAGGTGGAGCGGCGCCAGGACGTGCATCTCGATCATGAGCCGCGCCCGCTTGTCCGGGAATTCATCGAGCGGCCGGAGGAAGGTGACGGCCGCGTTGTTGACGAGGATGTCGGGCGCGCCGACCTGCTCCTTGACTTCGGCAAACAGCCGTTCGCGGTCCTCGGGATTGGAGAGGTCCGCCTGGATGGCCACCGCCGTTCCGCCGGCAGCGAGAATTCCCTCGCGTGTCTCGCGCAGCGAGCCGACGTACTTCGGGTCCGGCTCGAGCGTGCGTGCGGTGATCGCCACCGCGGCCCCCTCCGCCGCCAGTCGTTCGGCGATTGCCTTCCCGAGCCCACGGCTCCCACCGGTGACGAGTGCAACCTTGCCTTCACATGTCCCAGCCACGAGTCGCGAGACTAGTCACATGGCTGCGGTCGAGCTTCCGCTGGACGAGCTCGTGGAGCGACTGGCCGTGCTGCGCGTGCAGGGCCTCCGGCGATTGGCCGGAGGTGCGTCGAGCTTGACCTACTCGGGGGAGTCCGGTGGTCGGCCGGTGGTCGTGAAGGTGGCCCCCGCAGGCGTGCCACCGGTACTGAACCGCGACGTCCTCCGACAAGCGCGGCTCCTTCGCGCCCTGGCTGGAACGGCGGTGCCAGTGCCCGAGGTCCTGTGGGAAGACGCCGGGGATCCGCCCGAGGTGCCGCCCCTGTTCGTCATGTCGTTCGTCGACGGCACATCGTTGGAGCCGCTGTTCGACCTCGTGGGCGACGAAGACCTACCGACGGTCGCCGAGCGGATGCGGAGCGCGGTTCGGGTGCTGGTGGCGCTGCACGCGGTCGACCCGAACGCCCGCGGCCTCGGCGGCGAGCCGGTCGTCGGCCCGGCCGAGGAGGTCGAGCGGTGGTGCCGGCTCCTCAGAACCGTCGATTCTGCCCTAGCCCCAGGCTGGGACGACGTGGCCGCCACCCTCCGGGCGACCCCGCCGTCCGCCCTACCCGGTGCCGTCGTCCACGGCGACTTCCGCCTGGGGAACATGCTGGCGGTTGGCAGCGCCATCACGGCCGTCATCGACTGGGAGATCTGGACCATCGGCGACCCCCGGGTCGACCTCGGGTGGTTCCTGGAGAACGCCGATCCCGACACGTACCGTCGGCGCACCCGATACGCCGGTGCCGTCCCGTCGCCGGCCGAGCTGGCGGCCATCTACGGCGACGTGCCGGACCTCCACTGGTTTGAGGCGCTCGCCTGCTTCAAATCCACGGCCACGTGGTCGCTCATCGTGAAGCACAACCGCCGCCGCGCCGAGCCCGACGCAGACGTGGAGGCCATGGCGACCGTCCTGCCCCACCTGCTCGATCGAGCTCGAGAGCTGGTCGATCGCTGACCGAGGACGGTTCACGCGCTGACTGCCACCGACCCCGCAACCCACCGCCCACCCCGTTCGAACCACGGCCGAAACTCAGGGGCGGGGGATCCCCTTGAGCTTGTCGGCCACCTTGGCCTCGGCCGCCTCCCGGAGATGAATGAGATGTTCCGACGGGAAGAGGTCGGAGGTCGGCTTGTACCCCTTGAGGACCTGGCGGGCGAGGGTGACCTTGTGCACCTCGGTGGGGCCGTCGGCCAGGCCGAGCACGAACGACTCGACCAGGTACTGCACGAACGGCATCTCGTGTGTCGTCCCCAGGGAGCCGTGGATCTGGAGCGCCCGGGCTGACACGTCGTGCAGCACCTTCTGCATCATCGCCTTCACCGCTGAGATGTCGGCCCGCACCGCTTGGTAGTCGTTTTGTTGGTCGATCTTCCACGCGGTCTGCAGGGTGAGCAGGCGGAACGCCTCGATCTCGATCCACGAGTCGGCGACCATCTCCTGCACGAGCTGCTTGTTCCCGAGCGTCTCGCCTTGCGTGTACCGCGACACGGCCCGCTCGCAGAGCATGTCAAAGATGCGCCGAACCAACCCAACCGTGCGCATGGCATGGTGGATTCTCCCGCCGCCCAGCCGCGTCTGCGCCACCGCGAACGCGCCGCCCCGCGGCCCGAGCATGTGGTCGGCCGGGACGCGCACTTCCTCGTACCGGACGTAACCTTCGCGGCCCCCACCGAGTGGCTGGTACCCGAGGCCGACGTTGCGGAGGACGTTGATGCCAGGTGTCTCCCGTGGTACCACGAACATCGAGTGACGGTCGTAGGGTCCGGCGTCGGGGTCGGTCACCGCCATGACGATGATGAAGGCGGCGATGTCGGCGAACGAAGAGAACCACTTCTCGCCGTCGATCACCCACTCGTCACCATCTTGAACGGCCGAAGTCGTGAAGATCTTCGGGTCCGACCCGCCCTGTGGTTCTGTCATCGAGAAGCACGACACGATGCGGTTGTCGAGGAGCGGCTCGAGGTAGCGCTCCTTCAGCTCGTCGGTTCCGTAGTGGGCGAGGATTTCGCTATTGCCCGAGTCCGGCGCCTGTGACCCGAAGACGATGGGCGCACACTCCGACCGCCCGAGGATCTCGTTCAGCAGGGCCAGCTTCACCTGGCCGTACCCGGGTCCGCCAAGGTGGGGACCAAGGTGGGTGGACCACAGGCCTCGCTCCTTGACGATCCTCTGGAGCGGCGGGATCAGCGCTTGTCGCACCGGGTCGTTGAGGTCGTGCGACTCCTTGATGATCAGATCGAGGGGCTCACATTCCGCTCGCACGAATTCCCTGACCCATTGCAACTGGGCGTCGTACGCGGGGTCGGTGGAGAAGTCCCAAGCCATTCCGTTACTGTACTGATCGGTACACCGACATGATTCCCGATGGTGATCGGGTCGATTCGGATAGGAGCCAGGCCGTGGATACAGATCGCCTTTGTGAGGGCCGCGTCTGCGTGGTGACCGGGGCGGGTCGCGGCCTCGGCCGCGAGTACGCCCTGTCGCTGGCCAGGCATGGAGCCAAGGTCGTCGTGAACGACCTCGGTGGCAACCGAGACGGCACCGGCGCCGACGCCGGACCGGCCCAGGAGGTCGCGAACGAGATCAAGGCGCTCGGTGGAGAAGCGGTGTCTAATACCGACGACATCAGCTCCTGGGACGGCGCGGCGGGCCTGATCCAGCAGGCCATCGACTCGTTCGGCCGGCTCGACGTGCTCATCAACAACGCAGGCATCCTGCGTGACCGGATGATCTTCTCCATGACCGAGGAGGAGTGGGATGCAGTCATCCGCGTCCACCTCAAGGGAACGTTCGCGCCGAGCCACCACGCCGCCGCGTACTGGCGGGAGCGTTCGAAAGCCGGCGAGACGCTCGACGCCCGGTTGATCAACACCACGTCCGTGTCGGGTCTCTACGCCAATGTGGGCCAGACCAACTACGGCGCCGCCAAGGCCGGCATCGCGGCGCTCACCCAGATCGCTGCCCAGGAGCTCGGCCGCTACGGCGTCACCGCAAACTGCATCGCTCCGGGCGCCCTCACGCGCCTCACGGGCGACCTCGGCAACCTTTCCGACGAGATCCGACAGAACTTCGCGCCGACGTGGGTCGCGCCGGTCGTCACCTGGTTGGCGTCGTCGGACTCCGCCGACGTGACCGGGCAGGTGGTCGAGGCCTCTGGGCTCGTGCTGGCCGTCGCCGAGGGCTGGCACCGCGGGCCGTCGGCCAAGCCGGTGGAGTCGCCCGAGGACGTCGGACCCATAGTCCGGAAGCTCCTCGCTGACGCCCGGCCCCGGACGTTCTTCAACGAGGTCAGCTGACGGTGGCCGACGCGTGGATCGTCGATGTGGTCCGGACGCCCCGGGGCAAGGGCCGCCCCGACGGCGCACTGCACGGCGTTCATCCCCAGGAGCTGCTGGCCCAGTGCCTGCGGGGACTGGCGACCCGGGTCGGCTTCGACCCCGTCGAGGTCGACGACGTGGTCGTCGGCAACGGCATCCTCAGTGGCGATCACGATTCCATCGGCCGGCTGGCCACGCTGCTGGCCGGCTGGCCGGAGACGGTCCCCGGCATGACGCTCAACCGCTTCTGCGGTTCGGCCCAACAGGCCATCACGGTCGCGGCCATGGGGGTGGGGAGCGGGCACCAGGACCTCGTCGTCGCCGGGGGGGTCGAGTCGATGTCCCGATGGAACCTCGCCGTCGGGTCCCTGACGATCGACGGCGGCAACCCGGCGTTCCGGGTGCGGTTCCCGACCGTGCCCCAGGGCATCTCGGCCGACCTGATCGCCACCATCGAGGGCTTCACGCGCACGGACGTGGACACGTGCGCGGCGGAGAGCCAGCGGCGGGCGGCCGCCGCTATCGAGGAGGGCCGGTTCGAGCGGGGGATCATCCCGGTCACTGGTCCAGACGGCGAGATCCTGCTTGACCACGACGAGCACCCACGGCCTGGAACGACGCTCGAGGCGCTGGCCAAGCTGCGCCCGGCCTTCGCCGAGCAGGGCGAGACCTACGACGAGATGGCGTTGTCGATCTACCCGAAGGTCGACCGTATCGATCACGTGCACCATGCCGGCAACTCGTCGGGCGTCGTCGACGGTGCCGCGGTCGCCGTCGTGGCATCCGACGCGTGGGTGCGCGCCAACGGCGTGACGCCCAGAGCCCGCGTCCGCGCCACGGCCGCCATCGGGTCCGAGCCGGTCATCATGCTGACGGCACCCGGCCCGGCCGCCGAGCGTTGCCTGGCGAAGGCGGGCATGACCGTGGCCGACGTCGACCTCTGGGAGATCAACGAGGCGTTCGCCGCCGTGCCCCTCAAGACCGTGCGCGACCTTGATCTCGATCCGGAGCGGGTGAACGTGAACGGTGGTGCGATCGCCCTCGGCCATCCGATCGGTGCCACGGGTGCCATGCTCATCGGCACGGTTCTGGACGAGCTCGAACGGCGCGACCTGACCGCCGGACTGGTGACCATGTGCACCGGTGGTGGGATGGGCACGGCCACGATCCTGGAGCGTGTGTGACGGTCCTCGTCCGGGAGACGCCGAGCGAGGGCGTCCTGCTCCTGCGCCTCAACCGGCCGGAGCGCCTGAACGCCCTCGACGAGATCCTGGTCGCCGAGCTCTTGCAGACCTGCACGACGATCGCCTCGGCGCGGGACGTCCGCGTCGTGATCCTCACGGGCGCTGGCCGCGGCTTTTGCTCCGGCCTCGACGTGCGCGACTTCGGCCCGAGCATGCTCGAGGCCACCGATACAGCTAGCGACCGCCTGCGCTTTCAGGAGATGATGGCGTCGTTGCCCCAGGCGATCCGGGCCCTGCCGCAGCCGGTGATCGCGGCCGTGAACGGGCCGGCCGTCGGCGGCGGGTTGGCGCTGTGCCTGGCGTCCGACGTGCGGATCTGCGCGGCGTCGGCCTCGTTCGGGAACGCGGCCATCCTGCTCGGCCTCTCGGGCGCCGAGATGGGGATGAGCTACTACCTCCCGCGTATCGTCGGGCTGAGCGTGGCCGCCGACTGGATGCTGACCGGTCGCACGGTGTCGGCCGAGGAGGCATACCAGCGCGGTCTCGTGACCGAGCTCGTCGATGACGATCACCTGCTCGATCGGGCCCTCGAGCTGGCGTCGTCCATCGCGGCGCACCCGCCGCTCGCCGTCGAGCTCACCAAGCGGGCCCTCCAGGTGAACACCGACGCACCCAACCTGCTCGCCGCGATGGAGCTGGAGAATCGCAACCAGCTGATCACGTACGCCACCGAGGAGGCCGCCACCGCCCGCCAGCGCTGGTCGGCCAGGAAGTGACCGGCCCGCTCACCGGAATCCGCATCGTCATGATGGGTGGGCTTGGGCCCGGGCCATTCTGCGGGATGCTCCTCGGCGACCTCGGCGCCGACGTGATCCGTGTCGATCGCATAGACGACGTCTCCCAGACCCAGTTCTACGATCGCGTGGCGCGGCGCAGCCAACGGTCGATCGCCATCGACGTCAAGGACGAACGCGGTGCCGAGCTCGTGCGCACCCTGGCCACCGGTGCCGATGCGTTCGTCGACGTGTTCCGGCCCGGGGCGCTCGAACGGCTTGGCCTCGGCTCCGACGACCTGCTGGCCCGCAATCCCCGCCTGGTCTACGCCTGCATGACCGGTTACGGACAGGACGGCCCCTTCGCCGGTATGGCCGGCCACGACATCAACTACCTCGCCATCGCCGGAGCGCTCCACGCCATCGGGACACCGGACAGGCCGCTGCCGCCGCTCAACCTCGTCGGGGACTACGGCGGTGGCGCCATGCTCCTCGCCCTGGGTCTGTTGAGCGGCATCCTCGAGGCCCGCCAGTCCGGCCGCGGCCAAGTCGTCGACGTGGCCATGGTCGATGGTGCCGCCACCTTGATGGGGGTCTTCTACGGCTTGTTTGCCGAGGGCCAGTGGGAGGACCGCCGCGGCGCCAACGTGCTCGACGGCGCAGCCCACTACTACCGCACCTACGAGACCGCGGATGGGAAGCATGTCGCAGTCGGGGCGATGGAGCGCCAGTTCTACGACGAGCTGTGCCGCCGCCTCGGGGTCGACGTGCCACAGGGTGACTCGCCCGAGACCTGGGCGGCGCATGCCGAGGTGATGACGCGGCGGTTCCGCGAGAAGACCCGGGCCGAGTGGGAGGCGGAGCTTGTGCACCCCCAGACCTGCGTGACGCCGGTGCTGAGCCTGCGCGAGGCGCCCCACCATCCGCACCACCGGGCGCGCCGCACGTTCGTCGAGGTAGACGGGATCGTGCAGCCGGCGCCGTCGCCGCGCTTCTCGCGCACGGTCCCGCCCACGCCGAGCTCGCCGGCGCTCCCCGGTGCCCACACCCACGACATCCTGGCCGAGCTGGGCATTGACCCCGCCGGAGTGGCCAGCGCCGTCCGCCAGCGCTGAGCGGTCGTCCGTGGCCGGATGCGGAAAGGAGCGGCGATGAGTACATTCCGCGGCGTGTTTGGCCACCCACGTCTGTCGGTCAACTCCGTCTCGTCCTACGGGCAACCGCTCGAGGCCGACATCGCGCTGTGGCGCGACCTCGGGGTGGAGCACGTCGCGCTGATCCTGCCGAAGATTGACGAGATCGGATGGGACCGCGCCCGGGAGATGGTGACGAGCGCCCGGCTGCGGGTGTCCACCATCTTCGGCCCGACCTACCGACCCCTCGACGCCGACCGGTCCCTCGGCTGGTGGGAGGCCGACCAGCGGCGCACGGTGGAGACCATCGAGTTCGCCGCGTCGGTGGGTGCCGCCTCGGTGTATGTGTGCACCGGCGGGGCGCCGACGCTCACCTGGGACGAGGCCGCCGGTGCTTTTTCTGAGCTGGTCGCGCCGGCGGTTGCCCGTGCCGCGGTGCTCGGCGTTCCGTTGTTGGTGGAGCCCACCAACCCCCTACGGTCCGACATCAGCTTCGTCTTCTGGCAGCGCGAGGCCATGGACCTCGCCCGCCAGGCGGGCACCAAGGTCATGCTCGACCTCCAGTCGTGCTGGTACGAACGGGGCCTGGAGCAGGTCGTGCGGCAGAACATTGGCCTCGTTGGGCTCACCCAAATCTCTGATTTCGTCATCGGGACCACCCAGACCGGCGACCGGGCCGTGCCCGGTGACGGCGACATCCCGTTGGAGCGCCTCCTCGGGATGGTGCTCGATGCCGGGTTCGAGGGCTCGTTCGACCTCGAGGTGATGGGTCCGCGGGTCGAGGCAGAGGGGTACGAGTCATCGGTTCGCCGGTCGGTGGAGCGGGCCAGCGAGCTGCTCGACCGACTCGGCGCCTAGTCCCGAACCTCGAGGGTGTTGTACCAATCGGTCCAATAGGATGGCCCGGTGGACTTCTCGCTGACCGATTCAGAACGCGAACTGGTCGGCCTCTGTCGCGAGTTCGCACAGAAGGAGATCGCGCCGCGTGCGCCGGTCGCGTGGGACGAGGCCCGGTGCCCAACCGATCTGCTCCGCGAGATGGGTGCCCTGGGTCTGCTCGGCATGCTGATCCCCGAGCAATGGGGAGGCATCGGCATGTCCACCGTCGGCTTCGTCGCCGCGATGGAACAGATCGGCCTCGCCGACCAGTCGGTGGCCGCCGCGTGGCAGGCGCACGTGACGATCGGTTCGCTGCCGCTCTACCTGTTCGGCGACGACGATCAGCGAGAGCGTTGGCTGCGACCGCTGGCGGAGGGACGCGTGCTCGGTGCGTTCGGTCTGACCGAGCCCGATGCGGGCTCGGACGCCCGCGGCATCCGCACCCGAGCGGAGCAGCGCGACAGTGGCTGGCTGATCAACGGTCGGAAGAGCTTCATCTCCAACGCCGGCACAGAGATGTCCTTCGGGGTGACGCTGCTTGCCCGCACCGAGTCGGTCGAGGGGCAGGAGCCGAGGTACGCCAGCTTGGTGGTCGAGAAGGACACGCCCGGGTTCACCATGGGCCCGAAGATGCGGGGGATCGGTTGGCGGGGCCTCGACACTCGTGAGCTGTATTTCGACGATGTGTGGGTTCCCGACGATCATCTCATCGGCGATCCGGCCATGGGGCTCAGCCAGTTCCTGCGCACGCTCGAGGTCGGGCGCATCTCGATCGCGGCCTTGGCGCTGAGCCTCACCCAGGCCGTGCTCGACTTGGCGACGGACTACGCCAGGCAGCGGGTGCAGTTCGGCCAGCCCATATCCAAGTTCCAGGCGATCCAGTTCAAGCTCGCCGACATGGCCACCGAGCTCGAGGCGGCGCGCTGGCTCACCTATCGCGCCGCCTACCTGCGCGATACGGACCAACCCTTCCTCAAGGAAGCGGCGATGGCCAAGCTGAAGGCGAGCCGCCTGGCCACCTGGGCGGCATCGGAGGCCGTCCAGATCCACGGCGGCCTCGGGTACATGCTCGAGTCGCCGGTGGCCCGCTTCTACTGCGACGCCAAGGTGCTCGAGATCGGCGAAGGCACCAACGAGATCCAGCACCTGGTCATCGCCCGCTCGCTCGGCTGTTGAGCTCAGACCGCGGCGAGGCGGCGGATGGCCCCGGCGATGTCCTCGCGGTCGGGGAGCCACGCCCGTTCGAGTTCGGGAGCGTAGGGAGGCGGAGTCGCCACGGCGCCAACGCGTTCAATCGGCGCGTCGAGGTCCCAGAAGGCCTCCCGGGCCACGGTTGCCGCGATCTCGGCTCCGATGCCGAAGGGCACGACTGCCTCGTGGGCGATCAGCAGTCGGCTCGTCTTGTGCACCGAGTCGAGGATCGGCGCCGTGTCGAGCGGAGCCACGGTTCGCAGGTCGATCACCTCGACCGAAATGCCTTCCCCCGCCAACTGTTCGGCGGCCGCAACGGCCTCGTGGACCATCCGTGAGACCGACACGACCGTGATGTCGGTTCCCGTACGCACGATGGCGGACCTTCCGATCGGGACGAGGTGGTCGGACGGCGGCTGGGGCCCCTTCATCCCGTAGAGCAGCCGGTTCTCGATGAAGACCACAGGGTTCGGGTCCTCGATCGCGGCGCGGAGCAGGCCGTAGGTGTCGGCTGGCGTGGATGGCATGACGACGCTCAGGCCGGGGATGTGCGCGAGCAGTACCTCGAGGCTCTGCGAGTGCTGGGCTCCCGAGGAACGCCCGGCTCCGAACTGGGTTCGCACGGTCAGCGCCATCTGCGCGGTCCCGCCGGTCATGAACGGCAGCTTCGCCGCCTGGTTGAGCAATTGGTCGAGGCAGACGCCGACGAAGTCGAGGTACATCAGCTCGACGACTGGGCGCATCCCGGCCATCGCCGCGCCAACGCCAAGGCCCATGATCGCCGTCTCGGAGATGGGCGTGTCGCGAACGCGATCACCGAACCGTTCCTGCAGGCCTCTCGTGAGACCGAACACGTTGCCGCCAGCACCGACGTCGATGCCGGCGACGAAGACGCGGTCGTCGCTGGCGAGCTCGGCCTCGAGGGCGGCGCGGATCGCGTCCATCGTGCGGAACGTCGGGCCATCGTCGGCAGGCGCGGTCGGCTCGGGTCGCTCTGCTCTCGGGCGGATGACGAAGTCCGTCAACGTGGCGGCGGCCGGAGCTGCCAAGCGCCTCGCCATCTCGACTGCTTCGTCCAGGCTGTCCGCCACCGATGAACCGAGTGTCTTGATGGCATCGTCGCCGAAGCCTGCGGCGCGCAGACGACGCTCGTGGACGAGGAGGGGATCGCGCGCCTCCCACTCCCGAACCTCCTCGGGAGACCGGTAACGCTGCGGGTCGCCCTCGTAGTGGCCGTGCCAGCGGTAGGTCACTGCGTCGATGATGGCCGGCCCGCCCCCAGCCCGAATGGCCTCGACCACTCCAAGCATCGCGGCCGCGGTTGCCACGACATCGTTGCCGTCGAGCGCGAGGTGGTCGACACCGTAGCCAGCCGCACGCCGCTCGAGCGGCGCCGCATGCTGGGTCGATGTCGCCGAGAACTCGGCGTAGCCGTTGTTCTCGCAGAAGAAGATCACCGGCAACCGCCAGACGGCGGCCAGGTTGACCGCCTCGTGAAAGGCACCCTGGGCCACCGCACCGTCGCCGAAGAACGCGACCGCCACGGTGCCGTCGCGCCGCAGCTGCGCGGCCGTCGCGGCTCCCACCGCGATCGGCAGCCCGGCCCCCACGATCCCGTTGGCGCCGAAGATGCCGGCGGCCGGATCGGCGATGTGCATCGATCCGCCGCGGCCGCGGTTCGTGCCCTGGTCCTTGCCCATCAGCTCTGCGAACATCCCCCGCGGCGCCAGGCCCTTGGCGAGGCAGTGGCCGTGGCCGCGATGGGTGGACGTGATCACGTCGGCGGTGTGGAGTGGCCAACACGCGCCCACCGCCGACGCCTCCTGGCCGATCGACAGGTGCACGAAGCCGGGAACTTCGCCGTCGCGGTAGAGCGAAGCCACCCGTTCTTCGAACCCGCGGATCACGAGCATCCGCCGATGCATCTCCAGGAGGTCGGCGTTTGAGAACACGATCTGTGTATTGTACTGGTCGGTACAAGACCGGGAAGGGGCAATGTCCGAACAGATCGTGATCCCCGGCGACTTCCCCTGCGGGGCGGACGTCTCGGAGAAGCGGGTGGTGATCACCGGCGCTGGTCGTGGGCTCGGGCGGCTGCTCGCGCACGCGTTCTCGCAAGGGGGCGCGAGCGTGACGCTCGTCGCCCGCACCGAGAAAGATCTCAAGGAGGTTGCCAAAGAGCTGGCGGGACCCACCCTCGTGTGCAGCGGCGACGTGACGGACGCGGAATTCAACGAGGCGGTCGCGGATGCCACCGTGGCCGAATGGGGTGGCGTCGACGTCTGGATCTCCAACGCCGGAATCTCACCCATTGTCGCCGGACCCCTCACGACCGATCCGTCGGTCTGGCGCAGGGTGCTCGATGTGAACCTCACGGGTGCATTCCTCGGTGCCCGGGCCGCCGCCCGGGTGATGAAGAGGGGCGGGCGGCTCATCTTCACCGGGTCGGTGCTGGGCGAGCGGCCCCGCGAGGGGCTCACGGCGTACAGCGCCTCCAAGGCCGGGCTGGTGGGCTTGGTCAAGGGCCTGGCGCTGGATCTGGCCGCGGCGGGGATCACCGTGAACATCGTGGCCCCGGGTTGGTTCGATTCGCCGATGGCCGAGCCGTGGAAGAACAACCCGGACATGGCGGCTCAGGTGCTCAACCACACGGCGCAACGGCGTTGGGGCCACGCGACCGACCTCGCGGGCGCGTATCAGTTCCTGGCCTCCGACGCCGCATCATTCGTGACCGGGACCGTGCTCAACGTCGACGGCGGCTATCTGCTGGTATGACCGTCGTTCGGCGCGTCATCGCCATCACGGGAGCTGGGGGAGCGCTGGGCGCGGCGCTGTCCCAGCAGTTCGCCCAGGAACCCGACACCGATCTTGTGTTGAGCGATGTCAGCGCACCGATGCTCGAAGCGACGATGCGCGGCTTGCCGGAGCGCCGTGGCGGGGTTGAGATGCTGCTCGCGGACGTGAGCGACGAAGCGCAGGTCGAGGCTGTCGTCGGCCTGGCGGTTGAGCGTTTCGGCCGCCTCGACGTGCTAATCAGCAACGCCGGCGTGCTCTCGCCGAATGGTCGGATCCACAACTTGGCGACCGAGGACTGGGAGCGGGCGTTCCGGGTCAACCTCCTCGGTGCCGTCAACGGCATCCGCGCGGCTGTCCCGGTCATGCGCGCGCAGGGGTCTGGGTCGATCGTGCTGACGGCGTCGGTGGCCGGTCTCACGGCCTGGTCGCACGCCGCTCCCTACTGCGCCACCAAGGCGGCCGTCATCCAGCTCGCGAAGGTGGCGGCCGTCGAGTACGCCCGCGACGGAGTCCGAGTCAACTGCGTGTGCCCCGGGACGTTCCTCTCGGCGATCCATGCGGATCTTCCGCAGGAGGCGATCGACGTGGTCGCCGCGAGGCATCCACTCGGACTCGGATCGGCCACCGACCTGGTTGGCGCCTACTCCTACCTCGCCAGCGACGCGTCCCGCTGGACGACCGGCTCGGCCATCGTCGTCGACGGCGGCTACTCGGCTCCTTGATCCTTCGGAGTGGCGATGCCCCGGATGAAGATCTCGGCGAAGGGCTTCGCCACGTCCCGAGCGGACAGCTGGCCGCCCGCCTTCAGCCACAGATACGTGTAGTTGTGCATGCCCAGCCACGCCATGGCAGTCAGCCTCGGGTCGAGCTGGCGGAACTCCCCGGCATCGATGCCGGCTTCGAGCACCGCCTCGACCCGTCGCTCGTACTCGCGCCGCCGGCGGCGGAACCGATCGGCGCGTTCGCCCGTGAGCGCCGGGAACTCGTGGAGGAAGACCCAGACGTGATCGGGGTAGCAGTGGATGACGTCGAGCAGCTTGTCGCCGAGCATGGCCAGCTGGGACGACGACGTCCCCCCCGCCCCGGCGACCAGATCAGCGCCGAACATGACCTCGTCCATCACGCGATCGTGGATCGCGGCGAGGAGCTCCTCCTTCGACCCGATGTAGTGATAGAGCGCGCCCTTGCCGAGGCCGTTGGCTGCACAGAGCTCGGTGAGGCCGGTGGCGTGGTAGCCGCCCCGTGCGAAGACGCGCGCCGATGTGTCGACGATCGCCTCCCGACGCGCCTGCCACTTCGGGCCGCGGCGCGGCGGCTTGTCGTTCGCCCTGGCCTGAGGCATCGGTGCCGACTCGGACATCTCGAGATCGCAGTCTATAGACTGACTGGTCGGTACAAAGCTGAGTCTTTAGATTGACTGGTCGGTACAAACCTGCGAACTGCCCAGAGGGGGACCCGTGGTCAAAAGGACGCGTTTCGCCGAATACAAGGACAGCTACGCGAACTACAAGTTCGAGCTGAACGAACAGGGCATCCTCTTCATGCAGTGCCACACCGACGGCGGCCCCCTGCACTGGGAGTGGTCGTCGCACGACGCCATGGCCGACGCCTTCGCCGATGTCGCCGGTGATCGGGAGATCAAGGTGGTGATCCACACCGGTACCGGGGAGACGTACAACCACAGCTGGGGCAGACCGGTGACTGACAGCGGGGAGCCCCTGTACAACGCCTACGCCGATGCCGAGGGCGTGGCCGTCATGGACGAGAAGGCGTGGTACGGGCGCATGCTCCTCGAGAACCTGCTCGCCATCGATGTGCCGATGATCGCCGCCGTCAACGGCCCGTGCAGCATGCACTCCGAGGTGCCGTTGCTCATGGACATCGTGCTGGCGTCTGAGGATGCGTGGTTCCAGGACCTTTCGCACTTCCCGCGCGGGATGGTGCCGGGCGACGGCCAGCATGTGATGTGGGACGCACTCGTCGGACCCAGCCGCGCCCGCTACTTGCTGCTGATGGGCTCCAAGCTGACTGCCTCAGAGGCCCGCGAGTGGGGCGTGGTCCACGAGGTGCTGCCGCGCGACAAGCTGCTCGATCGGGCGTGGGAGATTGCCGGCCAGATCGCGATGCGACCACCGATCGCCATTCGGAACACCCGTCACCTGCTCGTCCAGAATCTGAAGCGCGCGTTCTTGAATGAGATGGACCACGGCCTCCAAGCCGAGCTGTGGGCGCAGCGGCAGTTCTTTCCGTTCGGAGCCGGGATGCGGGGCTTGGACCGGCCATGGGACCAGAAGCCGTGGTCCGACTGACGTGACCACGGGAGATGTCACCAACGTGCAGTGGCCGGCCTGGGAAGACGCGACCTTCTACATGCAGGAACCCCCGGAGATGTACGCGTCGATCTCTGCGCAGCGCCGCGCCGCGCCGGTGCACTGGTATGAGCCATCCGGGTACCCGACCGGTCTGTGGGTCCTGTCGAAGTGGGAGCACGAGCGGTTCGTGGGCAGCCATCCTGAGCTGTTCTCCAGCCAGTACGGATTCGCCATCGGCGATGCCAGCGACCCGTCGACGGTCATGCACCAGCTCCCCGAATGGGCGCAGGAAAAGCTCCGCGAAGGGAACCTCAGTCCGGCCGAGACGCGGCGAACGATCGCCCACGGCAAGCTCTCGATGGGGGATCCGAAATTCGAGAGCCTGATGATTTCGGATCCTCCCCGCCACGGCCAGATACGCAACATCATGATGAAGGCGTTGCGCCCCAGCCTCGTGCGGAGTCTGAGACCGCGCATCGCCGAGATCGCCGACGAGTTCATCGCTGAGCTCGAGCCAGGCGCCGAGGTGGACTTCGTGACGACCGTCGGGCGCATCCCGGCCGTGTTGATGACCGAGCTGATCGGCGTGCCCCGCGAGACGCGGGAGCGGTTCATCGAGATGGCGTCGGCCCAGATGCAGGCGATCACGATCGACCCGAACAGGGATCCGGCCGAGGCCAAGCGGATCAACGGGCTCGTTGAGGAGTTCCACACCTACTGCGAGGAACTCTTGGCCGACCGAAGGGCTCGAGGAGCAGATGGGGACGACCTCGCCAGCATCGTCGCCCGTTCGGAGTACGACGGGGGACTGGTACCACAAGGCATGGCGATCTCGTTCATCCACACGTTCGTCAACGCCGGTGAGACGACCAGGTCCCTGCTGTCGTTCGTGGCCAAGGCGTTGGCCGAACACCCCGATCAGCGGCGCCTCCTCGTCGAGCGCCCCGAGCTGGTCTCGAACGCGGTCGAGGAGACCTTGCGGTGCTACCCCCTCAACTGGTCCGGGTGCCGGACCGCCACTCAGGACACCGAGCTGGGCGGGACGCTCATCAAGAAGGATGATTACCTGCTGATGGCGTATGCCAGTGCTAACCGCGACGAGGACGTTTGGGACCGGCCCGACGACTACGACGTCACCCGGTCGTTTGGCAAGGACCACCAGTCGTTCGGCTATGGCGAGCACTCGTGCCCCGGCGCGTTGCTCGCTCGCACCGACTCGACGATCATTTTCGAGCGTCTCTTATCCCGCTTCCCCGACTGGGAACTGGCCGGCGCTCCGCAGCGCTGGGCCAACCCGTTCCTGCAGGGCTTGGGCACCCTGCCGGTGAGGTTTGGCTCGTGAGTTCCGGCGACCTCACCTTCCACTACGTGCTCGACTGTCCGTGTGGAACGACGCTGAGCGGCGCTTCCGAGGATGAGATTGTGGACGTGGCGTTCGCCCACCTCCGAGAAGCGCACCCGGACATGGCTGACGACTACCAGCGTGAGCACATCCTCTTCATGGCTCGCCGCCTCGTTGGACCCTGATCTCGACCGAGGAGAGAGGAGACGCGGATGAAGGTCATCGTCGACGAGCTGCGATGCGACGCCCATGGCCTGTGCGTCTCTGCGTGTCCAGAGGTCTTCGCCCTCGACGACGACGACGACGTCGTCCGGGTGCTCAACGACCAGCCCGACGAATCCCTTCGACCCAGCCTCCTCCAGGCCGTCCAGGGGTGCCCGAAGGCAGCGATCACGATCGAAGACTGAGCCGTTGGGCGCCGACGAAGTGGCCCAGATGCTCGCCGACCGGCTGGCGATCGCGGACGTCGTGGTCCGCTACTTCGAGCTGGTGGACGCCAAGGGCTGGGACCAGATGCACGAGGTGTTCACCGAGGACACGACGGCGAGGTGGACGTCCGATTCCCTCATCGAAGGGCGGGACAACGTCGTCGGCGCGATGCGACACATGGTGGGAAGCCAAGAGATCGTCACCTATCACCACGTCGCGGCAATGACACCGGTCATCAACGGTGACGATGCCGAAGTCGTCGCCCGCGCTCGGGCGATGCACTACGGCGTCGGTCCGCGAGCGGGGAAGTTCTACGAAAGCCTGGGCATCCAGCCCACTCGCTTGGTGCGGACACCCAAGGGATGGCGCATCAAGCATCACGACTGGGTGATTGCCGTGAAGCTCGGGAGCATGGAGGAGCTCTTCGCGCCGGAGCTCGCAGCGGGGAAGCGGCACTGAAGTGGTGGACAAGTTGGCGCATCCCCGCATATCGGTGAACAGCATCTGCTCGATGAAGCAGTCGTTGGATGAGGACATCGCACTCTGGGCCGACCTCGGGATCCACAACGTCGGGTTGATCTCCCCGAAGCTCGAGGCGGTGGGATGGGACATCGCCCGTCAGGCCGTCAGCGACGCGGGGCTGCTGGTGTCGAGCATGTCGTGCTACAAGGACGGCATCGCGCCGTCTCTGGAGTTCTCCGCCGCGGTCGGGACCGGCGTGCTGTACATCGTCACCGGCCGCGCCGGCTCGACCCCGTGGGAGGAAGCGGCCCAACGGTTCTGCGAGGAGCTGGCGCCACTGGTGGCGCGGGGCAGGGAGCTCGGCGTGCGGCTGGCTCTGGAGCCGACCAACCCGCTGCGCACGGATGTCAGCTTCGTCCACTGCGTCCGTGATGCCATCGAGGTGGCCCGTATGGCCGACATGGGCATCGTCGTCGACTTCTACTCCTGTTGGTACGAGCGTGGCCTCGAGGAGCTCGTGCGAAAGAACATCGATCTGGTGGCTCTCGTACAGATGTGCGACTACAAGCTCGGCACGTTCGACATGCCGAACCGTTGCGCCCTGGGTGACGGTGACATACCGGTGGAGCGGCTCCTCGAGCTGTTGTTGGACGCCGGCTATGCAGGCCCGTTCGACCTCGAGATCCTCGGTCCAAGGATCGAGGAGGAGGGCTACCGAGCGCCGATTGCCCGCAGCGTGGACCGCGCCACCGAGATGCTCCATCGTCTTGGCGCGTGAGGTGACGATGGAAATCCGAGGAGGCGGCTAGTCAAGAAATGTACCGACCGGTCGGTGGACAACCGGCTGGAGGGGAAGTATGTTCCGGCTGGACGCGCGTGCAATGCCGGTATCGGAGAGGACTCACATGGCTCGCTACCCCAAGCCCGCCGAAGGCAGCTGGACGGAGCACTACCCGGAGCTCGGCACGGACACGATCTCCTACGAAGACTCGACCTCGCCCGAGTACTACGAGCTCGAACGAGAGGCGATCTTCAAGCGGGCGTGGCTCCAGGTAGGGCGCCTCGAGCAGATCCCCCGCACCGGGAGCTTCTTCACGAAGAACATCGCCGCCACCGACACCTCGGTCATCATCGTGCGCGACGGCGAGGACGTCCGGGCGTTCCACAATGTCTGCCGCCACCGTGGCAACAGGCTGGTGTGGCAGGACTACCCGCGCGAGGAGATCAGTGGCACGACTCGCCAGTTCACCTGCAAGTACCACGGTTGGCGCTACGGGCTCGACGGGGCCTGCACGTTCGCCCAGCAGGAGGGGGAGTTCTTCAACTTCGACCGGGCGGAGTACGGGTTGGTTCCCGTCCACTGCGACGTGTTCAGCGGATTTGTCTTCGTGAACTTCGCCGAGCAGCCGAGTCAGACGTTGCGCGAATTCCTCGGCCCGATGCTGCTCGGGATTGAGGGATACCCGTTCGACCAGATGACCGATCGGTACGCCTTCCGTGTCGAGTGTCGCGCGAACTGGAAGGTGTTCTCGGACGCTTTTATGGAGTTCTACCACGCACCGGTCGTACACGTCGGCCAGCATCCCAGCCAGCTCCGAGCCGCGATCACCGAGATGGGCTACGAGGCGCCGCACTACCAAATCGACGGTCCGCACGGTCTGATCACGACGGCCGGCTCGCTGCATCGGGTGTGGGAGATGCCGCCGGAGAACGTGAAGCCGGCTGACATCGCGACGCGTAGCGGGTTGTTCGGCCCTTGGAACAAGTCAGATCTCGGTGAGCTACCACCAGGGATCAACCCCGGAAAGATACAGCCGTGGGGGTTGTCCTCGTTCCAGTTCTTCCCGAACTTCGCCATCTTGATCTGGGAAGCTGGCTGGTACAACACGCACCAGTTCTGGCCGACGTCCCACAACACGGTCATCTTCGAAGGCAACGTCTACTCCCTGCCGGCGAAGTCGGCCTCGGAGCGGGTGGGGCGGGAGATGGCGGCCGTGTCGTTCAAGGAGTACTCGCTGCAGGATGCCAACACCCTCGAGGCCACGCAGATGGGGCTCGAGGCAGGGGTCATCGATCAGTTTCCGCTGAACGACCAGGAGGTGCTGGTCCGGAACTTCCACAAGGTGGTCGGCGATTGGGTGCACGAGCATCGGCGCGAGCGGTTGAGGGGATGACGGCAATGCCATTGCTTCCCACCGCGTTCGCCGACTTCGAGCCGTTCGCGGAGACATGGTGCCTGGGCACCGAGCGGGAGCGCTGGGACCGGCGCATGTCGAGTTCGATAGACGAACTGCAAACGTTCTACGACGCCGTGTTGCCCCGTGTGCAGGAAGCGATCGAGTATTGCGACCAGGTTCCCCTCGACGACATGCCCGACGACACAGTGAACCTCCTGCGCTTGATCTACTCGTTTGTGATCGTGTCGTTCCCGGTCGAGCTGTGGCGTCAGCCGTATGTTCCCGACACCCTGGGCACGTCGTTCGACCGTATCAGCGAGCCCCTGCCATGACCACGCGGGCCGAGAGCGACCTGATGACCCGCATCGAGGGCGACGCCCCCATGGGACGGCTCATGCGGGCGAACTACTGGATCCCGTTCGCGATGACCCCGCATCTCGTGCACGGCGAGGCGCCGATGCCGGTGCGACTGCTCGGCGAGAACTACGTCGCCTTTCGTGCCGAGGACGGCCGCATCGGCTTCCTCGACGAGCTGTGCCCTCATCGCCGCGCCTCGCTCCTGCTCGCCCGGGTCGAGGGCAACGCCGTTCGCTGCATCTACCACGGGTGGAAGATTGACGCATCCGGCTGCGTCGTGGAGTGCCCGAACCAGGCGGTGCGGGCGGAGCGGTTTGCGGCGAGCGTGCAGACCACCCACTTTCCCGTCCATGAGTCCGGCGGCCTCGCGTGGGTGTGGCTCGGCAGCGAAGAGGCGCCGCCGTTCCCGGAACTGCCCTTCAACGATGAGGACCTGTACCGCTACTGGTGCGTCTCGCGTGTGCCCTGCAACTGGCTCCAGGGCATTGAGGGCACCATCGACTCCGCCCACGTGGGGTTGCTCCACCAGACCTGGATCGCCGAGGCGGCCAAGATGGCCGAGCACTCCAACCTCTCCATGGCTCTCGACCAACCCCCGAGCTACGAGACGCAGTCCACGTCATACGGAATGCGGGCGGCGGCACTGCGCAAGACCGCCGATGGTCAGACCTACGTACGGATCACCGAGCACCTCCTGCCGCTCGTGACCGTGGTGCCGATCGGTCGCGCCATGCCGCGATCCGGTTCCGTGTTCGTCATCTCGCCAATGGACGACACCCACCACCTGCTCTTCTTCGGATACTTCGGAGACACGTCGCACAGCGCCAAGCCGCCTGAGGAGATCGCCATGCAGGCAGCCGACTACGTGCCCGACCCTCGCGACTACACCAGACTGCGAGGCGACCGCTGGAACGCCTGGGGGCAGGACCGCAGCATCATGGAAGCGGGGCACTTCAGCGGGTTCGGGCGCAGCCTGCTCGAGGAGGACGCTGTCATCCAGACGAGCATGGGCCCGACCGTGGACCGCAGCAAGGAGACGCTGTGCTCCAGCGATGTCGCGGTGGCTCACACCCGCCGGATGTTGCTCGACGCGCTGCGTGCCGCCGACGCCGGTGAGCTGCCGCCGGGCAGCGCCTTGGCCTCCCACGGCGTTAGCGTCCCGAACGCGCTCGAGGTGGTCGTCGAGGCCGGCGGGCGCTGGGAGGAAGCGGCGCTCCACCCCCTGACGACCTGAGGTGCTCGAGTCCGAGCTCGTTCGGCAGGCAACGAACTTCGAGGATTGGCACGCGATCAACACGCTGCTCATGACGTATGCCGAGCACCTCGACGCCGGCCGCTTCACCGAGGTCGCGGCGTTGTTCGCACACGCCAGCTACCGCATCGAGCACGCCGACGGGACACACGTCTCGAGCTACCACGGCGCGGAAGAGGTGCAAGCGTTCTGCGATCAGACGCGACTCTACCCAGACGGCACCCCACGCACGAAGCACCTGATCACCAACGTGGTCATTGATGTCGACCGCGACCGCGCCACTGCCCGATCCAACGTGACGGTGCTCCAGCAGACCGAGGCGCTGCCGCTCCAACCGATCGCGTCGGGACGCTATGTCGATCGGCTCGAGCGGGTCGAGGGCGTCTGGCGTTTCACCGACCGTCTGATTTCCCACTTCCTCCTCGGCGACCGCAGCCAGCACGTCGCGTGGCACGCGGGCACGCCGCAGGACGCGTCCTCATGAGGTCGGGGTCGTGACCCTCGCCCAGCCGATGCAAGCTGACATGAACTGGTATTCGGTCCTCGCCCACCATGCCATTCGCACGCCAGACCAGCCAGTGACGGTCTGTGGGAGCGACACCGTCACCTACGGAGAGATGGCCGGGCGGGCCGCGGCGTTGGCGGCAGGACTGCACCAGCGCGGGGTCAACGCCGGCGATGTCGTGGGACTGCTCTCCTACAACTGCAATGAGGTTCTGGAGACCATCTTCGCCGCCAACTATCTTGGCGCTATCGCCATGCCGATCAACTGGCGACTCGCCGCGCCCGAACTGCGGTATGTCCTTCAGCACTCCGAGGCACGGGCGCTCGTGTCCGGCGGAGACCTCATCGAACTCGCCAACGCCGCGACGACGGGTATGGAAGCCGATCTCCTCCGGGCCAGCATCTCGGTCCCCACGCCCGAAGGGTGGACGGAGCTGGCCGAGTTGCGCGAGGCCTCGAATCCGCCGCCCCCTGCCCGCGTGGCCGGCGAGGACGTCCACCGGTTGATGTACACCTCGGGGACGACCGGACGGCCCAAGGGTGTCATGATCACCCACGCCAACCTGGCGTGGAAGAACCTGGCCCACATCGTGGAGTTCGGCTTCACCGGTTCCGACGTTGGCCTGGCCTGCGGGCCGCTCTACCACGTCGGCGCTCTCGACCTGACCACCACCTCGCTGATCGCCGCCGGCGCCACCACCATCATCCATCGCACGTTCGAAGCGGCGGCCGTTGTCGACGAGATCGAGCGGTCGCGCGTCACCTGCGTTTGGCTGGCACCGGCGATGATCAAAGACATCATGGCCCTTCCCGATGTCGAACAGCGCGACCTCTCATCCGTGCGGTTGGTGATCAACGGTGGCGAGAAGATGCCGATCCCCCTTATCGAGCGCTTGCAGCGGACCTTCCCATCAGCCTGGTTCGCCGACGCCTACGGCCTCACGGAGACGGTCTCGGGTGACACCTTCCTCGATCGAGAGAGCATTGTCAGCAAGGTCGGCAGCGTCGGGCGCCCGTGCCTCTATCTCGAGCTCGACATCTGGGACGACCAGGGCAAGTCGCTGCCGGCGGGAGAGCGCGGAGAGGTGGTCCTACGGGGGCCCAAGGTGTTCAAGGGCTATTGGCGTGATCCCGACGCCACCGAAAGGGCCTTCGCCGGCGGGTGGTTCCACACCGGTGATATCGGCGTCCGGGACGAAGACGGGTACCTCTTCATCGTCGATCGGCTCAAGGACATGATTGTCTCCGGCGGGGAGAACATTGCCGGCTCCGAGGTCGAACGCGTCCTCTACGAGCACGACGCGGTGCTCGAAGTGGCCGTGGTTGGACGCTCGGACGAACGGTGGGGCGAGGTCCCCGTCGCCTTCGTGGCGTTGCGTGCGAACGCCAGCGCCAACGCCGAGGAGCTGATCCAGCACTGCCGGGGCCAGCTGGCTCGGTTCAAAGTGCCGAAAGACATCCAGTTCGTAGACGCGCTACCCCGGAATCCATCGGGCAAAGTGCTCAAGCGACAGCTCCGCGAGCGAGCGTGACGTGGCGAGCATCGAGCTGATCCCGCTGCCGTTCGAGCAATGGAGCGAGTCGGCGCGGACGGTGCTGCCCCGATACCTGCGCCGGCCCGAGATGTACCTGTCTGGAGCGAATCCGATGCCCGGGGCTCTCGGGCTGCTCGCCCACCACGTCGATCTCGGGGCCGCCTGGCTGACCTTCACCGAGCTGCTCGCCGGGCAACAGGCGACGCTCGATGTCCGCCTTCGCGAACTGGCGATCCTGCGCGTCGCATGGAGAACCAGCTCGAACTACGAGTGGTTGCAGCACGCCCGGATCAGCCGCCACGTCGGCGTCACAAGCGAGGAGTTGTACGCGATCCCCGAGGGCCCGAGGGCCGCGCTCTGGAACCCTGTCGACCGCCGCGTGCTCGAGGCCGTCGACCAGGTCGTCGACGACCAGCGCATCGATACTCGCACCTTCGCGGCGCTCGCCGAGGATCTCGACGCCCCGCAGCTCCTCGAGCTCTTGTTCGTGATCGGCGGGTATCTCTGCTTCGCCACCGTCACGAACAGCGTCGGGCTGGAGGCCGACCCGCCCACCGAGCCGGTCGACGCACCCCAGCTGCCAGACATCGCACGAGGGAGAACTCCAGCATGACGCTCGAGACGATCGATCTCAGCCCGCGCATTGGAACCGAGATACAAATCGGTGCCGACGACCTGCTGAGTGGGGAATACGCCGATCAGATCCGCGCAGTGCTCGAACAGCGAGGCCTCGTGCTCTTTCGGCAGGTGAACCTCGACGACCGCCAGCAGGTGGCTTTCGCCCGCACGCTCGGCGACGTCGTCGAGCAGGGCGTGGACAACATCTACAAGGTCACGCTCGACAAGCGGGTGACCGCCACTGCCGACTACCTCCTCGGGACGTTCCTGTGGCACATCGACGGCACGACCGATGAGATCCCGTCCCGCGCCTCACTGCTGAGCGCACGCGTTCTCTCCGAGAGCGGTGGCCAGACGGAGTGGGCCAACACCTACGCCGCCTACGAGGATCTGCCACAGGAGCAGAAGGACGCCATCGAGGGGCTGCGAGTCATGCACTCCGCCGAGACCATTGAACGGGCCGCCAGGTCCGACTTCACGGAGGCCGACGTCGTCCACTGGCGGACGCGCCCGGTTCGGTCTCATCCGCTGGTGTGGACTCACCAGTCGGGCTCGAAATCGTTGGTCCTCGGCGCCACCGCATCGCACGTCGAGGGGATGGATCCAGAGGAGAGCCGAGCCCTGCTGGACCGACTGCTGACGTGGGCGACCCAGGACCAGTTCGTCCACCAGCACGAGTGGCACGTCGGCGACCTCGTGATCTGGGACAACACCGGCACCATGCACCGGGTCATTCCCTACTCCGCCGCCAGCGGCCGCCTGATGCACCGAACCACGCTTGTCGGCGAGGAACCGCTGGCCTGATCGGGCGGCGGAGGAAGGAAGCTGGTGCGGATCGGTGTGGTCGGGAAGGGGTTCGGTGGGCGCGTGGTGGCGCCTGCCTTCCAGGCCGTCGACGGATGTGAGGTGGTGGACGTCGTTTCGCCGCGCGACCCCGCCGCGGTGGCGGCACTCCTGGGGCGGAAGGACGTCGATCTGATCTCGGTGCACTCGCCACCATTTCTGCACGCTGACCATGTTCGGGCTGCGATCGACGCGGGACACGACGTGCTGTGTGACAAACCGTTTGGCCGCAACGTTGCCGAGGCAAGGGAGATGCGCGATCTCGCGCAGGGAGCAGGAGTGCTGCATTTTCTGAACTTTGAAAACCGCTACGACGCGGCACGGCAGTGCGTTCGTACCGCGATCGCGGATGGCACGATCGGCGTGCCGGAGCAGGTCACCTTCACGATGCTCATGTCGGTGTCACGATCGCCCCTCCGCCCATACGGGTGGCTCTTTGACGCGTCGCTCGGTGGCGGATGGCTCCGAGCCATGGGGTCGCACCTGATCGACTTCGTCCGCTGGACGTTCGGCGAGATCACGGAGATCTGCGGACAGTTGCGCACCGCGGTGACCGAGCGTCCCGACTCGGAGGGCCAAATCCACCGCTGCACCGCCGAGGATGGCTTCACCCTTGCTCTGCGGACTGACCGTGGCGTGAGCGTCGCGATGAACAGCAGTTCGGCCGCGCCGGTGAACGTGCCATTGTCGCTGCTGGTCGCGGGCTCACACGCAATTGTCGAGGAAGTGGCGAACCGGGTCGTCGTACACTCGCCCGACTGCGACCGGGAGCTGTTCAGTACAGAGTCCGGCACCAACCCGCTGTTGGCCGCACAGAAGCAGTACGCCAAGATTGTCCGCGACGCCGTGCGCGACCGCCATGTCCCGCCCGACGCACCGACATTCGACGACGGGCTGGCCTGCGCGGTGGTCATGGACCTGGCCGGGGATCTCTCCCGCCGATGAACCTCGATCTCACGGATGACCAGATGGCGCTCCGCGATACGTGGCGCGATTTCTTCGAGAAGGAAGCGCCCATCGAGGTCGTGCGGGCCGCCGAACCACTCGGCTTCGACGCCGCGCTGTGGAGCAAGGTGGTCAAGCTCGGCCTCCCATCGGCGGCCGTTCCCGGGGACCGGGGCGGCGGTGGGGCCGGAATTATCGAGCTGGCGATCGGCGCTGAGCTGCTCGGAGGGTCGCTGGCGCCGGTGCCGCTCATCGAGGCCGCGGTGGCAACGACGATGCTGGCGTCGTTGCCTCCAACCAACGATCTCGAGCCGGTAGCGGAGGCGGCCGTCGCGGGCGAGCTGCTGCCCACGCTCGCGCTGCACCCGGTCGGTGACTTGGCGCGACTGGTGCCCGCGGGTGCGGTGGCCGATGTGGTCATCGCTCGACGCGGCGAGGAGCTAGTACTGATACGGCAGACGGAGAAGTCCGAACCCGCCATTCCCAACCTCGGCGCGGTGCCCATCGCCACCTGTCTGGTCCCCGCCGAGGCCCTGGTAGTCGCATCAGGGCCGCTGGCGTTGGCCGCCCATCGGCGCGCGGTCGCGCATTGGCGGGCGTTGAGCGCTGTCGCCCTGCTCGGTCTCGGACGTCGTGCCCTCGAGATCGGCGTGGAGTACGTCCGGGAGCGCGAGGCGTTCGGCTCTGTCATCGGGAGCTTCCAGGCCATCCAACACCGGCTTGCCGACCATGCGACTGCGCTCGAGGGGGCGCGGCTGTTGGCGTTCAAGGGGGCGTGGGCTCAAGACGTGAACCACCCGCAGGCGGCCGAACTTGCGAGCATGGCATTTCTCTTCGCTGCCGAGACGGCGTTCCGGACGGCCTCCGACAGCCTTCATTTTCACGGCGGGTACGGCTACACGCTCGAGTACGACATCCAGCTGTATTTCCGGCGGGCCAAGGCGTGGCCGCTAGCCGCCGGCGACCCTCGCGCTGCCTACGCCTCCCTGGCGAACGACCTCTTCGATCGGGACGGAGTCTGAGATGGACTTCTGGGAGTCCGACGAGCTGGGCGATCACCGCGACGCCGCGCGGTCATGGGCGGACGACAACGTCCGGCCCGAGTGGGCCGAGGAACAAGAGCGCACTGGATGCCACCAGACGGTGGAGCTGCACACCCGCCTCGCGCGCGACGGCATCCTGGCCGCCGGATGGCCAGCTGAGTACGGCGGGAGCACGGTCGATCCCAACTTCGCTCGAGCGGTCTTCGACGAGTGCAGTCGTCGAGGACTGCGAGCTGACGGTTGGGCGACCACGGCGATGGTCCTCCACACGATCGAACATGTTGGGACGGAGGACCAGAGGCTCCGATTCATCGGTAGCGCGCTCCGCGGCGAGATCTTGATTGCTCTTGGCTACAGCGAACCCGATTGCGGCTCCGATGTGGCCGCCGCGAAGATGACGGCGGTCCGTGATGGGGGGGAATGGGTCATCAACGGCCAGAAGATGTTCACGAGCACCGCACAGGTCTGCAGCCACGTGTTCCTACTGACCCGGACGAACCCGAACGTCCCGAAGCACCAGGGTCTGACACTCTTCCTCGTCCCAACCGAAACGCCCGGCTACGACAGGCAGCCGATCCACACGCTGGGCGGTCAGGTCACGAACGCAACCTTCTACGCGGGTGTCCGGGTTGACGACTCGGCCCGTATCGGTGGCGTGGACGACGGCTGGAGCGTCATGAACGTGGCGCTGGTCTACGAGCGGGGCGTCGCGGGCCAAACGTCGCTCGAGCAGACCTTGGCGCGGGACCTAGCGGCGTGGGCGCGGCAGGCCCATCGCGAAGACGGTTCGAACGTCTTGCAGGACCCGCTGATCGCCGAGCGCATCGGTCGCATGGCTGTGGAGGAAGAGGTCACGAAGCTCCTGGGCCAGTGGGTGCAGTGGCGCTTCGACCAGGGCCACCTTCCTGGCATCGAGGGGTCGATGCGCAAGCTCTTCTATACGGAGGCTGACCAGCGTCGCTACAGCGACGCACTCGACATCCTCGGCGCCGAGGGGGTCCTCGCGCCGGGCGCGCCCGGCGCGCCGCGCGGCGGCCAGTTTGAGCACGACTTTCGCAGCGCGGTAGTCACCACGGTCTACGCCGGGACGAGCGAGATCCTCCGCGACGTCATCGCCCAACGAGGTCTCGGGCTGCCGCGAACCCGACGCAGCAGCTGACCCCATCGCGCCTAACCATGGGAGGAACGAGTGAGTAACTGGAACGAACCTCGGACGGCGGTGATCACGGGCGGTGCGTCCGGCATCGGCCTTGGCATCAGCCGGCGCCTGGCCAAAGACGGCGCGGTCGTGGCGATCTTCGATCTTGACCGGGATGCCGCCGGGACGGCGGCTGCTGAAATCGAAGCGGCGGGTGGCCGGGCCATCGGTCTAGAGGTGGATGTCACTGACCGCCCCAGGGTGGAGCAGGCAGTGGGTCAGGTGGCCGAGGAGTTCGGCGCGGCGCTGATCTTGGTCAACAACGCCGGGCAGTCGAGCTTCGTGCCGTTCCTGGAGCTCGGACTCGATCAGTGGCATCACATCATCGACGTCAACCTCACCGGTGCGTTCCATTGCTGCCAGGTGATGCTGCCGTACATGCTCGACGCCGGGTGGGGGCGCATCGTCAACATCTCGTCGTCGAGTGCACACAGCGGGACTCCGCGGATGGCCGCCTACGTGTCAGCCAAGGCTGGAATGATCGGCCTGACCAGGTGTTTGGCTAGGGAGTTCGGGCCCCGCGGCGTCACGGTCAACACGATTCCGCCGGCGTTCGTCGACACGCCGATGCTCCGCGCGGCCGTGGCGGAGGGCAACCTCGACATCGAGTCCTCCATCGAAATGACTCCGGTTCGCCGGCCGGGCCTCCCGGAGGACATCGCTGCGGCCTGTTCGTTCCTCTGCCGCGACGAGGCCAGCTACATCACCGGCCAGGTCCTCGGCGTCGACGGCGGAAGGACCTGAGATCGTGAAGGCGCCGGACCATCCGTCGGCTTCAGCTCGCCCAACTCGCGTCGACTGACGTCGACGTCTCGAGAGAGGACACCACATGCGCATCGGGCTGATGATCGGATCCGACAGGGAACGCCCTCGGGGCGAGCGGCTGAACGGGCTCGTCGCCGACGTGCGGGCGGCTGACCAGGCAGGGTTCGCGTCTGTGTGGATCCCGCAGGTCCCTGGCTATCTCGACGCCATGACGGCGATCGCCGTCCTCGGCCAGGTGACCGAACGCATCGAGCTCGGGACCTCGGTCGTCCCCATCCAGACGCGCCATCCCATCCCCATGGCCCAACAGGCGCTGACCACCCAGCTGGCGTGCGGGGGCCGCTTTACCCTGGGCCTTGGTCCCTCACATCACTGGATCATCCAGGACCAATGGGGTCTTCCCTACGACCGGCCGGCGCGGTTGACGCGCGACTACCTGGAGGTGCTGCGGAGAGCCTTGGCCGGGCCGGGCACCGTCGACGTCGAGAACGAGGCGTTCCAGGTTCACAGCCCGATCGACGTGATCGATGCGGCACCGATGGAGATCCTGATTGCCGCGCTGGCGCCGGTCATGCTGCGCCTCGCCGGCGAGCAGACATCGGGAACGATCCTGTGGATGGCTGACGAACGGGCGATCGGCGAGCACGTGGTCCCCCGCATTACGAAGGCAGCCACCGAGGCGGGGCGGCCCGCGCCGCGCATCGTCGCCGGCGTACCCGTGTCGTTGTGCCGGACCGGGGAAGTCGATGCGGCGCGGCAAAACGCGAGAGAGGTGCTCGGTCACGCCGACTTCTCCCCAAACTACGCGCGGCTTCTCGAGCATGGTGATGCGCACGACGTCGACGACGTCATGGCGGTCGGCGACGAGTCCGCAATAGAAGAGCGCCTTCGCCGGTACGGTGACGCGGGCGTCACCGACCTGGCCGCCCGCATCGTCCCCCTCGGTGAGAACTCCGAAGCCCGCCTGGAGTCGCGACGTCGGACCATGGAGGTCCTCGCCACGCTGTGTACGGCGCTTTGACTGCGCGCCGGCCAACCGCGACGCGTCCTCGAAAGCCCCAGATCAGAGGGCATCTGAAGTCATCCGGCGAACCGACGGCGTCAGCGCGTTCGTTTACGAATAGCGACTCGTGCCATGACCTGGGCGGATGCGCGCTCTGTACCCGTCATCGCCAGTATCGGGCCGTCTTCTCGTAGCCCATGCGGGCGAACTCCGGTACGGACAACCGACGCAGATCCCGGCTGAGGACCTCGACGCTAACGAGGCCCTGCCATCCGCGCTCGAGCAGGGTCGAGCTGAACCGTTCCAGGTCGAAGCTACCGTCACCGGGCATCACCCGCCGATTCATGGTCTCATCGAAGGCGTCATCGGACACGGGCTCGGGCGCGTCAGCGAACTGCACGTAGGCAATTCGATCGAGTGGAACGCTTGTCAGGTCCTCCCACGTGCCGCCTCCCCGAAAGAAGTGCCAGGAGTCGATCAGCACACCGGCCCGATCGACCCCGGCGGCCTCGACCACTGCGAGCGCAGCCGGAATCGAGGTCACCTTGCCGAGCGGGCTGAATTCCGCGGCCATCTTGGCTCCAGCCTCGGAGAACATGGCTGCGAACCGCGCGATCGCTCGCCCCGAATCGCTCGTTATCGGTGCGCCGAACGTCGTCAGGACCCACTCGGCGCCGACGGCGTCGGCTGCCTGGGCCAAGCCCTGAGCGTGGCGCAGGTTTGCTTCCTCATCGCGACCCAATACGAAGGCGAGGAGCTCGTGGCACCTGACACCGTTGACGGCGAGTGACGCCGCGGCCTGCTCGTCCGCCTGGGCCACGCCGAGGCCCACGGCCGCGAACCCGATCTCCCGGGCCACGGTGGCGAGTGCCGAAGGGTCGAGGCCCCACCGACTGTCTGGCGTGAGCGCGAATTCGATCGTCATCTGCTCCCTATTGGCCAAACCGGATGGCGGATCCGCTCCACCTTGTCTCCTGGTACGCATCTTTCTGCAAGTCGTGAGGGTCCGTGGTGAGCTCGCCCTTTAGGATGCTCGGCATGATGTGGATGATGTCTGTTTGGTGGGTAGCCCCGTCGGGGAGCGTCCGACTCGAATGGTGACCGGGCTTGCCCCGAACCACACGGACTACTTCATTGGCGGCGGCCCCCCTCGGTGGGTCCTGGCCACCGACGACCTGTCGAGTGTGGAGTATGCACCTGCGGTCGGCGGCCGCCCCGCCGTGCCGAATGCCGAGGGATCGGTTCTGTGACCGCGGCTGCGATGACGCCGGGCTGGTATGCCGAGCAGACGCCGGACGCTCCCGCCATCATCATGGGTTTGAGCGGGGACACCGTGACCTATGGCCAGCTGGAGGAACGATCTGGGCGGTTCGCCGGGGCACTGCGATCACTCGGGTTGGGGGTCGGAGATCACATCGCCATCTTGATGGAGAACAACCGCCAGTACCTGGAGATCGCCTGGGCGGCCCAGCGATCTGGCTTGTACTACACGGCGATCAACACCCATCTACGGGCTGGCGAGGTGCAATACATCCTGGATGACTGCGGTGCCGTCGCGCTCATCGCGTCGGAAGCGATGGCCGATCTCATAGCTGGACTCGATCTGTCGCGCATAGGCATCAGGATCTCGGCGCTGGGGGACCTGTCCGGTTTCGAGAGCTATGACGACGTGGTCGCGAATGCGGCGCCCATCCCGATGGATGACGAGTGCGAGGGTCGGGAGATGCTGTATTCGTCAGGTACCACCGGGCGCCCCAAAGGCGTGCGCAAGCAGCTCCCCGGCACCCCCTTGGGAGACCCGATGTCGACACCGGTGCAGATCGCGACGGGCATGGGCGCCCGCGGGAGTGGTCCGGGCTCGGTGTACCTGTCGCCGGCCCCGCTGTACCACAGTGCACCGCTCGTCTTTTCGATGTCGATGCAGCGTTTGGGCGGAACGGTAGTGGTGATGGAGCGCTTCGATCCCGGCCTGTGCCTCGATCTCATCCAGCGCTATCGAGTGACAGAAGCCCAGTTCGTGCCGACGATGTTCGTCCGCCTGTTGCGCCTTCCCAAGGAGCAGCGAGAACGCTACGACCTGTCGAGCCTGCAGTATGTGGTCCATGCTGCCGCTCCATGCCCAGTCGAGGTGAAACGCCAGATGTTCGACTGGTGGGGGCCGATCATCTACGAGTACTACGCGGGCACCGAGGACATTGGCACCACCAGCATCACACCGGAAGAGTGGCTGTCCCATCCCGGCTCGGTTGGCCGGTCCATGACGGAGTGCCACATCGTGGGGGAGAGCGGCGAAGAGCTTCCACCCGGACAAGCGGGTGTCGTGTACTTCGCCGCCGGCCGACCTTTCGAGTACCACAACGATCCGCAGAAGACCGCGTCGGTCACCAACGAACGAGGTTGGCGGACGCTGGGCGACATCGGTTACTTAGACTTGGAGGGCTACCTCTACCTCACCGACCGGCAAGCGCACATGATTATCTCTGGTGGCGTCAACATCTATCCCCAGGAGGCCGAAAACCTTCTGGCCGGGCATCCGGCTGTCGCCGACGTCGCCGTCATCGGCGTCCCCGATTCGGAGATGGGCGAGGCGGTCATTGCGGTGGTGAAGCCGACCGATCCGGCCGCTGTCAGTCCGGAGCTCGAAGCCGAGCTACTGGCCTACTGTCGCTCGGAACTGGCAACTTACAAGTGCCCGCGCCGCGTCGACTTCGTAGACGAGCTCCCTCGAGACGACAACGGCAAGCTCTACAAACGGTTGTTACGTGATCGCTACTGGGAAGGCCACGAGACTCGCGTCATCTAATGCCGCCAGAAGCTGGACGGGCTGGAACTCAAGGAGCTTTGCGACATGTCCCGCCGACCCGTGACGCTCCTTCCTATCACTCCGCTTCGGCGGCGCACAGAGCCAGCGGCATAGAGGTGCATATCGCAAGAGTTGCGACATCAGAACGGCACCCCCGCACCAGGATTGAGACCTGTCGGACCTGGTTCCGCGATTGGCGCGGTTGGTGCGTAGTAGTAGCGCGCGGGGGTTTGGCCTAGTTCGGCTCGAAACATTGCGCTGAAGGCGCTCGGCGTCGAGTAGCCGACTCGGTGGGCCACCTCGGTGACGGCGTGACCGGCACCCAGGAGCCGGAGCGCCTGTAGCAGCCGGAGCTGGCGACGCCACCGGGCGATCGGCATTCCGGTGTCCGCGAGGAACAGCCGTTCGAGCGTACGGCGGCTCGCCCCAACGCTCGGGGCGAGCTGGGCGATGCTCGCTGTGGGTGACTCGGCGAGGAGGTCGGCGAGAGCCCGAGCTCGGGTGTCCCGAGGTTGCGGGAGTTGCAGCGGCGCTTGGGGAAGCTCGTCGAGCTGGTCGAGGATGAGGTCGATTAGGTGGCCGTCGCTCGCGCCGCGCCGATCGAGCGGGCCGCGACGTATGGCTTCGACGACGAGCTCGCGAAGCAACGGCGAGACGTTCACCACCTTCAGCTCTGCGGGTGTGGCGTGCAGTTGCGCCTGGAAGTAGAGCGATCGAATGGCGACCCGGCCGTGCATCTGGATCCGGATGCTTTGGCCGTCGGGCACCCACAGCGCTCGGTTTGGGGGGACAACCCAGATCCCGAGTTGAGTCTCGACACTCATCACCCCCGAGATGGCGTGTATCAGCTGGTCCCAACCGGGTGGGGAGAACGGGGCGATGGTGCTTCCGACCGGGTGGGTCACCGCGTTGCCACGGACTACGAGGGTATCGACGGGATGTCGCATTCTCGATATCTTTTGTCAAAATATAGAAGGCACGCCAGTACCGATATCGGCCACGATACCGATCGTGGGAGCAAACCTCCAGCATTTCTCCATCAACGCGGACGACGTCGAGACCGCCAGACGGTTCTACGGGGCAGTACTCGGGTGGCAGTTCGAGGCTTGGGGGCCACCCGAGTTTTACCGAGTCACGACGGGCGCAGGGGGTGTCCAAGGTGCGCTGCAGCGGCGCCGGGAGTTAGTGGAAGGGCAACGGATGGTCGGTCTCGAGGGGACCTTCGCCGTCGATGACATAGACGAGGTGGCCCGGGCCGTCGTCGCCAACGGTGGCGTCATCTTGATGGAAAAGACCCGCATCGCCGGCGTGGGCGATCTGGTGTGGTTCCAGGACCCGGACGGCAACGCGCTGGGAGTCATGCGCTATGACACGGAGGCCCAGTGACTGCCGGCCCTCGCGGTGGAACCGGCACCAACCGGACCAGGTCTCCCCGGTCCTCGAGACCAGCCCAAGTAGCGGTGGCCCGACCCCTGCCCGAACATGCAGATGGCCTTCTGGACCGGTTCACCGACCAAGTTCAAGAAATCATCCTCGGTCTGCGCGAGCGGGTCCTCGCCGTCGCGCCGAGCGCCGCCGAGATCATCACCGACGTCGGATACACGGTGTCGCTGCAGTTCGGACCTGACGACAAGGTCGGGAAGGCCTTCTGCTACATCGCCGGTTTCTCCGACCACGCCAACCTCGGCTTCCAACGCGGTAGCGGGCTGCCCGACCCAGAGGGTGTCATGGAAGGTACCGGAGCGCAGATGAGGCACATCAAGTTCGCCACCGTTGCGCAGACTCAAGCTCTGTGGCTCGACCAGTACCTCGAGGCAGCTCTGGCTCAGCGGGGGCTCGATTCCAGCATCGGTGACGGGCAGAGTGCGACCCGGCTGCGGGCAACCTGATCGAGGACCAAACGACGGTCCAGGGCCAAAGACCGAACGCCCGCCATGGAAGGATCTCGGGATGGCGAGGCAAGGCCATCCGAACGCGGCGTTCTACCGTGCGGGCTCGACGGCGTAGATGCCGTGTTCAAGAGCAGGGTCGCCGGTAGCCTGCGGTTTTGGTGCCGACTGCCGACCCGGTCGAGGTGGCCCGGCGACTCATCCGAGATGCCCGGCGCGTGGTGGTGCTGACGGGCGCGGGGATTTCCACCGACTCGGGCATTCCCGACTTCAGGGGTCCGGAGGGTGTCTGGACAAAGAACCCGGAAGCGGAGCGGCTGGCGACGCTCGATGCGTACCTGGAGGACGAAGAGGTGCGCCGACGGGCCTGGCGCAATCGCCTGAATTCGCCCACCTGGGCGGCCCGCCCCAACCCAGGACACGACGCCCTGGTCACGCTCGAGCGCCAGGGGAAGCTCGACACCCTGGTCACCCAGAACATCGACGGCCTGCACCAGATGGCCGGCAACCACCCCGTCAAGGTGGTCGAGATCCACGGCACGATGCGCCAGGTCGTCTGCATGGCATGCGGCGACCGAGGGCCCGCGGGGCCGACATTGGAGCGGGTGCTCAGTGGCGAGGAGGACCCGCCGTGCTTGGGATGTGGCGGGATCCTGAAATCCGCCGTCATCAGCTTCGGCCAGTCGCTGGTGGCGACCGATCTTGTCCGGGCTCAACAGGCGGCCCGTCGCTGCGACGTGTTGCTCGCCGTCGGGACCACCTTGGCTGTGTATCCGGCAGCTGGTCTGGTTCCGCTGGCCTCCGACCATGAGGCTGCGGTGGTGATCGTGAACGCTGAGCGGACCCCATATGACCACATCGCGGAAGCCGTCGTCCGCGACCCAATCAGCCGAGCGCTCCCGGCGATCATCGACGAGTAGAGCCGGTTCCGCGTGATGCGAACCGGTGGCATGCTCTGGCTATGGCTGAATCTGTCCTCTACGAGCTCGATGGTCATGTGGCAACCATCACCTATAACCGGCCCCAGGCTCTCAACGCGATCAACGCCGAGGTAAGGCGTGATCTGAACTCGGCTTTCGCCCGCTTTCGGGACGAAGAGGACGCCTGGGTCGCGATCGTGACCGGTGCCGGTCGGGCTTTCTGTGTGGGCGCCGATCTGCGCGGCGGGGGCGGAGCAACCGGAGAGTTTTCCGGCACGTTCTGGGAGAAACCGACTGCGAACTCCTTCGAGAGTGGCTGGGAGATCTTCAAGCCGGTCATCGCTGCGGTGAACGGCTTCTGCTTGGGGTATGGGCTCACGCTTGTCACATGGTGCGATTTCGTGATTGCGAGCGATCGCGCCGAATTTGGTTTCCCAGAGGTGCGCATTGGGGTTCCAACGATCGTCGGGGCCATACGGCTCCCCCAGCGAATCAACTGGCAGTACGCGATGGAGCTGCTGCTCACGGGCGAGCGGATAACTGCCCAGCGGGCACTCGAAATCGGACTCGTTGGTTGGGTGGTTGATCACGACCGCCTGCTCGAGGAGGCGCAGCACCTGGCGAACCGGCTGGTGAGTGCAGCACCCCTGGCCGCGCGAGCGGTGAAGGAGGTTGCCGTTCGATCGCAGGCCTTGCCGATGCTCGAGGCGATCCGCTTCGGTGAGACCATGCGGAGGGTGGCGTCCGCGACGGAGGACGCGGCAGAGGGAGCGAGCGCGTTCCGGGAGAACAGGCAACCGAACTGGAAGGGTCGCTAGAGGAGGGCCGCTGCGTCTGGACGGCCAGCTCGATGGTCGACGACCGAGTCGGCGCGGCCGGCCGCCGGCTGGTCGCGTCAGGCGGCGCGTTGTTGGCGGATGAGGTTCAGCGCGCTGCCCGCCCTGAACCATTCGATCTGCTCGGTGCTGAACGTATGCAAGCACGCAAACTCAGTGGCGGTGCCGTCGGGCTTGTGCAACCGGCACCGGACGGGCATGTCGGGCGACAACGATGCCAGCTCGAGCAGCGAGATCCGGTCGTCCTCACCGATCGAGTCGTAGGTGGAGGGATCGGCGAACGTGAGCGGCAGGACCCCCTGCTTCTTGAGGTTCGTCTCGTGGATGCGGGCGAAGGATCGGGCGAGAATGGCGACTGCCCCCCGGTAACGGGGTTCCATCGCCGCGTGCTCCCGTGATGAGCCCTCGCCATAGTTCTCATCGCCGACGGCGCACCAGTGCAGGCCGGCTCCGGAGAGACGGCGGGCAATCTCGGGGAAGGCCAGAGGCTGCCCGTCCAGTGGGTCCTTCCCCTGGCCGATTTGACCGGTGAAGGCGTTGGTCACGCCGAGGAACAGGTTGCCCGAAATGTTCTCGAGGTGCCCCCGGTACTTGAGCCAGGGACCGGCGGCCGAGATGTGGTCCGTCGTGCACTTGCCGGCGGCCTTCAGCAAGACGGGGAGTTCGAGGTAGTCCGTGCCACCCCACGCGGGGAACGGGGCCAACAATTGCAAGCGATCTGACGCCGGTGAGATGGATACGCTGAGACCTGCCCGGTCGACGGGCGGGGGGAGGAACGCCCGTTCGCCCGGATCAAAGCCGTCGCGGGGCAAATCCATGCCCACCGGGGCCTCCAATCGAAACGCCTCTCCCGTGTCCGACGTCAGCGGGTCGGTGAGCGGATTGAAGTCGAGCGTTCCCGAGAGGGCGTAGGCGATCACCAGCTCGGGGGACGCGAGGAACGCTTTCGTGTCGACGTTGCCATCGTTGCGTCTCGGAAAGTTGCGGTTGAAGCTGTTGATGATCGTGTTCGGCGAGCCGGGTGGGAGATCGGCGCGGTCCCATTGGCCGATGCACGGTCCGCACGCATTGGCCAACACGGTGCCGCCGATGGCCTCGAGATCGGCCAGCAGCCCGTCCCGGGCCAAGGTCGCCCGCACCTGCTCGGAACCCGGTGAGATGAAGAGTTTGGTCTTGGCTCGCAGGCCATGGGCCGTTGCCTGCCGAGCGATCGAGGCCGCCCGGGTGATGTCCTCATACGAGGAGTTCGTGCACGAGCCGACCAGGGCGGCGGAGATCTCGCAGGGCACGGCGTTCGATCGGGCCCACGCGCCGACCCCGTCGACCGGATGGGCGAGATCGGGCGAGTCCGGACCGTTCACCAGCGGCCGGAGTGAGGAGAGGTCGATCTCGAGTACTTGACTGAAGAACCGGCCTGGATCGGGCGCCACTTCGGGATCGGCCCGCAGGTCGTCTGCGACCCCCTCGGCGGCATCGGCCAATTCTCCGCGACGGGTGGCTCTCAGGTATGCGGCCATGTTCACGTCGTAGGGGAAGAGTGAGGTGGTGGCTCCGAGCTCGGCCCCCATGTTGCAGATGGTCGCCTTGCCCGTTGCGCTGAGGGTGTCGGCCCCCGGCCCGAAGTACTCGACGATGGACCCCGTGCCGCCGCTCACGGTGAGTACCCGCGCGACCTCCAGGATCACGTCCTTCGGGGAGGACCAACCCGACAGTGAGCCGGTCAGGTGCACGCCGATGAGCTTGGGCCAGCGGACGTTGAATGCCAGACCCGTCATCGCGTCGATGGCGTCCCCGCCGCCGACGCCGATGGCCACCATCCCCAGGCCACCGGCATTGGGTGTGTGACTGTCCGTGCCGATCATCATGCCGCCGGGGAAGGCGTAGTTCTCGAGGAGGACCTGATGGATGATCCCCGAGCCCGGCTCCCAGAACCCGATCCCGAACGTCGCGCAGACCGACCTGAGGAAGTCGTAGACCTCGCGGTTCACATCGAGTCCGCGCCGCAGATCCACCCCCGCCTCGACCTTCGCCTGGATCAGGTGATCGCAGTGGACGGTCGTGGGCAGCACGACGGTATCGAGGCCGGCGGTCATGAACTGCAGGGCCACGATCTGCGCGAGCGCGTCCTGCAACGCCACCCTGTCGGGATCGAAGTCCGCGTAGGGCCGTTGGTGCACATCGAGGCCGTCCGGGTGACGCAGGTGGTTGACCAGCACCTTCTCGGCGTAGGTGAGCGGTCGGCCGAGCCGCGACCGCGCGAACGACGTCCGACTCGGCAATCGGTCGTACACGGCCTCCACCAACGAGATGGGCGTGGACGCTGCCTCGACCATGGTGGCCTCCTCAATGGTGAGCGCCTCGGGGAGGTGCCGAGCACGGCGCCGACCCGAGTGATATCTTGATATCAAGAGAATATCTCCCAGTATCTTTTGATGTCAAGAAGTTCTCTCGGAGGTTGGCCCGTGGAGGACGAAGTCGATCGCCTCGTCGCAGGGTGGCGCCAGGCGCTCCCAGATGTCGACGTCTCCCCGCTCGAGGTGCTGTCACGGGTCAATCGGCTGGCGCGTCACCTCGACCGGCAGCGCACCATCGTCCTCGCACGCCACGAGCTCGAGATCTGGACATTCGACGTTCTGGCGGCGCTGCGTCGATCGAACCCCCCCCATCAACTCTCGCCGGGGCAGCTCATGGCGCAGACGCTGGTTTCGTCGGGCACGATGACGAATCGAATCGACCACCTTGAACAGCGGGGTCTGGTTCGGCGTCGCCCAGATCCGAAGGACGCTCGTTCCGTGCGGGTGCAGCTCACGCCTGCCGGCCGGCGTCGGGTCGACGAAGCGCTGAAGGACCTGGTTGCCCGCGAGGACGCAATCCTCGGAACGCTCGACAGCGACGGGCGAACCAGCCTCGCCGACCTGCTCCGACGCGTCGTCGCTCCCTTCGACGCATGACCGAGGTCATAGGCGATATGGATCGGCGGACGTCCGCTGAGCCACCAACCCTCGAGCGTCGCCGTCCAGCCGATCGCGGCGACACCGCCGTTGGCACGCAGCACGATGTGGGCGCGGTAGCTCCGCACCGGGATGCCCTTCCACCCACCGGCAGGGCTCGCTCCAGGAGACCGGTGAGCCCGGGGAGGCAGAGAGGGCGCTACCGTGCAGTTAGATGGACGCATTGGAGTGGCAGAGCGAGCCGTCACTGCGCCAACCGATCATGGTGGTCGCGTTCGAGGGCTGGACCGACGCGGGAAGAGCCGCGTCCGGCGCCGCCACCTATCTGGCCGAGCAGTGGGGTGCCCGACAGTTCGCGACGCTCGACGCCGAGGAGTTCTACGACTTCACGGCGCTTCGCCCCCACGTGCGACTCAACGACGAACGCACTCGCGAGATCGTTTGGCCCGAGAACCGCTTTCTGGCCACTTCAGTCCCGGACTCTCGCGACGTGGTCTTTCTGATCGGCATCGAACCGCATCTGCGCTGGCGCACGTTCTGCGACTGCGTGACGACCGTCGCCACCACGGTCGGAGTCCAGACGGTCTGCACGCTCGGGGCGATGTTGACGGACGTGGTCCACACGCGGGCAACACCCGTGCGGGCCTGGACGGTCGACTCGCGACTGGCCGATCGCTTCGGCCTGCCCCACCCCCGGTATGAGGGCCCCACCGGAATCGTGGGGGTGCTGCAGGACGCACTGGCCAAGGTGGACATTCCCGTTGCGTCCTTCATGGCCCAGGTCCCGCACTACGTGCCGAACACGCCGTCGCCCAAGGCGACAATGGCCCTCGTGGAGCGAGTGTGCGACCTGCTCGAGACCCGGGTTAGCACTTCGCAACTCCAGCTGGCGTCCGCGACGTACGAACGGGAAGTGAGCGAAGTGGTCGCCGCGGACGACGACATCGCGGACTACGTCCGCCAGCTGGAGGGGAGATCCGACGGGGACGACGCCGTGAGTCTGGCTGATCTCCCCTCGGGGGACGTGCTGGCTGCGGAGCTCGAGCGGTTCCTGCGCGAGCAGGGCGGATCGACGTAGAGGCCGGGCGGCCGACCGCCCCACCTATCCAGCGAGCGGCACGAGGAAGGGCGCGGCCGGTTGCGTCCGATCGATCAGTGCTCGCCCCGTGCGTCGTCGACGAGGTGGAACTCCACCCGGTAGACGAGTGTGTCGTCGGCGATAGGTCCGGCGTGGGCAGCTCGCTGCCTGAGCGACTCGCGGTCGGACTCGCCGGACCGACGGATGTCGGCCCGGGTGATCGAGGAGAACGGCACCAACGCCACCAGGTCGATCTCGATCTGCACCGGACCGACTGGGTATCGAGCGCCGACCTTGACCTTCGGGCGACGCCACAGTCGGAAGGACACCGTGATGTCCCCCGAGATGACGTCGTTCCTGAGTTCCCGGCTGAACTGCACGGGCCGAGGCTAGGTGGTCCGAGCCGCGCTGGGCCGGCGTCGTTGCTGGCCGGCGAGTCGACCACCAGACCAACTATTGAAGAGCGTTCTTCCCCACCTGAATGTCATGCAACAGGGCGAGCAGCCTCTTGCTGGCGACCGTGCGGTACGCGTCCTCGCAGACGGCCTCCACGTCCTTCCATCGGACCCGAGAGTCAAGACGAACGCCGAGCCACCCGCGCGACCCCACGTACGGCGGTACGAAGAACTGCTTCTGCGTCGCGGCGATGAGCCCCTCCTGGGCTCCGGCTGGTGCGGCACACCACAGGTGTGGGAACTGGTGATCGTGATGACCGTCGGGCCACAGCATTACGAACTGCTTGCCGGCGAAGAACCCCGGTGCACCGTGGCTGAGCCGTTCGGTGACCTCCGGCAGCGCCATGCAGATCGCCCGCACCCGCGCCTCAAGGTCACCGGTGGCCACCCCCGAAGGGTACGGGCACCGCGAGGCGCCGGCCACCTGCGTTGTGATCCAAGTGGGCCCGTTCTGAAGTGCGGCCCACCAGATCCCGGGCGGCGCCAGTGCGGCCAGCAGCTGGCCGCGGTTAGATATCCAGTTGCGGGTTCCATCGTTTCCGCCACCGGTCAGGAGCATCCGTTTTGCAGATAGGCGTCCACTTCGTCAACTTCACCCTCCCCGGGGGGCCACCAGAGCTGCGCACCAGCCTGGCCACAACCGCCAAGGCGGCCGAAGAGGGCGGCTTCTCGCGGTTCACCATGATGGATCACTGGTTCCAGATGGAGCAGTTCGCCACGGCGCAGGACCCGATGCTGGAGGGCTACACGTCGCTCGGCTTCCTCGCCGGCCAGACGGACCGGATGACCCTCAGCCTGCTCGTGACGGGCGTCACCTACCGCCATCCCGGCCTGCTGGCCAAGATCGTGACGACCCTCGACGTGCTGTCCGGGGGGCGCGCCATGCTCGGCCTCGGCGCCGCCTGGTACGAGCGCGAGCACGAGGGCCTCGGCGTGCCGTTTCCACCCCTCCGCGAGCGCTTCGAGCGCCTGGAAGAAGCGCTGCAGATCTGCCGGCAGATGTGGAGCGACGACGACGGCCCCTTCCGCGGCCGGCACTACCAGCTGGCCGAGACGATCTGCTCTCCCAAGCCCGTCCGACTGCCCCGGCCGCCAATTCTCGTCGGCGGCAGCGGCGAGCGAAAGACGCTGAAGCTGGTCGCCCAGTATGCCGACGCCTGCAACCTCTTCGCCAGCGGCCCCGCCGAGGTGAAACACAAGCTCGAGGTCCTCGCCCGCCACTGCGACGACGCCGGTCGAGACCCGGCCGAGATCGAAAAGACGATCCTGGGCGGCGGCGACCCGGTCGGTGATCCGGAGGGCTTCATCGCCGCCATGGACGAATACGCCCGGCTCGGGATCGACCTCGTCGAGATCGTTCCATTTGGGCCGGACCCGGCGGGGTTGGTCAGCCGGATCGGGGAACGGGTGGTCCCTGCACTGGCCGAGCTCGGGTGACCGTCGGGTGCGGGGCGCCGGGCAGCCGTCGGTTTGCTGCGTACCCTGGTGCCGCTCGAACTCGTCCGTCCGAACCCGACATCACAGGAGCCCGAGGTGCCAGAAGGAACTAACTCGCTGAAGGGCAAGGTCGCGCTGGTGACCGGAGGGAGCCGCGGACTGGGCCGGGCCATGGTCCGCGGGTTCGCCTCGGCCGGGGCCTCCGTCGTCATCGCCAGTCGCAAGGTCGACGCCTGTCAGAGCCTCGCCGCCGAGGTCACGGACGAGTTCGGGGCCGAGGCCTTGGCGGTCGGGGCGAACGTCAGCAGCTGGGACGACTGCGATGCGCTGGTGGACGCGGCCTACGGTCGGTTCGACCGGGTCGACGTCCTGGTCAACAACGCGGGGATGTCGCCGCTCTATCCCGCGCTCGACCAGGTGACCGAGTCCCTCTTCGACAAGGTCATTGGTGTCAACCTGAAGGGCCCGTTCCGGCTGTCGGCGCTCGTCGGGACCAAGATGGCCGCCGGCGAGGGTGGTTCCATCATCAACGTCTCGTCGGTGGCGGCGGTCTCTCCGGGACCCAATGCGGTTCCCTACGGCGCGGCCAAGGCCGGGCTGGAGGCGCTGACCATGGGCTTCCTGCGCGCGTTCGGACCCAAGGTCCGCGTGAACACCATTCGCTGCGGGGCGTTCCGCACGGACATCTCGAAGGCCTGGGGCGACCTCTCCCGGATCGACGAGGCGGCGCGACTAGGGATGCCGCTCGGGCGCATCGGTGAACCCGAGGACATCGTCGGCGCCGCCCTCTACCTCGCCTCGGACGCCTCGGCCTACTGCACCGGCACCACCATTCGGCTGGACGGCGGCGGCAGCCCCTAGCCCGCCAGCGCCACCCGCGATCGGGGCCGCCGGCGCCGGGGTTAGTCTCGGCGGTCCATGACGGACCGGGCGCAGATCGAGGTCTCCGTGGGGCACTCCGACGGCGTCGACCGCCTCCTCGACAACCCGGTGTGGAGCGCGCTGAGCGGCCCGCAGGCGAAGTTCGCCGAGCGGGCGGGTCGGGCCGCCCGGTACCGGGCCGACGTCTCGGTCTTCGCCGGGCTGGACGACGATCCGGACGCGGCGGCCTGGGCCGACGCGGCGCGGCTGCCGGGATCCGACATGGTGCTCGTCGGCCCGCAGGCGCCGCCCCCCTCGGACTGGGCGATCCAGGCCCGCGTCACCGGCCTCCAGATGCTGGCCCAGTGCGTGGAGGCGGTCGCCGAACCCGAGGCGGTCCCGCTCGGTCGAGGCGACGTTGGAGACATGCTGGCGCTCATCTCGCGGACGAGGCCCGGTCCCTTCCTGGCGGGAACCATCGAGCTCGGCCACTACCTGGGCATCCGCCGCGACGGGGTCCTGGTGGCGATGGCGGGCGAGCGGGTGCGGCTGCCGGGTTGGACCGAGGTGAGCGCCGTGTGCACCGACCAGGCTCTCCGGGGCAGCGGCCTGGCCAGCCGGCTGGTGCGGGCGGTGGTCGCCGGGATCGAGGCCCGGGGCGACCGGGCCCTGCTTCACGTCGCCGCCACCAACGCCAGCGCGATCAGCCTCTATCGCACGCTCGGATTCGTCGAGCGCCGGGAGATCGACTTCGTCCTCGTGCGACCGCCGGCCGACGCCCCGCGGCCGGTGGCGCGCTCGGGGTAGCGCCCTCAGCGCACCCCGGCGGCCTCGGCTGCGGACTCACGGTCGTCGTAGCGACGAATCTCGGCGATGAGGCCGTCGCGCACGAGGTAGACGTGGAAGAGGGTTCGGTCCCCCTGACGGGCCGCGGGGTCCGGCCAATCGACCGCCAGCCCGCAGAGCAGCCCCGCCTCCCCCTCGACCAGCTCGGTGATCCGGCCGTCCACGCCCTCGCCCATGAGCGCGCCGTAGGTGGCGAGCACCTGGTCGCGGTTGCGGCATCCCCGCGGATGGCCGACGTCGCCCCAGGTCACGTCGTCGGCCAGCAGGGGCGCCAGGAGGGAGAGGTCCCGTGCCTGATAGGCGCGCGACAGCCGCTCGGCGATCGAGCCCGGGCCGTCGGATGGTTCGGGCATGTCCCTATTGTCGCACCCGCGAATCGCCCGCGGTCGGGCGGTTCTCGTCACCAGGGGGGCCGCATGCCCGGGCCCCAGCGCACCATCCAACGCTCGGGATCGGTCAGCGGGGCGAACCCGAACCGCGCGTAGAGGCCCTGGGCGTCGCGGGTGCCGAGGAACTGGGCGCGCAAACCGTCGACGCTCGGATGGGAGATGGCGGCCTCCATGAGGAAGACGCCGAGGCCGTTGCCGCGCGCGGCCGGGTCGACGAAGACGTCGCACAGCCAGGCGAAGGTGGCCTGGTCGGTCACCCAGCGGCAGAAGCCGACCAGCGTGCCCTCCGGGTCGTAGCAGCCGAGCACGATCGAGTGCTCGAGCGCCCGCGCCACCAGCTCGTAGGGGCGGCCGAGGGCCCAGTAGCTCTCCTCGGACAGCCAGCGGTGCACACGCGCCACGTCGATGCGGTCGGGGTCGTCGGAGACCACGTAGCCATCAGGGCGGCGGTGCTCCACGGCGACAGACTACGGATGCCGCCCGGGCATCTCGCTCAGTCGCGTGCCGGCGCCGCGTCCACCCACTGGCGGCCGTCCCACTGCCGGAAGGCCGCCCACTGGGTGCCGTCCCAGTAGGCCAGCCTCGTCGGATCCCCCTGGAGCGGGTGCCAGCCCGGCGGCGCGGTCGGGAGCACCACCTCGCCCGGGCGGAAGGAAGGGAGTGGCGTCGTGGCCTCCTGCGCCAGGTCGGCGTTCTGCCATCGGTCGGCCGACGCCGGGAACAACCGGCGCGGTTGGGCGGTGGCGTTCGCCGCCGTCTCGCGCCGCCGCCGGGTGACGCGCAGGATCAGGACGAGGAGCAGCAGCACGATCACGCCGGCGGCGATGAGGAGGAGGTCGCCACGGGAGTGAGTGAAGGCGAGGGAGTCCGACAGGGTGGGCGACGGGACGGCCGCCCGTGGCGCGGCACCGGCCGAGCCGCCCGCAGACAGGGCGGCGAGGACCGTCACGAGCGCTCCCGCGGCGGTGATCCGAGTGCGCATGCGACCGTGCATCGCTTCTCTTTTCAGCTGGACGTCCGAGGCAAACAGCCTTCCACGCCGCGCCCGGGACCTCGCGGCATGTGCCGCGCCCGAACGGCCCGCACCCGACGACGACCGGGCCGCCCGGGCGCACCGCCACGGCCGCCCGGCCCCAGCCCCTGCTCAGGGGGTGGGTCGCGCTCCGGCCGTCTCCTGCCGACGGTGCCCGGTCACCTCCACCCACTGCCGGCCGTCCCACTGCCGGAAGGCCGTCCACCGGGCGCCGTCCCAGTAGGCGGTCTTGGCCGGGTCCCCCGGGACCGGGTGCCATCCGGCGGCCATGCCGGGCCCGCCCTGGCCACCGGTCGCGGCACCCGGGGCGGCGGCCGCGGTCACCCGGCGCCGAACGATGACGCCGGTCGCCAGCGCGGCGACCACCACGCCCAGCCCGATGAGCACGAACTCGAGCGTGGGGACCGAGCGGGCGACCCCGCCGGTCGGAATGGCGGCGGCGATCCGCCGCGCGTCGGCGTCCACCTGGGCGTTGGGCAGCCCGTTGGCCCGGATGACGGCCACGATGTCACCGTCGAACCAGACCAGGTCGGTGAACCCGTAGGTGCCGGTGGTGGCCGCGGCGGCGGCCCCGCCCGACGAGGCGGAGCAGGCGGTCTCCTTCGAGCCGGGGATCCCCGGCACGGGCCGGCTGGCCGGCGCCTGTCCCGGTCCGCACCGCACGGTCTCTGAGCGCACGTTGCGCTGCACCGCGCTCAGCAGCTCCGAGGGGAAGCTCTCCAACGTCACGGTGATCTGATTCGTGCTGTTCGGTTGGATCCAGCCCTTGGAAGCGAACCGCAACGAGGCCCCCGCCGCGGCCGTCTGGGCCTGCTCCAACTGGACGATCTCCGCGCTCGACATGGCCGTCGGCTCGGCCACCCAGCCCGCCGGCGGGGTGATGTCGATGGCGCCGTCGAGCGAGGGGTCGCCGGCTGCCCACGCCGTGCCGCTCGACCAGGAGAGAACCACCACGGTCATGAGGGCCGTCACCGCGGCCACGATCCAGGTTCGCATCCGACCGTTCATGGCGTCTGTCTCCGGGTGAGGGTGCGAGAACAAAGCCTCGCACGCCGCGATCCCTATCGGACGGGATGGTTTGCGAGAGGACCGACCGCGAGTTCGGCCTCGGCGGTCGCCCGCGGCGACTCGGTCGTCATGCCGTTCACCGCGGGGACGCTCACCACGACCAGCGCGCTCAGCGCGATCGATCCCGCCCCGAGCAGCAGCGTCCCGCGCACGCCGAGAGCCGAGGCCATCACCCCCTGGATGGCGAAGCCGATCGGCAGGAGCGCCATCGCGCCGAACCAGTCGTAGGCGCTGGCCCGCGACAAGACATCGGGCGGCAGCTCCCGTTGCATCGTCGTGTCCCACAGCGGGACGAATACCCCGAAGCCGATCCCGCTGCAGAACGCGGCAATCGCCACGACGGCGACCGGGGCCGGGATGGCCAGCGCGGTCAGCACGAGGGCCCACGGGAGCATGGCCAGCTCGGCGACGAGGAGCGGCCGCCGGGGCTGCACCCGGAGCATCACGATGCCCGAGATGACCGATCCGGCACCCTGCGCACCGAGGATCGCCCCCCAGGCCTCCGCGCCGCCCAGGGAGTGGCGGGCCACGACCGCCCCCTGCACCCAGAAGGGCGCGAAGGTGAGCAACCCGAACAGCGTGAACTGGCTGACGATCAGCCAAAGCCACGTGCGAGAGCGGAACGCCTGCCATCCGGTGGCCAGCTGGGTGAGGAGGGACTCGTGCGCGTCGGCCGCCTTGGCGGAAGGCGCGACCCGCAGGGCGGCGAGGCTGAGGGCGCCGACGACATAGGTGATGGCGTCCGCCGCGACCGCCCACCCGGCTCCGGCCGTCGCCACGAGCACCCCGGCCATCGCCGGTCCGGCCAGCATGCCGCCCCACTGGCTCAGTGCGTTGAGCGAGTTGGCCTGCTGGAGTTGCTCGCCGCGCGCCACCTGGGGGATGAGGCCGGTCATCGCCGGGGTGAAGAACGCCGTCCCCGCGCCCACCAGGGCCTCCGCGCCGAGGAAGCCCCAGAGCGGCGGGTGACCGAGCAGGATCCAGGCCGCCAACCCCCCTTGGGCCACCCCCCGGAGCAGGTCGGACGCGAGCATCACGAGGCGGCGATTCAGGCGGTCGGCGACGACGCCCGCGATGAGCAGGAAGGCCACCATGGGCGCCACGTCGACGCCCAAAACCAGCCCGACCTGCGTGGTCGACCCGCCCCGCGCCAGGACGGCGAAGGACAGCGCCACCGGCAGCATGCCGGTGCCGATCCACGACGTCAGGCGTCCGATGAAGTAGAGCCGGAAGTTCCGCTCGCCCAGTACGCCGATCCAGCGGTGCGCTCGCACGCCCCGACGCTACCGACCCGACCGCGGGGGTAGGGCCGGGTCGCGCTCGGGTCCGAGCGGGGCGCGAGGATGACGGCCGACGGCCTCGGGCGGCCGCCGGGGCAGAGTCGGGGTGGCCACATGGCGAGGGCGACGCGTCGGAGCGCGGGGGACAAGGACACGGCGCTCGACCCCTACCGGGCCAAGCGCCGCGCGGATCGCACGCCCGAGCCGATGGGTGCCGGGCCGCGGAAGTCGACGAAACTTCCGAGCTTCGTCATCCAGGAGCACCATGCGCGGGCTCTGCACTGGGACTTCCGGCTCGAACGCGACGGCGTGCTCGTGTCCTGGGCGCTGCCCAAGGGGCTCCCCGTCGATCCGAAACGCAACCACTTGGCCGTGCACACAGAGGACCACCCGCTCGAGTACGCCACCTTCGCCGGGGAGATCCCGAGCGGTGAGTACGGGGGCGGGGCCGTCTCGATCTGGGACCGCGGGCACTACGAGTGCGAGAAGTGGTCCGAGCGCGAGGTGATGGTCGTGCTGCACGGCTCCCGCGCCTCGGGCCGCTACGTCTTGTTCCAGACCCGCGGCACCCAGTGGATGATCCATCGCATGGACCCCGCCCCCGCGGGCTGGGAGCCGCTGCCCGAGCACCTCCGACCGATGCTCTGCACGGCGGGCCCGCTCCCGGACTCAGACGCCGGCTGGTCCTACGAGTGCAAGTGGGACGGGCTGCGGGCCCTCGTCGCGGTCGAGGGCGGCCGGGTGCGCATCTCGTCGCGCAACGACCTGGATGTGACGGCGTCCTACCCCGAGCTCCGGGCCTTGGGGCTGGCGCTCGGCACCAAGCAGCTGCTGCTCGACGGCGAGATCGTGGCGTTCGACGACGAGGGGCGGACCAGCTTCGGGCTGCTCCAGCAGCGTATGCACGTGGCCGACGCCGCCAAGGCGCGGCGCCTGGCCGCTTCGGTGCCGGTGTCCCTGCTCATCTTCGACGTCCTGCACGTCGACGGTCGCCCCACGCTCGATCTCCCCTACGAGGAGCGCCGGCGGCTGCTCGAGTCACTGGAGCTGGCGGGCGAGTGCTGGGCGACCCCGCCGGTCTTCACGGGGCGGAGTGGCGCCGAGGTGCTGCGCGGCGCGCTGGCGGCCGGGATCGAGGGCGTCGTGTGCAAGCGCCTCGACTCGCGCTATCTACCCGGCCGCCGCTCGGACCAGTGGCGCAAGGTGAAGGGGGTCCGCACCCAGGAGGTGGTGATCGGCGGGTACACCCCGGGCCAGGGGCAGCGGGCCGACACGATCGGCGCGCTGATCGTGGGCATCCCTGGGGAGGGGGGCCTCCGCTACGCCGGCAAGGTGGGCACCGGCTTCAGCGACCGGGCGCTGGGTCAGCTGCGGGCGCGCCTCGGGCGGCTCACCCGTGTCACCAGCCCGTTCGCAGGCGAGCTGCCCCGGGCCCAGGTGGCCGGCGCCACCTGGGTGCGCCCGAGCCTGGTGGGTGAAGTGGTCTTCAGCCAGTGGACCAAGGACGGTCGGATGCGCCACCCCAGCTGGCGGGGGCTGCGGCCGGACAAGTCGCCGAAGGACGTCGTCCGGGAGTCCTGAGCCGGTCGCCGCACCGCCGGGCGACGGGTCAGGGACCGAGGAGGTCGAGCTTGTTGGTCGCGTCGTCGACGAAGTACAGGCCGCCGCCGTTGGGCGCCGCCACCAGCCCGAAGAGCGCACCCGAACCCGGCACGGCCCCCTTGGCGGCCACCGACTTGTCGAGCTGCACCCGGTCGACCGCGGACCCGGTGGGCGAGAGCTCGACGACGTAGCCGTTGGCGGCGTTGACCGTGAGCAGGTCCCCGTTCGGCGCGATCGTCAGCCCCAACGGACCGGCGAGCCTCTGCGCGGAGGTGGCGATCGCCGCCCCCTCGCCGAGCGACGACGTCATGGCCAGCGCGTTCGGGATCTCCCAGATCTTGCTTCCGACCGTGTCGGCCACGAACACGTTCCCGGTGGCATCGACCGCGACCCCGGTCGGTCCGACGGCCAGGGCCGCGGGGTCGGTGCGCTCGGGGTACCCGCTGGCGATGACGACGCTGCTCAGCACCTTGGGCTCCGTGCCGCTGTCATCGAGCACCATCCGCACGACCGTGCCGCCGTGCACCACCTTTTCCTTCGCCTTCACCGTCCCGTTCAAGACGTTGGTGAAGAAGACGGTGGCCTGGGTGCCGTCGGCCACCGTGGCCAGGTCCCACGGCCCGTTGATGAGCTGGTTGGCGAGCGTCTCGACCAGCTGGCCCTCGGCGTTCAGGATGAAGAGGGCGCCTCGGGTGGCGGTCTTCGAGGTGCCGTTCTTGGTCGGCAGGCTGCCCACGATGACGAAGCCGCCCGGCAGTGCGCCGAGCGCGGTGGTGAGGCCGACGCTGCCCGGCGCGCCGGGCTCGCGATCGAGATCTCCTCCTACAGGAGGGTGATGGCGGCGTCCCTCAGAGGCGCAGCGGACGGGTGGGCGCCATGATGAGCCGCGGATCGTGCTTCCAGTCCAGACCGGGCACGTCCACAAAGAGCTCGACCTCGTTGCCGTCCGGGTCGGCGATGTAGAGGCTGTGGGTCACGTGATGGTCCGAGGAGCCGAGCACGGTCGCCCCGGCCGCCTGCACGCGCTCGAGGGCGGCGCGCAGCTCGTCGTCGGAGTCCCCCACCTTCAGGCCGAAGTGGTACATGCCGAGGCGGCGGCCCGCCGGGATGGGCTCGGCGCCCTCGCCCACCTCGATGAGCAGCAGCTCGTGGTGGGTGCGGCCGCCAGAGAAGGCCGCCATGCCGGCCACGGGCGCGTCCCCCTCCGGGAGGATCTGGTGCCAGCCGAGCACGTCGCGATAGAAGCGCGCTGACCGCTCCGCGTTCTCGACGTAGAGAACGACGTGCCCGAGTTCGGTGACGCCCACATCCGCCTCCTCGTGTCCGGCGCAGCGCCGGTCCTGTCGTGCAACGTCCCCGGCCACCCGGGTATGCCCGATCAGGCCACCTCGGGAGCCAGCTCGACGACGATGCTCGGATCCGTTCCCTCGACCAGCACCAGCTCGCCCACGTTCCCCGCCTGGCGGAGGTCCCCCTCCGCGGCGCGCACGGCGGCCAACCGGGCCGGGGTGTCCACGATCTCGAGGCGCGCCACGGGCGCCCGCAGCGACCGCTTCTCGGCGGTCTTGGTCCGCCGGACCGCCGCCAGCGCCTCGGCCACCACGTCGAGCAGGACGGGGTCGTCGTCGTCGGCGCCGCCCCCGAGCTCGTCGGCGCCCGGCCACGCCGCCCGGTGGACCGAGCCGTCCTGCCACCAGCTCCACACTTCCTCGGTGACGAACGGGAGGAAGGGCGCGAGGAGCCGCAAGAGGGTGGAGAGCGCCAGGGCCAAGGCGGCCCGCGCCGACTCGGTCGGTCCGGCGGGCCCGGCCGCCTCCCCGTAGGCGCGGGACTTGACCAGCTCCAAGTAGTCGTCGCAGAACGACCAGAAGAAGCTTTCGGTCACATCCAAGGCCTGGTGGTATTGGTAGGCCTCGAAGGCGGCGGTGGCGGCGGTCACGACCGACGCCAAACGGGCCAGCATCGAGCGGTCCAGCGGCTCAGTGACCTGGCCGCCGGCCGCCGCCATGGAGAGGACGAATTTGGACGCGTTCAGGATCTTGATGGACAGGCGGCGGCCGACGCGCATCTGCGCCGGGTCGACGGCCGTGTCGGTGCCGGGGGCGCCGCGGCAGGCCCAGTAGCGCAGGCCGTCTGCACCGTGCTCTGCGACGAGCGCGGTGGGCGTGATGACGTTCCCCTTGGACTTCGACATCTTCTTGCGGTCCGGATCGAGGATCCACCCGTTGATGCTCACGTCGGTCCAGGGCAGCGACGCGTGCTCGAGCTGGCTGCGCAGCACCGTCGAGAACAGCCAGGTGCGGATGATCTCGGGGCCCTGGGGCCGCAGATCCATCGGGAACGTGCGCGAGAACAGGTCCGGGTCGTCCTCCCAGGCGCAGGCGATCTCGGGCGAGAGAGAGGAGGTGGCCCAGGTGTCCATGACATCGGGGTCGCCGACGAACCCGCCCGGCTGCCCGCGCTGGGCCTCCGTGTAGCCCGGCGGCGGCTCGGACTGCGGGTCGATCGGCAGCGACCCCTCGGCGGCCGGGATCGGTTCATCGTGGGCGACGTTGCCCTCGGCGTCGAGCGGATACCAGACGGGGAACGGGACGCCGAAGTAGCGCTGGCGGCTGATGAGCCAGTCGCCGTTGAGGCCGCCCACCCAGTGCTCGTAGCGGACCCGCATGAACTCGGGGTGCCAGGAAAGCGCGCGCCCCGCCTCGAGCAGTGCCCCGCGGCGTTGGGGGTCCCGGGCGCCGTTGCGGATGTACCACTGGCGGCTGGTCACGATCTCGAGCGGCCGGTCGCCGCGCTCGTAGTACTTGACCTCGTGCTCGATCGGGCGGGGTTCGCCGACCAGCTCGCCCGCCGCGGCCAGGAGCTCGGCGATCGCGCTGCGGGCGGCCTTGGTCGTCCTGCCGCCGAGCGCGTCCCAGGCCCGGGCGGCCGCCTCGGAGGTCAGCCACTCCGGCCGCTCCGCCTGGAGCCGGCCGTCGCGCTGGACCACCGAGCGGAGCGGCAGGTCGAGCTCGCGCCACCACACGACGTCGGTCGAGTCGCCGAAGGTGCAGATCATGGCGGCGCCGGTGCCCTTCTCGGGGTCCGCCAGGTCGTGGGTCACAACGGGGACCGGCACGCCGAAGAGCGGCGTGGTGACCTCGGTGCCGACGAGCTCCCGCCAGCGCGCGTCGCTCGGATGGACGACCACGGCCACGCAGGCCGCCAGCAGCTCGGGTCGCGTCGTATCGATCTCGACGACCGAGCGGTCGGCGCGGTGGAACGCCAGCCGGTGGTAGGCGCCGGTGGTCGGCCGGTCCTCCATCTCGGCCTGGGCCACCGCGGTCTGGAAGTCGACGTCCCACATCGTTGGCGCCTCGCTCGGGTAGGCCTCGTTCCGGGCCAGGTTCCGCAGGAAGGCCCGCTGGGCCACCCGTCGCGAGCGCTCGTTGATGGTGGTGTAGGTCAGCTCCCAGGCGACCGACAGGCCGACGTCCCGGAAGACCTGCTCGAACGTCCGCTCATCCTCGGCGGTGAGCGCCTCGCAGAGCTCGATGAACGTGCGGCGGGCCACCGGTCGCCGGCCGTCGGGCTGGGGATCGACGACGAGTCCCGGCTGGTAGGGAAGGGTCGGGTCGCAGCGCACGCCGTAGTGGTTCTGGACGCGGCGCTCGGTCGGTAGCCCGTTGTCGTCCCAGCCGACCGGGAAGAACACCTCCTTGCCGCACATGCGCCGGAAGCGGGCGATCGAGTCGAACTGGACGTAGCCGAAGACCGTGCCGAGGTGCAGCGACCCACTGACCGTGGGGGGCGGCGTGTCGATCGCGTAGACCTCGGCTCGGTCCCTCCTCCGGTCGAACCGGTAGGTGCCCTCCGCCTCCCAGACCGCGTCCCACTTGGCCTCCAGGCCCTCGAGCGACGGCCGCTCGGGCACGGTCCGCGCCTTGTTCGGCCTCTGATCGGGCGCACTCATGATCGGGTTACCGTACCTGGGTGCTCCGCCTCCACGACACCGCAACGGGGACAGTGCGACCCCTGGAGCTGCGAGACCCGGGTCGCGTGTCGATGTACGTGTGCGGCCTGACCGTCGACAACCTCCCCCACATCGGCCATGGCCGCTTCGCCCTCGTCTACGACATCCTGCGGCGCTACCTCATCTTCCGCGGCCTGGACGTGCACTACGTCTCGAACGTGACCGACATCGACGACAAGATCATCGCCCGTGCGGCAAGAGAAGGCCGCAGCGAGCCCGACGTCGCCCAGGAGTTCGAGACCCGTATGTGGGAGGCGATGGACGCCCTCGGCGTGCTCCGTCCGGACGACGCGCCCCACGCGACCGGGTACGTCGCCGACATGGTGGCGCTCGTGTCCGACCTGGTGGGGCGCGGCGTCGCCTACGAGACGTCGAGCGGCGTGTACCTCGAGGTGGAACGGGTGGACGGCTACGGGCTGCTGGCGCGCCAGTCGCTCGAGTCCCTACGCGCGGGCGCGCGGGTGGAGGTCGACCCCGAGAAGCGCTCCCCGCTCGACTTCGCGCTGTGGAAGAAGGCGCGACCGGGCGAGCCCACCTGGGACTCGCCCTTCGGCCCGGGACGACCCGGTTGGCACACCGAGTGCGTCGTGATGTCCCTCGACCTGCTCGGCGATGGCTTCGACCTGCACGGCGGCGGACTGGATTTGATCTTCCCCCACCACGAGAATGAACGAGCCCAGGCGGTTGCCCAGGGCAGGGCGTTCGCGCGGCACTGGGTGCACAACGGCTGGGTGATGATGGGCGGCGAGAAGATGTCCAAGTCGCTCGGCAACTTCACCACCATCGCCGAGCTCGCCGACCGCGCAGACCCCCGCGCCTACCGTCTCTTGGTCCTACGCTCGCAGTACCGGTCTCAGATCGAGGTGACGCCCGAGACGATCGCCGACGCCGAGAAGGGGCTCGACCGGCTCGACCGGCTGGCGCAGCGCTTCTCGGTCTCCGAGTACCCGACGCTCGCCGCTGCCGCCATCGATGCGTCCGCCGCGCTGGCCGGCGGCGTCGTGGCGGCCGAGGTCGAGCGGTTCGAGAGCCACATGGACGACGACCTCGACACCCCGGGCGCGCTGGCCGCCATCTTTGACGCGGCCAACCGGGCCCACGCGTTGGCCGACGCCGGCGACGGCGTGGCGGCCGGCGCGTTGGCCGGGACGGTGGCGCTCCTGTGCGCGGTGCTGGGCCTCGCACTCGACTCGAGCGCCCCCCCCGAGCTCGACGACGGGACCCAACGCCTGGCCACCGAGCGCGACGCCGCTCGGGCCGCCGGCGACTACGGCCGGGCCGACGAGCTCCGGGACCAGCTGGTCGCCCGCGGCTGGACGGTCGAGGACGGCCCGAGCGGGACCCGGTTGCGCCGCTGAAAGGAAGGTGTTGGCGCGGTCGCCCATTCCGCTGTCGCGCGCATGGGTGCTGCTAGCTTTCCAGCGAAATGCGCCCAGCCGGGCTGAGCGGGGGATTGGGCCGGCGCGCAGGTGGGGTGGAATCGGCAAGGAGGGTCGCCGCGGTGGCATCCGGAACGGTCAAGTGGTTCAACTCTGAAAAGGGCTACGGCTTCATCTCCCAGCCCGACGGCGGGGCCGACGTGTTCGTGCACCACACGGCCATCTCGATGAGCGGCTACCGGGCGCTCGAAGAGGGTCAGAGCGTGGAATTCGAGGTCGAAGACGGGCCAAAGGGCCTCACGGCGAAGGACGTCCGGCCATCAGGCTCCTGACCAGGGCTTACCCACTGGTAGTGGGTGGATAGGCTTAGGAAGCCCCCCGAGAGGGACCGAGGAGGACGCGCGCGGCGATGGCCGAATTCTCTCTAGCGTTCAGCGAAGACCAGCTGCAGGTGCAGAAGTGGGTCCACGACTTCGCCGACAGCGTGATGCGCCCGGCCGCCCACGAGTGGGATGAGCGCGAGGAGACCCCCTGGCCCATCATCGAGGAGGCCGCCAAGCTCGGCCTGTACTCGATGGAGTTCATGGCCAACGCCTTCGCCGATGCGACCGGCATCGTCCTCGCGTTGGTGCTGGAGGAGATGGCCTGGGGCGACGCCGGCCTGGCCCTCGCCATCTTCGGCTCGAATCTGGCCGCGGCCGGCATCATGTCCAACGGCACTCACCAGCAGCAGGCCGAGTGGATCCCGCAGTGCTTCGGGACCCCCGACGCGTTGAAGCTCGCCGCGTTCGCGGTCTCTGAGGCCGATGCGGGCTCGGACGTCTCCTCGCTCAAGACCCGGGCCGTCTACGACGAGGCCAAGGACGAGTGGGTGCTGAACGGCACCAAGTCCTTCATCACGAACGGCGGGCTCGCCAACCTGCACGTCGTGGTGGCCTCGGTCGATCCCTCGCTCGGCTCGCGCGGCCAGGCCAGCTTCGTCGTCCCCGAGAACACGCCGGGGATCAGCCAGGGCCGGAAGTTCCAGAAGATGGGCATCCGCGCCTCGCACACGGCCGAGGTCGTCCTCCAGGACTGTCGGGTGCCGGGGCGCTGCCTGCTCGGGGGCAAGGACAAGCTGGACGAACGGCTCGCCAAGTCCCAACAGGGCGAGGGCGTGGGGAGACAGGCGGCGATGTCCACCTTCGAGGCCTCGCGGCCCTACGTCGCCGCGCAGGCGGTCGGCGTGGCGCGTGCCGCCTACGAGTTCGCGCTCGACTACGCCAAGGAGCGCCAACAGTTCGGGCGGGCCATCATCGAGAACCAGTCCATCGCGTTCACGCTGGCGGACATGAAGACCCGGATCGACGCGGCGCGCCTGCTGGTCTGGCGAGCGGCCTGGATGGGCCGCACCGGTCAGCGGTTCGAGAACGCCGAGGGCTCCCAGTCCAAGCTCTTCGCTGGCGAGGTCGCCGTGCGCGTCACCGAGCAGGCCGTCCAGATCCTGGGTGGCCCCGGCTACACGCGCGACTTCCCGGTCGAGCGGTGGAGCCGCGACGCCAAGATCTTCACCATCTTCGAAGGCACCTCCGAGATCCAGCGACTGGTGATCAGCCGCAAGATCTCGGGCGTCCACATCGCCTAGCTCCCCCATCTCCGAGGATGAGCGTCGAGCCCCGCGCCTTGGCGCCTCACGCCAACCTGCTCCTGCTCTGCACCGGGAACGCGGCGCGCTCGGTCATGGCCGGCTACATGGTCGATCGCCGCGCCCAGGATCTGAAGCTGGCGCTCGCCGTGCGCACGGCCGGCACCCACGTGGTCGAGGGCCAGCCCATGAGCATGCGCACCCGCGCCGGGCTGGCCGCGGTCGGCCCGCTGGGAGAGGTTCCGGCCGCGAGCCATCGGAGCCACCAGCTGACGGCCGACGACCTCGAGTGGGCCGACCTGGTGGTGGTCATGGAGGCGGACCACGTCCGCTTCGTCCGCCGGCACCACCCCGACGCCGCGCCCCGGACCGCGACCCTGCGTCGGCTGTGCCGCGAGCTCACGCCCGGTCCCGACGCGCTCGGCGCGCGAGTGGCTGGACTCGGGCTGGCGGCCGTGGAGCTCGAGGCCTGGGAGGACGTCGCCGATCCGGCCGGCGGCGAGGTCGAGGACTACGTGGCCTGCGCGCTCGAGCTGTGGTCGCTCTGCGGCGAGCTGGTCACCCTCGTCGGAGGCTGACCGACCGACGCGGGGTCAGTCCGAGTGCACCGAACGCAGCCCGGCCCAGGCCAGATCGGACACGCGTCGCGCCAGCAGCCGCGCGGCAGCCGAGCGATCGGGCCCGTGGTCGCCACTCCCGCGGGTGGGTGCCGTCGCCACCCAGTGGCGGCTCGCCCCTTCGGTCATGCCAACCACGGCGTGGGCGAGCAGTCGCCGGTGGTCGGGCGAGAGCCCGGCGTCCAGCAGCTCTTCGACGGCCCGGGCCAGCGTGTCCTCGATCCGCCGAACCGCCTCGTTCAGCTCCTCGTCCTTCGGCACGTCGCGCCCGAAGAGCAGACGGAAAGCCTCCTCGTGGGTGACCGCGAGCTCGAAGTAGGCGGCGAAGCCGAGCTCGACCAGCTGGCGCGGCCCGTTCGCCTGGCCCATCGCCACGTGGATGGTGTCGAGCAGCTCTTGGGCGACCGAGTCCACCAGCTCCTGATAGAGGTCGCGCTTGGAGGAGAAGTGCTGGTACACGAGCGGCTTGGTGATCCCGGCGGCCAGCGCGATGTCGTCCATCGTCGTGGCGCGATACCCGCGCGCGGCGAACAGGGTCTTCGCCGTCGTGACGATCTGGAGTCGGCGGTCGCGCCCGGCCAGGCGGCGGGGCGGGGCGGGGCTCTCGGTGGGACTCGGACTGGGCACGGGCCGTCAGGTTACTGGGCGGCGCCGGTGTCGCACCCCCGGCTTGGCCCGAGGAGGCCGAGGCCCGGGTCGAGGCCGGCCAGGACGGCCCGCAGGCGCCCGGGGAGGTCGTCGAGCGAGAAGTGTCGCCGCGCCACGCCGAAGTTGTGCTCGAGCAGGCGGTCGTCGGGGTCGGCCAACCATTGGGCCAGGCGGCCGGGCTCGTCCAGGGCGAACCACTCGAAGCCGAATTGGGCTAGCTCCCGGGCCACCGGGTAGGGCCCGATGCAGAGCGGCTTGCGGTGGACCGCCGATTCGACGGCCGGATTGCCGAAGCCCTCCACGCTGGAGGGCAGGACGACCGCGTCGCAGGCGGCGTAGGCGTCTTCCACGCGCTCGCGGGCGGCCGTCTCGCCCGGGCCGTGCAGCACCCGGCAGCGCGCCGTTGTGAGCAGCCGTTCGAGCTCGGGGCCGAAGCCGTCCTCGGCCGGGCCGAGGAGCCAGTAGGTGGCGCCGAGGGCCTCGGCCAGCGCGATGCCGCCGGCCACGTTCTTGCGCGGCAGTGCGCGCGTCGGCTGCAGCACCAGGACCTCGTCGCGGCCGACCTCGAGGCCGGCGCGCGTCCGTTCCCGGTCACCCCGCTCGGGGTGGGTGTCGAAGGTGTTGTAGATGGTGGTGGCCGCCACCCCGCGCTCGGCCAGCTCCGCTCGGCTGGCCTCGTTCCCGGTCACGTGCCGCCAGGCCGGGTCATCCGCCACCGCGTACTGCGCCAGGTGCGGCCGCTGCCAGGGCAGGTCGTGGTGGTGCAGCACGGCGGCGCGGCCGCGGCAGGCCCGGGCGACGGCGACCGACGCGCGCGGGTTCAGCGGGAGCGAGCAGATGTTTTCGGCCACCACCAGGTCGACCCCGTCGAGGGCCGCGACGAGCCCCTCGTGGTCGGGCGGCCCCTCGTCGTCGATGGCGAGCCCGTCGATGCGGTGGTCGACCGGGCCCTCGCCCGCCACCGTCGAGACCGCGAAGCCCAGCTCGCCCAGTGCCCATCGCCACTTCTCGGCCTCGATCGAGACGCCGTCGCGGCCACCCAGGCGGTACGACACGAGGGCCGCGGTGGGCATCGGGCGAGACTAGGCGGACGACCCGCCGCCCGAGTCCGGACCTGGGCCCGGAAGGGCCGCCGGAGCCCGTCGAGTACCTTTGACGGGCGATGGCTCGGCGGGCGCTGATCACCGGGGTGACCGGCCAGGACGGGTCGTACCTGGCCGAGTTCCTCCTCCAGCAGGGCTACGAGGTCATCGGCATGGTGCGGCGCTCGAGCACCGTCAACTTCGAGCGGATCGCCCATATCCAGGACCAGCTGACGCTGGCCGGCGGGGACCTCCTCGACGAGGCCTCCCTCATCGCGGTCCTGCGCGACCACCGGCCCCACGAGGTGTACAACCTGGCGGCCCAGTCGTTCGTGCAGACCTCGTGGACCCAGCCGGTGCTCACCGGCGAGACCACCGCCCTGAGCGTGACTCGCATGCTCGACGCGATCCGCATGGTCGACCCGGACATCCGCTTCTACCAGGCCAGCTCGTCGGAGATGTTCGGCAAGGTCCAAGAGGTCCCCCAGCGCGAGACCACGCCGTTCTATCCCCGCAGCCCCTACGGGGTGGCCAAGGTCTACGGCCACTGGATCACCGTCAACTACCGGGAGAGCTACGGCCTCTTCGCCGCCTCGGGCATCCTCTTCAACCACGGCAGCCCCCGCCGCGGGTTGGAGTTCGTCGAGCGCAAGGTCAGCCACGCGGTGGCGCGCATCAAGCTCGGTCTGGACCAGGAGCTCCGCCTCGGCAATCTCGACTCCCAGCGCGACTGGGGTTACGCGCCGGACTACGTCCGGGCGATGTGGCTCATGCTCCAGCAGGACGTGCCGAGCGACTTCGTGGTGGCCTCCGGGGAGACGCACTCGGTGCGCGAGCTGTGCGAGCTCGCGTTCGGCGCGGCCGACCTCGACTGGGAAGCCCATGTGGTGGTCGACGAGAAGTTCATGCGCCCGGCCGAAGTCGACCAGCTCGTCGGCGACCCGACGCGGGCGAAGGAGGTCCTCGGCTGGAAGCGCGAGGTCGACTTCCCGGCCCTCGTGGCCATGATGGTCGAGGCCGATCTGGCGTCCCTGCGCAACCAGCTGCGCTGACGCCTGACTGCGGGGCGGGCACGTGACCGGCGCCATCACCGCCAGCCCCCTGGGCGTGCTCGTCGCCTTCGGGGCCGGGATCCTCTCCTTTCTCTCTCCCTGCGTGCTGCCGCTCGTGCCGGGCTACGTGTCGATGGTCTCGGGGGTCTCGGCGGCCGCCCTGGAGGGTGAGGACCGTCCGGATCGATCGCACCTGCTGCGAGAGACCGGGCTGTTCGTGGCCGGGTTCACCGTCGTCTTCGTCGCCCTGGGGGCCGCCGCCTCGGGCCTCGGGCACCTCCTCGACTCGCACAAGCACACGCTGTCGATCGCGGCCGGCGCCGTCGTCGTGCTCCTCGGCCTGGTGCTGCTCGTCTCGGCGCTGCCCGCCCGGGTCTGGGCGCACGCGGGTCCGACCGGACGCGACGTCGGCGGCCGGGTGCTCTCGAGTCGTGGCTTTCACGTGAACCGGTCGGCGCTCGGCACCTGGACGGCCCCGGTGATGGGCATGGCCTTCGCCTTCGCCTGGACGCCGTGCATCGGGCCGGTGCTGGGGGCGGTCACCGCGCTGGCCGCGACCCGGGCCACCCTGGCCGGGGGCGTCGTGCTGTTGTTCGCCTACTCGCTCGGTCTCGGGGTGCCGTTCGTGTTGACCGGGTTGGCCTTCGGTCGACTCACGGGACTGTTCGCCCGGATGCGCCGACGCCTGGCCGTCGTGCACCTGGTCGGCGCGCTGGTGCTGGTCGCCTTCGGGATCCTCCTCCTCACCAACCAGCTGGGCTGGCTGGCCGGCGAGATGCAGCAGGTCATGCGCCATATCGGGCTCGGCCGACTGACGACCAGCTGAGCCGCCCGGCGGCTTGGCCCCTGCCGAGGTTGCCCTCGTAGCATGGCGGGGACCCCCATGGATGTCGCAGCTCGCCTCCGTGCCGCCGTGGCTCTCGCCGGTCGGTTCCCCGCCCTCTCGGGCGTCGACCTCACCGTGGCGACCGGGGAGGTCGTGGCGGTCGAGGGCTCCAACGGCGCGGGCAAGACCAGCCTCTTGCGGGCCTGCGCCGGGCTCCTGGCGGTGCACTCGGGAACGATCGAGGTGCTCGGCCAGGACCTGCGGGCGGACCCGGCCGCGGTGCGGCGCCGGGTGGGTGTGCTCGGACACGCGGCCGGCCTCTACGACGACCTGAACGCCACCGAGAACGTCCGCTTCGCGGTCCGCGCGGCCGGCGCGCCGGTCCACCTGGCGCAGGCCGCCCTCGAGCGGCTGGGCATCACCGGGCGCTTGGCCAAGGTCGACGCCGGGCGCCTCTCGGCCGGCCAGCGCCGCCGGGTGGCGCTGGCTGCGGTGCTGGCGCGGGCCCCGGAGCTGTGGCTGCTCGACGAGCCCCACGCCGGGCTCGACGCCGCGACCCGCCGGGTCGTCGACGCGGTGCTCGACGAGGCGGTGCGGGGCGGCGCCACGGTCGTCTTCACCACCCACGAGCAGGCCCTGGCGACCGGCATCGCCGACCGGGTGGTGACGCTGGCCGGCGGCCGCGTGCGCGACGTCCGGCCGGGCGGGCGTCGGGCCAAGCTGGCGGCCGTGCCCGACGGAGGAACCCATGTGGCGTGACGCCCGGCTGGTGGCCGCCAAGGATCTGCGCATCGAGCTCCGCTCGCGTATCGCCCTCTGGCAGGTGCTGCCGGTGGCGGTGCTCTCGCTCTTCCTGTACGCGTTCGCCCTCGGCCCCGGGCGCGCCGCGTTGGCCGCGGCGGCCCCCGGGCTGTTCTGGCTGGCGGTGCTCTTCTCGACGGTGCTGGCCGTCCAGCGCAGCTTCGCCATCGAGTCGGGGGAGGGGACGCGCGACGCGCTCCGCCTGTCGGGTATCGACCCGGCCGGCGTGTTCCTGGGCAAGGTGGCGGCCGTCGCGCTCGAGCTGGCCGTCCTCCAGGTGGTGGTGTGGGCGGGGATGACGGTGCTCTTCGGGGTGCACGTCGAGACCCCGTGGCTGGCCGTCGTGGCCTCCGTCCTGGCCACGGTCGGGTTGGCGTCGGCGGGCGTCCTCTACGGCGCGCTGTCGGCGGGGCTGCGCGTGCGCGAGACGCTCCTGCCCCTCCTCGTGCTCCCCGTCTTGGCCCCGGTCCTCCTGGCGGCATCGCGGGCGTGGGCCGGCGCCCTCCAGCACGGCAGCGTCGCCGCGGGCACCGGCTGGTTGCGCGTGCTCGGGCCATTCGCCGCCGCCTACCTGGTGGTCGGGATCCTGCTCTACGGGCCACTCCTGGAGACCGGGTGAGCCGGCCCGCCGGCGCCGGCTGGTCCCCGCGCGTCCTCGCCATCGTGGGCGCCGGCGCGCTGGTCTCCGTGGCCGCCACGGTGTGGCTCGGCCTATGGGTCACGCCGCCGGACCGGACGCAGGGCAACCTGGTGCGCCTCGTCTACCTCCACCCCCCCGTCGCCTGGGTCTCGCTCTACCTGGCCTTCGGGCTGGCCGCGCTCTCGAGCCTCCTGTACCTCTGGAAGCGCACCCGGTCGCTGTTCTGGGACCGGCTGGCCGCCGCCTCGGTCGAGGTCGGCGTCGTGTTCACCGCCCTCACGCTCGCCACCGGCACCCTGTGGGGCCGGCCGACGTGGGGGGTGTGGTGGACCTGGGACGCCCGCCTCACCTCGACCGCGCTCCTCCTCGTCTTGTTCCTCGGCTACCTGGCGCTCCGCCGGGTCCCGGCCGACCCCGAGGTCCGGGCCAAGCGCTGCGCCGTGGCCGCCCTGGTGGCGTTCGTCGACGTCCCGATCGTGCACTTCTCGGTCGTGTGGTGGCAGACCCTCCACCAGGGGGCGACGGTGCTCAACGCCAACCTTTCCCCCACCATCCACGGCTCGATGGCCTGGACGCTCCTCCTCGGCTTCGTGGCGATGACGCTCCTCTTCGTCTGGATGGTCGCCCTCCGCTACCGCATCGAGGTCCTCTCGGATCGGGTGGGCGAGGAGGCGCTGGAGGTGACCCTCGCCGAGCGCTGGGCGGAGGACGACTCACCGCCGCCGGCCGACGCCCCGTCGGTGCCCGTGCCGAGCGGACGGCCGACGTGAAGTACGTCGACGCCGGCTACGTCGTCGCCTTGAGCGTCCTGTTCTCCTACTCGGTCAGCCTGGTCGTGCGCCGCCGACGACTCGAGAGGACCGCGGGCCGCGTCGATCGCGACGCGCCGTGACCGTCGTCGACGCCGCGGCGCCGGCCAGTGACGTCGACCCGCGGGCGGTGCGGCGCCGGCGCCCCCGCCTGCGCCTGGCCGTCGCGGCCGTCGTGCTGGCCGGTGCGCTGGTCTTCCTGCTGGTCGAGGGGTTGGGCAACGCGCTCGACTACTTCGACACGGTCCATCAGGCGCTGGCGCAGAAGTCGTCGCTCGGCACGACCACGCTGCGCCTGGAGGGCGTGGTCGTGCGCGGGAGCATCCGGCCCACCCGCCTCGGCACCGACTTCGTGGTCGGCCAAGGCTCCGAGCGCGTGGTGGTGCACAACACGGGGTCGCCACCGGGGTTGTTCCAGGCCAACATCCCGGTGGTGGTGGTCGGCCACTTCGCCAGCGCGTCCTCGCGCCTGTTCGTGTCGGACCAGATCATGGTGAAGCACAGCGCCAACTACATCGCCGCCCACCCCGGTCGGGTCCGCGCCCCCAACGGCACGGTTCGCTGAAGGTCCGGTCCGGGCGCCGTGAACGCCCTCCTGGGCCAAGTCGGGGTGTGGCTGGGGTTCGCCGCGGCCGTGTCGGGCGCCCTGCTGCTCTCCGTGTCGCTCGTGCGCCGGGCCCGGGGCCGGGCGACCGACCCGCGCCTCGACGGCCGGCTCCTGGCGCCGCTCGTCGTGCTCGGCATGGGCATCGCGGTGGCGGCGATGGAGCACGCGCTCGTCACCCACGACTTCTCGATCGCCTTCGTGGCCGACAACAACAGCCGCGCCACCCCGCTCCTCTACTCGATCACCGGGCTGTGGTCGGCCCTGGCCGGGTCGATCCTGCTGTGGGGCCTTGCGCTGTCGGCCTTCACCGGCCTGCTGGTGTGGCGCTACCGCGCGAGCCGCGACCCGGTCGTCGCCTGGGCCACCCTCGTCCTCTTCTGCGTGTCCGCCTTCTTCATCGGGCTCATGCTGGGCCCGGCCAACCCGTTCGTCCACGTGGTCGGCCAGGCCCCCGCGCAGGGCGCCGGACCCAACGCCCTCCTGCAGGACAACCCGCTGGTGGCGATCCACCCGCCCCTGCTCTACCTCGGCTTCGTCGGCTTCACGGTGCCCTTCGCCTTCGCCGTCGGCATGCTGGCCACCGGTCGGGTGGGGGAGCGCTGGCAGATCGAGACGCGGCGCTGGACGCTCGCCGCCTGGACGCTGCTCTCGGTCGGCATCGTCCTCGGCGCCTGGTGGTCCTACCAGGTGCTCGGCTGGGGCGGGTTCTGGGGCTGGGACCCGGTCGAGAACGCCGCCCTGTTGCCCTGGCTGTGCGGGACGGCCTACCTGCACTCGGTCCTGGTCCAGGAGCGCCGCGGCCTCCTGCGCGTCTGGAACCTGTCGCTCTCGGTCGCCACCTTCGCGCTGACCATCCTCGCCACCTTCCTCACGCGCTCGGGCGTCATTCAGTCGGTGCACGCCTTCAGCGAATCCACCCTCGGCCCCCTGCTCATCGGCTTCTTCCTGCTCACCGTCGCCGTCGGCTTCGGACTCATCGCGTGGCGCGGTGACCGCCTGCGCGCCCCGGGGGGGATCGATGCGCCGCTCGGCCGGGAGGGCGCGTTCTTGCTCAACAACCTGCTCTTCGTCGGCTTCGCCTTCGTCGTGCTGCTCGGCACGCTGTTCCCCCTCCTGTACCAGGCGCTGAAGCACCAGGCGGTCACGGTGGGCGCGCCCTACTTCAACACCGTGGCGGTCCCGGTCGGGCTGGGCCTTTTGGTGCTGATGGCGCTCGCCCCCGCGCTGTCGTGGCGCAAGATCGACGCGGGCGTGCTGTGGCACCGGGTCGCGGTGCCGGCCTGGGCCGGGGTTCTCGTCATCGTCGGCTGCGTCGCCGCCGGGCTGCGTGGGGTCGCGCCGCTGCTGGCGTTCGGGCTGGGCACGTTCGCCGCCTCGTCCGCCGTGCGCTCCATCGCGCTGTCGGTGCGGGCCGGGCGCCGCGCCGGCCAAGGCACCCTGGCCAGCTTCCGCACGCGCGCCAACGGCGGCATGGTGGTCCACCTCGGCGTCGTCGTGCTCGCCATCGGCATCACGGCCGCCACCTCCTACACCCAGCGCGGCGAGCTGGCGCTCTCGCCCGGGCAGACGCGGACTTTCGACGGGCACACCTTGCGGTTCGAGCGGCTGGCCACGGTGACGTCCGCCTCGCGGCGGGCGACCCAAGCGCTGATCCAAGTGGACCACGGGGGGGTCTTCCGGCCGGCCGTCACCCAGTTCGCGGGCACCAACTCCCAGGTCGTCGGCACGCCGGCCATCGACTCGGGGTTCACCGGCGACGTCTACCTCACCTTCGACGCGCTCGGCGGGTCCGGGGGCGCCACCGGCGCCCAGGTCATCACCAACCTGGCCTCCGGATCGATCGGGCTCGGCGTGACCGTGGAGCCCCTCATCGACTGGATGTGGGCCGGCGGACTCATCATCGGGGTGGGCGGCCTCCTGGCCGTGTTCCCGGGACGGCGCCGTCGGGCCACCGACCCGGTCTCGGGTCGCGCGGGAGAGGCGGCGCTCGGGGCCGGCCCGGCCGACCCGCCGCTCGAGGAGGCGTCGGCGGACGAGGCCCGTCCGAGCGTGGGCGCCGGGACGGCGAACCGGTGAGCACCACCGCGCCGACCAGGCGCCGGCACACCGCCCGCTGGGTGACCGGCGGCCTCCTGGTCGTCCTGGTCGTGGTGTCGGTCGTCCTCGCCACCCGCCCGACCGTGCAGGCCACCGCCGTGCAGAGCCCGCTCGACGGCGGTCCGGCGCCGGCCATCTCGACCACGACGTTCTCCGGCAGCCCCGTCTCCCTGGCGTCGCTGCGCGGCCGCTACGTGTTCGTCAACTTCTTCGCCAGCTGGTGCCCGCCCTGCCAGGTCGAGGAGCCGTCCCTCATCGCCTTCAACTTCGAGCAGCACCGGGTGCCCCACGGGGCGGCCCTGCTCAGCGTCGACGTCGACGACTCGGCGTCGGCGGGGGCCAACTTCGTCGCCCAGTGGGGGATCACCTGGCCCGCCCTGCCCGACCACGGCGGCGCCATCGCCAACGCCTACGGCGTCGGCTCGCCGCCCATGACCTTCCTCATCGACCCGGCCGGGAAGGTCGTGACCGCCTACGCGGGTCCGGTTCGCCTCGCCCAGCTGCAGGCGATGCTGGCCGGTGCGCGCGATGGCTGAGTCTCCGCGGGCTCCGGGCGGCCCGGGCCGTCCCCGGTGGCGCCGCCTCGTCGGGCCCGTGTCGCTGGCCGTCGTGGCGGCGGTCGCGCTCGCCATCGGCGGTGGTCTGTTCCGCACGTCGCCGCCGTCGGCCGCGACCCGGGTCGCCGCCATCGAATCGGTGATCCGGTGCCCGAGCTGCGAGGACATCTCGGTGGCGCAGTCGTCGTCGTCGGCCGCCATCGCCGCGCGCCAGCAGGTGCGGGCAATGGTCGCGGCCGGTCGCAGTGACGCCCAGATCGAGCGTTCCTTCGTCGCCCGCTACGGGCCGACGATCCTGCTCCGGCCGGGCACGAGCGGCCTGGTGGGCCTGGTCTGGCTGCTCCCGGCGCTGGCCGGCGCGGCCGCGCTCTGCGCGGTCGCCGTCTTGTTCTGGCGCCGCCAGCGCGCGTTCGCCCGCCTCGGCGCGCCGGCGTGACCGGGCTCGCGCCCCCGGCGCCGCCCGACGAGTCACCCACCGAGGGCGCCGAGGTGACGTTCGTGCTCTCGGCCGACCGCTGGCACCTAGAAGACGAGCGCGAGTTCCTGCGCCGGTCCCTCGACGATGCCAGACGCGAGCTCGAGGCGGGCGATCTCGGGCGCGCGGACTACGACGCGCTGTGCCGCCGCGACGCGACGCGGCTCGGTGCCGTCGAGGCCGCTCTCGCGGTCCTCGACGCCGAGGAACCGACCGAGGCGGCGGCGGCCAGGCCCCGTCGGCGCGGCCGCTGGCTGGCCGTCGTCGGCGTGGTGGCCATCGCCGCGGGCACGACGCTCCTCGCCCTCGACCTGGCCGCGCCGCGGGCACCGGGGCAGCCCATCACCGGCAGCATCAAGGTCAACCAGCACCAGCAGATCGAGACGCAGCTGGCGCAGGCGACGGCGCTCGAGGGCCAGGGGTCGGCCTCGGCCATCGCGGAGGCGCTGGTCATCTACTCCCGTGTGCTCGCAGAGGACCCGCGCCAGGCCCTGGCGCTGCGCGAGTCGGGCTGGCTCGAGTGGCAGGACGGCATGACCACCGGCGATCGGTCGCTGCGGGTGGAGGGCACGACGCTCGTCAAGCAGTCGCTCGTGGTGGCGCCCGACGACTACGCCGCCCACCTCTATCTCGGCACGATCGACTTCGAGGGGAACCACGACCCGGCGGACGCCATCGCGCAGTACCGGGCCTTCCTGGCGGAGCACCCGCCGGCCAAGTGGATCGAACGAGGGGCGGTGTTCATCCGCGCCGCCTACGGCGCGGCCGGTCTGCCGGTGCCGGTGCAGGTCCCGGCGACCGCCGGCTAGTTCAGGCCCGCAGCGACCGCAGCCCCTCCACCACCTCTTGGAAGGCGCGCCCGAAGGCCGCCACGTCGGCGTCGGTGTTGGCCCACCCGACCGACAGGCGGAGCGAGCGGCTGGCGTCGACGCCCATCGCCACCAGCACCGGGGACGGCTCGAGCGACTCGGACGAGCAGGCCGATCCCGAGTGCACGGCGATGCCCGCCTTGTCGAGGCCGATGACCACCGGCTCCGCCTCGACGCCGGCCACCCCGAGGCACACGATGTGGGGCACCCGGCCATCGGGGTCGGGGTCTCCGACCAAGGCCACGCCGTCGACGGCGGTGGCGGCGGCCAGCAGGTCGCCGACCAGCCGCCGGTCGGCCAGAGCCTCGGCCGCCAGCCGGGCGCCGTGGTCGGCGGACAGGGCCGCCGCCGCCGCCCCGAAGGAGACGATGGCGGCGGCGTTCTCGAACCCCGCCCGCCGCGCCCGCTCCTGCTGGCCGCCCACCAGGAGCGGCTCGATGCGCAGTCCCGGGCGGATCCAGAGTGCGCCCACGCCGGCCGGGCCACCCAGCTTGTGCGCGCTCACCGACACGAGGTCGGCGCCCAGCTCCTCGAGGTCCGTCGGGAGGTGGCCGCACGCGCTGGCGGCGTCGACGTGCACGGGTACGCCCGCCTCCCGGCAACGCACCACCACCTCGCGCACCGGCTGGACCGTCCCCACCTCATGGTTGGCCCACTGGCAATGCACCAGGGCCGGCCGCGACGACGCGTGGCGCGCCAGGGCCGCGTCCAGCCCGTCGAGCTCGATGCGACCGCGGCCGTCGACCGGCAGTGTCTCGTTCGGCGCCGCCCGCGCCGACGCGTCGCGCACGGCGGAGTGCTCCACCGCCGCACAGAGCACGACGGCGCCCGGCCGCGCCCGGGTGGCGCCCCACACGGCGGCATTGATCGCCTCGGTGCCGCTGGCGGTGAACACCACCTGGCGTGGCTGCGCGCCCAGCAGGTCGGCCACCTGCTCGCGGGCCGTCTCGATGCCGATCCGCACGACACGGCCCTCCTGGTGCAGCCGGCCGGGGTCGGCTGCACCGACCTCCAGCCAGTCGCGCAGCGCGATGACGGCCTCTGGGCGGAGCGGGACGGTGGAGGCGTTGTCGAGGTAGTGGCGGGCCACCGGGTGGCGTCAGGCCAGCGCCGCGCAGGTGTCGTCACCGCGCGCGCGCGAGGAGAGCACGACCGGCCTGGCGCGTTCGGTCGTCTCGCCGCATAGCCCGGCCAGCAGGCCGTGCACCATGCCCCGGTCGACCGCGCACAAGACGGGCGGCGTGGTGGCGCCGTCGCCGAAGGGGCACTGCTCGGCCACGACCGCCGTGGTGGCGCCGTGGTCCTCTGCGTGCGCGGCGAAGCCGTGCGCGGTCAGCGTGGCGGCAATGGCGTGCATCGCCGCGCGGACCGAGCGCTGCCCCTCGTCTGGGGACATGCGCGCCGCCAGCGCCCGCCCGTACTCCTCGCCCACCTGGGCTCCCATTCGCTCGGCCTCCTCGGGGCCGAGCAGCTCGAGGGCCCGGCGCAGGAGCAGGACGAGCAGGTCGTCGCGCCGGCCGAGCAGGTCGAGGACCGGGTCGAGGTCGACCGGGGAGTAGCGCTGGGACGGCCGCCCGGCGCCCCGGCGCGGGCCGAGGACGACCTGCAGGTACCCGCCGTCGACGAGCCGCGCCAGGTGGTGGCGGGCGACGTTGGGGTGGAGCGAGAAGGCCGCCGCCACGTCGGCTGCGCTCGACTCGGGGTGCGCGCGGATGTGCAGGAAGATGTCGCGACGGGTGGGGTCGCCGAAGGCCCGCGTGACCGCCTCTACCACCGCGGTGAACCGACCGTCGTCCCCGGCCCCGGCGGCGGCATCGACGTCGTGGGTCGCGGGAATGGGACCCGAACGCACGATCGGTAGTCTACCCGGGGGGTCCCGCCAGGGACCGAGGTCGCCCGCTCGCCCGAGAGGCGCCGGCGCCCTGGCCAGAAAGGCAACGCAGGCACATGGCACCGGACCGATCGGGGCTGGAGCAGCTGGCCGCCCAGGTCATCGATCCCGAGCTCGACCTGCCGCTGGGCGAGCTCGGGATGGTGCGCGGGGTCGACGCGCGCCGCCGCCGGGCCACGGTCGAGCTGGCCGTGCCGCTGGCCGACTGGCCCGGCCTGGAGGAGCTGGTGGCCCGCGTGCGCGCGGTGCTGGCCGTCGCCCCGGGAGCGGAAGAGATCGCGGTGGAGGTGTCGGTCATGACCGACGACGAGCGGCTCGCGCTCCGGCACCGCCTCCGCGCCGAGATGGGCGGCCAGCCGGCGGCCCCGGCGTCGGAGGCCGCGGACGGACACGGGCACTCCCACGCCGAGGCGCCGGTGCCGCGCTTCTTGCAGGCCGGCTCGAGCACCCGGGTGGTGGGCATCTCGTCGGGCAAGGGAGGGGTGGGCAAGTCGTCGGTCACGGTCAACCTGGCCCTCGCACTGGCGCGTTCGGGGCACCGGGTCGCCATCTTGGACGCCGACGTCTACGGGTTCTCCATCCCCCGGATGCTCGGGTGCGAGGAGGACCCCGTGATCATCGGCGACACGGTCGTGCCGACCCGGGCCCACGGCGTGCGCTGCCTCTCCATGGGGTTCTTCGTCCCCGAGGATCAACCCGTCATCTGGCGGGGCCCGATGCTGCACAAGGCGATCGAGCAGTTCCTGGGGGACGCCTACTGGGGCGAGCCGGACTTCCTCCTCGTCGACATGCCGCCGGGCACCGGCGACGTGACCCTGTCTCTGGCCCAGGTCATGCCCCGCGCCGAGATCGTGGTCGTGACGACGCCGCAGGCGGCGGCCCACACGGTCGCCCAGCGGTCCGCCTTCGCCGCCCGCAAGCTGAAGCTGTCGGTGCGCGGCGTCATCGAGAACATGAGCTGGTTCACCGGGGACGACGGTCAGCGCTACGAGCTCTTCGGGCGCGGCGGCGGCGAGACGTTGGCCGGCGAGCTCGGGGTGCCGCTGCTCGGCCGGGTGCCGCTCGTCCCCGCGCTGCGCGAGGGGGGCGACTCGGGGCAACCGATCGTCGTGACCGACGTCGACGGGGAGGCGGCGCGGGCCTTCATCGCCCTCGCCGAGCGCCTCGTGGCGCTCGGACCGGCCCGCGTCTACCGTCAAGAGCTCACCCTTCGATGAGGGAGCGTGGGTGGTGAAGGAACTCCGCGACAAGGTCGCAGTCATCACCGGCGGGGCGGCCGGCATCGGCCGGGCGGTCGCCGAGCGGTTGGCCGCCGAGGGGGTCCGGCTTGTGCTGGCCGACATCGAGGAGCCGGTGCTGGCCGCCACCACCGCCACGCTCACCGACGGTGGGGCCCAGGTGATCGGCGTGCCGACCGACGTTTCCGAGATCGACTCGGTGAAGGAGTTGGCGGAGAAGGCGCTCAGCGAATTCGGCGCCGTGCACATCGTGTGCAACAACGCCGGGGTGGCGGCCGGCTCGGCCATCGACATCACGATCGAGGAGTGGCGCTGGTTGATCGGGGTCAACCTCTGGGGCGTGGTGCACGGCTGCCACGTGTTCGTGCCGCTGCTGCGCGAGCAGAACGAGGGCCACGTGGTGAACACGGGGTCGGTCGCCGGGATCCGGGGCGTCGGCGCGCTCGGCTCGTACTGCACCAGCAAGTTCGCGGTCGTCGGCCTGAGCGAGTCCATCCAGAGCGAGCTCGTCGCGTCGGGCTCGGCCGTCCGGGTGTCGGTCTTGTGCCCCGGCTTCGTGCAGACCCGCATCTTCGAGTCCCACCGCAACATGCCCGCCACGGTCGGTGCCGCCCGGGCGGCGCACGGCATGGTGGAGCCACCGATCACCGGGAACCCGCTCGCCTTCGGCATCCTGCCCGACCAGGTCGCCGACGCGGTCCACGACGCCATCGTGAGCGAGCGCTTCTACATCCTCACCCATCCGGACGCGGCGGAAGCCGGTATGCGGGACCGGCTGGCCTGGATGACCGATGGCGGGATCGAGCCGCCCGCCACCATGGAGCAGTCGATCATCGCCAACTGGTAGCGATCCGAGCCGGGCGCCCGGCGACGTGCCGTCAGGCGTCGATCCCCTGGGGCAGCTTGTCGGGGTCCCAACCGAGCAGGGCGACGGCCTGGCGGCAGGCGAAGCGGTCCGTCATGCCGGCGACGTAGGCGACGGCGGCGTGCACCGCGGCCGGCTCCCCGGCGCTCAACCCCCCGGCTTCGCGCACGGCGGGGATCGCGTTGGGACGGTCGCAGTAGTGCTCGACCAGCGCGCGCAGCACCGCCACCACGGCGTTCGCCTGCGCCACCGAGGCTTCCCGCAGGTAGATGTGTTCGTAGTTGCAGGCCCGGAAATCGCCGAGGACGGTGGCCATCTCCTCGTCCATGGCGACCCGTCCGGACCGCAGGGTCGTAGAGGTCAGCGCGTCGATGAACGCGCCCAGCTGCGCGCCCCGGCGTTCGCCGCAACGGGATCGCACGGCCGGGGGGAGCAGCCCGGGGGCGACGATGCCCGTCCGGACGGCGTCCTCCCAGTCATGGCAGACGTAGGCGATGCGGTCGGCCCAACTCACGACCTCGCCCTCGGGGGTGCGGGGGGCGGGGCGTGACCAGCTGTGGTTGGCGATGCCGTCCAGGGTGGCGCGGCAGAGGTTGAGCGAGGCCAGCGACACCTCGGCCCCCCATGGCGCATGGTCGAACCCGCCGGGGAGGTAGGGGTCGAGTGCGTCCTCGCTGGCGTGGCCGCCCGGTCCGTGCCCGCAGTCGTGGCCGAGTGCGATGGCCTCGGTCAGCTCCACGTTGAGCCGGCAGGCGCGCGCCACGCTGGTCGCCACCTGGGCCACCTCCAGGGCATGGGTGAGGCGCGTGCGGAGGTGGTCCTCGGGGAAGACGAAGACCTGGGTCTTGCCGGCCAGCCGGCGGAACGCCGCCGCGTGCAGGACCCGGTCCCGGTCCCGCTCGAAGCAGGTCCGCCAGGGGTCCGGCTCCTCGGGCCGGGCTCGGTCGCCCGCCCCGCCCGCCCGGGTCGCCCCCGACGCCAAGGCCACATCCTGGGCCGTCTCGCGTCCCTGCCGATCCAGTCCGACCGGCAGGTGGGGCGGCGGTGCGCTGTCGGGCTCCGGGGCGGGACCGACGATCGCACTCGAGTCGGCGTGGGCCAGGCGAAGCCCCGAGGCTCGGGCCTCGTCCGCCGGCGGGTACCCGGCCGGCGCCGGCTCGGGGAACCCGGCCATGGTCGAGGCCCAGCGGCGGCCTCGGTCGGTCGGTGGGGTGGCGGCGGTTCGGGCCATGCCCCCAGTGTGCCCGAGGGCAGTATCGTTCGGGTCGAACCGGCCGCACACGAGGTGGTCGCCACCCGCGGTCTTGGAGAGGAGCCACCCCAGGTGGAGGTACGAATCGGGATCATTCACACGGCCAAGGAGCTCGAGATCGAGCTGGCCGAGGAGGCCGACCACGAAGCGATCCTGAAGGACGTCGAGGCAGCGCTCGGACGCCACGACGGCGTCCTCTGGCTGACCGACCGCCGCGGCCGGCGGGTGGCGATCCCGGTGGCCCAGGTGGCCTACGTCGAGGTGGGGGCACCGGCGAACGAGCGCCGCGTGGGCTTCGGCGCCCCCTGAGGCGCCCACCCACCCGACGTTGATGGCGGGCCCCGAGGGGCGGCAGGGATCGGGCGCCGCGCCGCGCCGCGCCGGGCCGGCCCTGCTCGACCTGCGCCTGGTCTTCGTCACCGGCAAGGGGGGGGTCGGCAAGACCACCGTCGCCGGCGCGTTGGCGCTCCTCGCCGCGCAACGCGCGAAGCGCGTCCTCGTGTGCGAGGTCGACCCGACCGGCGCCCTGTCGGCGCTCTTCGAGGTGGCGCCGACCGGGTTCACGCCGCGAGAGGTGGCGCCCGGGCTGTTCGCCATGTCCATGGACACCGAGGCGTCCCTGCGCGAGTACCTGAAACTCAGCCTGCGGGTCCCCCTGGTCGGGCGGATCGGCCCGTTGGCCAAGGCGTTCGACTTCGTCGCCACGGCCGCGCCGGGTGTGCGCGAGATCTTGACCACCGGCAAGTTCTGCTTCGAGGTGCGCGAGGGCCACTACGACCTGGTCGTGGTCGACGCCCCGGCGACCGGACACGTGGTCAGCCTCCTGGCCGCGCCGCAGGCCATCAACGACCTGGTGAAGGTCGGGCTCATCCGGTCGCAGACGGACTGGATCCTCGACATCCTGAGTGATCCCCAGCGCACGGGGGTGGTCGCCGTGACCACGCCCGAGGAGATGCCGGTCGCCGAGACCCTCGAGCTGACCGGTCGCCTGGCCAGCGAAACGTCGGTCACCCTCTCCGCCGTCATCGTCAATCGCGTCTTGCCCGAGCTCTTCGGACGCCGGGAGGAGGCGGTCTTCGACCGGCTCTGCGAGCCCGAGCTCACGGCCCAGTTGTCGGCCGCCGCCGGTGGGGACGCGAGGCCGATCCTCGAGGGAGCGCGTCTCGCTGTGAGCCTCCGGCGGGCCAAGGCCGTCTACCTCGACGCGCTGCGGAGCGGCCTCGACCCAGCCGTTCCGCTGCTGCTGTTGCCCTATCTGTTCACCCGCTTCCCGGGCCTGCGCACGACCCGGCAGGTGGCGAGCGCCCTCTCCGACGAGCTCGGTTTCTGATGCCGGTCATCGCACGCGACGATCGAACGCCGGGCCGTGAGGGGTCGCTGGATGCGTTGCTGGCCGCCCGCGAGATCGCCATCGTCTGCGGCCCGGGCGGCGTCGGAAAGACCACCACCGCGGCGGCGACCGGCGCCATGGCGGCGGTGCATCAGGAAGGTCGCGTCCTCGTGCTGACCGTCGATCCGGCCCGCCGGCTGGCCGACGCGCTCGGCGTGAAGGGTCTCGGCAATGCCGAGCGTCGGATCCCTGACGAGCTGTTTCGCGAGGCCGGGGTGACGCCGCGCGGCGAGCTGTGGGCGGCCATGCTCGACACGAAGGAGAGCTGGGATGCCCTCATCCGGCTCCATTCCCCCGACGCGCGGACTCGCCAGCAGATCCTGCAGAACCCCCTGTATCGCAACATCTCGGGCCGGTTCGTCCAGAGCCACGACTACATCGCCATGGAGCGGCTCTACGAGATCCACGCCGAGGGCACCTATGACCTGATCGTCGTCGACACCCCGCCGTCGCGCCACGCGCTCGACTTCCTCGATGCCCCGAAGCGAATGGCCGACTTCTTCTCCAGCCGGCTGCTCCGCTGGCTCATCGTCCCCTACCGCTCGCGGGTGATGAACATCGCCTCCAAGCCCTTCTACCAGGTGGCCGACCGGCTCCTCGGCACCCAGTTCCTGTCCGACATCGCCGAGTTCTTCATCTTGTTCAACTCGCTGCACCAGGGGTTCGTCGCGCGGGCCGAGTCCGTGAGTCACCTGCTCGAGGACCGGCGAACCACCTTTGTGGTGGTCTCGACCCTCGAAGCGGCCCCGCTGCACGAGGCCGAGCTGTTGGCCGGTGCGCTGGCCGAGCGGCGGCTGCACCTGGGTGCGCTGGTCTTCAACAAGGTGCTGCCCGACTACCTGCGGGACGCCGAGGCGGCCGACGTGGCGCGCGCGCTGAGCGAGCACGCCGGGCAGATCGCGGCCCAGCTGCCCACCGATCCGGCCATGACCGAGCGCCTGCTGGAGGAGATCGCCCAGAGCTTCCTCAACCTGCGCGTGGTGGCGCGCCGCGAGGCGGAGCAACTGGCCGACGTGACGGCGTCCCCTGACGTGGTGGCCAGCGCACCGGCGTTCGACACCGACATCGGAGACATGGCCGGCCTGCTGCGCCTCGGCCGGGCCCTCTGGGGCTGAGCAGGCGGCCGAACGGTCTTCACGCTCGTCGTACGATGAGCGGATGCCCGAGCTGATCGACCCCGCCGCCGTCGCCTACGCCGAGGCGCATTCGACGCCGCAACCGGCGTACCTGACGGCGGTCGAGGCGGCCACCCGCCGCGACTTTCCGGCCTGGGGGATGATGGTGGGTACCCAGGAGGGCCGCTTCTTGGAGCTGCTCGTCTTCGCCACCGGCGCCCGGCACGTCCTCGAGATCGGGACGTTCACCGGCTACTCGGCGATCTCGATGGCGGCGGGCTTGCCGCCCGGCGGGAGGATTACCACCTGCGAGCTCGACCCGACCCACGCGGCCACCGCCCGGACCAACATCGCGGCCAGTCCGCATGCGGACCGGATCCAGCTGGTGGTGGGTCCGGCGCTCGAGACCATCGCATCGCTGCCCGGACCCTTCGACCTCGTCTTCATCGACGCCGACAAGGAGGGTTACGACGCCTACTTCGAGGCGGTCCTGCCCAAGCTGGCGCCGACCGGGCTGATCGCCTGCGACAACACGCTGTTCGGCGGCTCGGTGCTCCGCGACGCGCCGGCCGGCTCGGCCGGCGCCGCACTGCGCGCCTTCAACGACAAGCTGGTGGCGGACCCGCGCGTCATCTGTTCGCTCACCACGATCCGGGACGGGGTGACACTGATCCGCAGGTCGGACGCCTGAGGGCGTCGCGTGCTCGACTATCACCTCCATCTCTGGCCGCACGAGCAACGTGACGTCGCGCTCCACCTCGATCAGATCGCCCAGTACTGCGAGCGCGCGGCCGCGGCCGGGGTGGTCGAGGTGGCGCTGACCGAGCACCTGTTCCGGTTCACGCAGTCCGAGGCCCTCGTCGACGGGTTGTTCGCCGACGACCCGTCCCCGGCGCTCCGCCGGTCGATGGCCGCCTACTGGGAGCACCACGCGCGGAGCGACCTCGACGCCTACGTGGAACTGGCGCTGGCCGCCAAGGCGTCCGGCCTCCCGGTCGTGGTCGGGCTCGAGGTGGACCACTACCGCGGCCGCATGGACCAGGTCGGGGCGCTGCTGTCCGGCTACCCGTTCGACGTCCTCTTGGGCTCGGTGCACTGGGTGGGGGCGTGGCGGTTCGACGACGTGGCCGACCCCACCCACATGGCCGAGTGGTCGGTGCGCGACGTCGACGCCGCCTGGGGGGACTACACGCTGGCCATCGAGGAGCTGGCCGCCACCGGCACCTGTGATGTGCTGGCCCACCCCGACCTCGTGAAGGCGGCCGCCCACTGGCCGGCCCAGCCGGCCGAGTGGTGGGACCGGATCGCCGAGGCGGCGGCCTCGACCGGGATGGCGGCCGAGGTCTCGTCGGCCGGCTGGCGCAAGCCCTGCGCCGAGCAGTATCCGGCGCGACCGCTGCTCGAGCGGTTGGCCGCGCGCGGGGTCGGGTTCACGACCGCCTCTGACGCGCACCGCCTCGAGCAGGTGGCCGACCGCTCGGCCGACCTGCGGGCCCTCCTCCAAGCCGTGGGGGTGGACCAGCTGCGCGCCTACTCGGCCCGGGTTCCTCGCTCGGTCCCCCTCGGCGCGGCGACCGGCGGGCCCGAGCGCTGACATGCCCACGCCCGCCGAACTCGCGCAGTACCACACCTCGCTCGAGCCGGCCGAGCTCGGCCACCTCCAGCGGCTGCTCGGCTCCTGGTCGTTGCTCGCCGACCTGTCCTTCTCGGACCTGCTCCTCCTCGTCCCGACGACCGGTGCGCCGGCCGGGACCGCGCCGCATCTGGTGGTCCTCGGACAGATACGCCCGAACAACCGTCCGACCCTCGTCGGCGAGGACTTCGTCGGCCAGACCGTGGCGGCGCCGGACTGGCCGCTGTGCAGCGAGGCGCTGCACAGCGGCGAGATCGTGTCCGGCGTGGCCGACCGCATCGTCGCGGGGGCGGTGCTCCCGGTCGAGAACATCCCGGTCCGCTTCGGTGACCGGGTGCTGGCCGTCATCGTGCGGATCTGCCAATCCCCCCAGCTGACGCCGGAGAGCGACTACGAGCGCACCTACCTTGATCTGTTCGGCCGGCTCTGCGCCATGGTGACCCGATCGGCCTTCCCGTTCCCGGCGGAGGACGTCGGCACCGAGGAGACCCCGCGGGTGGGGGACGGCGTGGTCGTGGTCGACGGCGAAGGGCGCGTGGTGTTCGCGTCCCCCAACGCCATCAACGCCTTCCACCGGCTCGGGGTCTTCTCCTCCCCCGAGGGTCGCCGCTTCGCCGACCTGGGTGTCGAGGACGTTGCGGTGGAGCGGGCGCTCGCGACCGGGAGCCCGATCGTCGAAGAGGTCGAGCGCCGGCCCAACGTGAGCGTGCTGGTGCACTGCATCCCCCTCCTCGACGGCAAGTCGGTCACCGGGGCGATGGTCCTCTTGCGCGACGTCACCGACGTGCGACGGCTGGACCGGCTGCTGCTCTCCAAGGACGCGGCCATCCGCGAGGTCCACCACCGGGTCAAGAACAACCTGCAGACGATCTCGTCCCTGCTGCACCTCCAGGCGAGGCGCGCCGGGGCGGGACGCCAGGCGCTGCTCGAGGCGGAGCGGCGGGTGCGCTCCATCGCCATCGTGCACGAGATCCTCTCGCGCGACCCGGGGGACCAGGTGCCCTTCGACGAGATCGTGGGCGCCATCGTCCAGATGGCCAAGGACTCGGTCGTCTCCGCGCGGCCGATCGAGATCACGGTGGCCGGCGAGCTGGGCGAGGTGGACGCCGACGTGGCCACCCCCCTCGCGGTCGCGATGGCCGAGGTCCTGCAGAACGCGATCGAGCACGCCTTCGAACCAGAGAGCCGGATGCTGCGGCTGCCGGGCTCGCGCTCGGCGAAGCCGGGCGACAAGGGGGCGCCCTCGTCCCGGGGGGAGAGACGACGCAAGGGGGAGGCGAGCACCGTCGGCCGCGTCACCGTCGGTCTGGAGCACGACCCGGCGACCGTGCGCGTCACGGTCCGAGACGACGGGATCGGCCTGCCCAAGTGGTTCGACATCGAGCGCACGACCAGCCTCGGCCTCTCGATCGTGCGCGACCTGGTCGTGAGCCAGCTCGGCGGATCGATCGAGATGGCCCGGGTGCCGCGCGCCGCGGGCGGCGGGACGCGGGTGTCGATCGAGGTGCCCCTAGCGCCCTCGCGCTAGGGCAGAGGTTGGCTCAGCCGGCTCGCCGCCGCGCGGCCAGCCAGGCCTTGCGCAGCTTGCGGCGCTCCTCCTCCGAGGTGGCGCCCCAGACCCCGGACTCCTGGTTGGTGGCCAGCGCGAAGTCCAAGCAGGGGTCTTGCGCGGGACAGGAACGGCAGACGCGCTTGGCGGCCTCGATTTGCTCGATGGCCGGCCCGGTCGTACCGATCGGGAAGAAGAGGTCGGGGGCCGTATTCCGACAGGCGGCCTCGCGGCGCCAATCGTCCATGTCCCAATCGACCGTACGGTTCCACATCAGCGCCATCGAGGGTCCTCCACCCGGAACAGATTGTGAACCATTTCACATACGGGTCGCCGCCCTTGCGCCTGCATGCAACTGGTTTGCCTTGAAGGTTACCGGTTGATGAAGACGCTGACAAGGGGTTGACAGCGCCCTGACCTGGGGTTGTCCGGCCGGGGGCAGGACGCCGGCGCTACCGTCTGCGGGGGTCGGGCGCCCCGTGCCTGACCGGTGGGTGGCGCCGGCGCGGACTGGAGGAGGGTCGGTGGGCAGGCAGCGCGAAAGGGCGGTGCGATGACCGCGGTGTTCGCGCACCGCGGCTGCACCGACGGATTCGTCGAGAACACCCTCGAGGCCTTCGGCGAGGCGCGCCGCCGGGGCGCCGACGGCGTCGAGCTCGACGTTCGCCAGAGCGCGGATGGGGGGCTGGTCGTCCATCACGACGCGGTGATCGAGGGCGTGGGACCGGTGTGCGAGATCGCGGTGCGCGACCTGCCCCCCCACGTGCCCCTGCTCGACGCCGCCCTGCGCGCCTGTGAGGGGATGATCGTGAACGTCGAGATCAAGAACGACCACGACGTGCCGGGTTCCTATGACGAGGCGGGCACGCTGGCCATGGCCGTCGTCACCACCGTGGCAGAGCTGGGCTGGCTGGAGCGGACGATCATCTCCTCCTTCGACGTGTTCTCGATCGACACCGTGCGCGCCGCCGAGACCGGCGCCGTCGTCGGCTGGCTGCTGCCCCCCACCGACGACCCCCGGCGCCGCCTCCCCGAGGCGGTCGCGCGCGGCTACCAGGCGTTGCACCCCTTCGTGGCCGGCGTGTCCCCCGACCTGGTCGCCGACGCGCACGGCGCAGGGCTGGCGCTCAACGTGTGGACCGTCAACGCCGAGGCCGACATGCGGGCGATGGTCGGCCTGGGCGTCGACGTGATGATCACCGATCGCCTCCCCGAGGCGCTGGCCAGCGCCCGGGGCACCGGGGCGCAGGACGAATGGCGAGCCCCCGGCGCGGTCGGCGAGACTGGCCCATCATGAACATCGTTGTCTGTGTGAAGCAGATCCCCGACCCGGCGGCGCCACCCTCGTTGCGCCCGGACACCCAAACGCTGGACCGTTCCGGCAAGCTGATTCTCGACGACTCCGACTCCTATGGCGTCGAGATGGCGCTCCAGCTAGCGGGGGGCGAGGGGGACGAGGTGACGCTCGTCTCCATGGCGCCCAACGCGGAGACCTCGGGCCTGCGCACTGCCCTCGCCATGGGCGCGGCCAAGGCGATCCTCATCAGCGACGACGCGCTGGCGGGGAGCGACGCGCTGGGCACGGCCAAAGTCCTGGCGGCGGCGATCAGGCGGGTCTCGCCCGACCTCGTGATCGCCGCCACCGAGTCGACCGACGGCTACACAGGCACGGTCCCGGTGCAGGTGGCAGAGCTGCTCGGGCTGCCCTCCATCACCTTCGCCAAGAGCGTGGCGATCGAGGGATCGACGGTGAAGGTGGAGCGCCAGACCGAGGCCGGCTACGACGAGGTCGAGAGCCCCCTGCCGGCCCTGGTCACGGTGACCGCCGGCGTGGTCGAGCCCCGCTACCCGTCGTTCAAGGGGATCATGGCGGCCAAGTCCAAGCCGGTCGACGTGCTGGCCGTGTCGGACCTCGGCCTCGACGCCTCCGAGGTGGGTGCCGTCGGCGCCCGACAGGCGATCACCGACGTCTCGGCCGCGGAGTCCCGCGGCTCGGGCGAGATCGTCGTGGACGAGGGCGACGGTGCGCAGCGGGTCGTCGCGTTCTTAGAAGAGCTGAAGGTCATCTGATGGCCCACGACAAGATCTGGGTCTTGGCCGAGCACGCGGCGGCCGGACCGACCTCCACCACCCTCGAGCTCTTGACCGAGGCGCGCCAGTTGGGCGGGACCGTCGAAGCCGTGGCTTGGGGGCCGGACACGGCATCGGTGGCGGCCGCGCTCGGCGAGTACGGCGCCACCACCGTCTACGACGTCGGCGACATCGGAGCCGCGCTGCCGGGCGCGCCGGTCTCGGGGGCCATCGCGGCGCTGGTGCAGAGCGGCAACCGTCCCGACATCCTGCTCGTGCCGGCCAGCTACGACGGCCGCGACGTGGCGGGCCGCCTGTCGGTCAAGCTCGACCGGCCGTTGCTCACCAACGTGACGGACCTGGTCGACGGCGATTCCGTGAGCAGCCAGCACCCCCTCTTCGGCGGCACGATGATCGTCACCGCTCGCTTCAGCGGCGAGGGGCCGCAGATCTTCGTCATCCGCGCCAAGTCCTTTGCCGCCGAACCAGCCGGCGGCGGCCCGGCGAACGTCGTGTCCGCACCGGCGCCCGAGGTCGGGGCGACCAACGGCGCAGTGGTGAAGGACCGCCACGCAGAGGAGCGGTCCGGGCCCAAGCTGGACGAGGCAAGCATCGTGGTGTCGGGTGGCCGCGGGCTCGGTGCGGCCGAGCACTACGCGCTCATCGAGGAGCTGGCCAAGCTGCTCGGCGGCGCGGCCGGCGCCAGCCGGGCCATCGTCGACGCCGGCTGGGTGCCCTACTCCTACCAGGTGGGGCAGACCGGCAAGACCGTGAAGCCGACCGTCTACCTGGCCTGCGGCATCTCGGGGGCCACCCAGCACATGGTCGGCATGAAGGGCTCGAAGCACATCATCGCGATCAACAAGGACCAGGACGCGCCGATCTTCTCGATCGCCGACCTCGGCATCGTGGGCGACGTGCACAAGGTCCTGCCGGCCCTCATCGAGGCGCTCAAGTCGCGGAGCTGACGCCGCCGCGAGCCGCGGCGGCCCGGGGGGTACGTCGGGGGGTCCGAAGTGTGTCCGCGCTGGTGGGTCCGAGTCGACCCGTTCCGAGCCTTTCTCCAGGTCACGGCCCGGGTGGTCGCGACCGGCGGCCGGGGCCCGGCCCGCCCGCAGCGCGTCGAGCAAGCTGGGGCCGCGTGTAGCAGACCGCCCGCCTAGCCATGCTCTTCCCGACCGTCGACTTCGCGATCTTCTTCGCCATCGCCTTCACGGTCAACTGGCTGCTCAACCCGCATCCGGTGGCCTGGAAGCTGGCCACGATCGCGCTCAGCTACTTCTTCTACAGCTGGTGGGACTGGCGCTTCGTCCTCCTGCTCGCCACCTCGACGGCGCTCGCCCATGGCGGCGCGCTCGGGATCGCAGCCGCCCGCAGCGACCGGCTGAGGAAGCTGGCGCTCGGCCTGTCCTGCCTCGGCCTGCTCGGCCTGCTCGGCTACTTCAAGTACTACGGCTTCTTCGCCGTCAACGTCGACAACTCGCTCGACCATCTCGGCCTCCACCATCTCATCCCGCTCGTCCAGCCGACGCTGCCGGTCGCCATCTCGTTCTTCACCTTCATGGCGCTCAGCTACGTGATCGACGTCTACCGTCGCCAGATCGAGGTGGCGCGGCCGATCGACCTGGCCGTCTACCTCAGTTTCTTCCCACACCTGATCGCCGGGCCGATCGTGCGGGGTGGGGAGCTCCTGCCCCAGATCCGCCGCCGCCGCGACGCGGAGCACATCGACTTCGCGCGGGCCATCTGGATGATCATGGGCGGGCTGTTCAAGAAGGTGGTGGTGTCGTCGTACTTGGCGACGTCCATCGTCCAGCCGGTGTTCGGGGCGCCCAACCAGCACTCCGGGCTCGAGGCGATCTTCGCCGCCTGGGGCTACGCAGTGCAGATCTACTGCGACTTCAGCGGGTACACCGACATCGCCATTGGACTCGCGCTGCTGCTCGGCTTCCGCTTCCCGATCAACTTCAATGCGCCCTACACCGCCCGCAACCTGCAGGACTTCTGGCGACGCTGGCACATCACGCTCTCGCGCTGGCTGCGCGACTATCTCTACATCCCGCTCGGTGGCAACCGCGGCAGCCGCTGGTTCACGGCCCGCAACATCATGATCACGATGGTGCTGGGCGGCCTGTGGCACGGTGCCAATTGGACCTTCATCATCTGGGGGGCGCTGCACGGGGCGGCGCAGGTCGTCGGCCACCTGCGCCGGGAGAACCGAATCGCCCGCGGGCTCCCGCCGGTGGCGGACGGCCCCGGTCGGGTCTGGTGGCAACGGTTCTGGACGTTCCAGTACGTGTGCCTGGGGTGGGTGTTCTTCAACGCCAGCTCGTTCTCGAACGCCATGTCGGTGCTGGGGCGGGTGTTCGCCAGTTGGGGGCCGTCGCCGCTCGTGACCCCGCTCCTCTTGATCACCATCGCGTTCTTCGTCGCGGTGCAGTTCGTGCCCGCGGACGCGGTGACCCGCATGGAAGGCGTCTTCTCCCGCCAGTCCGCGGCCGCGCAGGTGTCGGCGCTCGGGTTGGCCCTCCTCGTGATCACCACCCTCGGCCCGACCGGCGTCGCGCCCTTCATCTACTACAAGTTCTGATGACGACCGACGACCGAGGGCACGCCACCGGTCCCACGCCCGAGCGCCGCGCCCAGGCCGAGGACGTCACCGACCTGCTCGTCGCGCGTCGGCCGGCCGGCCGTGCGGCCGACTGGCGCCGCGTGCTGTGGATCTCGCTGCTCGCCTTCGCGCTCTGGCTGGTGCTCGACGCGCCGACGCTCCAGCACAACGCACAGGTCTCCCCGGTCGGGACGCGCCGGACCGTGTCGCTCGACCTGGTGGGCCCGATCGCCGCGGTCAGCCGGGGACTCGGGCTGGGCCACGTCGTGTCGGGGCTGAACAGCCTGCTCGGGCGGCAGGGGAACCGGCCCGGCAACGGGGCCCCGCTGGTGCCGAAGCGGTCGACCAAGCCCCCGACCACGACCACCTTGCCGCTGCCGAGCGCCGCCGCACCGCTGCGCCCGAACCCGCACGACGAGCTCCGGGTGCTGGTCGTGGGTGACTCGCTCGGCATCGACCTCGGCAACGCCCTCGTGCCCGACCTCCTCGCCACGGGCGTCGTCCAGGCGACCCTGGACGGCCAGATCGGGACCGGACTGACCCGTCCCGACTACTACGACTGGCCGACGGAGCTGGCCAGCGATCTGCCCGTCGACAGCCCGCAACTCGTGATCGTCATGATGGGCGCCAACGACGGGCAGGACTTCATCGGGCCGCCCGACGTCCCCTACGGGTCGGCCGAGTGGGACTCCATGTACGCGACGCGCGTCGGGAGCTTCATGACCCAGGCGACCAGCACCGGCGCCCAGGTGCTCTGGGTGGGCATGCCGCCGATGCAGAACCCCGTCCTCTCCGCCAAGATGGGCCACCTCGACTCGATCGTCGAGGCGCAGGCGGCGAAGCACCCGCGCGTCGTCTTCCTCAGCTCCGCCACGGTGCTGGGCACCGCGCAGGGCCAATTCACCCCCTACCTCACGACCCCCGACGGCCAGGAGGTCAACGTGCGGGAGCCCGACGGCACGCACATCTCGCCGGGTGGGGCCGAGATCCTGTCCCGGGCCGTGCTGGCGACCTTCCCCCAGCAGCTGCACATCGAGATGCCGCACTGACCGGCGGGCGCCGTCCGGTCAGATGAGGGGCCAGGGGTAGGGGCGCCAGTCGTCGTCGCCGGGCTCGGGGAACTCGGCGCGCGCGACCAGCCGCGCGGCACGGCGCAGCACCGCCTCCTGCTCGTCGTCGTCGAGGAGCTGGCAGATCCCATCGGGCAGCCCGGTCGCCACGAAGCGCTCGAGGTCGCACCGCACCGATTCGGGGAGGGGCTCGCCCGCGAAGTCCCAGATCACCGTGCGGAGCTTGGGCTGGCGGTGGAAGCACAGCCCGTTGTCGATGCCCCAGAGGCGGTCCTCTGCCAGGAGCACGTGCCCGCTCTTGCGGTCGGCGTTGTTGGCCACCACGTCGAAGGCGGCCATCCTGCGCAGCGAGGTCCGCCACCGCGCCTCGTCCTTCAGGGTGAAGTAGTGGGACGCGCCGTCTTCGGGGACGAGTCTTTGCACCGACCCGGTGCCGAAGGGCGCCTCGTGGCGTTCGAGGGTCTCGGGCACCAGGCCCCAGCCGAGCGCCTCGGAGAGGACGTAGGCCGCGACCTCCCGCCGGTGGAGCCCGCTCGGGAAGTCCCACAGCGGTCGCTCGCCGCGGGCCGGCTTGTAGACGGCGAGCACCTCTTCGCCATCGAGGGTGCACGAGACGAGGAGCGTCATGTTCGAGCTGCCGGCGAACCGGCCGTGCACCGTCATCTCACCTCGCTCGAGGAAATCGAGTACGGGACGCTCCTTCGGTGCGGCGGCGCCCGCGGACGGCGTCACGATGCCGGGGGGCGGTGACCGTTCGTGCGCGGACAGTCGTGACCCGAGGGGTCGAGCGGGAGACCGCAGAGCGGGCACGGCGGCCGGCCGGCCTCGACCAGCGCGGTGGCCCGGATGGCGAAGGCGGCCGCCTGCTCCAGCGAGAGGGAGACCCGCGCCACCTGGCCGCTCTCCTCCTCGTCCTCCTCGGCCTGCTCCTCCAACACGATGACCACCCGGTTGTCGTCCTCGTCGAAGGACACGCCGATCGTGCGCACGACCCACTCCGCCTCGGCGTCCTCTTCGAACGCGTCCTCGGGGAGGCTGCCGGGCTGGCCGAGCTCGCGCACGATCCGGGCGAGATAGCTGGCGAGGACGGCGACCTGCTGCTTCTCGACCTTCACGGTCAGCCGCTCCGTGCCCTGCTGGCACTGCAGCAGGAACACCCGGTCGCCGGGCTCGCCCAGCGCGCCCACGGTGAAGCGGTCTGGGCGGGGGAGGTCCCGTTCTTCGCTCATGAGATGGCCAGCTCCGAGAGGGTGGCCGTCGAGTTGACGCACAGCACGACCGGGGGCCCCCCGGCGAAGAAGGCCAGCGCGGAGACCGAGCAGGGGGAGATCACGATGCGCTGGAACAGGTCGAGCGGCACGCCCGCGGCGGTCGCCACCAGGAGCTTGATGGTGTCTGCGTGCGAGACGGCGACGAAGGTCCCTCCGGGGTGGGCGGCCGCCAGCCGGACCATCGTGTCGTTGGCCCGGGCCGCCACCTCGGCGAAGGACTCCCCACCCGGGAAGCGAAAGCCGGCCGGCCAGCGGGCCACCCGGGCCCACTCCGGCTTCCTCGCGACACGGCTGAGGCGCGACCCCGTCCAGTCGCCGGTGTCCGAATCGATGAGGCCGTGCTCGGTCCGCACCCGCAACCCGAGGGCGCGGGCGATCGGCGCCGCGGTCTCGCGGGTGCGTTCGAGGGGCGAGGCGTAGACAGCCACCGGGCGGCGCTCCAGGGCGGCGATGCGCTCCGCCGCCCGCTCCGCCTGGGCCCGTCCCTCGTCGGCCAGGTGGAGACCGGCGGCGTGACCGGGGAGCTCCTTGCCGGTGGTCGGCGTCTTGCCGTGCCGGACGAGCAGCGCCACGGTGATATTGGGGGGCGCCCCCCGCCGGCGCGTCGCCGCGCGCGGGGCGCTCCGATCGACGGCCCTCGTCCTCGCGCCGCGGGCCGGCCCGCGAGCGAAGGTGGAGCTCCTGGGTGGGGACACCGGCGACATCGTACGCTGCGCCGATGGGCCGGCTCGAACCCGAACCGGGCGTGCTCGAGGCGCTACGGGTTGAGATCGAGGCGTGTCGGCGCTGCCCGCGACTGGTCGCCTGGCGAGAGTCGGTGGCGCACGCGCCCCGGGCGTCGTTCGCCGATCAGATCTACTGGGGCCGACCCGTCGCCGGCTTCGGGGACCCCCGGGCGCGCCTCGTGGTGGTGGGACTCGCGCCCGCCGCGCACGGCGGGAACCGAACCGGGCGCGTGTTCACCGGGGACCGTTCGGGCGACTGGCTCTACGGCGCGCTCTTCCGCGCCGGCTACGCCAACCAGCCGACGAGCACCGAGCGCGACGACGGGCTGCAGCTCGACGGGTGTTGGGTGACCGCGGCCGTCCGGTGCGCCCCGCCCGCCAACCGCCCGACGCCGGCCGAGCGCGAGGCGTGCCGACCGTATCTCGAGCGGGAGCTGGCGGCGCTCACGCAGTGCCGGGTGATCGTGGCGCTCGGGCAGTTCGCCACCGCGGCGATCGCGACCCTCTTGGACCTGCGGCCCCGGCCCCACTTCGCACACCTGGCCGAGCATGCGCTGCCCGGCGCGACCCTGCTCTGCTCCTATCACCCGAGCCAGCAGAACACCTTTACCGGGACCCTGACCCAGCCGATGTTCGACGCCGTGTTCGCGCGGGCGCGCCAACTCGGCGCCTGAGCCGTTCGGTCAGGCGGGAGCGGGTATCCGGCCGGGCATGGGCACGGCGGTGGCCGGCCAGCGGCGACGGCTGACCCGGCTGAGCCGACGGAGCAACGCCACCGCACCGGGGTCCTCGTCGATGGAGCGGACCGTCACCGCGCCGCCCTCCACCATGGCGTCGAAGAGCTCCCGGCCGCGCTCGGTGCGGATCATGGTGAGCGTCCAGTCGTTGAAGGCGCCGATCCCCCCGGTCGAGATGTCCGCGTGTTCCGCCGCGAAGTCGGGGCACGCCTTGCAGCCCTCGCGTGTCCACTCGTGGGCTTCCTTCAACGGGACCTCGTGGTAGGAGCCGTCGCGCATCCAGACCTGGAAGACCCCCTTGATGTTCATCTTGGCGATGTTCTCCCGGGCCAGCCCGTACCGGGCCTCGAAGAGCTCCGGGAAGATCGCGTCGTCGAAGGTCTTCGAGCACATGAGCCCGATGGAGAGCACGAAGCGGCGGGCCACCTTGCCCGCCTTGCGGGCCGACATGATGGGCGGCGCAGAGGCCTGGCACCCCATGCCGACGAGGGCGATGCGCTCGGCGCCCCCCTCGATGGCCTGCGCGTAGGCCAGCGGGTTGGCCGAGTAGGTGTAGCGCGACCCGGCAGTGGCCAGCACCTCTTCCCGGGTGCGGACCACGCCCGGGATCGCCTTCCAGGTGGTGCCGTCGCCCTCGAGGGCCGAGACGAGCGCGGCGTCGATGACGTCGTGCTCCAGGGCCCAGATGAGGAGGGCCGAGACGAACCCGCCGTCCTGGCCGACGGCCTGCATGTCCGGGTCGGTGGCCCGCACGAGGACGATGTCCTTCGAGATCCCGTCCACCTCGTCGACGGTGCGTTCGCGCCCGAACAAGAAGGTGTCGATCTCGGGCTCCCATGTCCGAAAACGCGGGCAGGCCCTGGTGCACAGGGTGCAGCCCTTCACGCCGTGGGTGCAGTCCTTCTCCCCGCCGTCGGCGTCGATGTGGAACGGCTTGTACCGGCCCCCCTCGTCGTCGTACTTGAGGACGTCGTAGGGGCACACGACGATGCAGGCGGAGCATCCCGTGCAGAGCCCCGAGGTCACCACCTCGTTGTACAGGTCGGCCCAGTGCGGCTTCTCGGGAGGCATGGCGTCACCCTATCCAGAGACCGAACGGGGGGAGTGAGAGGCCCCCGCCCGGCCCCGGCCGGTACGGTCCCGGCGTGCCCGAACTCATCGAGGTCGAGCGGTACCGAGAGGCCGCGGCGGCGGTCCTCGGTCGAAGGATCAGCCGGGTGGTGGTGGTCGACCCGCGCGTCGTCTCTCCGACCCGGTCCTCCCTCGACGAACTGGTCGGCTGCCGCGTCACCGACGTCCGCCGGCGGGGGAAGCTGCTCCTGATCGACACGTCGGCCGCCGCCGCAGCCGAGACCCGCGGACCCGTCCTCGGGCTTCGCTTCGGGATGACGGGCAGCCTGGTCGTCGACGGCGAACCGGCGATCGAACGCCTCCGGTACTCGTCCCCCGCCAGCGCCGAGCGAGCGGTTCGACTGCGGATCGCGTTCGACAAGGGGGGTGAGCTGGCGGTGCACGATCCCCGCCGGTTCGGTCGGGCCCAGCTCGAGCCCGACGAGTCGGTGCTCGGCCCCGAGGCCAGGGGGATCGGCGTCACCCAGTTCCGCTCGGTGCTCGCCGTTCGTCGCTCACCGGGTCCGCCGCTCAAGGCCCGGTTGCTCGACCAGTCGCGGCTTGCCGGTCTCGGGAACCTCCTGGTCGACGAGATCCTCTGGCGGACGGGCCTGTCTCCGCTCCGGCCATGTGACGCCCTCTCCGACGACGAGGTCCGACGGCTGGCCCGCGGCGTGCGGGGCACCGTCGAGGCCCTGATCGGCCGCGGGGGTTCGCACACCGGGGACCTGATGGAGGAGCGTCGCCGGGACGGGCGGTGCCCGCGCGACGGAGCCGTTTTGGCGCGAACAGAGGTCGGGGGTCGGACGAGCTTTTGGTGTCCGGTCCACCAGCAATGAAAGGTCGGCCCAGGTGCAGAAACATCCATTGGCGGCGGAGACGTCGTCGACGCGGTCGGGCGGTGACCCGAGCTTGCGCCTGAGGCCGGTCTGCCCGATCGCGACGTCGAACGCGTCCAGCGGGACCTGACTGCGTTCAGGCCGTCGTGACGCAACGGTTCAGAGCGTCCTGACCAGCTCCAGCACCTTTTCGGCGTGGCCGTCGGCGCGCACGTTGTACCAGGCCCGCTCGATCTTGCCGGTGGCGCCCACCAGGAACGTCGACCGGATCACGCCGAGCGACTTCTTGCCGTAGAGGGTCTTCTCCCCCCAGGCGCCGTAGGCCTCCATGACCCCGTGGTCGGGGTCCGAGAGGAGCGGGAACTTCAGTCCGTACTTCTCCCGGAAACGGGTGTGCTTGGCCGCGCCGTCCGGCGAGATGCCGAGGACCTTCACGCCGGCCCGGTCGAACGCCCGCAGGTTGTCGTTGAACTGGCAGGCCTCCTTGGTGCAGCCGGGCGTGTCGTCGGCCGGGTAGAAGTACACGACCACCGGCGCCCCCTTCAAGTCCTTGAGCGAGACCTTCTTTCCGTCCTGATCCGGCAGGGTGAACGCCGGTGCCTTGTCGCCCGCTTCCAGTCTGGCCATCGATCCTCCCGACGCTCCTCGGATGACCCTTACGATGGCACAGCCGGCGCGGTGCAGCTCCAGCCGAGCGGCAGCGGTCGCGGGCGGAGGTGGCGGTGGCGGTGGCGGATGCACTCGTCGATCGCCTGATCGGCGCGATCGAAGCGGTCCCGCGGTCGAGTCCGGTCAGGGTGGCGGTCGACGGACCGGACGCGGCGGGCAAGACGACGCTCGCCGACCGCCTGGGGGCGGCCTTGGGGGAGCGGGGGACGACGGTCGTGCGCGCCTCGATCGACGGGTTCCATCGCCCGCGCGCCGAGCGATACCGGCGGGGCGAGCTGTCGCCGGAGGGCTGCTTCTTCGACTCCTTCGATCTCGAGGCCCTGCGCACCGAGCTACTGGACCCGCTCGGACCGGGCGGGAACCGCCGCTACCGGGCCGCGGTCTTCGACCATCGGCGGGACGAGCCCATCGCGGCCGAGGTGCAGGTCGCTCCAGATGACGCCGTCTTGGTCTTCGACGGCGTCTTTCTCCTGCGACACGAGCTGCTCGCCTGCTTCGAGCTTCGGATCTTCCTCTCGGTCGGCGTCGGTGAGCTCCTGCGTCGGGTGCGCCGCCGGGATCTGGCGCTGTTCGGTTCGGTGGAGGAGGCCGAGCACCGCTACCAGCGGCGCTACCTCCCGGCCCAGCGCCTGTACATGGAGAACGAGCGCCCCCTCGGGCACGCCGACGTCATCATCGAAAACGATGATCCCGGCCATCCGATGGTCGTCCGCTGGGAGACGCCGCGGGCCCACTGAGCACGGAGCGGACCCCGATGCGATGGGTCGAGACCGCCCCCTGTTACCCTGGGGATGGCGGCACCGTGTCCGGTGTCGTTCGGACCCGGTGTCCTCCCTCTCAGCGGAACGGGGTCCTGCCGCACAGAGAAAGCCACGCATGACCCTACAGAGCGCTCTTCGGGAGCCACCTCCCGATCCCCCCGCTTCCGTCGACACCTACGAGACCACCCGGACGTTCGAATCCCTGGGCATCGGCGTCGAGCTGACCAAAGCCCTAGCTGACCAGGGCATCACCACCGCCTTCCCCATCCAGGCCCTGACCGTGGCCGACGGCCTCGAGGGCCTCGACGTCTGCGGCCGGGCGAAGACCGGCTCGGGCAAGACGCTGGCGTTCGGCCTCCCGCTGCTGCAGCGCTGCGCCGAGGCGGCCGCCCAGAACCCGCCGCCCAAGGGCGGGGCCCCGTGCCGGCCGCGGGCGCTCGTCCTCCTCCCGACCCGCGAGCTCGCCCTCCAGGTCCACGACGTCCTGGCTCCGCTGGCCGAGGTGGTGGGGCTGAAGGTGGCCGCCGTCTACGGCGGCGCCGACATCGAGAAGCAGGTGGCCCTCCTGCGCAAGCACGTCGATGCGGTCATCGCCACGCCCGGCCGCCTGATCGACCTCGGGAACCGGGGCGAGCTCAGCGTCGCCGACGTCGAGGTGCTGGTCCTCGACGAGGCGGACCGCATGGCCGACATGGGCTTCATGCCCCAGGTCGAGTGGGTGCTCCGGCGGCTCGAGCGCGCGCACCAGACCCTGCTCTTCTCGGCCACGCTGGACGGCGCCGTCGATCGTCTGGTGTCCCGGCACATGAACAACCCGGTCTTCCACGAGGTCGCCTCGAGCACCCAGACCGTGGCGGCGATGGAGCACCGGTTCCTCAACGTGCACCAGATGGACAAGGTGAAGGTGGCGGCCGCGATCTGCCGGGCCAAGGAACGCTCCCTCGTGTTCGTGCGTACGAAGCGCGGTGCGGACCGCCTGGTCGAACAGCTCGAGAAGGAGGGCGTCCGCTGCGCGGCCATCCACGGCGACCTCCGGCAGGCCAATCGGGAACGGGCCCTGGCGCAGTTCTCCTCGGGCAAGCTGCCGGTGCTGGTGGCCACCGACGTGGCGGCCCGCGGCCTGCACATCGACGGCGTGGACATCGTCATGCACTACGACCCACCGGAGGATCACAAGGCCTACCTCCATCGGTCCGGCCGCACCGCTCGCGCCGGGGAGACCGGCGTCGCGGTGACCCTGCTCCTGTGGAACCAGCTGGTGGAGGCCGAGGTGATCCAACGCCGCCTCGGCCTGCGCCTGCCGATCGTCGAGGTCTTCTCCAACGACCCGCGCCTCGCCGACCTGGCCCATTGGCATCCGGACGCCTCCGAGGGCGTGCTCTAACCACCCGTCGTTCCGATTCGGTCCCCCATTCTTCGATGAGCGAGACGGCGCCCATGGAGCTGTGGTCCCCCGACGACGGCGTCCGCCGGATCCTGGTCGTGACCGCGCATCCCGACGATGTCGACTTCGGGGTGGCCGGTTCGGTGGCGGCGTTCTGCGCCGCCGGCATCGAGGTCGCCTACTGCATCGCGACCAACGGGGAGGCGGGCGGATCGGATCGCTCGATACCGAGGGAGGAGATGGCCGAGACCCGCCAGCGCGAGCAGCGCGCCGCGGCCGCCGAGGTCGGCGTCCACCAGGTCACCTTCCTCGGCCACCCAGACGGCGCGGTGACGCCCTCGATGGCGCTGCGTCGGGACATCACCCGCGAGATCCGCCGGTTCCGACCCGAGCGTGTGATCACCCACTCCCCACAACGGTTCTGGGACTTCATCTACGCCAGCCACCCGGACCACCTGGCGGCCGGCGAGGCCGCCGTGTGCGCGGTCTATCCGGACGCCCGGAACCCGTTCGCGTATCCCGAGCTGATCGACGACGAGGGGCTCGAACCCCACAGCGTGGCCGAGATCTGGCTGATGACCACGAACGACAACTCCCGCGCCGTCGACATCACCGACACCTTCGAGACCAAGGTGGCGGCCCTGCGCTGTCACGAGAGCCAGGGGACCCGCAACGACGGGCTGGCCGAGCGGATCCGCGGCTGGGCGTCGGCCAACGCCGCGGCGGCCGGCCGACCCGAGGGCACGCTGGCCGAGGTCTTCCGGGTCGTCCCGACCGGCTGAGCCCCCTTCCGGTGGCCGCCCGGGGCGGCCGGCTCAGCCGGCCAGCTGGCGCAGCACGTAGGGGAGGATCCCCCCGTGGCGGTAGTACTCGGCCTCCATGGGCGTGTCGATTCGCACCGTGGCCGAGAGCTCGCGGACGCGGCCGTCCTCGCCCTTGATGCGCACCGATGCCTCCTTCGGCGTGGTCCCGTCGTTCAAGTCGAGCAAGCCGTCGATCGAGATCACCTCGCGGCCGCTCAGTCCGAGCGTCTCCGCGGACTCGCCGTCGGGATACTGCAGCGGCAGGACGCCCATCCCGATCAGGTTGGAGCGGTGGATCCGCTCATAGCTCTGCGCGATGACGGCTCGCACGCCGAGCAGCGCCGCCCCCTTGGCCGCCCAGTCCCGGCTCGACCCCGAGCCGTACTCGCGGCCGGCCAAGACCACGAGCGGGATGCCCTCGCGTTGGTAGCGCATGGCCGCGTCGTAGATGGTCATCTGCTCTTCGTCGGGGAGATGGAGCGTGACCCCGCCCTCGGTGCCCGGGGCCAGCTGGTTGCGCAGCCGGACGTTGGCGAAGGTGCCGCGCATCATGACCTCGTGGTTGCCGCGGCGCGCACCATAGGAGTTGAACTCGGCGCGCTCGACGCCGTGCTCGACCAGGTAGGCGGCGGCCGGCGTGGTCGGCCCGATCGAGCCCGCCGGTGAGATGTGGTCCGTGGTGACGCTGTCGCCGAGCACGGCCAGCACCCGGGCGCCCTCGATGTTGGCGACCGGTGCCGGTTGGCGGGTCATGCCCTCGAGGAACGGCGGGGGCAGGACGTAGGTCGAGCGGGCGTTCCAGCTGAACGTCTGGCCGGGCGCCACCGAGACGGCTCGCCAGCGCTCGTCGCCCGTGAAGACCGAGGCGTAGCGGCGCCGGAACATGTCCGAACCGAGCGAGGCGCCGATCGTGTCCGCGATCTCCTGGGCGCTCGGCCAGAGCTCGGCCAGGAACACGTCGCGGCCGGCGGCGTCTGTCCCGATCGGGTCGGTGGTGAGATCGACGTCCATGGTGCCGGCCAGCGCGTAGGCGACGACGAGGGGCGGCGAGGCGAGGTAGTTGAGCCGAACGTCGGGGTGGATCCGACCCTCGAAGTTCCGGTTGCCCGAGAGGACGGCCGCCACCGCCAGCTCGCCCGCCGCCACCGCCTCGGACACGCCCGGCTCGAGCGGGCCCGAGTTGCCGATGCAGGTGGTGCAGCCGAAGCCGACCAGGTAGAAGCCGAGCGCCTCGAGCGGCGCCACCAGCTGCGCCCGCTCCAGGTAGTCCATGACGACCCGCGAACCGGGGGCGAGCGATGTCTTCACCCAGGGCTTGACGGACAGGCCGCGCTCGACGGCCCGCTTGGCCAGCAGCCCGGCGCCCACCATGACCTGGGGGTTGGAGGTGTTGGTGCAGCTGGTGATCGCCGCGATGACGACGTCGCCGTCTCTGACGTCGTGGCCCGACGCCGGCGCTGAACGCGGCGCACGCCCGAGCGCCGTCCGGTAGGCGGCGCCCGCGCCGGCGAGCGCGACCCGGTCCTGCGGCCGAGACGGGCCGGCGAGGCTCGGGGTGACCGTCGAGAGGTCGAGCTCGACCAGCTCGGAGTAGACGGGCTCCTCCCCACCCAGCTCGTGCCAGAGCCCCTGCGCCTTGGCGTACGCCTCGACGAGGGCCAGGTGCTCCTCGTCGCGTCCGGTGAAGCGGAGGTAGGAGATCGTCATCTCGTCGACCGGGAAGATCGTGCAGGTGGCCCCGTACTCGGGGGTCATGTTGCCGATCGTGGCGCGGTTCTCGACCGGCACCGAGGCGATGCCCGGACCGAAGCACTCGACGAACTTGCTCACCACCCCGTGGCTCCGCAGGAGCGCGGTGATGGTGAGCACGAGGTCGGTGGCGGTCGTCCCCTCCGGCATCTCGCCGAACAAGCGGAGCCCGACGACCGGCGGCAGCAGCATGGACAGGGGCTGCCCCAGCATGGCCGCCTCCGCCTCGATGCCCCCGACCCCCCAGCCGAGTACGCCGAGGCCGTTGACCATCGTCGTGTGCGAGTCGGTGCCCACCAGCGTGTCGCAGAATGCCTGGCCGTTCGGCGAGGCGATGACGACCTTGGACAGGTACTCGAGGTTCACCTGGTGACAGATGCCGGTGCCGGGTGGGACGACCCGGAACCGGTCGAAGCTCTCCTGGGCCCAGCGCAGGAGCTGGTAGCGCTCGAGATTGCGTCCGTACTCGATGTCCACGTTCTGCTCGAAGGCCCGGGGTCCGCCCGACCGCTCGGCGATGACCGAGTGGTCGATCACGAGGTCGACCGGGACGAGCGGGTTCACGCGGGCCGGGTCGCCGCCCAGCGCGCCGAGGGCGTCGCGCATGGCCGCCAGGTCGACCACCGCCGGGACGCCGGTGAAGTCCTGCATGAGCACGCGTTCGGGGGAGAAGGCGATCTCGTGGCCGCCGCTCGCGCCGACGGCTCCGCCCTGGTGGTCGGCCCACCGGGCCACTGCGTCCACGTCGGCCGCGGTCACCCGCAGGCCGTCCTCGTGGCGCAGCATGTTCTCGAGTACGACCTTCATCGCGTAGGGGAGGCGCGACGCGCCCGACGGCAAGCCGGCCGCCCGCAGGTCGAAGATCTCGAAGGTCTGACCGGCGACCGAGAGTGAGGAGCGCGCTCGGAAGCTGTCGGGGTGGGCGGTGCGGGCGTCGGCCATGCCGCCATTCTGCACCCCTCCCGTTCGGGGTCGCCCACCCCGGGCGCGGCGCGCCGGGTGCGAAGATGGGTCATGGTCGGCCCGACAGCGGAGCTCAGCGGGCGGCTCGGCGCGGCCTTCGGCGCGCTCGAGCCGGGCGCCGACCCGGTCCTGCGGCCCTCGGAGCGGGCCGACCGGCAGGCGAACGGGGCGCTCGGACTGGCCAAACGTCTGGGGCGCGACCCGAGGGACGTGGCCCGAGAGGTGGCGGCCGCACTCGAGGTGGCTGACGTGTGCCAGTCGGTCGAGGTCAGCGGACCCGGCTTCATCAACTTCACGTTCTCGCGGGCGTTTCTCGAGGCCCAGCTGGCGGAGATGGCCGCGGACGAGCGGCTGGGCGTGGCGCTGGCTCCCGTGACCAAGACCGTGGTCGTCGACTACTCCCATCCCAACGTGGCCAAGGAGATGCACGTCGGCCACCTGCGGACCACGGTCATCGGGGACGCCCTGTGCCGAATGCTCGCCTTCGTCGGCCACGACGTCCGGCGCCAGAACCACATCGGCGACTGGGGCACCCCGTTCGGCATGCTGATCGAGCACCTGGTCGACCTCGGCGAGGAGCAGGGGGCCCAGGAGCTCTCGCTCGGGGACCTGACCGGCTTCTACCGCCAGGCGCGCGTGTCGTTCGACGCCGACGAGGCCTTCCGCGAACGGAGCCGGGGACGGGTGGTGCTGCTGCAGTCGGGCGATCCGGAGACCTTGCGCCTCTGGCGCGTGTTGGTCGCCCAGAGCGTGTCCTACTTCGACGCCGTCTACGCCAAGCTCGGGGTGCTCCTCACCGACGACGATCTGGCCGGCGAGAGCACCTACAACGACGCACTGGCGGGCGTCGTCGCCGATCTCGACGCGCTCGGACTCCTTGTGGTCGACGACGGGGCCAAGTGCGTGTTCCCGCCGGGGTTCACCAACCGGCACGGGGAACCGCTGCCCCTCATCGTGCAGAAGTCCGACGGCGGCTTCGGCTACGCCGCCACCGATCTGGCGGCGATCCGCCACCGGGTCCGCGACCTGCGCGCCGACCAGGTGTTCTACGTCGTCGGAGCCCCCCAGGCCCAGCACCTCCAGATGTGCTTCGCGGTGGCGGCCATGGCCGGCTGGCTGCCCGAGACCGTCGACGTCGAGCACGTCGCCTTCGGGAACGTGCTCGGCACGGATCACCGCATGCTGAAGAGCCGGGAGGGCGACAGCGTGCGCCTCATCGATCTGCTCGACGAGGCCGTCGACCGGGCGGCCGCGGCGATGGCGACGCGGGCCGAGGCGACCGACGGGGAGCATCCCGACGCCGGCGATGCGGTGGCGCGGATGCTGGGCATCGGCGCCATCAAGTACGCCGACCTCTCCACCGACCGGCTGCGCGACTACGTCTTTGACTGGGACCGGATGCTCGCCTTCGAGGGCAACACCGGTCCCTACCTGCAGTACGCGCACGCGCGGGTGTGCTCGATCTTCCGCCGGGGCGACGTCGGCGCCGAGACCGGTCCGATCTCGCTCGACGACCCGCACGAGCGGGCCCTCGGCCTCTCGCTCTTGAGCTTCCCCGAGGCGCTGGCCGAGACGCTGACCACGCAGAGCCCCCACAAGCTGTGCGCCTACCTCTACGACCTGGCCGCCACCTTCACGACCTTCTATGAGCAGTGCCGCGTGCTGGTCGACGACGAGTCAACCCGGCGCAGCCGGCTCGGACTCAGCCAGCTGACGGCCCGGGTCTTGCGCAGCGGTCTGTCACTGCTCGGGATCGAGGCCCCCGACCGCATGTGAGCGGCAGCCCGCCGCCCCGGGCGCGACGTGTGAGCGACGCGGCGGACGGTGCTGGTCGAGGCCGGCGGGTGGGGGGATCAGCCCGAGACGGCCGCCGGCGTCGCCGCGGCCTCGAGCAGGTAGCGCTCCAGGAAGAACAACATCGCGTCGGCACAGCGCCGCCCGAATCGGGCGTCGGCGTCGAAGGCGTGTGCCTGCTCCGCGTAGATGTGCAGCTCCACCGGCACGCCGAGGTTCCGCAGGGCGTCGTAGGCGACCATGGTGGCGCTGACGGGCACGGTCGTGTCCGCCGTCCCGTGGATCAAGAGCACCGGGGGGCATTCGGCGCTCAGGTGGTGCAGCGGGCTCACCTCTTGGGCCAGCCCGGGCGTCGGGTGGTCGGAGATGGCCTGGACCGGCACCGACCCGCGGACCTTCTCCTCCTCGCGAAAGACGGTCGGGGTGTACACGCCGATGGCGGCCCGCACCGCGCTGCTCACCCCCGGGTTCCCTCCCGATCCCTCGTAGCGGTCGTCGTGCTGGGTCGCCGCGGCGAACAGCGCCAGGTGGGCGCCGGCGGAGTTACCCTCGACGGCGATGCGATCGGGGTCGAGGTGCAGCGCGTCGGCATTGGCCCGCATCCAACGGAGCGCGGCCTTCACGTCCTCGATCTGCGCCGGCCAGGGTGACTCGCCGACGAGCCGGTACTCGGAGGCCACGCAGACGTAGCCGGCCCGGCCGAGCAGGATGCCGTAGCCGTGCAGCTGGTTCCGGTCCCCGCTGCGCCAACCCCCGCCGTGGATGAGCAGGATGCCCGGGAGGCGCTCTTCGCTCGTCGGCGGGCGATAGACGTTGCACTTGAGGTCGCGACCGCCGCCGGTCCCGAACACGACGTCCCGCTCCACCTCGACCCTTCCGGGCTCGACCATTCCATCCCCCAGGCGCATGACACCCCCTGGTCGGGGGCACGTTCTCGGAATGTAGCGCAGGCAGCCGGCCGGCCGGCCGGCGTGGTCGGTTCCGTCGGTGCAACACGGTTGACAGGAATGCCGCGGCCTGGTTCAGTGCGGTCCAAGTCGGGGGGGCAGGAGGGGACATGACAATCACCGGGGAACCCGCGTCGCCGACCGCGGCGGGGATGGATGCCGACACCGCCAAGCTGCACTCGATGGGCTACGCCCAGGAGCTGCAGCGGCGGATGGGGGGATTCTCCAACTTCGCGGTCTCGTTCACCATCATCTCGATCCTCTCGGGCTGCCTGACGGCCTACGGGATCGCCATGACCAACGGTGGACCGGTCGACATGACGTGGGGGTGGATCTTCGTCGGCTTGATGACGCTGATCGTGGGCCTCGGCATGGCCGAGGTGTGCTCCGCGTATCCGACCGCCGGCGGCCTCTACTACTGGTCGGCCAAGCTGGCCAAGCGCAACGCACCCGCGTGGAGCTGGTTCACCGGATGGTTCAACCTGCTCGGGCAGGTGGCGGTCACCGCCGGCATCGACTACGGGTTCTCCCTGTTCTTCACGGCCTTCCTCAACCTGACCACCGGTTGGGCCGCCACGCCCGGGCACACGCTCATCGTCTACGCCGGCATTCTCCTCATCCATGCCGGGCTCAACATCTTCGGGGTCCGCGTGGTGGCGTTCCTGTCGGACGTGAGCGTCTGGTGGCACATCCTGGGGGTGCTCCTGATCGTCATCGTCCTGCTGGCCGTGCCGGCGCACCACGCCTCGGCGTCGTTCGTCTTCACCCGGCTGGTCAATGAGACGGGGTACCACAACCGGTTCTACGTGTTCATGATCGGACTGCTCCTGGCGCAGTACACCTTCACGGGCTACGACGCCTCGGCCCACATGACCGAGGAGACCCACAACGCCGGGGTGGCCGGGCCGAAGGGGATCGTCCGCTCCATCTGGGTGTCGCTGATCGCCGGGTTCGTCCTGTTGGTCGGGATCACCTACGCCATCACCAGCAACTACCAGAGCGCGCTCACGTCGAGCACCGGTGTCCCCCCGGTGCAGATCTGGATCGACGCCATCGGGCGCCACGGCGGTGAGTGGCTGCTCGTGGTGGCGATGGTGGCCCAGGCGTACTGCGGGATGGCCTCGGTGACCGCCAACTCCCGGATGATCTACGCCTTCTCCCGGGACGGCGCCATCCCGGGATCGAACTTCTGGCACCACATCAATCCCCGGACCCGGACGCCGAGCCGGGCCGTCTACTTCGCCGTGGTGTTCGCCTTCATCCTGGCGATTCCCTCGATGTGGAGCTCGGTCGCCTACGGGGCCGTCATCTCGATCTCGGTCATCGGCCTCTACATCGCCTACGTCATCCCGACGCTCCTGCGTCGCCTCGCCGGCAACGCGTTCACGCCGGGGCCGTGGAGCCTTGGCAGATGGAGCGCCCTCGTCGGTTGGGTCGGGGTCATCTGGGTCGGGGTCATCACGGTCCTGTTCGTGCTGCCGACGGCCAGCCCCATCACCTGGCACAACTTCAACTACACCCCGGTGGCGGTCGGTGTCGTGCTGCTCTACGCCGGCGGCTACTGGCTGCTCAGCGCCCGCAAGTGGTTCAAGGGCCCAAGGGCCCAGGGCACCGAGGTCGAACTCGAGGCCATCGAGGCGCAGCTGGAGCGCGCCGGGTGAGCGCGCCAGGGGGCGCACTCTCCCTCGAGGAGCTGCGCCACCTGGTCGAGCAGGGTGAGGTGGACACCGTCCTCCTCGGCATCACCGACATGCAGGGTCGCCTCCAGGGCAAACGGTGCCACGCGCGGTACTTCTTGGAGGAGGTCGTGCCGAACGCGGCGGAGGGCTGCAACTACCTGCTGGCCGTCGACGTCGAGATGAACACGGTCGGCGGGTACGCCATGTCGTCGTGGGATCGCGGCTACGGCGACTTCGTCATGCGGCCGGACCTGGCCACTCTGTGCATGGTGCCGTGGCACCCCGGCACCGCGCTGTGCCTGGCCGACCTGGCCTGGGCCGACGAGTCCCCCGTGGTCGCCTCGCCGCGCCAGATCCTCCGCCGCCAGGTCGACCGCCTGGCCGAGCGGGGCTGGACGGCACTGGTCGGCACCGAGCTCGAGTTCATCGTCTTCCAGGACACCTACGAGGAGGCCTGGAAGAAGGCCTACCGCGACCTCACCCCGGCCAACCTCTACAACGTGGACTACTCGATGCTCGGCACCGCCCGCGTCGAGCCGCTGCTGCGGCGCATCCGAAACGAGATGGCCGGAGCGGGGTTGGAGCCCGAGTCGGCCAAGGGGGAGTGCAACTTCGGCCAGCACGAGATCGCGTTCCGTTACACCGACGCGCTCGGTACGGCCGACCGCCACGTCCTCTACAAGACCGGTGCCAAGGAGATCGCCGCCCAGGAGGGCATGAGCCTCACCTTCATGGCCAAGTTCGACGCGCGGGAGGGCAACTCCTGCCACATCCACCTCTCGTTGCGTGACACCGAGGACCGGCCGGTCTTCGGCAACGACGCCGCCGGCGCGCCGAGCGGGGTCTTCGCCAGCGCGATGGCGGGCATGTTGGCGACGCTGCCAGAGCTGACGTTGTTCCTGGCACCGAACGTCAACAGCTACAAGCGCTACAGCGAGGGGACCTTCGCCCCCACCACCGTCGCCTGGGGTCGGGACAACCGGACCTGCTCGTTGCGGGTGGTCGGCCACGGTGCCTCGCTGCGGGTGGAGAACCGGGTGCCCGGCGGCGACGTCAACCCCTACCTGGCGATCGCGGCGCTGGTGGCCGGCGCCCTGCACGGCGTCGAGCAGGGGCTCGTGCTCGAGCCCGAATTCGTGGGCAACGCCTACGCGGCCACCGATCGTCCTCGGGTGCCGTCCACGCTGGCCAAGGCGGCCCGGCTGTTCGAACACAGCGAGATCGCCCGATTCGCCTTCGGGGGTGAGGTGGTGGAGCATTACGCCAACATGGCGAGGATCGAGCTGGCCGCATTCGAGTCGTCGGTGACCGACTGGGAACGATTCCGCGGCTTCGAACGGCTGTGACGACGGGGGCGCCCGTCGTCAATCCCACGACCGGTGAGCCCTTCGCCGAGGTGCACCAGGCCGATGTCTCAGAAGTCGACGCAGTCGTCGCGGTCGCGCGGGCGGCCCAGCCCGACTGGGCCCGCACCTCGCCCGGCGACCGGGCCCGCCTGCTGCGGCGATTCGCCGAGGCCGTCGATGGGGCCGCGGAAGAGCTGGCGCAGCTCGAGGTGACCAACTCGGGCCACCCGATCACCAATGCCCGATGGGAGGCCGGCAACGTCCGTGACGTGCTGGCCTACTACGCCGGGGCCCCCGAGCGGCACTTCGGCCGTCAGATCCCAGTGCCCGGCGGGATCGACGTGACCTTCCAAGAGCCCCTGGGGGTCGTGGGACTGATCGTGCCGTGGAATTTCCCGATGCCGATCGCCGGCTGGGGCTTCGCGCCCGCCCTGGCGGCCGGGAACACGGTCGTGTTGAAGCCGGCGAGCCTGACGCCGTTGACGGCCCTGAAGCTGGCCGGGCTGGCGACGCAGGCCGGGATCCCCGAGGGGGTCTTCCAGGTGGTCACGGGCGCCGGGTCCGAGGTGGGAGAGCGTCTCATCACCCATCCGGCGGTCCG
>Ga0209415_10000180_pt1 | contig 105668 bp, 91 predicted proteins | sample PeaSoiSIISIP2007_FD_187696 | JGI IMG/M metagenome (GOLD analysis project Ga0209415, IMG submission 187696) | Peat soil microbial communities from Weissenstadt, Germany - SII-SIP-2007 (SPAdes) (version 2) | ecosystem: Environmental > Terrestrial > Soil > Wetlands > Peat | place: Germany...
ATGCGGTTTGCCATGGCCATGGCACCGAGCGCCATGACCAGAATCACGGCAATCGGAGTCAGCCAGGCCAGAATGTTGGTCTGCAGCGCGGTCGCTCCGGTCATGAACGGCGACGCCTGCGCTGCGACGAGCCGCGGCACGGCCAGTGCGCAGCTCCAAGCAGCCACGCGCACCGCGCGACGGATCCAGAAGTACACCGGTTCTGCCACGGCGGCGGCCCTCCCTCAAGCCGCACTCGAGACGCTGTCGTGCAAGCCGGCGTCCTCGCGACGGTGGTCCAGCTCTTCGCGCTTGACTTTTCCCGGCGCACCAAACCGGAAGCCGTCGACCACGAAGGAGTAGTCGTACTGCCGCTCACCCTGCTGATCGGTCCAGTTGTTGGCACGAATGCGCGCGTCGAGAATCAACTGATCGCCCTTGCGGGCATTGTTTGCAATCACCTCGCCCAATGCGCCAAAGGCGACAAACCATAGACTGGTCACGATCTCGCGTGCTGTGCCATCCTCGTCCTTACCGGCGTAGTCATTGCCGATGAGGCAAAAGCGCGTGTACGCCGTGTCGCCCTTTGCCACCAACTCCGGATTCTTGGCAAGATTGCCGATTGCCGTTACGGTGAAGCTATTCATTGTCGAACTCCTTGCTGCTCATACAGTCCGCGTCGGACCAGGTGGCAGCGACTCTAGCGAGCACAAGGGTTCGAGGGAGCCAGGGCTAATGCTGGTATTCGTGCAGAAACTCGCCGCATGGCGCGTCGCTGCGGGTGTATCGTCTGCACTTCCGAGCGATGGAGCGCAAGCGCATGTCCTCTAACCCCGATCAATTAAGCCACGGCGAGATCGAGCAATGTGTTGACGAGATCGATGAATACATCGAGCGCCTGGACCGCTACCCGCCACCGGTGCTCGCCTTCGCACTGCGGGCGCATTTGGCTGGATTGCTACGAGCGATGGTGGACAGCCACGTGTGTTCGCGCGAGCAAGTACGGCAGTTTGTGTTGGAGCTTGAACAGGAGGCGCTCGGTGTCGGATAAGGCAATCGAGCGCGTGATCGTGCCGCCGACGCGAGATCTCGGCGATGGCTTCAATGTGCAACGCGCTTTTCGCTGGATGGACCGCGCTATGTGTGGTGGAACTTCGTTTCCAGCTCGCGCGAGCGCATCGAGCAGGCCAAGGCAGCCTGGCGCCACCGGCGATTCGAGCGTGTGCCGGGGGATGAGCACGGATTCATTCGCCCGCCGGCCGAGGCCAGCGCCGCGGTCGGCGGCCGCTCATCGCCCGAAGGTAGCGCCTTATAATATTTATGTTTCATAGATTTATAGATATTTTCTAGAAAATAGACGATGGACGAGTTGCACCACGCCGACCGCGCGGCCGCGGGCCTCGCGACATCTGTCCCGGGTTCGGCTAGGGTAATTGCCGTAGCCGCTGACATTGGATGCGGGGCCCCACCATGAGCGATATCACCGTGCCGACCCAGGGCAGCCAGCCGCGGATCGACGCCAAAGCGCTGCACCTGATGGCGACCGCGGCCTGGATGTCCATCCTTCTGGGCGTCATCGTTGAGTGCGCGGTTCTGATCACGCGCGCGGCCGCCGGCACCTCGCCGTATCTGCTGCAGACCATGGCGGAATTTGCCGGCAGCGTGACTTGGGCGGTCATCGTCTGCACCGGCATATCGCTCGGCAGCGCCGCCGCGCGGCATCGCGAGCGCATCATGGGGCTCATGGGATTGCTGTGCGCACCGCTCGCCTGGGCGCTCGCGAAGGGAGTCCAGCACGGTACACTGGTCATGCTGGCTGCGCCGGCCGATAAGCTAGGACCTGCAGTGCTGCAGGTTGGCGCTCTCAAAACGGTTGAATACACGCTGCTGGCGTTGGCGGTGGCGAGTCTGATGCGACGGAGTCAGGCTACGCTGAGCCAGCACCTCCTGGTTGGACTTGCCATCGGCGTGGTCTTTGGCGCCGCCATTGTCGGCATCAACCTCTGGCACGCTCCGGGCCGCGTCATGCCGACCGCACGTTTGTTGGGTTTGGCAGTGAACGAAATTATCTTTCCGATTGGCTGCGTGGCTGTGCTGCATTTCGTCTCGCGGCTGAACACCCTGGGCGTCGAGTTGCAACCACGCAGACCTGCAGAAATGCCGGGTGCCGCACCTGGCGGCCTCGGCATGGGGCCTGGAGAGCACGGGCAATGAGCACCTACATCCACTTTTACGACGCCAAGACGGGGCTTTTCACCGGCGTGTCGATGCACACGAATGTTACCTCGCCCAAAGCCGTCAAGGGCTTCATCGCCGAGAACACGCCCGCGGGACACGGCGCCTATGTGGGCTATGTGGATGCGCTGTCACAAAAGATAGACGTCGAATCCGGCCTGCTGGTCGATTATCGGCCACCCGCGCCTTCGCCGCGGCACGAGTGGAATCCGAGCATTAAACGATGGCAGCGGCCAGTGGGCCTCAAGCGCTCCGCGGCGCTGGCTCGAATTGCCGAATTGGAGCAGGGCCAGCATCGCACGGTCCGCGAGACGCTGATTCGAGTCTGCCATGCCGTGGATGCGCTCAAGGAAGCCCTGGCGTCGGAATCGCCCCAGGTGCGCGACGCGGTCGATCGCATGTACGCAGCGCTTTCCCGCCTGGAACTGCTCGAGAAGGAATTGGGGCAGCTGCGCGCGGATCTGTGATCCGGCTCGTTGCGGTGCCGGTCAGTCGACGAACAGATCCTGCAGGAACTCCTGCGTACCTGGTACGAGTGCGTAACGCTCCAGATCGCTGATGCCGTGTGCGCGCAGCAGCGTCTCATCGATGAAGAAATTGCCCGTTACGCTGCGCGCCTCGCTGGTCAGGATCAGCCAGGCGGCATCGGCCAGGATTTCGGGCTTGCGGCATTTGCGCGTGTCGAGCCCTGGGAGCGTTTGCAGCGCTGCGGTCGCAATCAGCGTCCGTGGCCATAGACTGTTGACCGCAATGCCGTGCTGCCGGAACTCATCCGCATGGCCCAGCGTGCACATGCTCATGCCGTACTTGGCAATGGTGTAAGCCACGTGGGGCGCAAACCACCGCGGCTGCAGCGACAACGGCGGCGACAGATTCAGGATATGCGGATTGCGGCCGGCAGCGCCACTGCGGATCAATGCCGACAGGCAGGCTTGTGTACAGGCAAATGTGCCGCGCACGTCCACATCGAGCAGCAGATCAAATCGCTTCATCGGCGTAGCCGGTGTCGAGGTCAGACTGATCGCACTGGCGTTGTTGATCAGTATGTCGATGGTGCCGAATCGCTCGAGCGCGGCCTCGACCGCCTGGGCAACCGCGGCCTCGTCGCGGATGTCGGTCCGGGCGACCAGCGCCTGGCCGCCGGCGGCTTCGACTTCCGCGGCCGCGCTGTACAGCGTGCCTGGTAGCTTGGGATTAGGCTCGACCGTCTTAGCCACCAACACGATTTGGGCGCCATCCTGGGCCGCCCGGCGGGCGATCGCCAGACCGACGCCGCGCGATGCGCCGGTGATGAACAGTGTCTTCCCGCGAAGCGATCGTAGCGGCTCGCTGCTCATGTACCCCGCCCGGCTCTGATCGGCAGTTGTCTGATCGTAACGCGCATCATCGAAGCTTGCTGAAGTCCGGTGCACGCTTTTGCAGGAAGGCCTGCAGCGCTTCGCGCGCCTCGGGGCTGCGCAGGCGGGCAGCAAACAGCGCGCCCTCCTGCTGCATCGCGTGCGCGGTAGCCTCTTTGCAGGCTGCGCGCATCAGGCGCTTGGTGTCGCGCACCGCACCCACCGGCAGCCTATTGAAGCGCATCGCCACGCGCCGCGCGTGTGCCAGTAAATCCTGCGCGGGAATGATGGCGCTGGCAATGCCTGCGGCGAGCGCCTCGGCGGCCCCGATCGGTTGACCCAGCAGCAGCGACTCAGCCGCTCTCGCCTGCCCCATTCGCTGTGGCAGCAGCAGGGTCGAGGCGAACTCCGGCACCAGACCCAGGGCGACGAACGGCAGCAGCAGCTGCGCCTCATCGCTCAAGTACACCAGGTCGCAGTGCAACAGCATGGTGGCACCGATACCAATGGCAGCACCGCCCACCGCGGCCACGACCGGCTTGTCGCAGTCGATCAATGCCTGCATGAATCGCCACACGGGCGCATCGGCCCCCAGCGGTGGCTGCTGCATGAAGTCCTCAAGATCGTTGCCGGCCGTAAAGATGCCCGGCTGCCCGGTGATCAACAGTGCCCGGACCTCGCCGTTCGAGCGGGCAGCCGCGATTGCATCGGCCATGGCCTGGTACATCGACTGCGTCAGGGCGTTCTTTTTTTCGGGCCGCGCGATCTCGATCGTGGCCACGCCGTCAAGGTTCGCGCTCTTGATGCTCATGGGTCACCCCGTCTGGTCAGCCGATATATTCACGGCTCACGCGCGCGCTCAGCCCGGTGAACAGTTCGTAGGAGGCCGTACGCGCGCACTCGGCAATCGTGGCCGCGGGCAGTTGCGGCCCCCACAGCAAGACCTCGTCCCCCACCGCCACGCGATTGCAGTCGGTCACATCGATCGTAATGGAATCCATCGATACGCGCCCGACCAGCTTCGCGCGTTGAGCGTTGACTAACACCGGCGTGCCGTTGCCCGCGTGCCGCGGATAGCCATCCCCATAGCCGATTCCGACCGTCGCGATGCGGCTCGGTCGATCGCTACTCCAGCAGCCATCGTAGCCCACGGACTCGCCGCTGCCGATCTCGCGCACGGCGATGATCACGGCGCGCAAGGCCATGACCGCCCGCAACGGCAGCGGATGCTCGGCCGCGAACGGATTTTCCCCGTACAGCATGATACCCGGCCGTACCCAATCGGTGCGCAGCGCGGGCTTGGCGATCAAAACCGCCGAATTCGCCACGCTGACCGGCCGCGCGGCCGCAGTCGGACCGTTGCCCTCGTGACAGGCGGTGAAACGCGCGATCTGCTGCATCATGACCGGCGATGCCATGTCGCGCGTGGTGCTGAAATGCGTCATGTGCACGAGCTCGGACACGCCCGGCTGCGCCGCCAGCACTCGCTCCGCTGCGACGAAGCCAGCTGTATCGAGCCCGAGGCGATGCATGCCGGAATCGAGCTTCAGCCACACCCGCAGCGGCCGTCGTCTGGCGCAGTCGGCAATCGCGGCCACCGAATTCTCATCATGCGCCGTCACATCGATGTTCTGCTCGGAGCACAGCGCCAGCTCGGCCTGATCCAATAGCGTCCCGAGCAGCAGCAGGCGGTGCGTGATCCCCGCCTGACGCAGCAGCATCGCCTCCTGCAGCCGGGCCACGGCAAAGCCATCGGCCGCGAACAACGCGCGCGCGGCCGGCACTGCGCCATGGCCGTAGGCGTCGGCCTTGAGCATCGCCATGATCCGGCTGTGCGGACACAGCGTCCGCACGACCTGCAGATTGTGGCTCAGCGCCGCGAGGTCGATCAGAACGCTGGCGGTGTTACGCATACCGCAGCAGGCAGCCCTAATCTAGACATGCGGCCGTGAACATCAGATCGGCGCTGCGTCCCGGTTCGGGCTCGAAGTAGCGCGAGTTGGCTTCGTTGACGATGACTGACCCGACGTAGCTGTGATTGGTCAAGTTGTCGATGCGTGCGTATTCGGTGAAGCGCCAGTGGCGCGACTGCTGGGTGAAGCCGAAACGCAGGCTGGCGATCGTGTAGGCTGCGGCCGCTTCGCTGTTACGGTCGGCGGCGAAGATCTGTGCGCGACTGACGACTTCGAGCGTGGAGGTGAATCCGCGCGGCGCATAGGCCCAGGTCAGCCCGGCATACAGCGAGTCTTCCGGAACTGCCGGCAGGTGGCTGCCGGCCGGAATGATGATCGGCTTGCACGGCGCGCCGACGCAAGTGCCGTAAGGTTGCACGGTCACGGCATTGATGTAGGTGTAAGCCAGCTGCGCGCTGAAGCCGCCCGCCCAGGAATCCTCGACCTCCGCTTCCAGTCCCTTGCGTTGCGTTGCGCCGATGTTCTCATTGACCGTGCGTCCCGCGGCGTTGGCCTGCACCGCCAATTCGTCGCTGGTGCTGATGTAGAAGGCCGCGACGTTGGCGCGCAACGCCTGTTCGCCCGCCTTAACGCCCAGCTCATAATTGTCGCTGCGGGCCGGCTTCAAGCCGAGGTTCAAGCCTGGAATGCTGCCATCGGTGGAACGATATGCCACATCGTTGAGCGTGGGGGTCTCGAATCCGCGGCCGTAGTCGCCATAAATACGCAGCGCCGGCGCGGCCCGGAAGCTCACACCCGCGACCGGATTGGTGGCATGGTAGCGCACGCCGCTGTCCGGATCACCGCTGCCGGTCAGCAGATCGTGCGAACCGATGCGCACCGTGCTGTTGCGTAGGCCGCCCATGAGTCGCCAGCGCTCGGCCGGTTCCCAGCCGACCTGAAGATATTGATCGAAATCGTACACGTGATTGTCTTCATCGCGTCGCAGTGCACCCTCGACACCCAGCTCTGAGCCGATGAAATTCAAGAATCCTTTGCGCGCTTCCGCCAGATCGTCGTAGCTCAATCCCACCGTGGTCTGCAGCGGCCCGTCGAGCAGCGTGCGCTCATCGGTCACATGCAGTTCGCCACCGCCGAACAGGCGATTGAGGTCGATGACACCGCCGGGGCTGGTGATCAGCTTTTCAGTCGAAGCTGGAATGGCCTGAAACTGCGTGGTCGCGCGGTGACCGCTGTAGAGCGTCGCCTCGAGCGTATCGCTAGCGCTGAGCTGCCGATCATAGATCGCGCCGATCTGTTCCTGATTCAGGGATTTGCGGCTATTGTACGCCAGCGCATTGACCCCGGCCTGCGTCCGATCGGTCGCGAGCTGCGCCAGTGTCAAGCCCAGCGGATCCTGAATGAACGGCGTCTCGATGGCATTGACCACCAGCGTCAGCTTGGAGAGGTCGTCGAGTTCGAAGCGGACTTTGCCGTTGAGAATATTGCGCTCGGCAGCGCTGTGATCGCGAAAGCCATCGGTTTGAAAATGCGAGGCGTCGAGCACGTAGTTGACGCTGCCGCTGTCGCCGGCGCCTTTGAGGGCATAGCGTTGCGTGGCAAGACTGCCGGCCTCGGCCGTGCCCGTGAGCGCGAACCCCGGTTTGCCGTCCTCGGTGAACAGCGAAATCACACCGCCGGAGGAATTGCCATAGAGTGCCGAAAACGGACCGCGCAACACTTCGATGTGATCCGTCGAGCCGAGGTCGAAGTTCGAGAATTGTCCCTGCCCATCCGGCATCGTCCCCGGAATGCCATCGGAGTACAGCCGCACGCCGCGCACGCCGAACTGCGAGCGCGCACCGAAGCCGCGCACCGATAGCTGCAGGTCCTGGGCATAGTTCTGTCGGTTCTGTGCCGACACACCGGGCACGGTATCGAGCGATTCCGACAGATTGACTTCCAGTTGGCCCTGGGTGATCTCCCGTTGATCGACGCGATCGATCGAGACCGGCAGAGGCACGCTTGATTCGGGCACGCGCGTGGCGCTAATCACGACCGTCGAGAGCTCGGACGATGAGCTGGCGGCGAACGCGGTTGAGGATTCGACCTGCGCGAACGCTGGCGCCGTTGCGGCCGATAGCACAGCGACCAGCAGTGATCGCGACAGACTCACCGGAAAGCGTGACGGCAGCGTGTACAACAATTCTTTTCCTCGCGCCCTGACAGTGAAGGCAGCGCGCCAACCCTGCTGAGTTCATAGCAAACCAATCCTAGCCGACTATGCCGCGTCTAAACAGCTGTCTGACTCGCGCGGCCGTGATCCTCGGGCGTTGGTCGGATCACCGCCGCGCGCTCATGCTCCGATGCTTCGCGGCTCGCGGGAAGCTTGATCATCATGATATTGGCCTCATGATGATCATGAGGCGGGCACGCGGCGCGGGGGCGCTGCGCTGAATGCGGGCGAAAAATCGGACTAAATAGGAATTATTAGCAGTCGCGTTGACCTGTCGCCGGCTCGCGCCACGCTTCAGGATTCGCCGGTCTGTACGGCAGGACTTCGAGAATTTCCCCGGCATTGAGGCGCTGCTGTGTTCGCCGCCAGAAGGCCGGCTCGTACAGATCCCCGTGCGCCTGCAGAAACGGCGCGCGCTGCGCGCCGGCCATGCCGAGGAAATTGATGAATGTCTCCGGAAACACATCCCGGTCGCCGACGTAAAACCAGGGTTCGGCACTCATTTCGTCTTCGTCGCAGCGCGCGGTCGGCACGTCCCGGAAGCTGCAGTCCGTGACGCGACAAAGCTCGTCGTAGTCGTAGAAAATCACGCGGCCGTGGCGCGTCACGCCGAAATTCTTGAGCAACAGATCGCCCGGAAACACGTTGGTCAGCGCCAGATCGCGAATTGCCTGTCCGTAATCGAGTACAGCGCGCAGCGCCGCCGCATCGTCGGCCGAGCGTAGGAACAGATTAAGCGGCACCAGTCGCCGTTCGATGTAGAGGTGATCGAAAATGAGGTCCGCGCCCTCGACATGAACGCTGTCGCCGGCATCGGCCAGCAATTCCTCGAGCAGTGGCGCGGCGAAACGCGCCACCGGAAAGCGCAAGCGCCGAAATTCCTGCGCATCGATCAAGCGCCCGGCGCGATCGTGACGAAATACGAACGCGTACTTTGCCACGACATCCTTTTTCCAGACGTCCTTGACCGATGGTATGCGCTCGCGAATGACCTTGAATACGACATCGAAGGAAGGCAGCGTGAAGCAGATCATGACCATGCCACGCTCGCCCGGAGCGTGCACGAACTCGTCCCCGCTGCTCAGCAGATGGCGCATGAGGCTGCGGTAGCGCTCGGTCTTGCCCTGCTTGGCGCGTCCCAGCACGGTGAAGAGCTCCCCCGCGGGCTTGCGCGGCATGAGCTGCTTGAGAAACGCCACGGTCTCGGCCACCCGCTCGAGATCGACATGAAAATACGAGCGTGCGATGCCGAACAGGACGCTCAAGTCATCCTCGTCCAGGATGGTCGCATCGATCAGCACACCCGAGGCGCCATTGTGCAGTGCCAGTGCCAGCGGCACAGCGCTGCCGCCGCAGAGCACGCGCCCCACCAGATAAGCGCGCGTCGCCTGATAGAACACCGCCTCGACGATCTCAATGCCGCTGATTTCGCCCGATCCGCCCGAGGTGCGCAGATACTGCTCGATGGTGCGTGCACTGGCCTGCGCGCAGTGCTCGATATCGTGCCAGGGGGCGCCGATGGATCGGTCGGCCAGCATCTGTTGAATCAGCGCCGGCAGCGTGCCGGCTCGCGGGTAGCTGCGCGTGACGGTCCGGCCGTGCACCGAGGCCAGCGGATCGAGATCGGTGGCCACGAACTCGATGTCGGCTGCGGCGCCGACGGTGCCAAATAACTTACGGGTGACCGAGCTGAAAAACGTCTTGCAGAACTCGCTATCCGGCAGTCCGTCGATGAGGTTGGCGAAGTGCCGTTTGACTTCGACCCACAGCTCGCGCCGCCGCACGTCCTGTTGCAGCACGAGTTCCAGCGACTTGACCGTCTCGCGTATGCAGAGCTCGTACAGATCGATGCGCTCGACGGCATCCTGCTGGCCGGCATGCCAGTCCCGCGCGGCGAAGCGCTCGGGAGCACGGCGTGTGATTGCGCGAAAGCGCGCATTGTAATGCAGGAACGCTTCGACCACCTGCTGCGCGCAGCGCACTGCGTACAGCGCCGACTCGAACGCGGTGGCGATCTCCCCGTGCGATCGCCTGCGTGCCGCCTCGCTCGGCGGATTCGCGGCAACCGCGGCGGGAGCGGGAGATTCCTCGACCAACATGCCTCTGTCGCCTCTTGGCCCCGGCGATTCGCGCTTCAGGCCGAACGGAACTGCTGTTCCTCGGTGCTGCCGCTCAAGGCCGCCAGCGAGGAACTGCCGCTCGTGATGGCTTGCGTGACCGCATCGAAATAGCCGGCGCCGACTTCACGTTGGTGACGGGTCGCGGAGTAGCCGGTCTTCTCGGCCGCGAACTCCGCCTGCTGCAGCGCTACATAGGCGGTCATCTGGCTCGCCTTGTAGCCCCGCGCCAGCTCGAACATGGAATAGTTCAGAGCGTGGAATCCCGCTAGCGTAATGAACTGGAATTTATAGCCCATGGCGCCGAGCTCGCGCTGAAACTTGGCGATGGTCGCGTCATCGAGCTTGCGCTTCCAGTTGAAAGACGGTGAGCAGTTGTAGGCCAGGCGCTTGTCCGGATACCTTCGATGAATCGCCTCGGCGAATTGCCGCGCTTCCTCGAGGTCGGGTTTGGCCGTTTCGCACCAGAGCAGATCCGCGTAGGGTGCGTACGCCAGGCCGCGCGCGATGGCGTGCTCCAGGCCCGCCCGCAGGTGGAAGAAGCCTTCCGGCGTGCGGCCCTTGCTGGCGTCGATGAACGACCGGTCGCGCTCGTCGACATCGGAGGTCAGCAGTGTGGCCGATTCGGCGTCGGTGCGGGCGACCAGCACGGTGGGAACGTTGCAGACATCTGCTGCCAGGCGCGCGGCCAGCAGCTTTTGTACCGCCTCCTGTGTCGGCACCAGTACTTTGCCGCCCATGTGCCCGCACTTCTTGGCGGAGGAAAGCTGATCCTCGAAGTGCACTCCGGCTGCACCCGCCTCGATCATGCCCTTCATGAGCTCGAAAGCGTTGAGCACGCCGCCGAAACCGGCCTCGGCGTCCGCCAGGATGGGCTTGAGCCAATCGATGGAATCGTCGCCCTCGGCATGGGTTATCTGGTCGGCACGACGCAGCGCGTTGTTAATCGCGCGCACCACCGCCGGCACCGAATCGGCCGGGTACAGCGACTGATCCGGGTACATCTGACCGGCAAGATTGGCGTCGCCGGCCACTTGCCAGCCGGACAGATAAACCGCATCCAGACCCGCCTTGACCTGCTGCAATGCCTGATTCCCGGTCAGCGCGCCGAGCGCATTGACGAACGGCTTCTCGTTCACGTAGCGCCAGAGCTTCTCGGCCGTGAGCCGCGCTATGGAATACTCCACGGCGACCGTGCCGCGCAGGCGCACGACGTCCTCGGCGCCATAATCGCGCGTCACACCGCGCCAGCGAGGGCTTTCACGCCAGCAACTACGCAGTTCTTCCGCGGTCGGCAATGATCTTGGCGAACTCATACTCAAGCTCCCATTACATCCATGGCCGCCTACGACAGCAGCTCGTAGGCCGGCAACGTCATGAAGTCATCGAACTGCTCGCTGGTGACCATGCCGGCGAACAATCGCGTGGCGGTCGGGAACATTCCCGATTGCGTACGCGCATGGCCGACCTCGCGATGAATGCGCTCGAGCTCCTGGCCCAGCAACTCATGAAACCGTTGCCGCGTGAAGGCGCGGCCGTCTGAGCTGCGCGTACCGTGTCGCAGCCACTGCCACAGTTGCGCGCGACAAATCTCCGCGGTGGCGGCATCTTCCATGAGGTTGTAGAGCGGCACGCAGCCATTGCCACCGAGCCAGGCCTCGAGATATTGCACGCCGACGCGGATGTTGAGCCGGATGCCGTCCTCGGTTATCTGGCCGTCCGGTACTTGCAGCAGATCTGTGGCGCTAACCTGCACGTCCTCACGCCGCACGTCGAGTTGATGGACACCGCGCAACACGCTGTCGAAGGCCTGCGTGGCAATAGCGGCCAATCCGGGGTGCGCAATCCAGGTACCGTCGTGTCCGGCCTGGGCTTCGCGCAGCTTGTCGGCGCGCACGCGCTCCATCGCGGCGGCATTGGCTGCGGGGTCGCTGCGAATTGGAATCTGCGCTGCCATGCCGCCGATGGCATGCGCGCCGCGGCGATGACAGGTCTGGATCAACAACTCAACGTAGGATTTCATCGGCGCTCGGTCCATCGTCACGGCCGATCGATCGGGAAATACCGCCTCACTGCGATTGCGAAATTTCTTGATGAAACTGAAGATGTAATCCCAACGCCCGCAGTTCAAGCCTGCCGAATGCTCGCGCAGCTCGAACAGGATCTCGTCCATCTCAAAGGCGGCCAGAATGGTCTCGATGAGCACCGTGGCTTTTATGGTGCCGCGCGCAATGCCCAGATGGTCCTGCGCGCTGACGAACACATCGTTCCACAGCCGCGCTTCCAGATGGCTCTCGAGCTTCGGCAGGTAGAAGTACGGAGCGGTGCCGTTGCGCGCCAGCGCCTCGCAATTGCCGGCCAAGTAGACCGAGAAATCGAACAGCGCACCCGACACCGCTTCACCATCGATGCGCACGTGCTTCTCGGGCAGGTGCCAACCTCTCGGCCGCACGATCAGCGTGGCCGTGCGCGGATTGAGCCGATAGAGCTTGCCGGCCGCATCGGTATAGCTGATGCGTCGCCTGATCGCATCGGCCAAGTTGACCTGCCCGTGCAACAGATTGTCCCAGGTCGGCGAACAGGCATCCTCGAAGTCGGCCATGAATGTTTGCACCGGCGCATTCAAGGCGTTGATGACCATCTTGCGATCCACCGGTCCGGTGATCTCGACCCGCCGGTCCATGAGGTCTCCCGGCACCGGCGCGATGCGCCAGTCCCCAGCGCGCACATCGGCGGATGCCGGGAGAAAGTCAGGCCATTCGCCGGCGTCGAAGCGCTGTTGCCGCGCCTGCCTCGCAGCCAGCAGCCCCTGCCGGCGCTGTTCGAATTGCCGGTGCAGATGCAGCAGCAGCCCCAACGCCGCCGGGGTCAGCACTTCCTCGGCCCGCTCGACCGTGCCGGCTGCCACCTGCGCGCTGCAGGCCACTTGCACCGCCGCCGCAGCGGCCATGCGCTCGACGCGCGGCGCGCCGTTACCGGAAACCTCGGACAGTACGGTGCTCATGCCGCGAGCATATTCGGACGAATCGTGAATATTTGACTTTAAAAACTTCACAATGTTAATTTCACACCAGCATGTCGAATTTACTGCGCAAGGGTCATTTCCTCGGTGCCAAGCTGCGCAATATCCGCAAGCGCAACGGACTCACGCTCGAAGAGCTGTCGATCCGCTGCGTGCAGCTGGACGCCCAGATCGCTCCGTCCGTGTCCTACCTGAGCATGATCGAGAGCGGCAAACGCACTCCTTCCAAGGAACTGCTGGGCCTGCTCGCCGGCGTGTTCCAGCGCGATGCGGCATGGTTCCTGGATGAGAGCGCCGACGTCGCGGAAGCGGTGCCTGCAGCCCGCGCCGGCGGTGCCGCCCGCATTCCGCTCGAACCGGGATTTCTATTTTCCAAGGAGCTGCTGCAATCGGCGATCCCCGAGCTGTTGATCCAGACCGGTACCAGCGGCCGTCAGTTCGCGCATCTGTTGATCCGCTCGCACCAGGAAATGTCGCGCAACGATTTCCCCGATCTCGAGCGCAGCGCCGAGAGTGTCGGTGAACGGCGTTTTCCGCTCTCGGTGGATGAGTTGTTGCAGCTGGCGGAGCAACATGGCTTGCATCTTCGCTGGTTCGATCGCCGCCCGGCCCTGCTGCGCGACAAGGATCAGGAGGTGCGCAGTATCGTGCGCTCCTTCTTCGAGCCGCCGGGCACGATCTATCTAAACCGCGCTCTGCGCGCCGACCCGGCGCGGCTGAAATTCGATCTCGCGACGCATATCGGGCACAAGGTGCTGCACGGCGGCGACGGGCTGAAATCTGCGCACGCCACGGGTGGGGAGATGGGGGGAAGTCCCGAGGGCGGATCGGATGTCGCCGGACTGCGCGCTCAGGACGTGCTGCATGCCTGGCGTGACTTCGAATGCAGTTTCTTTGCCGGTGCGCTGCTGTGCCCCAAGATCCCATTCCGCCGCTTTCTATCGCGTGAGCGCTACCGCATCGAAGCCGCCGCCAAGATCGAATTGACGCCCGCGGTCGTCATGCGGCGCATGACCAAGGTGTCGCCTTATCCGTATTGGCATTTTTTCGATGCCTACCCGCCAGGCTATCTGCGTGCCGTCTATCGCGGCAACGGCATCCCGCTGCCATGGGGCAATATGGCGCGCGCCTCCGATCCCTGTCCGCAGTGGGCCGTGTTTCGAATGATTGGCGGGCATCAAAAGGAGTCCGGCTCGCAGATTTCGGTGCTGCGCGATCAGGATCGCTCGCTGCTCTACTGCTGCTACTCGATGCGCACGCGGGACATGGCGGGTAATCCGCACGTGCTTTCGGTCGGTATCGACCTGGTGCCCGTGCTGGATGCGAATGGCGCCAATTCCGCGCAGATCGTGGCCAGCATTGCTGGCGAGTGTCTGCGCCGCGCCGACACGCCGATTCCGCGCGCGGCGGCCAGCGCGCTGCGCGCTGCGGCCGGCGTGCTCAACATCGCCTGGGTCGAAGAAGCTCTGGCGCAACCCGCCCGCATCATCTGCCCGCGCAGCACGCACTGCCCGCGGCCGGATCGCTGCGAAGGGGCGGTGCCGTCACGGGCACGCGAGATTACCGACATTCGCGCCGAAATTCTCGGCGAGACCGCTGCCAGCCGTTAGTGCCAAGGCGAAGTTGCAGCTATTTCATATGAAATTCAATTTATTAATATAAGTTATTATTATATATAGCATTTATGTAAGGCTATTGCATATGATTCAATGCCGCGCTCGATGCGCTGCGGCTGACCGATCTCATCCCACTGCCGCTGCATTCAGTGTGTCGGCGATGAAATCGAGCGTCTTTCCGGTTCCTGCCGCGGCTGTCGGCCCCGCAGCGGTAGCTTCCCGCGCCATCCCTCTCTAGCCTGCGCGGTAGCGAAGGGGTCAATCGCATTGGATGACAGAACACTGCCGAGCCACGCGCGCGTCGTCATCATCGGCGGCGGGGTCATTGGCTGCTCGATCGCCTATCACCTGACAAAGCTCGGATGGCGCGATGTGCTGCTGCTGGAGCGCCAACGGCTCACCTGCGGCACCACGTGGCACGCGGCCGGATTGCTCACAACGCTGCGCGATACCATCACACAGACTCGGCTCGCCAAGTACACACAGGATCTGTACCGACGGCTGGAGGGCGAAACCGGACAGGCCACGGGCGTGATCTCCTGCGGCTCGATCCAACTGGCGGCTACGCCCGCCAAGGCCCAGGAGATGCGGCGCGGAGTCAATATCGCACGCTCCTTCGGCGTCGAGGGCTTTGAGATAACCCCGGCAGAGGTGCAGGCCCTGTGGCCGCTCGCGGATGTGTCCGATCTGGCCGCGGCCTTCCATTTCCCTGGCGATGCGCGTGCCAACCCGGCCGATGTGACACAGGCGCTGGCCAAGGGTGCGCGCCTGGGCGGCGCCACGCTGATGGAGCACACGCGCGTGACCGCGATCACCCGCGCGGCCGGTCGCGTCAGCGGTGTTCAGACCGATCGCGGCGCGGTCTCATGCGAATACGTGGTCAATTGCGCCGGCATGTGGGCTCGCCAGGTCGGACGGCTTGCGGGGGTCGATGTCCCGCTGCAGGCGGCCGAGCACTATTACTTGGTGTCCGAACCCGTGCCCGGAGTGCATCCGCTGCTGCCCATCCTGCGCGACCCCTGCAATGGCGCCTACGTACGCGAGGAAGCCGGCAAGATCATGCTCGGGCTGTTCGAACCGGTGGCACGGCCATGGGGCCAACAAGGAATTCCCGAGGATTTCTGCTTCGGCGAGATCCCGCCGGACTGGGAGCGCATGGTTCCGTACATTGAGACGGCCATGCGTCGGGTACCGGTTCTGGCCCGCACCGGCATCAAACTGCTGTTCTGCGGTCCGGAGTCCTTCACGCCGGATCACAACTACATCATGGGCGAGGCCCCGAATCTGCAGCACTTCTTCGTCGCCGCGGGTTTCAATTCGCTGGGCATTCTTTCAGGAGGCGGCGTCGGTTATGTGATGTCGCAGTGGATCGTCGATGGCCACGCACCGATGGATGTCTGGTCGGTGGACATCCGGCGCTTGCATGCCTGGCAGAATAACAGCCGGTATCTGTTGGACCGCACGGTCGAGAGCCTCGGCATCGGCTATCAGGACCACTGGCCCTACCGGCAGTGGCAAACCGCCCGCAACGTCAAGCAAAGCATCCTGCACGATCGCCTGGCCGCCGCGGGCGCCTGCTTTGGAGAGTCGGCCGGCTGGGAACGACCCAACTGGTATGCCATCCCCGGGCAGGCGCCGGCCTACGAATATGGCTGGGGCAGACAGAACTGGTTCCGCAACAACGCCGAAGAGCACCGCGCGGTGCGTGAGCGCGTCGGACTGTTCGAGCAGAGCTCCTTCGCCAAACTGCTGGTGCAGGGCCGCGATGCCGCAGCCGTGCTCAACCGCATAGCGAGCGCTGATGTCGACGTGGCGAACGGCCGTATCGTCTACACGCAATTCCTGAATTCGCGCGGCGGCATCGAGGCCGACCTGACCATAGCGCGTCTGGCCCACGATCGATTTCTCGTCGTGACCGCAGCCTTTACCCAGACCCATGTCGAATCCTGGATTCGCAATCACACGAGCCCAGAGGCCCATTGCATTCTGACCGACTTGAGCGGCGCCTACGCGATGCTGAACATTCAGGGGCCGCAGTCCCGGGCATTGCTGCAGAGCCTAGCGGACGCGGACTTCTCCAATGCCGCGTTTCCATTTGCAAGCTGTCGCGAGATTCAGATCGGCTACCAGACCGCCCTCGCGGTCCGACTGACCTACGTCGGGGAGCTCGGCTGGGAATTGTACGTGCCGACTGCATTCGCCCTGCCGGTGTACGACAGCTTGATCGCGGCCGGCGCCGCGTTTGGGCTGCGCCATTGCGGTTATCACACGCTCAACTCGCTGCGCATCGAGAAAGCGTATCGGGAATGGTCGCACGATATCGGCCCGGACGATGATCCGCTGCAAGCCGGTGTCGGCTTCACCTGTGCCTGGGACAAGCCCGGTGGGTTCATCGGGCGCGAAGCGCTGCTCCAGCGCAGCAGCGCCGGCAGCCCCAAGCGCCGCCTGCTGCAATTTCTGCTGCAGGATCCCGATCCCTTGCTGTTTCACAACGAACCGATCTATCGCAATGGCGAGATCAGCGGCTATACAACCTCGGCGATGTTCGGGCATACGCTCGGAGCGGCCGTGGCGCTCGGCTACTTGGAGGCGCCTGGCGGCGTCAGCGACGACTATGTCGCCGCCGGCCAGTACGAAATACAAGTCGATACCCGCCGCATTCCTGCTCGTGCCTCGCTCACGCCGATGTACGATCCGAAGAGCGTGCGCGTACGCCAGTGAGCCGGCGCGGCCGCGCGCTCACTGCGAGATGGGAATAGCACGGATGGTATGATCTCAAGCGCCTCGCTGAAGGAGAAGAAGTTGCGTAGACCGTTGATGCGCAATGGTGTCGCGCACAGCCGCTCACGGCTGCTCTTGGTCGGCGTATTGCTGCTCGGCGCCGCGAGCCTGTGGCGCAGTGCATCGGCGCTCGCCGCTTCCGCGCCCCGCTTGCCCGCCGATGTCGATGCCGCGCGACTCGAGGCTGCGGACGGCGAGCCCGAGAACTGGTTTACGGGCGGCCGCGACAAGGACGGCAGCTACCACTCTGCACTGACCGCAATCGATGCCGGCAACGTCGAACGGTTGGGGTTTGCCTGGCAGTACGATCTCGGCACCGAGCGTGGTCAGGAGGCCACGCCGATTGTCGTCGATGGCGTTATGTACACCTCGGGCACCTGGGGTTATGTCTATGCGGTCGACGCCGCCACCGGTCACGAGCTGTGGCGGTTCACGCCGCAGCTTGAAAACATCTATGCGCGCAATCCGTGTTGCGATCTGGTCAATCGCGGAGTCGCGGTCTGGAAGGGTAAAGTGTATGTGGCGTCGGTCGACGGACACCTGCACGCGCTCAATGCGGCCACCGGCCAGCAGGTCTGGGAGGCCGACACGATCACGGACCATTCGCTGCCCTATTCGAGCACCGGCGCGCCGCAGATCGCCGGCGATGTCGTGGTCATCGGCAATGGTGGCGCCGACATGGGCCACAGCGCAGTGCGCGGCTACGTGGCCGCTTACGATCTCGAGACTGGCGCGTTCAAGTGGCGCTTCTACACCGTGCCGCCCGCAGTCGGCCAGCCTTATGAGAATCCGGAGCTGGCCGCAGCCGACAAGACCTGGGACCGGCACCGCCCGCCACAATTCAATGGTGGCGGCACGGCCTGGGACGGACTGGCCTACGACGCGAAGCTCAATCTGGTCTACGTCGGCACGGGCAACGCCGCGCCCTACGATCTGCGACAGCTCGGCTCAGCAAAGCTCGATTGTCTCTACACCGCCTCGATCTTGGCGCTGCACGCCGATTCTGGACGTCTGGCTTGGTTTTACCAGACCACGCCGCGCGACAGCTGGGATTTCGATTCGGTGCAGAAATTCGTCCTGGCGGATTTGAAAATCGGTGGCAAGTCGCGCCAGGTCATCATGCAGGCGTCAAAGAACGGTTTCTTCTATGTGCTCGATCGAAAGACCGGTCAGCTGCTGTCGGCAACGAACTATAGCTACGTCAACTGGGCCACGCGCGTCGACCTGAAAACCGGCCGCCCGATCCTCACCCAGCAGGCGAACTGGTACACCAAGCCGCAGATCGTGTACCCGTCCTGGGCCGGTGCGCACACCTGGAATCCGATGTCGTATAGCGCCCAGACGCACTTGGTCTATATTCCGGTCGTGGACGTGCCGGCCGTCTGGGTCGACCTGCTGCACAATGGCGGCTCGGTCAAGTACATCGATGGCTTCTTCACTGTCAACGGCATCATCGTCGATGACACCTACGACGCCGAAGACATGAAGCATCTCTATGGGCCGCTGCCCGAGATGGCGACGATCAAAGGCTCGCGAGCACAGAAACCGACTCGTGAACTGCTGCGGGCCTGGGATCCGGTGGCCGGCAAGAGTGTCTGGGAAGTCGAAACCTCGGCGGGGATTCGCGGCTACGACGGCGGCGTCATGACCACCGCCGCGAACCTCGTATTTCAAGGGCGCGGCAGCGGCGAGCTTTGGGTCTACGCGGCCGACACGGGCAAAGCGCTCAAGGTCATTCAGACGGGCAGTCACATCCTGGCGGCCCCTATGACCTACTCGGTCCACGGCGAGCAGTATGTCGCCGTGCAGGCAGGCTACGGTGGCGCTGCGATCACGGTTGGCCCCATACCGCCGAGCAGCGCCGCGTTCAAGTATCAGAACAACAATCGCATCATCGCCTTCAAGCTCCGCGGCGGCGATGTCCCCAAGCCTGCAGCGCGTGATGAGGGTCCCTTCCCGTTGCCGCCGACTCAAACCGCCAGCGCCGCAAGCATCAAGGCCGGAGAGGTCAAATTTGTCGAGGAATGTTCACGCTGCCACGTGCTTGGTCTGAGCTCGACACCCGATCTTCGCCGGTTGAGCGCCGAGTTGCATGCGGCGTTCAAGGACATCGTGTTGCGCGGCGTCTTGGCCCCGACCGGCATGGAACGCTTTGATGATCTGATCAGTGAGCAGGATGCCGACAATATCCATGCCTACCTGATCGAGCAAAGCTGGATCGCCTACCGCGCGCAGCAGGCGAACGCAGCCCATCACTGATCAGGCAGCGCGGAGGGCGGCCAGAGCAGCGGAAACAAGGCATGTCTCATGGGCGCGCCGGCCGGCAGTTCATCGATGAGCCCCGGGAACTCCGGCGAGGTACGCCACGCGCGCGGCGCATGCGTGATGTCATCGCCGAGAAATCGCAGCGAGAAAACGCGTCGCCGAGCGGTGCCATCGACGCCGCCGGCGGCGTGCAGGGTCAGCATCTGAAAACACACGATGTCGCCCGGCTGCAGCGCCCAGCCGAGGATGCGGTAGGCGGCGCGGTTCGATTCGATGTCCGGCAGATCGGCCAGGCTGCCTTCCGGAAACCATTTGGCCTGGCTGTCGAGAAAACTGCGGGGCATGAGCCAGGGTCCGCGATGCGAACCCGCCACGAATTCCAGTGTCGAGGCGCGACTGACCGCATCCACGGGAATCCACATGCTGACGTTGCAGCGACCTTCGATGTTGTAGTAAGGCTGGTCCTGGTGCCAGGGCGTGCGCTGTCGCGTGCCTGGCTCCTTGGTCAGCATGTGATCGTGATAAAGGCGCACGGTCCGGCTTTGCATGAGACGTGCGGCGCACTGTGCCAGTGCAGGGTCGAAGATCAAGCGGCGGTAGTAGGCGTTGTGCTGCCAGTTGCAGAAATCCTCCATGAACCGACCGGGATCATCAGCCGCGCTCGCGACTTTGGCACGTGGACTCGGGTGTGCGAGGTTCTGTTCGATGCCCGCGCGCAACCGCTCGATCTGGTTGCCATCGAGCTGCGAGCGCAGACACACCGCGCCGTCGCGCTGGAAGTCGTCGATGTCGGCCTGCGTCAAGTTCAAGCCTGCATGCTCCCGATCGATGGCGGTGCCGACGACATGGTATCGCTAAGCGATCGGACGTGGCGTAAAGTGAAATCCGCTGCCGTTCCCGAGGGGAGTTCATGCGACGAGCACCGTGGCTAGCGACGACCGTCTTAAGTGTGGCGCTGGCATCGAGCGCCACGGCGAGCGCTATGACCTTGAAGCTGGTCGAGGTGATCACGAGCCCCGAGCGGACCGAGACGCTGCGCGGGATCGTCAAGAGCTTCGAGGACGCCAATCCTGACGTGCACGTGGAGATCATCTCGCTGCCCTGGGGGCCGTCGTTCGAGAAGTTCGCCACCATGGTTGCCGCCGGCGACACACCCGATGTCGTCGAAATGCCCGATACGTGGCTGGCGCTGTACGTCAATAACGGTGCGCTCGAGAGTCTCGAGCCCTATCTGAAGAGCTGGGTGCACACCGCGGAGCTGAATCAACGGACGCTGCAACTCGCGCGTGTCATTCGCAACACTGCCTACATGCTGCCTTACGGCTTCTATTTGCGCGCGCTTTACTACAACAAGAAACTGTTTGCCGCCGCGGGCATCGGCGCGGCGCCCAAGACGTTGGATGAATTCGTCGCAACCTCGAAGAAGATTTCCGCTCTGCCGGGCAAATATGGCTATTGCCTGCGCGGCGGGGCTGGCGGGGTCAACGCCTGGATGATGTTCGGTGCTCTGGGCAGCGGCTCGGACACCTTCTTCAGGTCCGACGGCACTTCGACCTTCACCGATCCGGGCTGGATCAAGGGTTTCAGCGCGCTGGCGGATCTGTACAAATCCGGCCTTGCGCCCAAGGACAGCGTGAATTGGGGCTACAACGACATCGTCGCCGGCTTCTACTCGGGCACCTGCGCGATGATCGACAACGATCCGGATGCATTGATAGCCATATCCGAGCGCATGAAGCCGGACGAATACGGCGTGTCGCCCTGGATCAAAGGCGCCGGGGGCAAGAGTTTCCCCACTATCGGCTACGGCGGTTGGTCGATGTTCGCCAACAGCAAGCACAAGGATGCCGCCTGGAAGCTGATTGCGACCCTGGACGGCGTACCTGGCAATCTGGCGTGGAACCGCCGCATCGGCGCATTGCCGATCTACGCCGCGGCCGCAACGGATCCGATGTACGCCGACACCAAATTCAAGGGGTGGTTCGATGAACTGGCCGACCCGAACGTCGTGCCGATGATCATGCCGATGGACCTGCGGGCGTGGGCGCTATTCGCCAGTTCAGTCGTGCCGCGGTCCAGCCAGAGCGTGCTGCTCGGCCAACTCACGGTGCCGGAGATGGCGCAGCAGTGGGCGCAGATCATGACGAAGGCGAAGCAGAGCCAGAAGTGAGCGCCACCGGCCGACGTCTGCTGCGACTCGCCGAGCCGTATTTTTACAGCGCACCGGTGCTGTTGCTGATCGTCGGGGTCATGCTGATACCCTTGAGCGTCGGGCTGTCCTATGCCTTCCGCGATATCCAGCTGCTCGATCCCTTCAGCGGCGGCTTCGTCGGTCTGGATCATTTTCGAGAATTGGCCGCAGATGCCAGCTTTAGCGCGGCATTGCGCCACACGCTGGTCTGGACCATCGTCACGGTCGCCCTGCAGTTCATCCTCGGACTCGTGCTGGCGTTGCTGCTCAACCGCGAATTTCCCGGACGGCGGCTGACGCAGGCGCTGGTGTTCCTGCCCTGGGCAGTGCCGACTTTTCTCGTCGGGCTCGATTGGGCGTGGCTGTTCAACCCCGTAGTCGGGCCACTGCCGAGCTGGCTGTTTGCGCTGCACGTGACCCGCGATGCCAACAATCTGTTGTCCGACCCTGCTACGGCATTGATCGGACCGATCGTCGCCGCAGTCTGGTGGGGCATTCCCTTTTTTGCCATCACGGCGCTGGCCGCGCTGCAGTCGATACCCAGGGATCTGTACGAGGCGGCGGCCATCGACGGTGCCGGGGTGTTCAAACAGTTCCGCTCCATCACTCTGCCCCTGCTCGCGCCCACGATCATCATCACGATTCTGCTGCGAACCGTCTGGGTCGCCAATTTCGCCGACCTGATCGTCGTCATGACCAATGGCGGCCCGGCGGATTCCAGCCAGACCGTGGCCAGCTATGTGTTCACAGCGGCTTTTCGGCGTCTGGACTTCGGCTATGCCTCGGCCATCGCGGCGGTGCTGTTGCTGCTGCTGTTCGCCTACGGGCTGGCCATTCTGAGCCTGCGACGTCGGTTGCTGCATCGCTACTCGTGAGCCGGCCATGATGCGTAGCGCGCTATATTGGGCTTCGCACTACCTGCTGCTGGCCCTGTACGTGCTGTTTGCGCTGTTTCCGCTCTTTTGGCTGGTGAAAGTCGCGTTGACGCCCAACGAGCTGCTCTACAGCGAGGGCATCCGTTTATGGCCATCACGCATCAGTGCCGAGCATTTCCGCTTCGTGCTCGCCCATAGCGACTTTCCGCTCTACTTCCGCAACAGCCTGATCGTGTCGTCTGCGACCGCAGTGATCGTGGCGCTGGTCAGCGGAGCGTGCGGCTATGGGCTGTCGCGCTTCGTATTCCGCGGCAAATCGCTGCTCGTGGCGCTCCTGCTGATTACGCAGATGTTTCCGCTGGTCATGCTGGTGGCGCCAATGTTCCGGCTGCTGGCGCCGCTGGGCCTCACCAACAGCCTGACCGGCCTGGTGATCGTCTATACCGCCTTCAATGCCCCGTTCGCGACCTTCCTGATGCAATCGTTCTTCGATGGCATCCCGCGGGAGCTCGAAGAGGCAGCCATGATCGATGGCGCCACTCGCTTTGGCGCCTTCCTGCACATCCTGCTGCCATTGACCTTACCCGGCATCGCCGCCACCGGCGGCTTCGTATTCACGGCCGCCTGGAGCGAGCTGCTGTTCGCGCTGATGTTGATCTCCTCGGCGCAGGCGAGCACTTTCCCGGTCGGACTGCTGTCATTCGTGTCGAAATTTTCGGTCGATTTCGGACAAATGATGGCCGCCGGCGTGCTCGCCTTGATACCGGCCTGCCTGTTTTTTCTGTTTATACAACGCTACCTGGTGCGCGGGCTGACCGCCGGGGCCGTCAAGGGTTGAGAAAGATGCCGTGAGTGCCATCGACATCCAGGGCGTGAGCAAGCGCTTCGGCGTGACGCCGGTGCTGCACGAGGTCGACCTTGCCGTCGCCGCCGGTGAGTTCGTGGTGCTCGTAGGACCTTCGGGCTGCGGCAAATCCACGCTGCTGCGGCTGATCGCGGGGCTCGAGGAGGTCAGCGCCGGCAGCATCAGCATCGGCGGCAGGCGAGTCAACGAATTGCCACCCAAGGCGCGCGATATCGCCATGGTGTTTCAATCTTACGCCCTCTACCCTCATATGAGCGTCGCGCACAACATGGCCTACAGTCTGCGGCTACAGCGAGCCTCCAAGCAGCAGATTGCGGCGGCGGTCGGCGCGGCGTCGGCAAAACTCGGCCTCGACGCGCTGCTCGAGCGCAAGCCGAAGGCGCTCTCGGGCGGCCAACGCCAGCGAGTCGCGATGGGACGGGCAATCGTGCGAAAGCCCAAGGCCTTCTTGTTCGACGAGCCGCTCTCCAATCTCGATGCCCGGCTGCGCGAGCACATGCGCGCCGAGATCAAGAAACTGCATCGCGAACTCGGGGCCACCTCGATCTATGTCACCCACGATCAGATCGAAGCCATGACCTTGGCCGACCGCATCGTGGCGATGAACGCCGGCCGGGTGCAGCAGATCGGCAGCCCGCTCGAGCTCTACGATCGTCCAGCCAACCTGTTCGTCGCCGGATTCATCGGCTCCCCGGCGATGAACATGTTTCCGGCCACCGCGAGTCGATCGCAGCGGCAGCTCCGGCTCGTGCATGGCCGGCTCGCCGTCGAGCTCGATCATGATCGCGGCCTTGTCGAAGGCACCGCGCTGACGGTCGGCATCCGCCCCGAGCACGTGGTACTCGGCGCGGGGCCTTTGCAGGGGATCGTCGATCTTGTGGAGCCAACGGGCCTTGGCACGATCATCCATCTGACGCTTTGTGGCGCTGCGCTCAAGGCTTTCAGCCTCGAGCGCCTGTCGCTCGCGCTGGGCGATTCGATCGCCGTGGATCTGCCGAGCTCGCGCTTGCATCTGTTCGACGTTGAGGGCCGTCGGATCCCTTAAGGTCAATGCATGAACGACGCAGCCAGCGAAACCGTGCACCGCTTTCTGGTCGAGCTGCAACAGCAACTATGCAGCGCGTTTGCCGCGGAGGACTCGGCGGCCGACTTTCTGCAGGATGCGTGGCAGCGCTCCGGCGGTGAGGCCGTTTACGCCGGCTGCGGCACCACCGCCGTCCTCGAGGGGGGCGCAGTCTTCGAGCGTGCCGGCGTGGCGTTGTCGGACATCAGCGGCGACAGGATGCCGCCTGCCGCAACGGCGCGCAATCCACATCTGGCGGGACGCAGTTTTCGCGCGATGGGCGTGTCGGTCGTCATGCATCCGCGCAATCCGTTCGTTCCGAGCAGCCATATGAACGTGCGCTTCTTCAACGCCGGCGATGTCTGGTGGTTTGGCGGCGGCTTCGATTTGACGCCGTATCTGCCGTACGAACAGGACGTGGTGCTGTGGCACCGCGCCGCCGCTGCGGCCTGCGAGCCGTTTCATGCGCGGCTCTACCGAACTGCGCGCGCGGCCTGCGACGAGTATTTCTTTTTGCGTCATCGCGGCGAAGCGCGTGGCGTGGGCGGGCTTTTCTATGATGACCTGAATGCCGAGGCGGCCGCGATCGGCATGCCCTGGATGCAATGCTTTGCATTTATGCGCAGCGTCGCGGCGCAATATGCCGCCGCTTATATGTCGATCGTGCAGCGGCGGCGTCAGGCCCCTTACGGCGAGCGCGAGCGCACCTATCAACTGTACCGGCGCGGCCGCTACGTGGAGTTCAACCTGGTGCTGGATCGCGGCACGCTATTCGGGCTGCAATCCGGCGGCCGCTCGGATGCGATTCTGATGTCGATGCCCCCACAAGTGTGCTGGAGCTATCGATCGCCGGATGCTGAATTGGACGCGCAACTCCTGCCGTATCTCACGACGATGCGAGGCCGCGATTGGCTCGCCGAAGTTGCCTCAGACTAGCCGATGTGCGAAGGTTAACATAAGGGGTGGCGAGGTTTCAGGGGTAAGCGGCTGATTTTTAAAGGGATGCGAGCATGCAATCGACCTATGTAACGTGCTCTGACGCGGGGGTGGAAAGGTGAAAAATGGGACTGTGCAGCGTGGCAATGCCCGCTCCGCCAACCAGCGCGCCGGACTCACGATGGTCTCCTCCCCGCCCAAGGCCGCAAGCGCGCCGGCCGCGCACGTCGCTCAATCGCCGCCGCCGATTGCGGCGCTGGAAAGCGGGATTGTCGTTCGCGAGGAGGAACTCGGCTCGGTAAAAGCGCAGCGTTTGTACAAGATGCGCTGTGAATGCGGCCGCTCGTGGTTCGAGCTGGAGCTGCCGACGCTGGTCGAGTGTCCCGCCTGCAAGAAGCTGTGCCTGGTAACCGCCTGAGTCCTGATCAGGCTTTCCTGCGGCGAGGCTAGCGCCAGCAATACGGCAACGCGATGCTGGGTCGGTCCCGGCAGTTGTCGACATCCAGGGCGTGCGGATAGTCGCTGCGACAAGGACCGGGTGCGCCGCGCGCCCGATTATAAAACGTCATCTCCATGACCTCGGGTATCTCGATGTCGTTGTAGTGAATCATGCCGCTGCAATTATTCGGATGCGCATGAACGACGTAGAAGCAGCTCAGCAGCTTCTGGAAGCACGCGCGCATGATGCCGAACGCGAACGGATCGAACAGCCGCTCGAGCCAGTGCAGCTCCAGCGCGATGATACGAAATGACGCCAGCAGATCGATGGGTGCACTCAGGAGCACTTCGTATTCGCCGCCTTCGATATCCATCTGCAGCAACAGCTCGCCGCCATAGCCGGACAGATATTTGTCCTTCCAGGCAGCGAGCGTCATGAACACATCGTCGTTCATCGCACCGATGAATTTGCGATCGAATACGAACTCCGGCCGCATCTTCGGGGGACGCTCGATCGAATAGTCGGCGAGGAATGAGCGGATGTTGCGGTCCGCGAGCTCGTTTTCGAACTCGGCTATGTATTTGACGCCGGGCGAGAAGCAGTATTCGATGCCGGCCAGGTCATCGGGAATGAGGTAGCCGCCATCGCCGTTGCCGCCGATTCGAATCAGCGGCGAACCGCAGCTGCGCGGCCGCAGACTGCGGATCACTTTGAGCACCTCCGCGTCTGCGACCCTCGAGGCCAAAGTGTATCCGCGCGCCATCGCCGCGCGCTGCAGCCAGCGTTTCATGATGCCGGAATCGTACTTGGGTATGACAGCGAGCGTCTATAACAGGATGCGCTCGCGCCATGATCGTAGCGACGAGCGAGCGCAGCGCGCCTCAGGGTTGCAGATTCACGATGACGCGCCCGCGCACCAGACCCTTGAGAATGTCGGTGGCGAGCCGTGGCACATCTTCGAGCGCCGCCTCGAAGCTCAGGGCCTGCAAGCGTGCCCGTGGCAAATCCTTGCCGAGGCGCTCCCAGGCTTCGATGCGCCGCGCCAGCGGACACATGACGGAATCGATGCCGAGCAGATTGATGCCTCGCAGAAGGAACGGAATGACCGAATGCTCCAGCTTGGCTCCGCCCGCCAGGCCCACGGCGGCGACCGAGCCGGCGTACCGCATCTGCGCCAGCACGCGCGAGAGCGTGTTGCCGCCCACAGAATCGACGCAACCTGCCCAGCGCTCGGCCTCGAGTGGACGCTTTGCAGGCTCCGAGAACGGCGAACGATCCACGACCGAGCTCGCCCCGAGACCTTTGAGGTATTCATGTGCGTCCGCTCGCCCGCTCGATGCGATCACCTGGTAGCCACGCTGCGCCAGGATGGCGGTCGCGACCGATCCGACACCGCCGGCAGCACCGGTCACGAGCACCTCCCCCGAACCGGGGTTCAATCCATGCGCCTCGAGCGCCATGACGGCCAGCATAGCCGTGAATCCCGCCGTGCCAACGGCCATGGCCTCTCGAGTGCTGAAGCCGGCCGGCAGCGGAACCAGCCAGTCGCCGTTGACCACCGCCTTCTGCGCCAGCCCGCCCCATTGAGTCTCCCCGACACGCCAGCCGGTCAGCACGACCTTGTCCTGCGGCCTGAATCCCGAGTGGCGGCTTTCGGTCACGGTGCCCGCGAAATCGATGCCCGGCACGTGCGGATACTTCTTCACGAGACCGCCGAGGCCGTTGACGATCAATCCGTCCTTGTAATTGACGGTCGAGTATTCGACCGCGACCGCGACATCGCCCGACGGCAGAGCGGACTCGTCGAGTTGGCGCACTGAGGCCGTCACCACGTCGTTGGTATTTTCCAATAGCAATGCTTGGAACATGTTTCAGGCCTCGCCGGTTGACTCGCGCTGCAATGGCTCGCGTATAGTCGAGTGTACCGTGGATGCCTAGACCCATGGAGGGATCGCGCACCTTGACCCACGCTCTGGCCTCGATGCTGGCCCCGCGCTCGGTCGCACTCATCGGCGCATCTCGCAAGCGCAATTCGGTGGGCAACGACGTCCTGCGCAATCTGCTCTACGGCGGCTATCGCGGCGCCGTCTACCCGGTCAATCCATCCTATCGCAGCCTCTACGGCAACGACTGCTACGCGGCGATCTCACAGCTGCCGGAGCCGGTTGACCTTGCAATCGTCTCGGTGCCTAACCGTGTGCTGGAACGCTCGGTCGAGGAAGCCATCGGGTCGGGCGCCCGCTCGTTGCTGATCTTCGCGAGCGCCGAGCTGGAAGGAGATGGGAAGGCACGAATCGCCACCCTGGCGCGTTCGGCGAAGGTAGCGCTGTGCGGCGCAAATTGCATGGGTTTCTTCAATGCCATGCAGCCGATACGGGCGTTCTCGGCCCTGTTTCCCGACGATCTCGCATGCGGAGGCATCACCTGCATTGCCCAGTCGGGCTCGCTGCTCCAGGCACTGCTGTTCAACGACGAGCGGCTGCAGTTCAATCTTGCGGTGTCCAGCGGACAGGAGTTGGTCACGACCGCGGCCGACTTCATGGACTACGCGCTGGAGCAATCGGCGACCAGACTGATCGCGCTGGTATTGGAGAGCGTGCGCGACCCGGCAGGATTTATTCAGGCGCTCGAAAAGGCGCAGCATCGCGGCGTGCCGGTCATCGCGCTGAAACTCGCTCGCACTGCAGCCGGAGCGAAACTGGCTTTGAGCCACACGGGCGCGATCGCCGGAAATACACAGGTTTACGATGCCTTGTTTAGTCGCTACGGCGTCATCGGTGTACGCGACCTGAGCGAGTTGGTCGCCACCGCAATTCTGCTCTCGGCGCCGAAGCGCGCCGCGCCCGGGGGCCTGGCGGTGATACTCGACTCCGGCGGCGAACGGGAGCTCATCGTCGATGCCGCCGCTGATGTCGGCGTGCCGTTCGCCAACATCGGCGCCGAAACCTCGCAGATTCTGCGGGACAGTCTCGATCCGGGTCTCGAGCCAATCAATCCGCTCGATGCCTGGGGTACCGGACGCGAATTCGAACAGGTTTTCGAGGCCTGTCTGACGGCTCTGCTGAACGATCCCGATAGTGCGCTGGGCATGTTTGTCTGTGATCTGTCGGACGAGCTCGATCTGCATGCCGCCTACGCGGCGGTGTGCGAGGCGGTGGCTCGCAGCAGCCGCAAGCTCCTGCTGGTGATGACCAACTACAGCGCCTGGAGCCATCGCCGGCACGCAGTGCGACTGTGCCGTGCGGGAATTCCCGTGCTCGATGGCACGGCGCCGTCGTTGCGCGCGATCAAGCATGCGCTCGCCTACCGCGATTTTCTGTGCCGTCCTCGGTCCTCGGCCGTGCCCGGCACAGCGGGTAATGTCCGCGCCGCCCACTGGCAGGGCGTTCTGGGTTCGCGCACGACACCGCTGAGCGAGCAGGAAGGTTATGCGCTGCTGGCCGACTACGGCATCGCCGTACCGCCCCACGCGGTCGTGAACAGCCGCGAAGAGGCCCTCGAGGCAGCGCGCCGGATCGGATTTCCGCTGGTCCTGAAGACGGCAAAACCCGGCGTGCTGCATAAGAGTGACGTCGGCGGCGTGCTGCTCGGCATAGCCGGCGAGAGCGAGCTCGCCGCCGCCTATGAGGATCTCAGCGGCAGGCTTGGCGCGCGAGTGCTCATCAGTGCTCAGGCGCCGGCGGGAATCGAAATGGCGTTCGGTCTGGTTCAGGATCCGGCCTTCGGCGCCTTCGTGATGATCGCCTTCGGCGGCATCTGGATCGAATATCTCGAGGACCGCCAGCTGGCGATGGCTCCCTTGGACACTGAGGCGGCCGCACGGCTCATCGCGGATCTGCGGTTCGCCAAAGTGCTCGACGGGGTGCGCGGTATGCCCGCCTGCGATCGGACGGCCCTGGCGGAGACTTTCGTGCGATGGAGCCAGCTGGCTTGCGAGCTCGGCCCCTATATCGCCGAGATGGATCTCAATCCGGTGCTGGTTGGCCCGACCGGCACGCTCGCGCTCGACTGTCTGCTGATCCCGCAGCGCCTGCACTGCACGAACGAACAGCATGGAATTTAATACGATCAGCGTCCACGCCGAGGGGCCGATCGCCGGCATCAGGCTCAATCGGCCCGATAAACTCAACGCCATCAGTTCCGACATGGTTACCGAGCTGCACCGTGCAATGAACGATGCTGAAGCCGATCCTCACGTGCGCGTCATCACGCTCACGGGCAGCGGACGTGCATTCTGCTCCGGTTTCGATCTGGGTGAGGTAGACAATGCAGCGGACCCGGACAGCACGCGTCGAGTACTCGAAGCGGACTTCGCCCTGATCATGCGGTTCTGGAATTCGCCCAAGCCGACCATCGCCGCCGTCCATGGCTACGTCCTCGGCGGCGGCTTTGAATTGGCGATGGCCTGCGATATGACGATTGCCGCGGAGGGGGCGCTGTTCGGCGAGCCGGAGCCGAAATTCGGCTCTGGTATCGTCGCGATGCTGCTGCCCTGGATCACCGGACCGAAGCAGGCCAAGGAAATGCTGCTGTTCGGCAACGATCGCGTGAGCGCGCGGCAGGCCTATGAAATGGGCCTGGTCAACGCGATCGTGACACCGCAGGCCTTGACGCGCGAGCTTCACGCGGCGGCGGGCCGCTGCGCCATGCTGGATGCGGAAGCGGTCAGACTGACCAAGCTCGCCATCAACCGCAGCTATTCGCGCATGGGACTGGAGGACGCGCTGCGACAGGCCTTGGATATCGACGCCATCATCGAAACCACGGCAACGGAGGAATCGCGTACGTTCAAGGCCATTCTGGCCAAGGACGGCGTCAAGGCAGCGGTTGCGTGGCGCGAAGCGCGTATCTTCAAGTAGCCACGGATCGCGGATCGCAGCCGCGCTCCCGAGTGAGTGCGCGCGCGCGCGCCGGTTGCAGCCATCAGATGCGTCATACGGCTCTGACGGCAGCCCCGCGGATCGCGATGTCGACCTCGTCGCCGCCCTCCCAGAAGCCGTGCGGCAGGCCGTAGTCGGAACGCTTGATGCGCGTGTGGGCATCGAAGCTGCAGCTCTCGCCCGTGAGGCTACGGTCGGTGCAGATCCAGCGACTGACGATCAGTACAACGCTGCGCGTGTGTCCGTGCAGGCTCAATTGGCCCTCGAGCGTGGCGCCGCCGTCATCGTCGAACCGAACTTTATCGGCGTGCAAGCTGATCAGCGGATAGCGCTTGGCATCGAACCAAACGGGTGACAGCAGGCGCGCCTTCCACCAGGGGTTATCGCAGGCCAGCGAATCGGTTCGAACCGTGACCTCCAAATGGCTCGCGGCCGCGCGCCGATCGCGCACGAACTCGCCCGACAGAATCGCGAATTGCGCGCTGAACCAGGACACGCCCAGCACGCGAACGCCAAAGGAGACGCGCGTATTCGCGGAATCGAGGCGGTAGAGCTCCGCTGCCTGAGCTTGCAGCACCACCAGCGGCAAGAGCAGCCACACTGCACTGCGCATCCTCATGCCTCGCTAATCCCGGGGCGCCATCATGGTCCAGCAATGCGCGGCGCACAGCGGGCTCAGTGTGTACTCAGCCGGACTGTTTACTCTTCGCGATCAGCGCATCGTCGATCTCGCGTGCCCGTAGGGCGGCCGGACGCGAGCTGATGCCCTGCCAGTAACGCTCGAAGGCCGGACGTTTCTCGATGGAACCAAACATCAGTCCGAAACCGACCTGCGATCCGAAGTACACATCCGCGGCGCTGAAGCGCTCGCCGAGCAGAAATTTTCCATGAGAGACGGCCGCCTCCATCGTGTCCATGACGGTCGTGAACGTACCCCAGCCGGCCATGGCTTCGCGGCCCTGCGGCGTAACCAAGCCCAGTGCTCTGTTCGTGACCGCCGTTTCGATCGGCCCCGCCGCAAAGAACAGCCAGCGGTAGTAGGTTCCGCGAAGGCGTGCACCGACCGGGGGAGCCAGACCCGCCTGCGGGAAGGCATCCGCGAGGTAGGCGCAAATGGCCGCACACTCGGTAACCACGACTTCGCCGTGCACAATGGCCGGCACCTTGCCCATCGGATTGAGGGCGAGATAGTCCGGTGCCTTCATGGTCGTGCCGAACTCAAGCACCTCGGTCCGATAGGGCTGACCCACTTCCTCCAGCATCCAGCGCACGATCCGGCCGCGCGACTTTGGATTGGTATAGAAGACCATTGGCTCGCTCAATGACGTGCCCCTCAAGGATGCCACGGCGCATATTATGGCGCGCGACTGGCGCGCGCGCCTGCCAAATGATCGCGACGCAGAGCCGACAAGTCGGCCGACCGGACCGATGATCGTGCCGAGCTTGCGGGTGCGATCAGTAGACTCTTTCGCCCCCGACCCAGGTCTGCTCGATCTTGATCTTCCAGATGTCGCTTGGGGCGATTTTGAACAGGTCGCGGTCGATGAGGATGAAGTCGGCCCACTTGCCCGGCTCCAGCGAGCCGATCTGCCTCTCCTGGTGCTGCGCGTAGGCGGCGTCGAGCGTGAAGGCGCGAAAGGCCTCGATCAAAGTCATGGCCTGTTCCGGATGCCAGCCGCCCTTGGGCTCATTGTCGTGATCGGTGCGCGTCACCGCGGCATGCAAGCCAAAGAATGGGTTGTCCGATTCGACGGGGAAATCCGAGCCGCCTGCGATGCGCGTACCCTGCTTGAGAAACGTGCGCCAGGCGTAGGCGCCCTTGAGCCGTTCGGGACCGATACGCTCCTCCGCCATGTTCATATCGCTGGTCGCATGGGTCGGCTGCATCGAGGCGATCAGATTCAATTGCCGGAAGCGCGGAATGTCGGCGAGCGCTACGACCTGCGCATGTTCGATGCGGTTGCGCAATTGCCGCCCACCCGCAGCCTGGTACGCAGCCTCGAACGCATCCAGCACCTGGTGATTGGCGGCGTCACCGATCGCATGCACGTTGACCTGGTAGCCGGCTTTGAGCGCGGTCTGAATCTTGCTTTCCATCTCCGCGTCCGACATGAACAGCAGGCCATGCTGATCCGGCTGGTCCGAATACGGTGCCAGCAGCGCCGCACCGCGGCTGCCCAAGGCGCCATCGGCAAACAGCTTGACCGCGCGAACCGTCAGGCGATCCTCGCCATAGCCGATCAGCGGACCGTCCTTCGACAGGGTTCTGAAATCCTCGCCGGTATCGAGGATCATGGCATAGACACGCAGCGTGAGCTGGCCCTGATCGGCCAGCTGCCGGTAGAGCGCAATCGTATGCGCGCTGTCCCCGGCATCGCCGGCGGAGGTAAGTCCCACCGAATTCATATGCGCGAGCGCCGCTCTGAGCGCCGTCAGCCGCTCGGCATCGTCCGGCGGCGGTATGACTCGGTCCACGAGCCCCATCGCCTTATCAACCAGCACCCCGTCAGGGTTGCCGTCAGCATCCCGCTCGATCCTGCCCCCGATCGGATCCTTCGTGTCGCGGGTGATGCCCGCCGCGCGCAAGGCCTGCGTATTGAGCCACTGCGCGTGCCCATCGACGCGAGCGAGAGCCGCGGGCCGATCGGCGATGACGCTGTCGAGCTCGCTCGCTCGCGGGAATCGGCCCAGCTTCCATTTGACCTGGTTCCAGCCATCGCCCAGATACCAGGCTCGCTGTGGATTCGCGTGGGCATAGGCGCGAATACGCTCCTGCGCCTGTGCCAGCGTTTCGGTGTCGAAGAGCTGAATGCGGACATTCTCGAAGCCAAGATCCATCACGTGCCCGTGTGCGTCGATCAGGCCCGGTAACAGCGTCTTGCCTCCTGCGTCGATGACCTGTGCGTGTGGATAGGCTTTGTGCAAGGCGGCCGCGTTGCCGGTCCGCACGACTCTGGCCGATTCGAACAGCAGGCCGCTGAAACGCTCCAAGCGATCGCCGGCGAGCGTGTATCCATGGACGTTTTCGATCAACGTCGCGCCAGGTTGCGCGGCACGCGCGGCGCCGAGCGCGAGCGTGACGATCGCGGCAATGAGGGCGTTGTTGAGCATGTACTTGACCCGACTGCGAGAAAGCATCACCCGCACGGTGCCGGTGAGCACGAGCAGCGCAATCATTGGGTAAAGCAACTGCGAGTCGCGCACCGGTGATCCTCAATCGTGGCATGCCGAGCCGCTGCTGTGCTCACTTGGCTCTAGCCCCGGCAATCGAATCGGCCTTGGCGATGAGTGCCTGTGCCATGCGGATGCTGGCAATATCGATGAGCCTGCTGTCCAGCGATACCGCACCCTTACCCTCCTTGGCCGCCTGCGCCATGGCGTCCAGGATTCGCCTGGCCTTGGTTACCTCGGCTTCCGATGGCGTGAAGACCTGATTGGCCAATTCGATTCCTCCCTCCGCTCTCAGGAAGCACGGCTCTGCCTAGTCACTGCCCTCAGCGCCGCCTGTTAGCCGCCTGGTTACCAGTTCATACACGTTGGCGTCGAGGCCATCGCGCCCACGCATCATAGCCACCAGTTCGGTCAGCGTGCTATCGACGAAGCTCGCGTTACGGATGCTGCTGGTGTTGATGTAGACATTCAGAGCCGCGCCGCGTAACGCGGCGTGCGCGGCCAGGGCGGCCACCCCCGCCTCGCCGGCTGCGTTCCGATTGCCCCTCTCGGCCACGATCCTGGACAGCTCCATGACCTCGCCACAGGCGCGCGCGCAGGCGAGCGGCACCCGCGTGGCCTCCATCAGCGCCGCCTGAATCGCAGCGCTGCGGATTGCCCTTTCCGATGCAGTCCGCCGCGGCAGCGCGTATGCGCCCATGACGCTGCCATAGGCCCTGACGTCCTCATCGATCATCGAGGTCAGGCGCTCGCGGACGGCCTGCGCCTGATTCAGGACGGCCTTCATCTGATCCTCGACCTCGACGTAGTCCTGCTTGCCGATGGTCAGGATGCAGACCATGCTGACCAGCGCCGCCCCCATCGCCCCCATGATCGCCACCGCACTGCCGCCACCCGGCGTGGCGGCAGCCCCTGCCAGCGCATCGAGCAGGTTCTGCACGGAAGCGTCTGTGATCATCGCTGGATCGTTCCGATGGATCGTGCGGCAGGCGGCATGGGAATTGGCGCGCCTTGTCTACCCTTGAATCGAACCGGTCGAGTGCGACTCGTAGAATTGCTCATCCTTACCGACCTTCTTTTTCGGGATCGGATCGTGCGTGCGCCAGTAGTCGGCAGCCGCGCCGACGCCGCTGCCGGAGGCGACCTTGATGCCCACGTCGAGCATCGCCATCTCGGCGCCGGCGATGGCGCCCATGAGCATGAGTTCGTTGAGATCCCCCAGATGGCCGATGCGGAACACCTTGCCGGCTACCTTGGAAAGCCCCGCGCCCAGCGCGAGATTGTAGCGGCGGAACGCCACGTCGATGACATGCGCGCCGTTGATGCCCTCCGGCACGACGATGGCGCTGACGGTATCAGAATACCATTTGGGTTCTTTGGCGCAGAGCTTCAGGCCCCATCCTCGGGTCACGGCCGCACGCACACCCTCGGCCAGGTAGTGGTGGCGCAGAAAGATCTCCTCGAGCCCCTCTTCGAATAGGATGTTCAATGACTCGCGTAAGCCGTAGAGCATGGGCAGCGCGGGGGTATACGGGAAGTAGCCGGTCGAATTGGCCTTGATCATATCGGCGAGATCGAAATAGCAGCGCTTGGATTGGGCGCCAGCCATCGCCTCGAGCGCCTTGCGGCTCACCCCCAGAATGCCGAGCCCAGCGGGCAACATGAGTCCTTTTTGCGAGCCGCTGACGGCCAGATCCACGCCCCAGTCGTCCATGCGAAAGTCGATGCTGGCGAGCGAACTGACGGTATCCACGTATAGGAGCGCTGGATGCGTTGAGGCGTCGAGTGCCTTGCGCACGCCGGCAATGTCGCTGGTGACCCCGGTGGCGGTCTCGTTCTGGCAGGCCAGTACCGCTTTGATCTGGTGTCGCTTGTCGGCCCTGAGGATCTCCTCGTAGCGGCCCAGCGGCACGCCTTCGCCCCATTCGACCTCGAGCACCTGTACGTCGTAGCCAAGGCGCTGCGCCATGTCAATCCATAGGTGGCTGAACTGACCGAAGCGCGCTGCAAGTATCTTATCGCCCGCAGAGAGCGTGTTGGTCAGTGCCGCCTCCCAGGCGCCGGTGCCTGACGATGGAAAAATAAAGACCTGGCCGGTCGTGGTCTTGAACACCTTCTTGAGATCGTGCAACACGCTGGTGGAAAGTTCCGGGAACTTCGATGAACGGTGATCCTCCATCGCCACCATCATGGCCCGCTGGACGCGGTCAGGAACGTTCGTCGGTCCGGGAACAAACAGGAAATTTCGACCTGGCATGCGCCGTGGCATCACATTCTCCTCTTGAACAGTCAGGCAGAACCATCATGAGCCGGCCCTATGGTAGCGTCCGCTCCGATAGCCATCCGGAAAATAGCAATGCACGAATAGCCACTGTGTTGCAACATGCACAGCCGAACATATCTGCGTAGGACCTGTTGCCATGATCTCCGATATCGAAATCGCCCAAAAGGCAAAACTGCAGCGCATAACCGCTGTCGCCAAGAACCGCCTCGGAATCGACGATCAACATCTGGAGCCCTACGGTCACTACAAGGCCAAAATCTCGCTGGATTTCGTCGACAGTCTCGCGGCGCGGCCCGACGGCAAGCTCATCCTGGTCACCGCCATCACTCCGACCCCGGCCGGGGAGGGTAAGACCACCACGACCGTCGGGCTCGGGGATGCGCTCAATCGCATCGGCAAGAAGGCCTCGATCTGTCTGCGCGAGCCCTCCTTGGGACCGGTATTCGGCATGAAAGGCGGTGCCGCCGGCGGCGGCTACGCGCAGGTGGTCCCGATGGAGGATATCAACCTGCATTTCACGGGGGATTTCCCTGCCATTGCACTGGCCAACAATCTGCTGTCGGCCATGATCGACAACCACATCCACCACGGCAACGAGCTGCAGCTGGACCTGCGGCGCATTACCTGGAAGCGCGTCGTGGACATGAACGATCGGGCGCTGCGCGACATTACGGTCGGCTTGGGAGGCCCGGGTAATGGCTTCCCGCGCCAGGACGGGTTCGACATCGTGGTCGCCTCCGAAGTGATGGCGATCTTCTGTCTGGCCACTTCGCTCAAGGACTTGAAGAATCGTCTCGGCAATATCGTCGTCGGGTACACGCGCGATCACAAGCCGGTCCATGCGCGCGATCTCAATGCCCACGGCGCGATGACGGTGCTGCTGCGGGACGCCTTGAAGCCCAATCTCGTGCAGACGCTGGAAAACAATCCGGCGTTCATTCATGGCGGCCCCTTCGCCAACATCGCGCACGGCTGCAATTCCGTGCTCGCCACCAGGACGGCGCTCAAGCTCTCCGACTACGTGGTGACCGAGGCAGGCTTTGGCGCTGATCTCGGAGCGGAGAAATTCATCGACATCAAATGCCGGAAATCGGGAATACGGCCGCATGCGGCCGTGATCGTTGCCACCATCCGGGCGCTCAAATATCACGGCGGAGCGGACTTAAAGGCGCTCAATACCGAAAATCTCGATGCGCTGTCAAAAGGCGTCGCCAACCTCGAACGCCATGTCAACAATGTGCGCAATTACTACGGACTGCCCTGCGTGGTGGCAATCAACCACTTCAGCTTCGACACGGCTACCGAGATCGAGCTGCTGAAAAAGAAGATGGCGCACCACTCCGCCCCGGTGGTCGTGTGCCGACATTGGGCCGAGGGCGGCCGGGGAGCGGAACAACTGGCGCGCACGGTTGTGGGCATGATCGACAAAGTGGCGACGGACTTCCAATTCGTCTACGACGAGTCGGAGACGCTCTGGGGCAAAATGATCGCGATTGCCACCAAGCTCTACGGTGCGGGCAATGTCACGGCGGACACCAAGATTCACGCCCAGATCCAAGCCCTTCAGGAGGGTGGCTACGGCCATTACCCGGTCTGCGTTGCCAAGACGCAGTACTCGTTCTCCACCGATCCGCAGCTGCGTGCCGCACCGAGTGATCACAAGATCAACGTCCGGGAAGTGCGTCTTGCCGCGGGTGCGGAGTTCGTCGTCATGGTCTGCGGCGACGTCATGACCATGCCGGGACTGCCCAAGGTACCCTCGGCGAACAAGATCGATATCGATGACAACGGCAAGGTGATCGGACTTTTTTAGCCGATCTTCGCGCATGCGCCCAGTGCCGCTACACCCACTCAGACGGACTTGGGCGGTGGCAGCGCCTGCCTACTCGGACGGCCGCTGCCGGCCGTCCTCGATGGCCTCGTATTCCACGATCTCACCGATCATCGCCTGTGGCTGCGCACTGATGAAGCGGCCCTTCTGACTCAACGGCACCGCTCGCCGCCGGCTCTTGCGCCACAGGTCAAATACGGTCAGCGCTGCGGTCAGCAGCGCCAGCGTCGAGAAATACGCGGGTGGTCCGAACACGGCAAGTACCCCACCCATGAGCACCGGACCGAAGGCCGCGGCGGCGCCGTTCAAGCGCAGGAGTGCACTGCTCGCGGCCACCATCTGCGCGGGCTCGAGCTTATCGTTGACATGTGAGACGGCAAGCGAGTAGAGCGTCAGTGCAAAACCGCTGAAGCAGGCGGTCAGCGTCAGAAACGCCGCCCGCGGCATCGCACCGAAGAGCACCAGGCTGCCCGCAATCATCGCCGCGAGCGTGCATACGCCGGCAATCACCGTGCGCCGGTCCATGCGATCCGACAGCCGGCCGACCGGGTACTGGGTGAGCACCGCGGCACAAATGCTCACTGCCATGAACGTGGCCACGCCGGTGGTGCCGAAGCCGCTCAGACGCGCGTACACCGGACCCATCGAGAAGATGATCGAGGAGATCAGGCCCGATACGCTGACCGCCACGACGCCCAGTGGCGAATTGCGATAAAGGTCGCGATAGCGCACTTTGCGTGGTTGCGCGCGCTGCGGCAGCGGCTGGGCCGACAGCACGATGGGCACCATCGCCAGAGAAATCAGCACCGAGACCAGCATGAATGGCACGGCAGTGAGCGGATTGGAGACAATCAGCAGGAACTGCGCCGAGCCGAGGCCCACATACAGTATGAGCATGTAGGTTGCGAGCAGGCGGCCACGATTCGCGCGGCTGGCTCGATCGTTGAGCCAGCTCTCGGCCACCACGTAGATGCCGGCGAAACACAGCCCGGAGAGCAGGCGCATGACAGCCCAGGGCAGCGGCGCGACGAAGCAGCCCTGCACCAGAATCGCCGCCGAGGCGACTGCCGCCAGCGCGGCAAACACGCGGATGTGGCCGACTTGGCGCAGCAGCCGCGGCGCAGCGACCGTACCGAGTAGATAGCCCACGTAGTAACAGGACATGATGAGCCCCGTCACCGGCGGCGCAAAACCTTCGAGCGTGGCGCGCAAGCCCAGCAGCGTGCTCTGCAAGCCCGCTCCCAGCATCAATACGCCCATGCCCAGAAGCAGCGGCCACGTTGTCAAAATCGATTTGAGGGGCACGGTGCCTATGGATTGCGCAAGCAGGGCGTCGTTGTCGGGCACATGATATACCCTAAGCATCCGGGCGCGGGACGCACGCGACAGCGCATGGCAGCCTGAATCCGATCGATCGCAGCGTTGGCCGCAGCCCTGCAGCTCGCAGCGAGCATCGCACAGGCGGATATCCGCTTGCCGCGAGTGCTTGCAGACAACATGGTGCTGCGGCGCAATTCACCGGTGCAGCTGTGGGGCTGGGCCGGTCCCGGCGAGCGCATACGGATTCGGGGCTACGAGGTTCCTCACTTCTGCGGGGCGCTCATTGTCGGCGCCGAAATTCAATGTAATGCTCTTGACATGGCAGCCGCCGTACCCAGCTTCGGCACAGCATCGGGCGACCCCGCCACCGAGGACCGTTCACAATCCCGTTCCCTGGTCGCCTCGCCCGCAGGCGTCGTGGCCAGCGAAAGCGTGCTGGCTTCGCAGATCGGCGCACGAATTCTCGAAGGCGGCGGCAATGCCATTGACGCTGCAGTCGCCGCCAACGCCGTATTGGGATTGGTGGCTCCCATGAACGACGGCATCGGCGGGGACCTTTTCGCCATCGTTTATGAAGGCAACTCGGGCCGCTTGCATGGACTCAACGCGTCGGGCTGGGCGCCGGCCGCTCTGACCGCAGACTATCTGCAGCGCCGCGGCATTCTGGAAATGCCGCAGCAGGGAATCCATTCGGTCACGGTTCCGGGTGCCGTTGCAGGCTGGCATTGCCTGTTGCAACGCTTCGGCACGCGCCGCCTCGCCGATCTGCTCTCCCCCGCCATCAGCTACGCGGAGCGCGGCTTTGCGGTGGAAGAGGTCGTACACGCCTACTGGCAAGCAAGTGAGAGCGTTCTCAGACAGGACCGGGCTGCAGCAAACACCTATCTGCCGAGCGATCGAGCCCCGCTGGTCGGCGAGCTGTTTCGAAATCCGCAGCTCGCCTGGACGTACCGGCAGATAGCCGATCAGGGACGAGATGCTTTTTACAACGGCGACGTGGCGCAGCGAATTCTCGCGACTTCGGCCGCTCACGGCGGGACGCTTCAGACCGCCGATCTGGCCGATTTCGAGGCGGAGTGGATCGATCCGATCTCCACGACCTATCACGACTGGACAATTTACGAGCTCCCGCCCAACGGCCAGGGAATCGCTGCGCTCGAAATGCTCAATATCATGGAGCACTTCCCGCTGCGTGAATGGGGTCATCACTCGACTCAGACCCTGCACACCATGATCGAGGCCAAGAAGCTCGCTTATGCCGACATGATGCGCTACCTCGGCGACCCGCGCTTCGCGACAATTCCGGTCGCGACGCTCTGTTGCAAGCAATTCGCGGCTACGCGGGCGAAGCTCATCAATCCCGCCAGCGCCGCCGATGTCGTGGCGCCCGGCGCCGCCGCCGGCAGCGATCACGGCACGACCTATCTCGCCGTGGCCGACCGCAGCGGCAATTTGGTGTCGCTGATCCAGAGCAATTTTGCGAGTGTCGGCTTTGGTTCCGGCCTCGCTGTCGCCGGCGCCGGCTTCGTGCTGCAGAATCGAGCTGGTCTGTTCACACTCGAGGCGGGACACCCCAACGTGCTCGCCGGACGCAAGCGATGCCTGCATACCATCATCCCGGGTTTCATGCGCTGCGCCGAAACGCGCATCGCTTTCGGCATCATGGGCGGTTGGAATCAGGCTCAGGCCCACGCGCAGTTCGTATCGAACGTGGTCGATTTCGGCATGAACATCCAGCGCGCCCTCGACGCGCCGCGCTTCTCGAAGGATACCTTCGACGGCCGCGATGTGAATCTCGAAGCGCGCATCCCGCAAGCCATACGTCAGCAGCTGCGTGCGCTGGGTCACGCGATCGTTTTGCGCGGTGAGTTTTCCTCGATTCGCATGGGCGCGGGCCAGGCAGTCGCGCACGATGGGGGCCGAGGCATGATCTTTGGCGCTTCCGACCCGCGCAAGGACGGTGCGGCTATCGCCGCGCTCGATGCGTGGCCCTAATGAGCCGGCGTGGTAGTTGTTTCAACGCCTTGCTTGCGGGCCTCGGCGAGCAATGCCGTGCAGTCGGCATTTTTGGCCAGATCCTCATCCACAAATCCCAACACCTCGAGCGGTGCGAGCACGACGCCTAGGGCCAGTGCCTTGCCGGTTCGCGCCGCGGCGTTGCCTGCCTGGAGGCCGATCGAGGGATGCAGGATCGTGCCGCGCACGAGGATCGGCGAATGCAGCCGCAGCAGCCGCTGGCTCTTTGGCTCGCCGTACAGGCTAAGGTCGATCGCCTCCGTATCGAGACGAATCTCGCCTTCACCATTGACGAGAACCGGGTCGGTGTCGATCACGAGTTTTTGCACTTGCAGGACGCCATCCTGAGCGCGAAAACTCGCGATCGCGCAGCGCACGCCGGTCTCCTGCCGGCTCTTGGTGAACAGCAGCCCGAGGCCGCGCGCGAGATCCATGCCGACGAGTTCCGCGAATGCGGTACGAATAATGCCGTGTGGCAGCACCGCCGTCATCGTACCGTGCGCGCTCGCGGCAATCTCGTGTATCGAGCGGCCGTTACCCGCAAGCACTAGGCGCGCCTGTAGCAGGCCATCGAGCGCGGGCTGCGCCTCGTGCTTGCGATCAAACTGACCGACGCGCAGATTCCTGATGGCGACATCCAGATCGGCCGCCGGCAGCTCGCGCATGGCATCGAGCTTGACGCGGCCCGCGATCCGACCCTCCGGCGGCGCCGCCGATAGCGGCGAGATCACGAGCATCCCGCCCTCGAGCGTCAGGTGCGCTGCCACCGCATGTAATGGCACGTGCCCGACCTGCAGGCTCTGCGCATGGAACTCCACCGCGACATCGCTCTTGCGCAGGCCGGTAAGCGGCAGCGGTGTATCGGACAGCAGCTTTTGTTGTGCGTCTGGCAGCGGGGAGGCACGACCGGCCGCACGCGCCCCCAAGTCTGACCAGCGTAGCGAAAGAGCATTCAGATCCGCCTCGGCTCGCGGCCGTACTCCCGAAGTCTCGATCGACACCGTACCGTGCAAATCGCTTTGGCCGCAGTTCACCTGCAGGTCGGTGTAACAGAAGCGCGAACCATCACGCGCCAGCCTGCCGGACAGGCGGTAGCGGCCGGTATCCGGCAGACGCAGGCCGATCAGAAAGTACAAATCCTTGAGATCCTCGCCCGCAGCCTCAAACCCAAGCTCGAGCGCACGGAAATCAAACGGCCGCCGCAGCGAACCGCGTGCATCGAGCCGCGAGCCGCTCGAGCGTGCCTCAAAGGCGAAGCGGTATGGCCGCTCGCGCCCCACCGCCGCCAGCGCATCGCCGTTGAGCGCGAACGTGGCTGCCCGGTCGTTGAGGCGCCCTGCCCCCTCGATCTGCCAGGGCGCGGCGAGCACGCCGTCATGCGCGGTTACAGTGCCGTCGAATTTGAGGTTCCGAACCGCGTCATCGAGCGCGAGGTGGGTTCTGGTCATAGACAGGCTGTGAATGATGGGCAGCCCCTGACCGCCACCGGTATGCTGCGGCTCACGCCATTGCCAGTTGGCGCGCCCGTTGGCGTCCCGTAGCAAGTGCAGCGTTGCAGAGTCCAACTCGAGTCGGCGAATCACCAACGAGTGCGTGAACAGCGGCCATAAGTCGATGGCCAGCGTCAACCTGCCGACTTGCGCAAGCGCGCCCGGGGGCATCCACGGCGGGTTGCCGATCGTCACGCGCTCGGCATCGAGCTGCGGCGTCAGCGACCACAGCTGCGCGACCAACCGGCCCTGCACCTGGATCGGACGTCCTGCGCCTGCGGCGATCAGGCGAATCAGCGGACCACGGAAGTGGTTTGCATCCACCAGCGCGGCGGCACCGGCCAGCAGCGCAATGAGCATCATTAGCAGGGCCATCAGCCCGGCCGCCCACTTCAGCGCCTGCCGAGCCGCGCGCTGCAGCGCATTCATCAGTCGCTGCGTTTGGTGAACCTGGCGATACCGCGTCTGGCATCGCCCATGGTGGCGTTCTCGGCCATGACGTCGCCGGCCTTGACGTAGGCGGCCTCGATCGACAGCTCACGCTGCTCGTAGAACAGACGCTTGCCCGCCGCGATCGCCTCGCGAGATTTGCCGGCAATGGCGGTGGCGAGCTGCTCCACCTCGCGGTCGAGCTCATCGGGCGATGCCACCCGATTGACCAGGCCGCGTTCACGTGCCGTCAGTGCGTCAATAAAGTCCCCCGTCAGCAGCATCTCCAGCGCCGGCTTTTGCAGCATAGTGCGCGACAGCGCCACGGCCGGGGTCGAGCAGAACAACCCCAGATTGATGCCGGAGACCGCAAATCGGGCGTCGCTGCTGGCCACCGCAAGATCGCACATGGCGACCAGCTGGCAGCCCGCGGCCGTGGCCACGCCCTGCACGCGCGCGATCACCGGTTGCGGCAAGCGGCGAATCGTCATCATGAGCTCGCTGCAGGCTGCAAAGCAGGCCCGCATGGTCTCGATGTCGACCTCGGGGCCCATTTCCGTGAGGTCGTGCCCGGCTGAAAACGCGCGGCCGTTGGCAGCCAGCACGATCACGCGCGCCTCAGGATCGGCGGCAATCGTCTCGAGCGCCGCCTTGAGGCTGGCAATCATCGCTGTCGATAAAACATTGTATTTGGAGGGTTGGTTCAGCGTCAGGTACACCACCCCTGCGCGGCGTTCGACCAACACTCGCTGCGGCTCGTCCGTCGGAGCCAGCGGCCGCTCGGCATTGGCGCTCATATCGATCTCCTTGACCCCACCGGTGCTCACGGCCATGCCGCATGTTGATTGTAGCCCCTGCGTCGGGCTGAGCGTAGTGCACCCGCCACCTGCGGCTGCCTCCTTCGCCGGCGTTCGGCTCAACTTTTCATGGCAACGCTTTGCCGGTAGATTGCCGTCATGGCCGGTCGGGGGGTTCAGGCACCGTGGAGCAGCGTAAGCACACCAAACGAGCCCAAGAGGTCGATGCCCAGACAGCGGCGCGAATGGTCAATTCCGACGACTGGATCGACTACGGCTTTTGCCTGGCACAGCCCGATCGGTTCGACGAAGCACTGGCCGCCAGAGCAGCGGAATTGCGCCGCGTAAAAATTCGCTCCGCCCTGACCGTGCGTCCGCGGGCAGTGCTGGACGCCGACCCGGAAGGCGAGCACTTTCTTTTCTTCAATTGGCATTTTTCGCCCTACGACCGCCGACAGCATGATGCCGGGCGGTGCAACTACATTCCGATGAACTTCGGCGAAGCGCCGGGTTACTACCGCAGATTCGTCGATCCGATCAGTGTCGCCTGCATCAAGACCGCGCCGATGGACAGCCAGGGCTACTTCAATTTCGGCTGCAGCACCACGTATCTGCGCGCAATGATCGAGCGCGCGGGCATCCTGGTACTGGAGACCTGCGCGTCGATGCCTCGCGTCCCCGGCCCCGACAATGCCATCCACGTCAGCGAGGTGGATTACCTCATCGACGGCGGCAGCGCACCGCTAGCGGAAATCTCCGCCACCAAGATCAGCGAGGTTGAGCGGCAGGTAGCGCGGCTGATCGCTGCCGAGATCAAGGATGGCGCCTGTCTGCAGATCGGAATCGGCGGCATGCCGAACGCCGTGTGTTCGCTGCTACGCGATGCCAACGTTCGCAATCTGGGTATCCATACTGAGATGCTCGTCGACGGTATTGTCGATCTGATAGAGGCCGGTATTGTGACCAACGCCTGCAAGCAGATCGATACCGGTCGCAGCGTGTTCTCTTTTGCGCTCGGCTCGAGCAAACTGTATCGAACGATCGACGGTAACCGCGATGTCTGTGCCTATGCGGTCGACTACACCAACCTGCCGGACAACATCGCCAGAAATGACAGAGTCGTGTCGATCAACAACACCACGCAGATCGACCTGCAGGGACAGGCGGCGTCGGAATCCTGCGGCCATCGTCACGTCAGCGGCACCGGTGGTCAGCTGCAGTTCGTACGCGGGGCCTACGCCTCCAACGGCGGCAAATCGTTTTTGTGTCTGTCATCGACCTTTGACAAGGGCGGTCAGCGCAGCAGCCGTATCGTCCCGAGTTTGACCCTGGGAAACATCGTGACCACGCCGCGCACCGATACGATGTACGTCGTGACCGAGTACGGCATCGTCAATCTCAAGGGCAAATCCGTGGCCGAGCGCGCGAACGCGCTCATTTCGATCGCGCACCCGGAATACCGCGAGCCGCTCGAGCGCGCAGCGCGGCAGCAGAATCTCATCCCAAAGGGTTATTGGTAGCGCGGCGGTGGCAGCCTCACCGCAATAGCAGCGTACAGGCGTGCAGGACTACGCCGACGGTGCCGCCCACCAGTGCGCCGTTGATGCGAATGAACTGCAGATCCGTGCCGATCTCGAGCTCTATCTTGCGACCGACCTCGTCCGCGTCCCAGCTCTTGACCACATCGGCGATCAGTACCGAGACCTGACCGCCGTGCCGGATTGCGATGGCGCGCGCCAGCCTGAGCCATGCGCCGTTCAGGCGCTCGAGCATGACCCGGTCCCGCAAGGCACCCTCGGCCAGCGCGACGATGAGCGCGGCGGCAGAGCGACGCAGATGCGAATCCGGCTTTGACAGATCTGCCTGCGCACTCGCCGCAAGCGTCTCGCGCAGCCGCTGCAGGTCGGCATCGCCGGCAAAGCGCTCGACCATGCCGCGCAGCCAGGCCTGCACCGCAGCGCGATGTTCCGGTGAGCTATCGAGCTCATCGGCCCAATCGCGCAGCCCGGCGTCAAATTGAGCGCGCAGCGGATGCAACGGATCGGAAATCACATCCTGCATCAGTGCGCGCACGCCTTGCAGGAACTTGCGTACGATGTAGCTATCGAGGAAGTCTGGCGTGTATTTCGAGGCTTGGGCGAATTTCGCCTTGATGAGATCTTCATTCGCATTCAGCCAGCCCTCCAATGCGGTCAGGCCGCGCTCGAATGCTGCGCGATGCAGGCCGCCATCGATCGCTAGGGTCATGAGTTTGCGCGCGATCCGCGCCGCATCCAGCTCGAGCAGTTGCGGTACAACCGCGTTCTGAAAGAATCGGCGCAGATCCGCGTCATCGGGGGCCCGCAGCAGCGCCGGCAGGAACCCCGTGAGCGACCGCGCGAGGCTCGCGGCATTGGCCGGCGTCGCAAACCAGCGCCCCAGCTGCCCCGCGGTATCGTAGCGCTTGAGTTTGCCAATGATGTTATCGGGTGTGAGCAGATGGCGCGCAACGAATTCCCCCAGACTCTGGCCGATGCTGTTCTTGTTCTGCGGAATGATGGCGGTGTGCGGAATGGGCAACCCCAGTGGACGCCGGAACAGTGCCACGACCGCATACCAGTCGGCCATGGCACCGATGGCCGAGGCCTCCGCGAAGGCCTGCACCCAGCGCAGCCAGGCCCAGGTGGATTGGTAGCGGACACTGGGAATCAGCAATATCAGGCTCAGCCCCAGCAACGCCAGCGTGAGGCGCTGCATCCGACGCAGCTGCCTGCGCTTGAGATCTGCCCGATCGCTGGGCGCTGCTGCGGCCGTCCGCACTGAATGTTCGTTCGCTGTGTCAGTCATGCGCCGCGCAGGAAGCCAACTCCGGGCCTAACCGATCTCGATTCCCAAGGCGTTCCGATCGCTCGTCAATCGCTCCAGGAGCGTCGACATGAGGATGAGCGCCGCGCCGGCGCGATGTGGGTTGGCATCGCGCGTGAACGGCACGGATTGGCCATTGAGCGTCAGCTGAGTGACGCCGCACCCCGCGGCTCCGATTCGATAGTAGATCTCGATCGGACGAGCACGCAATGGCATCGCCACGCGCAGACCATCCAGTGCCCTCGGCATTACCGGGTCTACGCGCAGCACATGCTTCTCGTCGCTGAGCCCGATGAAACGTCGCATAATCAGCCCGAGCGCTATGCCCGCACCGCTCGAGTACACGCGCCAGCCGCCGTCGAGCGCAACCGTGCCGCGCGCCACACGCTCATACTCGGCGCTTGCTTCGTAGCGATCATGGAAGGCCGCATCGGAGCTCGAGTAATAGCAGTTCGACTGGCGCAAAGTCGCGCTGGGCACCAGCGAACGAATGCCGAGCGGATTGGCGAGACACAACGCACGGAAGAAGCGCTCGGCTGCGCCGACATGCCAGAGCGCCTGCGCATAACGCAGATGCGCGTGCATATACATCAGGCCGATCTCACGACCGAAAAACGCGGCGCTCTCGGCGCGCTGGAACAGCTGCTGCGGGCCGCCGTGGTAGGCCATCGGACGGTCGAACAGCCGCAATCCGTCCGGGCCCTGCAAATGCTGGTCGATCAGCCGCAGATGCGTGCGCGCCTGCGCTGGCGTGAGCATGTCTTCCAGGATTGCGTGCACGATTGCAAGCGCGCTGAAGCGCACACCGGTGAGTTGGTCGTGCGGATACAGCAGATGACGTACCCGCCCGCCGTCCTCAAACAGTGCGTACCCGGCGAGCACACCGTCGACCAGCAGCAGACGTTGAAAATCGCGCAGCACCAGAGCCGCCGACTGCGCAAATTGATCCGCCTCGCGAACGCGGCCGATGCCCTGCAGTGCGCGAGCCAGCGATGTCAGCGTCTGATAATGCAACGTCACGGTCCAGGCGCTGCACATACGATCGCGCATGCTCGGATCGGCGGGCTGCAGTGCGTCGTTCCAGTCACCGTGGCCATAGGCGGCCAATGCAGTTCCGGGGATGCGCCGTCGCTGCACGAGCGCGAGCGCCCGCTGCGCGTGCTGCCACACGCTAGCGCGCTCACCGGCATCCGGACCGCGCGCATCAAAGAACGGCAGGCTCTCATCAAGCACGCCGGCATCCCCGGAGGCAATCAAGTATTGCGCCAGCGCCAACAACGGCCAGAAGACGATGTCGCCGTGTGAGTCGCCGGCGCGGATACCGCGCTCGCGCTCGAAGAACATGAACCATTGCGGCCAGTCGCCGTCGGCGTTTTGCATCGCCATGACCCGCAGCAACAGATCGCGCACGGGCTGCGTGCGGCCGAACGCAAGCAGCAGCTCGACCGGTCCCTGGCAGACATCACGCGTGCCCCAGCCTCCGCCGGAGTACTGTTCCAGACCCCGAGGCGAGAGGTAATGTACCAGGGCATTGTGGGAGAACCAGGGTACGATCTCGGCAATACGCGCGAGCTGATCGGACAGACCGCCCGCCGCCGCAGGGGTCATCTTCAGCTCGCAGGCGATGCTTGCGCCATCCGAGCGCAGCGGCGAGCGTGCCGTCTCGGGAATCAAATTCCCGCGTATGACGAGCCCGGCCGAGGCTGTGGCTGCGATGCGGATGCAGACGAATGGCTGCTGTCGCGAGCGGCCATCCTTGAACAGCAGCTCATCGCCCCCGACGCGTTCGAAACCCGCGCCCTGCAGCGGTCCGATGTAGAAGCGCCCGTTCGGAAATCGCCGCCCAAGCTCGCTGCCCTCGGCTGGCGCGAGGCTGATTCCGGCGCCATCGGGCCACCAGCGTGCCGCGCCCGTGGTGCTGCCATCGTCATCATTGAGCGCCACGTGCTGACACACAAGCCAGTGGATCGGCGTGCCCGCGAGTACCGCGAGCGACAGCGTCAGGGACTTCGGGTCGGCGCAGCCCGCGGCGCGTACTTCGATGACTCCCTGCTGATGCCGGTAGATCCAGCGGCATTCATCGGGCGACATGTCGAAGGCCGAAGGCACACCGAGCAGCTGCCACTGCGATCCGAGCTCGACAAACACGCGCAGTCCGTGCGAACGAAACAGGCCGAGATAGCTGTGCGTGCTCGACAGCAGGCGATTGATGCTCACATGGCCCTGGGTGAGCATCGAATGGAACACCCCGCCCATCCAGACCGTCGAAGTCAGGGCCGTTTCATCCGGTGTGGTATGACGTCCGCTGCGCAGCATGTGTCCATGCGGACGCAGTACGCGCAGCTCCTTCGCACGCAGCACTACGTGATGATCGACTCCGAAATTGAACGCCAGCAGCTCACCGCGCTGGTCGCGTTCTTCGTGCCGCCATTGAGATGCAAATATCCCTCGCAGGGCTTCGGCGTCCAGAGCGAGTACGGGCAGCAACGACGCGGAGCTGAACAGCGTGTGCGCATTGCCTGATCCTGCAGCATCCCCGGTCTGCGCGACCGGATCGGAGGCCTGCGCTTCCGGCAAGGCCCGTACTGCGCTCACGCGCGCGAGGTCCGAGGCCGAACTCGCCTCCGGGTGGTCGGCGAGGTAGCAGCCGAAGAAGCCGGCAGCGAGGCTCGCTTGCGGCTGCAGATCGATCGGCGCATCGCGGATCACCACCATGGAGTGCTCATGCTGTAAGCGCCGGTTGGGCAGTTCGCCCGCGAGCCCGATCGGCATGTCCCCGACGCGACCGGCAAGGCCGTGGAACTGCAGGGCATCGGTCGCAAATGCCGCGCCGGAGCGCAACGAGCCGATCAGACTCCAGGGGTAGCGGCCGTCGGCGGCCTGATTCTGGCGGGAGGCCACCATCCAGCCCTGCTGCACGTGCGACAGCGGCATGTGATCTATATATTGGCTGACGTAATACTCGTTGAGCCGCACGGCGCCGTACGGCGCCAGCGCCAGGTCCTGGGCGTACGTCAGATCGACTCGCCGCAGCGCCGGGCCCGTGTTCTCGAGACGCACATGCCAGAACCAAACCGGTGCGCTCTGCGCCAGCACCAGTGTTATCGAGTAACGAATACCGCGCCAGACGCCCTGTCCGACCAGCGCTGCGCCGGAGGCATCGGTGCGGAAGCGCGTGGGACTGAGCGGTCCGAGCAGCGGCGTGCACTCGAGCGGCTCGGACAGGTGTCGCAGGTACAGATTCGTCGGGCCGCCCTCGAGCTCGTTGCCGATAAACAGCGGCAGTGAGATCGCTTCGAAATCAAAGCGCCGCAGCGAGCCGTTGGCGTTGAATTCGGCACGCATGCCTGCGGGGCTGGACAGATGCGCGCCGGACGTATCGGTGAGTGCTCGAGCCATGTCCGGGCTAACCTCGCGTGCCGTAAGTGCAAAGCGCGAAACCTAACACGTCCCCTTGCCTGCGGCGACTGCGGCCGACCCCGAATAACGGACTTGCCGTATCCCCGTCCACCGATCAGCATGCTGCTTCATGGCCGATAGCGTGAAATCCGATCCGACCGCGCGAGCGTTTTCCGGGCTGCGGCGGCTCGAGCATTCGTTGCCGAGCAGCTGGTATTTCGATCCAGCGCAGTACGCCCTCGAGCTCGAGCGCGTCTGGTGCCGTCACTGGATCTACCTGTGTCGCGCCGAGACGATCGCCGAGGCGGCGAGCTTCCGCACCTTTACCGTCGGTACGCAGCCCGTGCTTCTCGTCCGCGGCGAGGACGGGCAGTTGCGCGCCTTCTTCAACACCTGTCGCCACCGTGGCACGATGCTCTGCAGCGAGCCCGCGGGACGATTTGCGGCGAAGGCCATTACCTGTCCGTATCATGCATGGACGTACCGCTTGACGGGCGAACTGGCGCGTGTTCCGACGGCCGGGCGGGCGCACTACGTACCGATCGAGAGTACGGCGCTGTACCCCATTGCGCTCAAGCAGTGGCGGGGATTCGTGTATGTCAATCTGAGCGATCCGAACCGCGGGCTCAGCCAGAACTTCAATGCCAATACCGAGACCGTCGCGCACTGGCCGCTCGAGGACCTGCAGGTAGGTTACCGACTGATCAAACGCATGCGCTGCAACTGGAAGATATTCTGGGAAAACTACCACGAGTGCCTGCACTGCCCCACCGTACATCCGGCGCTCAGCAGCCTGGTACCGATCTATCGCCGCGGCATCATGGAGCAACGCGACGACCCCGATTGGCAGACACACGCGGCGCTCACCGATCCCGCACATAAGGGCGGTCTGCGCGCAGGCGCGGCGACCTGGTCAGTCGACGGCCGCTCCCTCGGCCACGAATTCCCCGCCCTGACGGACGAGGAACGTCGCATCGGCTACCACTTCGTAACCAGTCTGCCCTCGCACTATCTGGTGGCGCATGTCGATTACGTGCGCTCTTCGCGGCTGCTGCCGCTGGGACCCGAGGAAACCGAAATCGAGGTGGAATGGCTGTTCCCGCGCGAGACACTCGACGATCCTAAGGTCGATATCCGCAGCGTTTGCGACTTCTCCGCGCAGGTCCTGGCTGAAGACGCGGCGGCGTGTGAACTCAATCAGCGCGGTCTGCGCGCAGCGCCGCACAGCCGCGGCATGCTGATGCCCGAGGAGTATGACGTGTTCCAGCTGCACCAATGGTTGCGCGCACAGCTCGCCGGCGCACAGTAATTTCGAGCGGAGGTAGCGATGCCGCATGAAGCATTGTTGTTCGCTTTGAGCGAAAGCCGGCGTCTGGGAGTTGAGACCGGCCAACGTGCCGGCGTGTCAGTTGCGCCGCTCGAGGAGCGCAACTTCGAGGACGGTGAGTTCAAACTGCGACCGCTGATATCGGTGCGCAATCGGCCGGTATTCGTGCTGCAGACCCTGGCCGCATCGCCGCAGCAGTCGATTGCGCAGCGTTTCTTGCGGCTGTTATTCCTGCTGTGTGTGCTGCGCGACGGCGGCGCGAGTCAGATCACCGCCATCGTGCCCTATCTGGCTTATGCCCGCAAAGATCGCCGCACGCAGCCGCGCGATCCCATCCACACTCGCTACGTCGCGCAGCTGTTGGAAGCCACCGGTCTGCAGCGCCTCGTGGCACTCGATGTGCACAATGGCACGGCGCTGGAGAACGCATTTCGCATTGGCGTCGATCATCTGTCGGCACTGCCAATGTTCGTCGACCACTTCGCAACGCAGTGCAGTGCGGCCGAGCTGGTGGTTGTATCCCCGGACGTGGGCGGCATCAAGCGCGCACAGATCTTCCGCGAGCTGCTGCAGCAGCGGCTGGGGCGCGAGATCGATATGGCATTTCTCGAAAAGCGCCGCAGCAAGGGTGTCGTGTCGACTGGCGTGGTCATCGGCACGGTCGCGGGGCGCAGCGCGCTCGTACTCGATGATCTCTGTGCATCCGGCGGCACTCTGCTGCGCGCCGCCGAGCATCTGCGCGCCGCCGGCGCCAGCGCCGTCTATGCCGCCGTGACCCATGCACCGGTCAGTGCCGGCCTCGCGGCATTGCTCGCGGCCGACAGCATCGATGGAGTCGTGACTACCGATAGCGCTGGAATGGATGCGCCGGCGCAGGCGGCCTCGAGGGCCGCCAAGCTGCGCGTCCTGCCGATCGCGCCGCTCTTCGGCGAGGTACTCGCGCGCCAGCTGCGCGGCGAGCCGCTGGCGCAATTGCTCGAGCGCTGGCCTCCCGACCGGGCCTAGTGCCGCGGTCGAGGGCGCGCAGCGCCTCGAGCGCGTAGTGCAGCGCGGCGCGAAGCAGAGAATTCGTGCGACGCAGCCAGGGACGAGGGTCCGGAAATTGCGCATCACCGACGTGCCAGGCCGCCAGTTTCGCCCGAGTAGCCGCGCCAAGGCTCATATAAAACAGCAAGACGGCCTCTGAGATCGGCTCGCGGCGACTGCGCCGAAACCGCCCCAGCAGGTCCAGGCCGACTCGGGCACCTGCCAGACGCGTGACCTCGAGGGCGAGATTGGCCATCTCCTCCGCCGGGTCGCGCAGTCGCAGCCGACGATCGAATTCCAGACAGTCGATCACATAGAACGGCGGCTCGAGGCATACGTGCTCGGCGCGCAGGTCGCCGTGGCCTTCAACCACGTAGGCGCCACGCGAGGCCAACTCGAGGCCGGCGCGTGCGATGAATCGCCGCTGTGCTTGAATCACTCGGTTAGCAAGCGCCTGCCTGATGCGGGTGCCGAGCCTGTTCAGGACTGTGCGATTTGCACCTACGTCCGAGCGCAGCCGGCGCAGGTACGCGTCGGCCGATGTGGCATGAGGCTCGGCGTGGCGAAAGAAGCGGTTCAGCCGCTCGATGAGCCGCTGCCAATCACGGCCGCTGAGGTTGCGTCGCTGCAGCGCCTGATCGAGCATCGAGCGGCCGGGCAGACGACGCATCTTGAGCAGATAATCCTCGACGCGCACGCCGACGCCAAACTGCAATGCTCCGGCGCGATTGATCGACAGCACTTCGATCGACTTATACACGCTGCGCGCCAGACGCCGGTTGAGCCGGAGTTCCTCACGGCAAGCGCGCGCGCGCGCCGCCAGCGCGCGGTAGTCCATGCCGGCATGGCGCAGCGGCTTCTTGAGCTTGTACGCATACCGCGGTGTCAGAAACAGCCAGGCGAAATGGGTCTCGATAGTCGAGACCCTCGCGGGCCGATCCGGATAACTGCGGCGATCACGCAGAAACTGCAGCTTCTGCGCAAGCGTCGGCCGTCGAAGCTTTGAGCTCGGTCGCCGCGGGCATCGCAGGGGTGAGCACTGGTCAGTCCGGTTCATGCCGCGATGGTGCTTTCAGACGTCAAGATGACTGTGGGGCGAGCGCGGTCTCATCGCCATGGGTAACTCTCGCGGCTAAGGCGCTGCTGCGGATTGTGCCTATCCCCACTCGGAAAGACACCGCTATCGCGCTCGGTACATTAGAGTGCGTGCTGCCTGGTACTCGAGCAGGCAGGCGATGTTGCCTTGAGACTGGAAAGGCGGCTCTTTTGAGGCGAACGATCACGATTCGGATAGCATCTATGATGGCGCAGAGCATCAGCGTACGCACCAGCGCCCGCAGCAGGGTCAGCGCAGTGCGCCTGCGGCGATCAACGCGCCGCAGCGTATTGAGTGCGGCCATTACATTGTTGCCGGTAACCCTGACCGCATGGGCGCAGACCGACATTGCCGACCTAAACGACTCCGCGCGACAGCAGGCGGAGTACAACGCAGCGGCGCCCAAGACCATTATCGAACTGCAGCCGTTTCGGCGCACGACTGCCGTGGCCATCAACGACGCCACGGGTCGTGTGGGCACGGCCACGCTCATTAATCTGAACCCAGCGGTCAATGCCTGGTACGTGCTGGCACTACATTGGACCGATCCGGCCGAGAGCCGCAGTTATCATATTGAGAACCCAATTCCCCAGATGCAGGAATTGTCCTTGCATACCACGGCTCGAGGCATCGGCATCGCCGAGGGGGGAACGATGCTCTGCGAGCCGTGGTCGATCGAGGGCGACGCGCTTCAAACAGCCAAGGATACCGGTTTGCCCTATGCACCTCTGTGCGGTGGCCGTCTGTATCTGCGCAACAGCGTGCCGGGCACATATACACATATTGAGCGAGTTACGCAGTTTCTGCGCGACCATGTCTGGGGCGGCGACCGAATCGTCGCTTTTGTCCGCGACGAGGCTTTTCGCGACGCCTATGCTGAAATCGGCGCGGACCAAGCCGTCACATCCAGACCGGCACGCCCGGCCGCCGGTCCGGAAGAGGCCCAGGTGCAATTCGAGGATACACAGATTGCAGTGTTTCCGGAACACTTGGGCATCGACCTCGGATCTGCCAAGGATCTGATGTTGGGGCTTTGGTATCCGCTCGACGCCTCGCCCGGCGAATTCTTGAGCGTCATGCGGCCGGGCGCCGTGCCGCAATCGATCCTCGGCAGCTTCCGCGGCACTGTAAACGCGCTCGATGCCACCGAAGCTCGCGGACTTGACTACCTAGTCGCCTTCGATCTGCAACAGTTCGAGCTGCATTTCGCGCTCGGGACCGATCATCCACGCCTCGACTGGTCGGAGCGCGTAGTCGATCAGCAGCGCGATCCGAGCCTGCGAGGTCCTGACGGCATCGCTAACAGCGCGCCGCTGGCGCGCACGGGTATGGTCAGTCCGGCATTGACCGCTGAGATAGCCGCTACCTTCGCCGGCGGTTTCAAACGCGAGCACGGGGCCTTTCGCTATGGAACTCTGGCACTCGAGAATTCCGGTACGCACTATGGCTTCATGGAGCAAGGCGTGATCTTCAGCAAGCTCCAGCCCGGTCTGGCCACCGTCTACCGCACCGTCGACGGCCACGTGGGCATGAAAACCTGGACGCTGGGCGACGATGTGCTGCTGCCCCACCTGGCGGATGCGCGTCAGAACGGCGTGCCGCTGATCGAGTACAACCCGCAAGGCGATGTCTCGAGGCCGGGGCCGCTGGTCAATCAATGGGGCCCGGGCAACTGGTCGGGCTCAAACGAGAGTCAGCTGCGCACCGTGCGCGCCGGTCTGTGCCTGCAGCAAACCGCCTCGCGGAGCTGGTTGATATTTGGCTACTTCTCCACGGCCACGCCATCGGCGATGGCACGGGTTTTTCAGGCCTATGGCTGCCGCTACGCGATGCAGCTTGATATCAACGCCCTCGAGCACACCTATCTTGCCCTGTATGTCCATAAGCAAGGACGAGTCGAAGTGCAGCACCTGGTCCAAGGCATGGGCGATGTCGATCGCAAGGGTGGAGAGCAGCTATCGCCGCGATTCCTGGGCTTTCCCGACGATCGCGATTTCTTTTACCTGCGCCGTACAGAGAGCAAATAACGATGCGCCGTTGTGCCATCGCACTGAGCCTGCTCGCGCTCGCCGGCAGCAGCCGCGCCGATCAAGCGGCGCTCGCACAACGCAATGAACTCATGTTTCAGCAGATCCAGCAGCAGCGCGGCGTCAGCGCGCCGCAGATGCAGCTGCTGCGCGATATCTTTGCCCGCTCTGGTTTCGCCGGACAGGGCAACCCTGCCATCAGCGAGCATCCGCAGACACCGGAGCAGTGTCGCAAGAAGCTGCAGCATCGGAACATCACCTACGCCAATGCTCAATTCGAGCGCATCTGCGGCGCGAAGTACATGGCTCCGCTGTACGATCCAAGAAAGCTCAGCGCCGCACAGGCCAAGGTGTGCATCGATCAGTTCGAGTACCCGGACATACCGTGCACTTATCCGGTGGTCTGGGTCAAGGCGCGCGAGGCGGCACAGATCTGCGACGCCGAAGGCAAGCGGCTATGCGATGCGCACGAATGGGAAGGCGCCTGCGCCGGCGATCTGCAAGAACCCGACTACCGCTTCGACTTGGCGCAGGGCGTAGCCGCCGATGTCGCGGTCGCACGCATGCAGGCCGCCCACAACCGAGCGCATCAGAACGATAAAAACTGGAGTTATGGGCCGATTTACCAGACCGGGATATGCGCCACCGGCAGCCACAAGACACCCGGTTGCCCCGGCGGCGGCTGGAATCTATGCGGTTCCAATACCTACCCGAGCGGAGACTTTCCCGACTGCCACAGCACGCTCGGCGTGTACGATCTCAATGGTAACGCCGCCGAGCATATGAATCTGCCGCTGAGTGAGCAGCAGATGGCCAGCCGTGGCAGTAAGGAATTGGGTGTGACCGAGATGAAGGGCAGCTGGTTCATTTTCGACAGCTACCGTGCGCACGAGGACTGGTGTCGCTGGCGTGCGCCGTTCTGGCACGGAAGCGCAGTGATGGACGAGCACAGCCATGCCAACTATCACCTGGGATTTCGCTGCTGCAAAACTCTTGACGCCGGCCCTTGATCGGGCGGTTCAGTGCCGGCCGATGCTGTTGTCGGATAACAGCGCGGCAGCCGGCGAGTGGCTGGCAGCGCTCAGGGTGTGGATCAGCTCGCGAATGTTTTCGATCACGCCCTCATCGCTCAGAACCTGAGCGAGCTGCGGATCCTGCAGTGCATCCAAGATGGACTCTGGCACGCCGTTCACGAACACGCGCGTGCTGATGAGCCTTGCGCCATGGCTATAGTCCACATAGCGCCAGCCATGGACGGTGCTCAGCGGTTGGATGGGAACCCCATCCAGAAGCGGCCAGCCATAGATGGCCACGCGATCCAGATTGCGCCACAGGCGATTAGTCAGCACCAAATCCTTCTTCTGTCCGGCGCTCATGGTCCCCGGGACCGCACCGAGCGCGCTGCGCTGCGCTGCAACCAGCTCGTTGTGCCGCTCATAATAGGTGGTGGATCGCATGGTCTCGCTCGCAGGCAGGGGCTGCGGCGCAAAATGAACCGCGGCCTGCGCGTTGATGGCATCGACGATTCGAGTGGTCGGCAGCATCAGACCGAATTGATTGGCCATCATGAGCGCCGTTTCCAGCCGAACCGGTATCAGGAAATAGTCACTGTCGGTCCCGATCGCGAGGTAGTCGGAGGCCGCGCAGACGACCACTTGAACGGCACGGCCATCCGGCCGAGGTGCGTTCAGACGAATCGGAACAAGCCGGCGCAGAAAATCGGGAATATTGCCGCTCAGCAGCTGATGCTGGATCAGGGCCTCACGCTCCGCGCCGCTCACCTGCTCGATCGTCGCAGCGAATTTTTTGCCCGTCGGCGCTGCTGCCAACCGAGCAGGGATGCTTTGCGTCAAAGAATCATCGCACGGCACACGCGAAGCGGCAGCCGCATTGCCGACACCCAAACCGAGCATCGCTAGAGCCGTCAGACCACGGCCAAGCCAAACACCTTTATCCAACAAATACTTAACCGCACGATCTACCATCCACACAGTATCGCAGCCCATTGCCGCTTAAGGCAACCGATTAGTCCGCACCTTCGCGCCCCGACCCTGGATCGAGTCAGCCATGGCGCTCTGCGCTCAACCGACCGGCAGGCCTAAACCTGCACGTTCAGATTGTCGATCACCTTGGATACGCCGGGAGCCTGCCATGCCGCCATCTCGGCCTGTTGCCGCTCGGCCCATGAACTCACATGGCCCTCGAGCGTCACCGCGCTGCCCGCGGTCTTCACCGTAATATTCTGCGCATCGAGCACTGCACGGCGCCGAATCGCCTCTTCGATCTTGCTCTTTACTTCGATAGCGGAAGCGACCGTTCGAATGGCGATGTTGTTCATGATGCCTGTGACGCCTCGCAGGCTGGCGAGTGCCATTTCGGCCGCGTTCTTCTGATACCACATCGCAACCTGTCCCTCGAGGGTCACCCAGCCATCACGCACCACCAGCTTAATATCGCCCGCCGGAACGGAAATATTGCCCCTCAGCGCCGCAACAGCTGCCTCGGCGATCTCCGCGTCGGTGCGCTTGGCCTCGAACGGAAGCTCGATGATGATGTCGTTCGCCAGCGCCTTGACGCCCACGACCGACTTCGCCGCTTCCTCCGCCGCGCGCCGCTCCGCATAGGAGCCGACGTGACCGCTGAGCGCTACGACTCCATTCTTGACCGCGACGCCGATATTGCGGGAATCGAACCGAGGGTCCCAGTCCAGTTCGGATAGCACATCGTGCCGTATCGCCATGTCGTCTTTCATCGCTGCTACTCCTATGTTCGAAACCCTGCGAGACTCGGGTCAAGTTGTAGGCCGCTTCCGGGCTCTGCGAAATACGTGAAAGCCGCAGCGGCGCTGCGCCTCGCCGTCAGGTGTCGATAACCCCTGCGGCCGCGAGTGCGGCGAGCACGCGCTGCGGCGTCTGTGGGTCGCTGGTATCGGTGTCGATGAGCGGCAGGGCTTCCTCCACACCAACAGGCTCGAAATGGCCGGTTTGCCAGGACAGTACGCTCTCGTCGGCTTCCGAGGCATCCGCTGCCGCGCGGCGCCGCACGGCGATGCGGGCGCGCAGTATCGTTGGTGGGGCGTGGCAATGGATGAGCTGCAAGCTGACCCCGAGCCGTGCCGCCAAGGCGCGGAAGCGGGCACGATCGGCGCGCCGCGCAAAGGTCGCATCCACCAGTGCGCCGTAGCCGCCGGCGAGAATATCGTGCGCGCAGGTTTCCAATCGCGCGTACACCTCGCGCGTGGCTGCCTCCGAATACAGTCCCTGCTGCAGCGCGGAGCCCGAGTGCGCCAGCGCGCCGAGGCCCAGAGGACGCTTGCGCTCCACATCCGAGCGCAGGTGCACGAGCTGCAGTCGCGGCGCCAGCTGCTCGGCAAGCCAGGTCTTGCCGGAGCCGGACAGGCCGCACATGAGCAGCAGCACGGGCGTGCGCGGCCGCAGCGCCTGGCGTGCGCACTCGATGAGCCGACGCTGCTCCTCGCGCCAGCCGCCTGGATAGGGTTGCGGGGCATCGGCTGCACAGCTCAAGGCCGCCACTTTGGCGCGCACCAGCGCACGATGCGCCTTGTATAGAGCAAGCACACGGTGACTTTGAAAGTCGCCACTGCTTTCAAGATATCCGCCCCAGAAGGTGTGGGCATGCGTCAGGTGGCCGCGCGCCTCGAGGTCCGTGAGCAGCAGCGCCGTTTCATCGGCAACGTCGATCCAGCGAAACGCCGGCTCGAACTCCACGCAGTCGAAGGCCATGAGACGGCCTTGGTGGCGAATCACATTGCGAGCATGCAGATCGCCATGACATTCGCGCACCCTGCCTTGCGCCCGCCGCGCCGTTATCCATGGCTCGACCGCTTCGAGCTGGCGCATCAGCGGCGCGCGCAACGCCTCGATGCCAGCCGCAGCGCCTGTCGGCGCGGCCGCCTGCAACGCTTGCTCCAGGTTAGTGAGGATCAGCGATCGAACGTGCGCGAACTGACCCCATGGCTCGTGTGCCGCCGCCACCGGCAGCTGCGCATGTATCTGGGCGAGCCGCCGGCCGAAGTCCGCCAGCTCCCCTGGCTCGACGGCGCCGGCAGCGAGCAGCCGGTCGAGCTGCTGCCCGCGATCGAAACGGCGCATGCGCACGGCCTGCTCGAGCACGGGACCTGAGCCTCCGATGCGAGCTTCACCCTCCACGAGCGTGATATCGCTGACCTCCAGATACAGATCGGTGGCGAAGCGCCGGTTCAGCCGCAGCTCCTCGTGGCACAGGAACTTGCGCCGCTCGAGCGAGCGCATGTCGATGAACGGGTAGCGCAGCGGCCGCTTGATCTTGTAGGCAAACTGACCGGCCAGCAGTACCCAGGAGATATGGGTCTCGACGAGCACGATCTCGTCGACGCTATGCGGATAGGCACGCGCCGCCAGCAGGCCGGCCAACGCCCTCGGGAATGTGCTTGACATGCAGTTCCGCCCCGCTGTCCTCGACAGCCATGATCGCAACACCAGCGCGGGCCAGGCATGATTCTACGTAGTTCCCGCCGCTCCGAGTTGCGGATTGTCCTGATTGTGAGCCCGACCTTCCGGCGACACCATGCGCTGCACCGCGCACTCATTGATCGGAGGAAGCTGCAGGATGGGTGGACTGCTCAATCTCGCCTACAAATTGCTGGTGAACGATCGGGCGAAGTATGCGGCGCTGCTGGTGGGAATCACCTTTGCGGTATTCCTGATGATCGAGATGACCTCTCTGTTCGCGGGGATCCTGACCCGCTCCTCGGCCACGGTCATCAACATTGGCGCGTCGATGTGGGTCATGGACCCGGCCATCCAGACGGTCGCCAACAGCATCCCGCTGCCCGACAATGTGCTGGACGAGGTGCGCAGCATACCGGGCGTGAAGTATGCCGTTCCGCTCTATTCCGGCAGCGCGCTGCTCAAGCTGCGCGACGGCGCCTACCAGGCCGCGAATGTGCTCGGCCTCGACGATACGAGCTTGTTTGGCAGGCCAAGCCTGCTGCAGGGCTCGATCGAGGACATCTTCGCCGAGAACGCCTTCATTGCCGTCAACGACTCCGAGTTCTACAAGCTGGAAAATCCCAAGATCGGGACCGACTTCGAGCTCAACGACCACCGCGGCGTCATTGTAGGCATCGCCCGCGTGGCTTCCTCCGGCTTATTCGGTGTGCCTACGCTCTATACGACCTATAACCGGGCGCTGCAGTACATCCCGACCACGCGCTTCACGATCTCATATCTGCTGGTCGAGCCAAAAAGCCCGAACGATGTGGCAACCATCAAGCGGCAGGTGGCGGCGGCAGGGTATCTGGCGCTGACCAAAGATGAGTTCATCGACAAGATCTCGGACTTCTATAAATACCAGACCGGCATCGGCACCAATATGCTGATCATGACGGTCGTGAGCTTTATCATCGGCCTGTCGATCTCCGGCCAGACCTTCTACACCTTTGTGCTCGAGAATCTGGAGAAATTCGGCGCACTCAAAGCCATTGGCGCGAAAGGCCGCGAGGTCGTCGCGATGATTCTGTTCCAGGCCGGCTTCGTATCCCTGACAGGATATGGCATGGGCGTCGGCCTCTGCGCTTGCATGATCTGGCTGGCACGCGCCCATCTGCCCGACTACGCCGCGATTATTACTTATCCGAATCTGGGACTTGCCTTCGTCATGGTGGTCATTATCGCGGCCATCTCGAGCTACGTGGGCGTGCGCAAGGTTCTCAAGATCGAGCCGTTCGACATCTTCCGGGGATAACGATGCCCCGAACGGCAATTCAGGCCACCGGCCTCAACAAATGGTTCGGCGAAGGCGATAGTAAAACCTTTGCGGTACGCGACGTGAGCTTCGAAGCCTACTTCGGCGAGATCCTTTACGTCGTCGGCCCCTCGGGCAGCGGTAAGACCACCATGCTCAGCGTGATCTCAGGCATCCTGCGTCCCAATTCCGGCAGCGTGAAGATCGAGGACACGGAGATATGGAATCTCTCCAACGACGCCCTGGCGGAATTCCGGCTGCACAAGATTGGCTTCGTCTTTCAGGATTACCATCTGTTCCCGCGGCTCACAACCGCAGAAAACGTTGCCATTCCGCTGATTCTGCAACGGCGCCAGTGGGATGAGGCACTGAAGGAGGCGGCGGCGGATCTGGAGATCGTCGGCCTCAAGGGCCGCGCGGAGCTGCCGCCCGTCAAGCTCAGCGGCGGCGAGCAACAGCGTGTCGCCATCGCCCGCGCGATCGTCAGCCGTCCGGAGATTCTGATTTTTGACGAACCGACCGCCTCGCTCGACGGCGAGACCGGTCGCAACATCGTGGGCTTCGTGCGGCAACACATTCTCTCCGACCAGCGCTGCATCGTGATCGTCACCCATGACAGCCGCATCTTCGAATTTGCCGATCGGATCATGAAGATGGAGGACGGACGACTCGCGGGAATTGAACGGGAGAGCCTTGATGCGCAATAAACTTGTTTTCATCGTGTCAGCGGCGGGCCTGCTGATCGCGCTCGCAAGCGCATACATCTTCAGTCAGCAGCCGAACCCGCAGCCACCGGCCTTCAAGCCAGCCGCCAACCCCTATGCCAACGGCATTTATGCCAACGGCATCATCGAGAGCGTGCAGGCGCAGGGCGAGAACATCAACATCTATCCGGAAGTAACTGGCCCGATTACGCAGGTGCTGGCTGCTGAGGGCGATCGCGTGCACAAGGGCGATCCATTGCTGACGATCGATGACTCGGTACAGCGCGCGACTGCGGAGCAACAACGGGCGCAGGCGCAAGCGGCCCGGGCGATGCTGGCCGAGCTCAGGGCGGAGCCAAGGCCCGAGAATTTGGATATTGCGACCGCCCAAGTGACCAACGCCGAGGCAACGCTCAGGAACGCCGACGATCAGCTCGCAAAGCAGGAGCAATCGTATGCCATCGATCCGAAGTCCGTGAGCCGCGATGCGCTCGACAACGCCCGCAACGCTCAGAAGATTGCGGCTACAAATCTCGCCGTCATTCAAAGACAGTACGCGCTGACCAAAGCAGGAGCCTGGAGTTACGACATTGAGAACCAGGAGCGGCAATATACGGCGCTGGAGAAATCGTACGAGGCCTCGGCTGCACTGCTCGCCAAGTACACCATCCACGCTCCGAGCGACGGCGTCGTGCGCGCGCTCCAGGCCGCGGTCGGCAGTTACGTATCCCCGCAGGGGGCCTACGACTCCTACAGCCAGAGCATGAACCCGCTGATCGTCATGGGAACCCCCGATAGTCAGCTGCAGGTGCGAGTGTATGTCGATGAAATCCTGATTCATCGGCTCGCGGACCCCGGCAAGATCGATGCACAGATGTTCATTCGCGGCACGGAGCGTCAGATCCCGCTCAAGTTTGCACGCATTCAGCCGTACGTTTCGCCCAAGATCGAGCTATCCGACGAGCGCCAGGAACGGGTCGATCTGCGGGTATTGCCGCTCATCTTCCGCTTCGACAACCCCAAGGACCTCACGCTGTATCCCGGACAGCTGGTAGATGTCTATGTCAGCGCCAAATAGAGCGCATCGTGGTCGGCGTGTGCACGGCGCCGTGCTGCTGTATCTGCTGAGTGGCTGCGCTGCGGGACCAGATTTCCACCGCCCGCAAGTGCCGGCGGTCAACGGCTACACGCACGGCACTGACCCAGGCACGACCGTTGCGGTGGATGGCACGGCGCAACGCTTCAGTTCCGGCACGGCTGCCACCGCCGACTGGTGGCGCCTGTTCGGGTCGGCAACGCTCGCTACGGTGGTCGATGAGGCCATGACGCATAACCCGGGGCTCGATGCCGCACAGGCGAGCCTGCGGCAGAGCCAGGACGTGCTACGCAGCGGCTACGGGATCTTCTATCCGGCCATCGACGCCAGCGCGGCGGCGACCCGGGAGCGATTCAACAGCCTCGCCTTCGGCCAGGCTGTGTCCGGCAAAGTGTTTAATCTGTTCACCTTGTCGGCCACGGTCAGCTATGCGCTCGACGTGTTTGGCGGCCAACGTCGCATGGTGGAAGGCCTGCGCGCGCAGCTTGACGTAGCCAACGCCACGGCGCTCGCAACCTATCTGACGCTATCGTCCAACATCGTCAATACCATCATCGCCAGAGCCGCCTACCAGGCCGAAAGCGATGCCACCGAGCAGCTCGTGGAACTGCAGCAGCAGCAAGTGCAGCTCGCCGAGGTGCAGGCTCGGGCCGGGACCGTGCCCTATTCCACCGTCTTGAGCTTGCGCAGTCAGCTCGCCTCCTACCAAACGCAGCTTCCACAGCTGGCGCAGAAGATCGCGCAGAGCAATGACCTGCTCGCTTCACTCGCGGGCCATGCACCGGCTGAGTGGACGGCGCCCGCGGTGCAGCTGGCCGAATTCAGCCTGCCCGCTGCGCTGCCGCTCAGTGTGCCGTCGGATCTGTTGCGGCAGCGGCCCGACATTCTCGCCGCAGAGGCCACTGCACATGCCGCCAGTGCTCAAATCGGCGTCGCCACGGCCGCCATGCTGCCGAGCGTGACGCTGACCGGAGATCTCGCCGGCAGCACCAATTCCATCCATACGCTCTTCCCCGCCAACGGCAGAAGCTGGAGCATCGGCGCCAACGTGACGGCACCTGTGTTCGAAGGTGGAACGCTATGGTTCAAGCGCCGCGCGGCCATCGAAGGCTACCGGCAGGAGAGCGATCTCTATCGACAGACGGTGCTGAGCGCGTTTGCGCAGGTCGCCGATACCCTGCACGCTCTCGATAACGATGCCAAGGTCCTTGCCGCCGAAGAGGAGGCACTGAGTGCTGCTCGCGAGGCGCTACACCTGGTTCAAGCGAACTACGACGCGGGGCTGTCGACCTACCTCGACGTTCTGAACGCGGATGCGCAGTACCATCAGGCTCAGATCGCGCAGCTGGAAGCCGTCGCGACGCGTTATCAGGACACGGTGGCTCTGTTCGCGGCGCTGGGGGGCGGCTGGTGGAATCGGCCGGACAGCCCGCGCGCGGCCGCACAGAGCAATTGATCGCCAGAGCGGAGCATAGCCTATGTGGAACCATCGTCTGATAGCACTGCTGGCAGCGTTGCCGCCGGTCGCGGCAGCGTTGCCGCTGGTCGCGCACGGGGCTGCCGTGCCCGAACAGGAGTACCAGGCCGCCCTGCACGGTACCCCCGACATCGTTCGTGGCGAAACCCTCTTTAGCACCTGTGCCGCCTGCCACGGACCCGATGGCGCCGGCGCTCGCGACGGCAGCGTGCCTGCCATTGCCGGCCAGCACTTCCGGGTCATTGTCCACGAGCTCATCGACTACCGCCATGACAAGCGCTGGGATCTGCGCATGCAGCATTTTACCGACGCGCACCACCTGTCTGAGACGCAGGACTTCACCGACCTGGCGGCGTATATCAGCGACCTGCCACCCACCGTCTCATCGACCACCGGAGACGGACTGTATGCGCAGCACGGTGCAGTGCTGTTTGCGCGCCTCTGCGCCTCCTGTCATGGCGCACAGGCCGAAGGCGAGGACAGCAAGGCCGTCCCGCGGCTCGCGGGCCAGCACTACGAATACCTACTGCGGCAGATGCACGATGCAGTGGAAGGCCGCAGGCCCAATTTTCCACAGGCGCACGTCCACTTGCTGGAGCGCCTCGATCGGCAGGATCTGGTCGGCGTCGCCGACTATCTGTCGCGTCTGGTACCCTGAAGATCGGCCGTAGGGTTCGCCGAATCATTGAGCGTCAACACCATGCGCACCAGCTGTGCCAGCGAGTGGGCGTGCATTTTCTCCATGACGCGCGCGCGGTGGATCTCGATCGTTCGCTGACTCACGCCCAGATCCCCTGCCATGACCTTGTTCGGTTTACCGCTGGTGACCAGCTCAAGCACCTCGCGCTCGCGCGGTGTCAGGGTGTCGTAGAGCTCGCGGATGCGATCGCTGCGCGAAAACTCGCGCCGGTTATTGGCATCCTTCTCGAGCGCCCGCTGCACACGATCGAGAAGGTCCTGATCGCGAAACGGCTTGGGCAGGAAATCGAATGCACCATGCTGCATGGCTTCGACGGCCATGGAGATATCGCCATGCCCGGTAATGAAGATCACGGGGATCATGGCCCCGCGCAGATTCAGCTGCTGCTGCAGCTCCAGCCCGCTCATCCCCGGCATGCGGACATCGACCACGAGACATCCCGGCTGATCCAGATCGTATCGAGGCAGAAATTCCTGCGCCGAGGCGTATACGGCGACCGGCAGATTGACTGACCTCAGCAGCATTTTCAGCGAGTTGCGCACGGCATCGTCATCGTCGATGACAATGACCGTCGGCACTGATTCATTCACGAGCTGGTTCCCTGTAAGGTGGGTAAGGTAATCACAAAGCAGGCGCCACACGGGACGTTGGGCATGTGTATGAGCTTTCCCTTGTGGGCCGCAATGATACTGCGGCTGATCGCGAGCCCCAATCCGGTGCCGGTACTCTTGGTGGTCGCGAACGGCATAAACAGCCTGCCGAGCATCTCGGTCGAAACGCCCATGCCGGTATCCCGAACGCTGACCTCGACATCCCCATCGGCATTCAGAGCCGTGCTGATCACCACTTCCCGTGCGTTCGATTCCGTGTATTGAAGCGCCTGCACGGCGTTTTGAACCAGATTCAGCAGCACCTGCTGTATCTGGATAGGATCCAGATTCAGCAACGGCAGATGCGGCGCCAGTTCGAGCATGACCCGAACATCGTACATACGAGCGTCCGCCCGCGTCAGCGTGCCAAGCTCCTCGATCAAGCCGTTGATCTGAGTCGGCTCGCGCTGGGTCTCGCGATTGCGCACCAGGTTGCGCAGGCGTCGGATGATCTCCCCTGCGCGCAGTGCCTGCGCGGCAATTTGCTCGAGCGCATCGGCCACGTCGTCGTCCTGCAGTGGCGTCCCCGCCAGCAGCCGTTTCGCCGCCTGCGCATAGGTCGTGATCGCGGTGAGCGGCTGATTGAGCTCGTGCGAGATACCGGCGGCCATCTCGCCCATGGTCGCCAGACGCGATACGTGCATCATGCGTTCGCGAGCTTCCTTCGCCTCGTCTTCCGCCCGGCGCGCATCGGTCACATCATCCCCAGAACAGAGTATGCCGGTCAAGCCGCCGTCCGGCTCCGTTACCCCGACGTAGCGCCAGGCGATCAGCCGCAATGCGTCGCCATGCCCTCTGAGCCGATACTCGGTGTAGTAGGGTCGATGCGGTTCGTGGCCGATGAACATCTTGAACTGCGAAATCGCCGCCGCGCGCTCCTCAGCGGGCACAACGGACTCGAACCAGTCCAGGCCCAATAGCGCGCTATCATCGCACCCCAACACTTCGCAGCCCTTGCGGTTCACGAGGGTCACGCGCCCCTCGGTGTCCAAGGCCACCAGAATCGTCTGTACGGCCTCGAGGTAGCGGCTCGCCCGGTCGCGTTCCTGAACCACGGCCGCGAGCGCCTGATTCCGCAATGTCAAATCCTGCAGGAAACCGACATAACGCGGTGGCACCGCGTTGGCGATCTGGCCAACCGAAAGATAGGCGGAAAACACCGTGCCATCCTTGCGCCGCCCGGCGACCTCGCGCCCGATGCCGATGATGTGTGGCACACCGGTACGCTGATAGCGCTGCAGATAGGCATCGTGCCTATCCCCATCCGTACCGACCATGAGTAACTCAATGTTATGACCGATGATCTCGGGGGCCGAGTAGCCGAATAAGCGCTCGGCGGCACGATTGAAGACCTCGATCAGACCGCGGCTGTCTATCAGGATGACGGCATCGACCGCCGCGTCGAGCAATGCCTGTGTTTCAAAGGATTGTGCTCCCGAGGCGCTGGTCTCGCTCTGTTCGTCCATGGCTGGTGACATTCTACCGACATAGGTAGTAGTGCGCATTGCTCCCCCGGCGGGCCGCCGACACACTTCGATGGGTGAAAGTGCCGGTCATTCTCTTCGTCGTCGAGCGCGAGGAGCCTGTTCACCGTTGTCTGAGCCGGGCACTCATGATGGCGCGCTACCTCAAAGTCCCACTGCAGATCACCCTGTGCGGGCTACGTGCGGCCGGCGCCTCGGACTCCGCGGCCGCCTCGCATGTGGCTGAGGAGGCGCGCGAGTACCTGCAGGCCTTGCGCAAGTCCATCATCGCCCCGGACGTAGAGATCACGACCGAAATCGCGCGCGCCGGTCCGCTGGCGGAAGTGATTGCCGGGCGTGCCCGCGAGGGCGGCGCTGCGTTGATCATCAAGCCGCCGAGCCTTGGACACATGCTGGGTCGAAATCGCACCGACTGGCAGCTCATGCAGAGCTGTCCATCGCCCTTGCTGCTGACCGAAGGCAGATCATGGCATCCGCAGGCGCAGTTTGCGGCTGCAGTCGATGTCATGGATCCAAACCAGACCAAGTGCAGGGCGATCATCGCGGCGGCCGCGGCGCTGCGGCTGGCCTGCGCCGCGGAGCTGGATTTGATCTACGCGCAACCGGAGAACTCGCGAAACCAAGCCTCGGAGGGCGAGTCGCCGGCGCAGTTGCGACTGACGCAGCTGGGCCGCGAGTTCGACATCGAACCGCAGCATCTGCACCTGCTCAGTGGCAGCGCTAAGGAGATGCTGCGCGACTTCGTAACCGAAAAGCAGTACGACCTGCTCGTGATCGGCGCACCGCAACGCTCCGGAACACTGTTTTCTCGTGCACGTGAATCGCCCCTGGCGCTGTCCATGGCAGCGATCGGCTGCGATCTGCTGATTGTGAATCATCGCGAGACCGGCACGGACTCCGCACTGCGCGCTCGACCTCGATTCCGCTGGGACGGTACGCCCTGGTGGCAGTGGATCGGCGCGGACTAGGCGTTGCTGACGATCCCGGGGCGATGCGGCTCGATGTTGCGCCCGTTCGCATGGGCAGCCCTTTTATTCATGGCAGCGGTCGGTACCGAGGCGGCGACCCCGGCGCCCGCGCCGGACGGCATGGCCGCGACGGAACTGCATCGATTTACACTCCCCGGGCTGCCGGCTGCCAATGAACTGAAAGCTCTGCGTTCTCTGTACGATCGGTCAGGATCGCAGCGACTCTGGAGCGTGCATGAGCGGCCGTCCCCTCAGGCCGATGAGCTGGTCGGGCTTCTTGGCTCCGTCCAGACCTATGGACTGCGGCCGGGGGACTACGCCGCTGATCTCATTGCAGCGCAGCGGGCGCGCCTTTCGAGCCCGGAGTCGAGCAGCGCCTCCGATTGGCAGCATTTTGACTACATGCTGTCGCTCGCGGCCATTCGGCTCATTTCTCACCTGCATTATGGCCGAATCGAACCGCGCATTGCCGGTTTTGAGCTGCCAGAGTCGCGCAACGATCTTGACGTGGCGACAACGGTTAATGCACTGACGAGCGCGACTCGTGTCGCCGACGTCGTAGCGAGTGCCGAGCCGCATTTCTATCACTACGGGCTGCTCGAGAAAGCCCTCGCCCGCTATCGGGATCTCGCGGCGGACCCGTCGCTGACCGACCTGCCGCCCTTCGGGCAGCGCTCGCTGCACCTGGGAGACAGCTATCACGGCGCGCAGGCATTGCGCCGATTGCTGACGGCGGTCGGTGATCTGTCAGCGGACGCCCGTCAGCTGCCGCCAGAGGCAACGCTCGATCGGCCGACGGTCGAGGCGCTCAAACGCTTTCAGGAACGGCACGGCCTGCCCCCCGACGGAGCGCTCGGCAGCGCCACGTTTGCAGCGCTCACGACTCCACTGGCGCTGCGCGTTCGCCAGATCGAGCTGACACTGGAACGCTGGCGTTGGTTGCCGCCCTTCGATACACCGCCCATTATCGTGAATATTCCCGAATTCAGCCTGTTCGCCTTCCGCACCACGAGCGATCGTGTGGCAGAGATTCTGCAGATGCCGGTCATCGTCGGCCGCACATATCCCCACACCCGCACACCCATCTTCGTCGGTGACCTCAAGCGCGTCATTTTCAGGCCCTACTGGGACATTCCGCGAGGCATCACGGTGAATGAAATGCTGCCGGAAATTCGCGCTCATGCCGACTATTTGCAGCGCAACGATCTGGAGATCGTCCGTGGGCCGGGAGACGATGCGCTGCCGGTCGAGTCCACTCCCGGGACGATTGCCGCACTCGCCGCCGGCCAACTGCGGCTGCGTCAGCGGCCGGGAGATGACAATGCGCTGGGCCTGGTCAAATTCGTCTTCCCCAACGAGCACAATGTCTACATGCATGGAACACCGGCGCATCAGCTGTTCCTGCAGCCGCGACGCGCCTTCAGCCACGGCTGTATCCGCGTCAGCGATCCGGTCGGGCTGACCGCGTTCGTGCTGCGCCACGAGGCGGAAACTTGGGACGTGCAGCACATCCTGGCAGCGATGCATGCTGCGCGTCCCTCACGCGTCGAACTTCGCCAGTCGATCCGCGTCATGATCCTGTACGCCACCGCGCTGGCGACCGAGGCCGGACCGATTCGGTTCTTTGACGACATCTACGGCCACGACCGCCGCCTGGAGCAGCTGCTGGATCTCCAACCGATTCACGCCATGCAGGGCTTACGCTAGGCTAGAATGCTGCACTGAAGGAGATTTCATGCGGCTATCGATCACACGCGCCGACTCGTCGCGAGTTCCCGGACGCCGGCGCTTTCTGCGGCAGGCTGGGGCGCTGTGCGCTGCCGCCGGGTCGCTGGTGGCGTGGCCGGCACTAGGCTCGACGCCGCAACCCCGGCGCGTCCTGCGCTTCGTGCACACGCATACGGGCGAGACCCTGACAGCGCCCTACTTCGACGGTGGCGGCTATGACCTCGCGTGCCTGCAGCGAGTCGATCAGCTGCTGCGGGATTTCCGCAATGGCGAGATTCACCGCATCGACCCACCGCTGCTGGATATTCTCTACGATCTGCAGACGCTGGCTGACCGTGACGCACCGTTCGAGGTCATTTCCGGCTACCGCTCAGCGCAGACCAATGCCATGCTCCGCCGCAACTCCAGCGGCGTCGCCGAGCATAGCCAGCACCTGCTCGGCAAAGCGATCGACGTGCGCCTCAGCGGCTATTCCACGCGTCGCCTCGGTGAGTACGCGCGTACATTGAGTCGAGGCGGCGTCGGCTACTACGCAGCCTCCGACTTCGTTCACATCGACACGGGCAGCGTCCGGTTCTGGTGACAGCCAGCCGGCGTGGGACTCCAGGACCGTCTGTGCGGGCTAGTAATAGCCCGGCCACCCGCTCGGCATCGGCATGACCACGCGCGCTCCGCGAACGCTGCGCGGGACTCGATTTTGAAAGTGCGCCGGCTTGATCACCAGTATGTCGCAGCGCGTTTCATCGAGGATGGTCTCAGCCGTATTGCCAATCAACAGCCGCTTGAATCCTGAGCGCGATATCGCGCCCATCACGACGATAGCGCTGTGGCTCTTGCGCGCCGCCTGCAGAATCGCATCAACCGGGTGCCGGCCAATCAGGTACCGCTGGCTCAATGGAATTCCCGTGCCCCGCAGGGCGCGCGTAAGCTCCGCCTCCGCGTTGCGCCTGGCCTGCCGCTGGAGCTTCTGCACGGCGTGGGAGGCCAATGCCATGGCCTGCGGCGGCATGGCGGCGCTAGGCAGCGGCCAGTAGGCGTAGACGGTATGCAATGTACCGCCCAGTTCCCGGCTCAGCGTGCGGCCGGCTTTGAGAAGTGCCTGGTCGAGCTTCAACGGCTTTGCAAAGGCGTGCGCCGGATCGACCGCCACCAATACGGCAGGACGACGATACGGCCGCGAAGTCTTGACCAACAGCAACGGCATCGGACTCAAGCGCACGAGCTCCCAATCCGTCAGCCGCATGAGCCCTGGCATCAGGTGCGAGCCCGCATGCGCCGCCGCGACGATCAGGTCGGCCTTGATGCGCACGGCGCGGCGGATGATCGCATCGTAGACCGGGTAGTCCCACTCCGCCGCCACGCTTACCTTGATGTGGTGTTTGCGCAGGGCACTGGCAATTCGCTCCAGGCGCCGTAGGGCGTTCTGCCGAACAGTGCGCTCGAGGCCCTCGAGGCCTTCGTTACTGCCGATGGCTAGATCTGCGTACAGCGGCGTGGCGAGGCTGTGAAACAGCTCCAATTGCGCATTGCTCGCCTGCGCGATCTGGGCCGCCTTGCGCACGGCGGGACGTCCCGGGGCACCGAGATCCTTGACCGCAACCAGAATACGGCGGATCGCAAGCATGATCGTTCTCCTAGCGTGGCCTATCGATCGAATCTGATGCCTGCTGACTCACGCCGACTCGGCCATCGCGCGCGCTGCGGCGTCCTGTTTCTCCGGCTTCTCGGTCATGATGGCCTCCGCCAGCAGCAGCACACTGGCGATCGATACCGCATTCTCGAGCGCAATGCGCACGACCTTGGCCGCATCGACGATGCCGGCTTCGAGTAGATCCACATATTGCTTGCGGGCAGCGTCGAATCCCACGTTGCCACTGCCAGTGAGCATTCGGTCAATCACGACGCCACCGTCAGCGGCAGAGTTTTCAGCAATCTGGCGTGTCGGAGCCTCGAGTGCTCGCCGCAGGATCTGCACGCCGGTACGCTCATCGCCCGTGGCCTGCAGCTCCAGCGCGCTGACGGCCGGGATGGCGCGCAACAGGGCCAAACCGCCTCCTGGCACGATCCCCTCGGCCACCGCCGCCTTGGTCGAGCTGATGGCATCATCGAGCGCTTCCTTTTTCGATTTCATTTCCGATTCCGACGGCGCGCCCACGCGAATGACCGCCACGCCGCCGGCGAGCTTCGCCAGCCGCTCCTCGAGCTTCTCGCGATCGTAGTCGCTCGTGGCGTGCTCGATTTCCTTGCGGATCATCTGTATGCGGCTATCGATGGCCGGCCGGTCACCGCCACCGCCAATGATGGTGGTGTTGTCCTTGTCCACGGTGACGCGTTTGGCGCGGCCCAGCTGCGCAAGGTGGACGTCCTCCAGCTTCAGACCGAGCTGCTCGCTGATCAGTGTCCCGCCTGTAAGGACCGCGATATCCTGCAACAATGCCTGGCGCCGATCGCCGAAGCCCGGTGCCTTGACCGCCGCACTCTTCAGCACACCCCTGATTTGATTGACAATCAGGGTCGCGAGCGCCTCGCCTTCGATATCTTCCGCGATGAACAGCATCGGACGGGCGGCCTTGGCGATCTGCTCCAACAGCGGCAGCAGATCCTTGAGGATATTGAGCTTGCGGTCACAAATGAGGATAAAGGGCTCTTCGAGCACTGCTTGCATCGTAGCGTTGTCAGTAATGAAATACGGCGACAAGTAGCCCCGATCGAACTGCAGTCCCTCGACGACCTCGAGCGAGGTTTCGGTCGTCTTGGACTCTTCCACCGTGATCACGCCGTCGCCCCCCACTTTTTCCATGGCCTGCGCAACCAGCTCGCCGATGGCCGGATCGTTGTGTGCGGAGATCGTGGCGACCTGTGCCTTCTCTTTGCGGCTGCCGACCGGCCTGGCGAAGTCCTTGATGGCCTGGACGGCGACTGTCAGCGCCCGGTCGAGTCCGCGCTTGAGATCAATGGCACTCGCCCCGGCGGCGACGTTGCGCACGCCTTCCGAGAAAATCGCATGCGCCAGCACCGTCGCCGTGCTGGTGCCATCGCCCACGAGCTCACCGGTCTTCTCCGCTGCCTGACGCAGCATCCGCGCCCCGAGATTCTCTTCGGGATCCTCGAGCTCGAGCTCCTTGGCAATGGTCACGCCATCGTTGCACACCAGGGGCACGCCCCACTTTTTTTGGATCAGGACCGACTTTGACTTCGGCCCGAGGGTCAACCGCACCGCCTCCGCCAAGGCACTCGTGCCGCGCAACAGCTTCTCGCGTGCGGCCGCCCTAAACAGCAGCGTCGTGGCGCTCATGCGTTCTCGGTCTCAAGCTGCCCTGGGGCCGTTTCATTCCACCTTGATCTGCGTGGCCTTCGGCTTCTCGCTCTGCGGTTTCGGCACGTGCACCGTCAGCACGCCGTCCTTACTTTCACAGCGGACTGCATCGGCGTTCACACCTTCCGGTAGCGAGAAGCTGCGCGAGAAACTGCCATAGAGTCGTTCGATGCGATGCTGCTTTTCGCTTTTCTCCTCCTTTTCCTGCTTGCGCTCGCCCTGAATCGTGATGACACCGTTATCGATCGTGACTTTGACGTCCTCCTTCTTGACCGCCGGCAGTTCGGCGCGAATCAGATATTCCTTGTCCGACTCTGTGATATCGGCCGATGGGCGCCACTCGAGCTTGCTACCATCATTGAAGCCCATTCGCGGCCATTGCCCCACGAGAGCCGGCATGAATCGATTGAATGATTCTTCGATCGACGTAAAAGGGTCCCAGCGTATCAGGCTCATGATCTGATCCTCCATTGCGACAGGTTTCTGCCCTGCTAGCGAATGTGCGCAATGCTGCCGGCTTACTCCATTCGCGGATGCTCGTATGCAAGTCCGCAATGGTACTTACGCGCTGAGGCGCGGGCCGCGATCGATGGGAGCATGGCGCTCGCCACCCACGTCCTAGTCGCCGACAGTGGCAGTGCGCGATTAATGCGGCTGGTCGGTCCGAAAAGCCGTCGGCACCCAGGAAATTTACGCCTTTACGCCTCTCGGGCCCTACGCGACATACGTGCAAGCCGCAGAGTGGTGCGCAATAGCGCGAATACACGGCCGCGGGCTCCGGCGCTACTTTGCCTGCGGAGTAATTGGTTTCGCGCGCTGCGGCGGTCCCATGGCCGAGAAGTTTCAATACATTCGCTTCTTTGGCGATATCGGCATCGGCGATGTCGGCACGGTCGGTGGCAAGAATGCTGCGCTGGGCGAGATGTATCGCGCTTTGACGCCACAGGGCATCAGGGTACCGAATGGATTCGCGATCACCGCCGACGCCTATCGGGCCATGCTCGAGGGGGCGCAGGCCTGGGAGCCCCTGCATGCGGCGCTCGACGGGCTCTCGCCCAATGATATGGTGGATCTGCGGCGTCGGGGAGCACAGGCCCGTGCGATCATCTACGGTGCCCAGCTGCCCGAGGTACTCAAGGGCGAGATCCTGGCGGCGTATCAGGAACTACAGCACGAGTATGGTCAGGCGCTCAGCGTTGCCGTTCGCAGCTCCGCCACCGCCGAGGATCTGCCAACCGCCAGTTTCGCCGGGCAACAGGAAACCTTCCTGAACGTCCAGGGAGAAGCAGCGCTTATCGATGCCTGCAAGCGCTGCTTCGCCAGCCTGTTCACCGATCGTGCGATCCATTATCGCGTCGACAAGGGCTTCGATCACTTTCGCGTCGCTTTGTCGATCGGAGTCATGAAAATGGTGCGCTCGGATCTGGCCGCGAGCGGCGTTATGTTCTCGCTGGATACCGAAAGCGGCTTCCGCGACGTCGTGCTGGTCAGTGCGGCCTTTGGGCTCGGCGAGAATATCGTCCAGGGCAACGTCGATCCGGACGATTTCTACGTATTCAAACCGGCGCTGGAACGAGGATTTCGGCAGATATTGCGGCGCGAACTGGGCAGCAAGAGGCTCAAGCTAATCTACGCCCGCGACGGCGGCACGAATGCCAATACCACCCGCAACATCGACACCACGCCAGAGGAGCGGGAGCGCTTCTGCCTCAGTGATGCCGAAGTACTGCGGCTCGCCGACTATGGGGTCGCGATCGAGCGGCACTTCAGCGCTCGCGCCGGCCGTCCGGTGCCCATGGATATGGAGTGGGCCAAGGACGGCGTCGATGGCGAGCTATATATGGTGCAGGCGAGGCCCGAAACCGTCGCCTCTCAGAAACTGACGCATCTGATCGAGGAATATCAACTCAAGGGCAGCGGGCCGGTGCGCATCACGGGCCGAGCCATCGGCAACCGAATAGGCATCGGCTCGGCGCACGTCATCGATTCTGCCGAGCAAATGCACGAATTCAAGAGCGGTGAGGTGCTGGTGACGGACAATACGACTCCGGATTGGGAGCCCATCATGAAGCGCGCCGCCGCTGTCGTCACCAACCGCGGCGGCCGGACCTGCCACGCGGCGATCGTCGCGCGCGAGCTTGGGATTCCCGCAATCGTCGGTACCGGCAACGCCACGCAGCTGCTGCGCAGTGGCGAACCGTTGACCGTGGCGTGCACGGGCGGGGAGACCGGCCAAGTGTATAGCGGCAGCATTCCATTTGAGACCAAACAGGTGGACGTCAGTCAACTGCCGGCGACGCGCACCAAGATGATGCTCATTCTGGGTAACCCCGAGATCGCGTTCCAAAGCAGCTTCCTTCCCAACGATGGCGTCGGACTTGCTCGCATGGAGTTCATCATCACCGAATACGTGAAGGCGCATCCCATGGCGCTGCTCTTTCCAGAGCGCGTGACTGACGCGCAGGAGCGCGACGCGCTCTCGCGCCTCACGCGCAACTATGCGCAGCCTGTGGATTTCTTTGTCGAGCGCCTTTCGGAGGGCATCGCCACGATTGCCGCCGCGTTCTACCCCAAGCCGGTGATTCTGCGGATGTCCGACTTCAAGAGCAACGAATACGCCAGTCTGCTCGGAGGCCGGTGGTTTGAGCCCAATGAGTCAAATCCCATGCTCGGCTTCCGCGGCGCGGCGCGCTATTCGCACCCTGCGTACAAGCAGGGCTTCGGTCTGGAGTGCGCCGCGGTCAGGCGCGTGCGCGAGCAGATGGGGCTCGACAACCTGACGATCATGATTCCGTTCTGCCGGCGCGTGCAGGAAGCGGAGCAGACCATCGCAACATTGCGCGAATTTGGATTGGAACGCGGCCTGCGCGGACTCGAAATCTATGTCATGTGCGAAATTCCGAACAATGTGCTGCTGATCGATGCCTTCGCGCGGCAGTTCGACGGCTTCTCGATCGGTTCCAATGATCTCACGCAGCTAACGCTCGGAGTGGATCGGGACTCGGAGCTCGTGGCGTTCGACTTCGATGAGCGCGACGAGGGAGTCAAGCAACTGCTGAAAATGGCGGTGGAGGGCTGCCAGCGCAATGGGCGCCATTCGGGTATCTGCGGCCAAGCGCCCTCGGATTATCCCGAGATTGCCGAATTCCTGGTGCGGCTGCAGATCGACTCGATTAGCCTCAACCCTGACTCGGTGGTCGCGACCGTACAACGCGTCGCCGCACTGGAACAGGCCATCGCCGCCGCTCGGGGTTAGGTACTCGTGGCACGGCGCTGCCCAGTGCGGTACATAATGCTATAGCGATGCCATTCACGGTTTCGGGCGGCTGACTTCTCAGGTATGCAGAGGCACTGCGGACAATTTGGACGGTTTACGGATCGCGCTTGCGCGGGCGCCGCACTGGCCCGCAAGCTCAAACGACGTGCGATGCAGCCGCCCCTGCTGGTACTCGCCCTGCCGCGCGGCGGCGTCCCGGTGGCGTATGAGGTTGCCCGGGCGCTCGGTGCTGCACTCGATGTGCTCGTGGTGCGCAAGCTCGGAATGCCCGGACAGCCCGAGTTCGCTCTCGGCGCACTCGCCGCGGGCAATGTCCTGGTGTACGACCCATCCAACCCGAACGGATGCCCGAGCCTCAGCGAGACTGTCCACCGCCTGGCGGCGCGCGAACGCGGCGAACTCGCACGCCGCGAGCAACTGTACCGTGCTGGTCGGGCGCCCCTCGATCTCAAGCATAAGACGGTGATCCTGGTCGACGATGGACTCGCCACTGGCAGCACCATGCTTGCTGCGGTGCGTGCAGCGCGCGCCGGTGGCGCGACTGCCATCATCGTTGCAGCGCCAGTCGCCTCGCGTGAGGCCGTTAGCGTTGTCAGACGCGAGGCGGATCAAATCGTCATCCTGCGGCAACCCGACCCGTTTTTCTCCGTCGGTCAGTGGTATGAGCAATTTGACCAGATCGAGGACACAGAGGTGTGTCGATTGCTCGCGCCGCAGCGCCGGGCCGCAGACTACTCCCCGAGCCGCGGATAGAGCCGCACCGCTACGCCCTCGTACAGCCGGGCCGATAACAGCAGGTTCTCAAGACCGTCCACGGCTCGCAGAGATTCGTAACGTCGTGTCAGCTGGTGCGTCTCGATCGCAAAGGCGTCGCCGATCACAGCTCACGGCTCCGCGTCAGCCAGCCGCGAACGGCGGCGCTTGGTGGCTCGATATGACACACTACGAGAGTCGTCCTAGCGGCGCGCGTGCTGCTCCTGTTTCTGGGCTTTGGCCATGATCTCCAATAGCCCGTGCGCCTCGCCGAGCACGATATTGAGCAGATCATTGAGAGTCACGATGCCCACCACCGCGCCGTGATGGTTGACGACCGGCACGCGCCGAATGCCGTGGATTCGCATGCGCTCGATAGTCTGGCTCGTATCCTCGCTCTCATTGGCGATGACGACAGGCTTGCTCAGCAAACTCCCCACGGTCGTAGTGCACGGGTCAAGCCCCTTCGCCAGCACTTCGATCACGAGGTCACGGTCCGTCACGACGCCGAGCGGGATACGCCCCTCCTCCAGACTGTCGACGACGACCAGATCACCGACATGGTGCTGACGCATCAGGCCTGCGGCCGCCATTGCCTGCGTTGCCGGCAAGCAGCAAACAACATCCGTTGTGTACATGTCTTTCAAGAGCATGCGTTGGTTCTCCCCGGTCTCAATGCTGTATGGATTGCAGATAGTCCGTCAGCCGCTCGATCAACTGGTCGGCTTGTCCTGGGTCGGCGTCCGTGGGTGTGGCAGAGCGAAACTCGAATCCCCACACCGGCATATCGCGATCCCCGTGCGGGGGCCGAACACTGCGCCCATCGATAATTTTTCGCACTTGATCCCTGGGAAAGGTGCCGCCGTGACGCCGCGCAAGCAACGTCAAATCCGGCACGATGCTCCGAAGGCTACCGGCGACTGGTCCATCGCCGTGGGCGCCTGTGCCATGACAGCTGCCGCAGAATCGCCTGTAGAGATCCGCCCCCGAGTACCCTGACAGCTCTTCGGCGTGCAGACCGGGCGCGACGGCGGCCACCGCGGCGGCCACGCAACCGATCCAGAGGCGTCCGATCAGCATCGCTCTTCTCCTCTGCCGCAACCCCTCACCGTGGCCACCGTTTGCCCTCAGCGTTGGCGCAGACTGATGATGTACCGGGCAACAGCGAGCGTCTGCTCTTCGGTGAGTTCCGGATTGGGCATCGTCATCGGCAGCGTTTTCTCATCCCAGTGCGTCGTGCTGATGAAATGCCGCAAGGATTTTTCGGTCGTGTCTGGGCGGTTGGCAATCTGTTCGAACGGCGGCGCCGGCTCGCGCAGCAACGGCGGAAACTGCTGGTCTGGCGCCACCACGTGGCAGGCTGAGCATATGAGCCGCGCCAACTGCTCACCCCTCGCTGCCGACGGCCCGCGCGCCGCATCGGCGCCCTGCGAGGGCAGGCTGCACAGTGCCGCGAGGACCGCACCGACCAATCCGCGGGCCACGAGCCCTGGCAGTCCCGTTGGCATCGATAGAACCCTCATGCTCATCTGAGCACCTCCGCACAGCGCACCGGCCGCATGCTCCCGCATCCGTGGCGCAAATTAAATGCGTATTTTCCCACCCGTCGTGTCAGGCGCACCCCCGCGGCGCCAACCGGCGCGTGCCGACATTCTCGCATTGATTTGAGCCCTCGAGGGTTGTGCTCGGCAACGCGACCGCCGATGAGCGTGGTAGGCACCGAGTAAATAACGGCATACGGATTCCTTCTTATGACGAAGACGGTATCGATCGTGACAGAATTAACCAGCGGCTGCAGAGAGGTTACTTGGAACAGCACGCGCAAGCGCTCATGGGCGGCATGTGGCAACAGCGGCTACCCAACTGGCGCGACTTGGCTGCGGTGATTCTGGTGCTCGCGCTGCTCGTGGCGCTGGGCACGGCCGCGCGGCAGATGGCATCGCCCTGGGTGGATCAGGCGCATACGATCTCCCTCTCCCCTGGCGCACTGCCGCTGTACGCGCTGCGTACGACCGTACGCATGTTGATCGCCCTGGTGGCCTCGCTGCTCTTCAGCGTGATATACGCGACCATCGCCGCGAAGAGCGCGCGGGCGGAGATGGTGCTCATTCCGCTGCTCGATGTGCTGCAGTCCGTGCCGATTCTGGGCTACCTGTCGTTCACGGTGGTTTTCTTCATCAGGCTCTTCCCGCGCAGCGCGCTCGGCCCCGAATGCGCTGCGATCTTTGCCATCTTCACGAGTCAGGCCTGGAACATGGCTTTCAGCTTTTATCAGTCGTTGCGCACCGTACCGCGCGATCTGCAAGAGGCCAGCAGCGCCTTGAGATTCTCATCTTGGCAGCGCTTTTGGCGCCTGGAGGCTCCGTTCGCGATGCCAGGCCTGATCTGGAACATGATGATGTCGATGTCGGGTGGCTGGTTCTTCGTCGTCGCCGCCGAGGCCATCAGCGTGGGTGATGTGTCTTACACACTTCCAGGTGTCGGTTCTTACGTCGCCCGCGCGATCACACAACAGAGCCTGACAGCCATCGGCTGGGCGATCCTGGCCATGACCGTGACGATCGCTTTGTACGATCAGCTGCTGTTCCGGCCGATGGTCGTTTGGGCGGAGAAGTTTCGCGTCGAGCAGACGGCTTTGGCCGTCGTGCCATGGAGTCCGGTGCTCGAGCTGTTTCGGCATGCGAGGCTCCTGCAAAGCCTCGGTGCCGGCCTCCGCGCTGGGGTCGATTCGATAATGCGCGCGCGTTTTTCCCCGTCCCGACCCGCCTGGTCGTGGCGGCCCCGGCTGCCGCGCAGCGTCGTGGACGGGCTTTGGTATGCAGCCATCCTCTGTGCGCTCGGCTATAGCGCGGCATCCCTGGTCCGATTTGCCGGGCCTACCCTCAACCGGGCCGATCTGGCCAGCGTACTGAGCGCCGGCGGCCTGACGCTGCTGCGAGTGACCGTATTGATCGTGCTGGCGACGTTGATCTGGGTGCCGGTGGGCGTCGCGGTCGGATTGCGGCCGAAGCTCGTGCAGACGGTGCAGCCTGTGGCGCAATTTCTGGCCGCCTTCCCGGCGAATCTGGTTTTTCCCGTGGTCGTGGTCCTGATCCTGCGGCTGCACCTCAATGCGCGGATCTGGTTGAGTCCGCTGATGATTTTGGGCACCCAGTGGTACATCCTGTTTAACGTTATTGCCGGGGCGTCGGCCTTTCCCGGAGACTTGCGTGAAGCTGCCGGCTGTTTCCGCATTCGCGGGATTCGCTGGTGGCGCGAGGTCATGCTGCCAGGCATCTTTCCCTATTATGTGACTGGTGCCATCACCGCCTCAGGCGGCGCGTGGAACGCGAGCATCGTCGCCGAAGCGGTCAGTTGGGGCCAGATCAAGCTCAGTGCCGGAGGACTGGGCGCCTACATCGCCCAGATGACCGATGCCGGTGACTACCCACGCATTGCACTCGGCATTGCGGTCATGTCGGTACTGGTGATCGCGATGAATCGTCTGCTTTGGCGTCCGCTCTATCGACTATCCGAACGTCGCACGCGGCTGGACTGATGAGGATGGATCTTCGCCCTAGCGATCCCGTACTCGAGCTCTGCGCGGTCTCGATGGCATTCCCCAAGCCCTCGGGCGAGCCGCTGCCGGTGCTCGCACAGGTCAATATATCGATGCGAGAGGGAGAGATCCTGGGGCTGCTCGGTCGATCGGGATCGGGAAAGTCGACGCTGCTGCGTATCGCCGCGGGTTTGATCAAACCCTCTGCCGGCGAGGTGCGCTACCACGGCGCGCCGCTGGCGGGCCCGTCCAAGGGCATCGCCGTCGTTTTTCAGACCTTTGCGCTCTTCCCCTGGTTGACAGTGCTCGAAAACGTCGAAGCCGGGCTCGATGCGCTCGCCCTACCTCGCCCTGAGAGCCGTCGGCGCGCGCTGGCGGCCATCGATCTGATCGGTCTCGACGGCTTTCAGTCGGCCTACCCGCGCGAACTGTCGGGCGGCATGCGTCAACGAGTCGGGTTCGCGCGCGCGATCGTCACCGAACCGACGGCGCTGCTGATGGATGAGCCCTTCTCCGCGCTCGATGTGCTCACCGCCGAGACGCTGCGCACGGATTTTCTGGATCTTTGGACAGGCCAGCAGCTCTCCACCAGGGCCGCGCTGCTCGTCACGCACAATATCGAAGAAGCCGTACTCATGTGCGACCGCATCGTGGTGCTCGCGTCCAATCCGGCACATATCGCTGCGGAGGTGCCCGTCTCGCTGGCCCGCCCGCGCGATCGGCTCGAAGAGGCCTTTCGTGGCATCGTCGATCAGATCTACTCGATTTTGACATCACGTTCGCTGGAATCGATTGGTGCACAACGGCAGTTGCGCGGCGGCGCAGCGCTGCCACGCGTGTCGGTCAATCAGATCAGCGGCTTGATCGAGAAGTTCGCCGCTGCTCCCTACGACGGCCACGCGGAATTGGCCACGGTGGCGACGCAGCTGGCCTTACAGTCCGATGAGCTTTTCCCCACCGCCGAGGCACTGCATATGCTCGCGTTCGCGGAGATCAAGCAAAACGCCCTGCGGCTGACTGCCGCCGGCCGCATTTACGCACAGAGTGACACCGAGGCGCGCAAGCGGCTATTCCGTGAACATCTGCTGCAATTCGTGCCGCTCGCGGCCCACATCCACCGCGTTCTGGAGGAGCGCGAGGATCATCAGGCGCCACGCCTGAGATTCGAAACCGAGCTCGAGGATCATCTGACGCGACAGGATGCCGAGCGGACCCTGCGCGTCGTGACCGGCTGGGGCCGGTACGCTGAATTGTTCAGCTACGATGACAGGACACGTCGTTTCGCCGTGCCTGTTTAGTCGACGATGATCGTGCGACGAGACGCTGCAGCACGTGCGCGACGGCGTCGATCTGCTCACTAGCGATGATCGCCTGCGCGAGGTGAAACCGTCAGGCGCGACGAGCCGCTGTGCGCATTTGCGGCAAGTCCGTATTGAGTGCGCGGCCAGGGCCCACGAGCATCGAACCTGAATTTTCCGGGATAGGCTATGGATCCGGCGCGCAAGCACCAAAAATACGAGGCATGGATCGCAGCTTGCCGCGCGCTCTCGCCCATGCGGACCGCCGTGGTGCATCCCTGCGATGAGAGCTCGCTGGTCGGGGCGTTGAATGCCGCTGCTACCGGACTCATACGTGCGCTGCTGATCGGACCGGAGGCGCGCATTCGCACCCTGGCCGCCTCGCTGCACCTCGATCTCGCAGGAGTGCAGATCGTCGATACCGCCCACAGCCACGCCGCTGCCGAAAAGGCCGTGCAGATGGTTCGAGCCGGCCAGGTCGATGCGCTCATGAAAGGCAGCCTGCACACCGACGAGCTCATGGCGGAGGTCGTCCGCAAGGACACCGGGCTGCGCACGGCGCGGCGCATCAGCCACGTATTCGTCATGGACGTACCGACCTACGCCAAGCCCCTGCTCATTACGGACGCTGCCGTCAATATTTTCCCCACGCTGGAGGACAAGGCCGATATCGTGCAAAACGCGATTGGACTCGCGCAGGCTTTGGGAATCGCGCAACCCAAGGTGGCGATCCTGTCGGCCGTGGAGACCATCACCTCGAAAATTCCCTCGACGATCGATGCCGCGGCGCTCTGCAAGATGGCCGAGCGCGGCCAAATCACCGGTGGCGTACTCGATGGCCCGCTAGCCCTGGACAACGCCATCAGTCGGGATGCGGCGGCGGTGAAGCACCTCGCCTCGCCGGTGGCTGGGGATGCCGATATTCTGGTGGTCCCGGACATGGAGGCCGGCAACCTATTGGCCAAGGAACTGAGCTTTCTGGCCAATGCCGACGCTGCCGGCATCGTCCTCGGCGCGCGCGTGCCGATCATCCTGACGAGCCGAGCCGACAACCTGCGCACGCGCATGGCGAGCTGCGCCGTGGCTGCGCTGTACGCAGCCGCGATGCGCAGTCCGGTCAAGACCTAGAAGCGACGTTGCAAGGCGCCCGCGCGAGACTCACGCATAGGTACATCAGCGGATTGTCATTGAAGCAATGGCTGCTCACCCTCACAGCGAATGTCTGGCCGCATTCGCGAGGTTGCGGGGTTCTAAGGTGTACAGGAACATTCTCGTTCCCATCGACGGCAGTGCCTGCGCTGGACGGGGCCTGAACGAGGCCACCAAGATCGCCGCCATTCAAGGCAGCCGGATTCGACTGATCCACGTCCTCAATCAATCCCCGCTTGCCTCGCCGCAAGTGACCGGCTCTAAGTTTGATCAGGTGTTCGAGCAGCTGCGCGAGTACGGCAGGATGTTGCTCAGCGCCGCTCAATCCTCGGTGATCGACGCCGGCATCCAGGTGGACAGCAAGCTGGTGGATATCAGCGGCGGAGATGTCGGCGAGCGCATTGTCGAAGAGGCCTCGGCGTGGCCCGCGGATCTGATCGTCTGCGGCACCCACGGCCGCCGCGGGCTGCGCCGCATCGTCATGGGAAGTGCCGCCGAGCACGTCGCGCGCTTGAGCTCGGTGCCGGTCTTACTCGTGCCCGCCGGCGCAGGCGGTAGTTGAAGGGCCTGTATTCAGCAAGTGACGCGTTCAGCGACGGTCTGCGTGAATAGCCGCTCGACGTCTGCTGCACGACACAACGATGTCCCGGGTGAGAGCAACGAGGCTGATCCGGCCGCCACCGCGTAACGCAGCGCGCCAGCCACATCGTCCCCGCACAGCAGCCGCCAGATCATGCCGGCGAGAAAACAGTCGCCCGCCCCGACCGTGCTGACCGGCTCGATCTTCGGCGCCGTGACACGCCAAGCGCCACCGGCCGTCACCGCAATCGCACCTTGTTCCGCCAGCGTCAGGGCGACAATCGCCGCCTTGCCCGTCTGCACGAGGTCCTGGCACGCCGCCAGCCTCGCCGGCAGATCCTCGAGCGCCGCGCCCCGAAGCTCGACCAGTTCCCGCAGATTGGGCTTGACCAGGAATACACCCGCATCGAGTGCGCGCGCCAGCGCGAGTCCTGACGCGTCGACGACTGCTTTGGCACCCATGTCGCGTGCTGCGCTCGCGATGCGGGCGTAGGCATCCGGCGCAGATCCCGGAGGTAGGCTGCCGCTGGCGACGATGAAGCGCGGATGCGGCTGCAGCGCCGTGAGCACCGCGAGGCAATGCTCGATCTCGCCCGCCGCGAGCGCGCTACCCGGCTCGACAAAGCGGAATTGCCGGCCGGTCGTGCTTTCGTATACCGTGAAATCCTCGCGCGTATCGCCGGCGACGGGAATGACGTGGCACGGCAGCTGTTCGCGAGTGACCAGTCGTTGCAGCAGCTCACCGGTGGGTCCGCCGATCGAGTAGATCGCCAAGACCTTGCAATCCCAGCGTTTGAGTACGCGCGCGACATTGATGCCACCCCCGCCGGGGTCACGGCGCATCGGTCCGCATCTGAGCTTCTGGAAGGGAGCGACGCGCTCCACCGCGGTCGTGAGGTCCAGAGCGGGGTTGAGCGTGATCGTGACGATCTCACCCATCGAAATGTCCATGCTTTACGCCGCCTCGTGCGGCGCGTCACTCAAGGGCGCTTGGATCGCCTTCTCCCGCACTGAGACCGGCACGGACCGCATGGCAGGCGGAGCGTTCGTCATGCTCCAAGGCATCAGCTGACTCCCTCAAGGCCCATAGCAATCTGACGGCTTAGCCGCCATCGAGCCATACGTACTTTCTCGAATCGACGCACCGGGCCGCGCAGCCAAACATAGGCACGCTGGAGATGAGGGGAGAATTCTATGTCGGCATCATCCGATACCATCGCGGCTGGGAGGCAGAGCAGAGGCGGCGCTGCATGGTCACCGGGTCCCCAAATTGCGGCAGATCCGCCGAAGATGACCGCTGTGCTCGAGCTGCCCGCGCCGCGTTATGAACGGACGGTATCGTTGACGCAGGCGCTGCGCCAGCGCCGATCAACGCGTGAGTACTCAGAGCAGGGTCTGTCGAGGCAACTTCTCTCCGATCTGCTTTGGAGCGGATTCGGCATCAATCGCCCGGGGGGCGACCGAACCGCGCCTTTCTGGCGCCACATCGTGGTCATCGACATCTACGTCGCAATGGCCGACGGTGTGTGGATGTACGAGCCCCATCCCCATACCCTGGTGCCTTACCTGCCGAGCGATCTGCGCGCGCAGACCGGCTATCAGGACTTCGTGGCCAGCGCCCCGGTCAATCTCATATACGTCGCCCACGGCGAGCGACTGGCTGAGCTGACGAGCGAAGAACGTCGCCTGTGTGCCTCGGTTGACGCCGCCTTCATAGGCCAGAATATTTACCTGTTTTGTGCCTCGGTGGGCCTTGCAACGGTGTTTCGCGGCGCGCTTGACGTGCAACAGCTCGCACGGACCTTGATGCTGCCGCATGAGCAGTTCGTCACCTTCGCCCAAACGGTGGGATATCCGCGCACGTGATGGCCGCGGACCTCAATTCCAACGGGTGCTTGCATCGATGAGCACTGGAGCCGACAACCTCGAGTCTGTCAAAGCGCTGTTGCTGAACCAGCGCGCGGAGCTGCGCGCGCGCCTGGCGGCTCTGCAGGCTGAGCTCCGCCGCGAAGCGGAACCATTGAGTCCGGATTTCGCCGAGCAATCCACGCAGCGAGAAAACGAAGACGTTGCGGAATCGCTGCGTCGCGGCACCGAAGCCGAGCTCAACTACATCGATCGCGCTCTCGAGCGCGTTCGCACTGGCCGATACGGCATCTGTGCTGCGTGTGGCAAGGCCATAGAGCGCGAGCGATTGCGCCTCGTGCCCTATGCCGTTCGCTGTGGCCGCTGCGCTGACGATCGCTCGACATGATCGACGAGCGTCCGGCGAAAGCGCACGCATGAAGCAAGGGTTCGGGGCATTGCGCGTCGGCGACCGAGTGAGATATGCCGAATCCTTCATGCCCTTCTATGGCATTGTGGTCGATGAGCTCACCGAGCATTTCGTGAAGGTCAAGTGGGACGATTCGCCGGAACCGTCTCTGCATCGGCGCTCAAGCCTCGAGCCGGACCCGTAGTCGGCCGCGCAATTGATCGAGTACGTCGCTGCGGCATTACAGTCGTCAACCCGTAGCGCTCGGGCAGATTGAGGATATGAGCGGCGCGAATCCGCTGATCCGGTGCGTGCGGTCTGCGTGAGTGCAGGGGCCGCGCACGCTTAATTGGCGCCGTCGCTCATCCGGCGCAGCACCATCCGCACTTTTCGAGAGGCCAGCACCGGCAGAAATCCCCGCACCTTCGCGTTAGCCTCCAGTTGAGCTAACTCGCGCTCGTAAAGCGCTTTGACGTGCTCTGGATCGAGCCCGGTTTCCCGCGCGAGATCGCCTATAGCGGCGCCGTACAGCGCGGACAGCGGAGCTTCTTCCTCTTCAGCTTGCATTCGTAAGGTTCCTTAAAGTAGGTCTCCTTCGCCGACCGCCGATCCATGCACGCGCCACCTGATTAGTTTACCGCGTGTACCCCCATCCGCGCACCCGGCTTCGCCGAGTCGTAGAATCCAACAATGTCATGGGCTTCGAGCGAATTGTGCGGGAAAATCTAGAGCTTGCAACCTCAGCGCTTTTATGCCGTGCGCGGCATGCGTGGCGCAGCGCTTACCGGCGGCTCTCATCGCGGCGAAGTGCGCACGCATCAAAATCCGCTGCCAGGCGCAGCGCGCGCAACATGGAACTTTTCTTCGATTGATGCGCCTCCATGCGCTTGAGTATGTCGTCAAGCACGCGCACCGCCTCGGCGATGTGCGGCCCTTTATTGAGCATGACGCACTCGGACCGGCAAGATCCATCAGCACCGAGCACCGCCTTCCTGACGCCTGTCGCGCTCGGCGTAAATGCTGGACCATACGCTGCCATGCGGCGGGCTCGTCGTGCGCGCAATTTATCCGCATGCAATCCATACCTGCTTCCAGCAGGTTCCGCACTGTGCTGTAGTCGCTCGCAGCCTCCGTGGGCATCGTCAACATCACGCGCACGCTGCGCCCGTGCGGCTCGGGTCCCAGCAGCGCAATCGTGTGCTGATCGAGTAGCTTCGCACCGGCCTGTAGATCGCATGGCGGTGCCGCACGCCCTACGGCCGCTTTGGGTCCTTCCATGAGGCGCTGGACGACATCGAGCACGACTTCCACGGCGGACAGGGCATGCGACTCTGCACGACCGAGCGATGACAGGCCCATGGCGGCCAGACCGCTCTGCAGGCCACGCAGATCATGCGAGCGCATAGCCAGGTAATGTACCAGGTTGAGCGCGCTGGCTCGGTTGCACGCCACGACCCCTGCCAGCTCGTCGGCATGTTTGGCCTCGAAGGCCAGCATAGCGTCGTGCAATTGCTCGAGCTCCCGCCGCAGATCAGCCAGCGTTGCCAATGCTTTTGACTGTGCGGACACGCGTTCGTGGCTCAATCCGTGTGCTCCTCTGCCGCTGCCCAAGCCATGAATGTAATCGCTGCAATATGACGAAGCGGTGACTACCCAGCGCAAAGTCCCGTCCGCCCACCGTGCCCACCGGATCGTCATGCGATCAGTGGCGACGGGCGCTGTTGCAAGCCGCGGGGGTATAGCGGACATGGTGCTGTCGAGCTGACGAGCCGACATACAAGCGGGTAACATATCCTTAAGGGGACCCACATTCGAGCGATGCGAATCGAGCAGTGAAAATCGCCGGCACGCACTACCGCACTATCTGGTGCACCGAAACCGGAAGCATCCGTGTCATCGACCAGTCTCGCCTGCCGTTTGAATTCGCGACGGTCGATCTGAATACTCTGGACGATGCTGCCCGAGCCATCCGCAGCATGGTGGTGCGCGGCGCGCCGCTGATCGGGGCGACCGCCGCCTACGGCCTGGCGCTGGCGCTGCGAACCGCTGGCTCGGACGCACACCTCGAGCAGGCCGCCCGGGCTCTGCAGGCGACGCGCCCGACCGCCCACAATCTGGTCTGGGCGCTGAACAGAATGCGCGATGTACTTAAGGACATCGCGCCGAGCGAGCGCGCCGATGCGGCGTTTCTAGAGGCAGCTTCGATCTGCGATGCCGATGTCGAGCAATGCCGCTCGATCGGCGTTCATGGCCTCGAAATCATTCGACAGCTCGCCGAGGATGCGGGTCGCTGCGTGAACATACTCACCCACTGCAACGCCGGCTGGCTTGCCTGTGTTGACTGGGGCACGGCGCTCTCTCCCATCTACATGGCACATGACGCTGGGGTCGCAGTGCATGTGTGGGTGGACGAAACCCGGCCCCGCAATCAAGGGGCCGCGCTGACGGCTTTCGAGCTCGGTGCGCATGGGGTGCCGCATACGGTGATCGCCGATAATCTCGGCGGCCATCTCATGCAACGCGGTCAGGTCGATATGGTGATCGTCGGCAGTGACCGCACGACTGCAGCGGGGGACGTGTGCAATAAGGTTGGCACGTACCTCAAGGCGCTTGCCGCGCAGGATAACGCCGTGCCGTTCTATGCGGCGCTGCCGGTCAGCACCATCGATTGGTCCCTCGACCAAGGCTGCGATATTCCCATTGAGGAGCGATCCGCCAGCGAACTCACGCATATCACCGGCAGAACTTCGGCCGGCACCATCGAAACCGTGCGGCTGGTGCCGGAATCGAGCCCGGCGCTCAACCTGGCGTTCGACGTCACGCCAGCGAGGCTGGTGAGCGCATTGATCACTGAGCGCGGCGTGTGCCCCGCAACCCCTGCCGGTTTGCGAAGCCTCTATCCCGATCGAGGGGCCACGGAATGACTGCTGCCCACGCCGACACCACGGATACAGGCATGCGCGAGGCACTCATTGCCGCCTGTCGCGAGCTTGCCCGACGCGGCTTATCGTACGGCACTTCCGGCAATATCGGTCTGCGGCGTGATGGGCGGCACTTTTTCGTCAGTCCGACCGGAATGGCCTATGAGTCCCTCGAAGCCGAGGATGTACCGCTCGTAGACTTTGCTGGCCGCTGGTTCGGCCGCCGCCGCCCATCGAGCGAATGGCGCTTTCATCGCGACATATTCAAATCGCGCGATGACGTCGGCGCCATTGTTCATACCCATTCGCGGCAGGCAACCGCCCTGGCCTGCACCGGGCGCGGGATTCCCGCATTCCATTACATGGTGGCGATAGCGGGCGGCACCGATATCCGTTGTGCGCCCTATCATATCTTCGGCAGCCAGGAACTTTCCGACGCCGCGCTCGCCGCCCTGGAGGGCCGCAAGGCGTGTCTGCTCGCCAATCACGGCCTCATTGCAGTTGCTGCGGACTTGGCTGCCGCGCTGGCGCTGGCCGAGTCGGTCGAGAACCTCGCCGCGCAATACTGCAGTGCCCTGGCTATCGGGGCAGTCCGCATTCTCGATGACGGTCAGATGCGCCGCGTGCTCGAGAAATTCCGCACCTATGGCAGGCAGGATGCAATGGACTCGGAACTGGTCCTCGGCGGCCGGACTCTTCCCGAGCCCCTCGTCAAAGGAAACTGACCATGGCGGCAGCCGCGGCATTGCCCACCTATCGGATTCTGGATCCAAAGAGCCTGCTGGCCTTGATCGATGGGCTCAAAGACGTGCGCGCGCTGCTCGGCGGCCGTCCGGAACATTGGCAGGTTCGCGAAGTTGGCGACGGCAATCTCAATCTCGTATTTATCGTCGAGGGACCCGAAGGGTCAATCTGCGTCAAGCAAGCGCTGCCCTATGTTCGCGCCGCCGGACCCTCATGGCCGATGTCGCCTGAACGGGCCTTCTTCGAGACTTCCTACTACCGTGCGGTCGCGCCCTATGTGGGTGGATTGATTCCCACGATCTATCATTACGAATCCGAGCTCTATTGCATGATCATGGAGCGACTGTCGCCGCATATCATTCTGCGGCACGGCTTACTGGCCGGACAGCACTACCCGCATATCGCCCGCGATATTGGCGAATACGTCGCCCGCGCCTGCTTCTTTACCTCCGATCTCGCCTGGCCGTTCGAACGCAAGATGGATGGCATCGTGCTGTTTGCGGCCAACAAGGCACTGGTGCGCATCACGGTCGATCTGATCTTCAAGGACCCTTACCTGCTCAGCGAGCGCAATCGCCACACCTTCCCGCAACTCGACGCCCTCGCCGCCGAGCTGCGCGGCGACGGTCCGCTCAAGGTTGCCGCGGCGCGCTTCGGGCAGAGATTTCTGAATGAGACTCAAGCCCTGATCCACGGCGATCTGCATTCCGGCTCGGTGATGGTGACGCAGAACGATAGCCGCGTGATCGATCCGGAATTCGCCTTCTACGGGCCCATTGGCTTCGATCTGGGCGCGTTCTTCGGCAATCTCCTGCTGAGTTGGTATTCGCAGCCCGGCCACGCGACCTCGAGCGACAATCGCGTGGCTTACCAGCACTGGATCCTCGTACAGGCGAAGACCTTCTGGGAAACCTTCCGCAGCCGATTCCTCGCGCTCTGGGCCGAGCACGCCAAGGGCGATGTATTTCCCGACAGCATGTTTACCACCGCCGAGGACGCCGCCGAGCTCCAATCGGCACGCAGCGCATTGCTGGATTCGCTGTTTGCCGACATGCTCGGCTTCGGCGCCTGCAAGATGATCCGCCGCATCGTGGGCTTCGCTCATGTGATCGACTTCGAACGCATTCAGGATGCCGCTTTGCGCGCGGCTTGCGAAGCCGGCGCCCTGGCGATGGCGCGTGAGCTACTGACGCACCCCGAGCGTTTCCACTCGATTGATGACGTGCTCGCTGCAGTCCCGGGCGTAGCACGACATGCGGCATTACCGGCGCTCTAGCGGCTTTGTTAGCCGTGCCGCGCGACTTTTAAGCCAAATGCGACGCCGCGAAGCGGCCGCGGATCGCGCGCAAGCGCTGCTCGAGCTCATGCTCGAGTGGTGCCGGGCGATGGCCGTGCAGCAGTTGTCGCAGATCCTCATCGATACGCGCGGCGAGGTCCTTATCGGCTCGAACATCCGTGCTGAGCGGCAGATTGGGCCCGAAGTAGCGGCTCTGCCATAGATGCTCGCGGCAGTGATCGACAGTGTGCTGCTGCGCGAGATAATTGCCACGCGGACCTACGGTGCGAGCCAGCTCGAGCGCCAAGGTCTCATCATCCACACGCAGGCCCTGCCACAGCGTGCGCAGTAGACCGGCCAGATCGTTGCACAGCAGTAGCGCGTGCAGCGAATATGTCAGCCCCTGATCCAGCGACCCCAGGTAATCAAGCGTTGCGGGACGACTGAAGAATGCCTGCATCATGCTCGCCGCGAGTTCCGTCACCGCATCCTGGTTGAAGCGGCGCGCCGCCGAGTGTCCGGCCGCACCCGTGAATGACGGCAGACCGAGCCGGCGCCGGAGCTGACACATGATCATGTCCGCCAGTGAAGTCTGCGCGAAATTGCCGATGCTCCCCGTCGCCGGCTCCATGAAGCAGACATCCGAGCTACCGATGCAGAAGCTGCCAGGTCGCACGAGTTGCGCCAGGACCATCGCCGCAAAGTCCGTGGCGAGACTGTTGACGATGCTGCCGGCGGTGGTGATCGGCGTGGATGCGCCGCCAATCGGCAAGGTGCCGACGCTCACGGGTACCCCGGCGCGAACCGCTTGAATGATTTGATCCGTGTGCGCATCGTAGTAGTTGAGCGGTAGCGGCGTGACGATCTGCAGGAAGTAGGGTTTTTCGAACAGTTCCTGACGACCCCCACGGATCGCAGAGGCCATTTCGATAACGACACCGAGCGATTGCGCATGCTCGCACAGGTACTCGAGCGGCTTGGTCGTATTGGACGCCATGATCGCGAATTCTTCGATTTCTCCATGGATATCCGAGCGCGCGACGTTCTTGCATGCAATGCAGACGGCATCGATGTTCGACAGAGCGTCCGCAACCCGGGTGATCGTGGCCAGATCTTCGGCGCTGCTGGCGCGCGGTTCGCCGCTCTCCAGATCGTAGACCTTGATACAGGTCATTCCGGGAATGAACCAGGTATGGTGGCAATCGAGCTCGATAAAGCGCAGGCCCGCGCGATCCCAAAGCTTTACGCTTTTGGCAGATGACTCGAGCGCCTCGCGCACCAGCGCCGGTTCGAAGCACACTACGCCGTCCGCGCCAACCGCGCAGCCGGCTGACCGCAGGATCTCGAGCGCCTCCGAGCCTGGCTCAAATGCGACACCGGAGTCCCGCATCAACCCCAGGGCGGCGTCGATGAGTCGTTGCGCCGCCTCTGCCACCAAGGGCTCGTAAGGCGCCGTGGCGCCGTGATGCAAGCCGACCTGAACCGGTGTCTGCTCGGCCATCACCCGACGGACTCGCCTACCCGTCCGCGTTTCGCGCTGCATGGTCAATCACCCTCAAATGATTCGCTGGTTGCGCAATCAACTATATGCCCGCAGCATACCCGGTCCGCCGCCGTTGCGGGCTCGCGAGCGAATGGAATTGAAAATGAGAATCGAACCGCGCTATCAGCTGCTTTTTGAAGCCGTACGAATCGGCCCTGTGACCGCAAGAAATCGCTTCTATCAGGTCCCGCACTGTACCGGCATGGGCCACGCGCTGCCGCGTACTCTCTCGGCGATGCGCGCCATGAAAGCCGAGGGTGGCTGGGGGGTGGTGTGCAGCGAGTACTGTTCCATTCACGCCACTTCGGACGATCACCCGAATCCGTTCGCAGCCATGTGGGACGAGGGTGATCTCGGCAATCTCGCGGCGATGGCCGACCAAGTGCATGCGCACGGTGCGCTCGCCGGCGTCGAGCTCTGGCATGGCGGCAGCTTCGTGTCGAACATGGCGAGCCGCCTTCCGAGCATCGGCGTGCGCTCGATGCCGAGTCGAACGGAACCGATCCAATCGCAACGCATGGACCGCAGCGACATTCGCGCACTCCGCAGCTGGCATCTTGCGGCCGCAAGACGCGCGCGGCAGGCCGGCTTCGATATCATTTACGTCTATCCGACGCACGGCTACCTGCTCTCCGAGTTTCTCTCGCGCAGTCTTAACGACCGCAGCGACGAATATGGCGGCTGTCTCGAAAACCGTGTGCGATTGGCGCGCGAGCTGCTCGAGGAGACACGCGAGGCGGTTGGCGACCGCTGTGCGGTCGCGGTCCGCTTCTCGGCCGACGGTCACGGCGATGCACATCTGAGTGGCGAGGAGGCGCGCGATGTGATCGGGATGATCGGCGAATTGCCGGATCTGTGGGATCTGGTCGTGTCGGACTACTACGGCGAGGAGATGGCGAGCTCGCGGTTCGTGCAAGAGGCATCGCTCGAGCAGAAGGTCGCGTACGTCAAGCGACTGACCAGCAAGCCCGTGGTCAGCGTTGGCCGATTCACCTCGCCCGATAGCATGGTGCGGCAGGTTCGAACCGGCACTCTCGATCTGATCGGCGCCGCGCGCCCCTCCATCGCCGATCCCTTCCTGCCGACCAAGATCCGTGAGGGTCGCATCGACGACATTCGCGAGTGCATCGGCTGCAATATCTGCTACGCCTACAATTACCGAGGCGCCGCGATTCGCTGCACTCAGAACCCGACGATGGGCGAGGAATGGCGCCGCGGCTGGCACCCGGAGCAATTTCCCGCAGGCGACGGCGGCTCCGTCCTCGTAGTCGGTTCCGGCCCGGCGGGCCTGGAAGCCGCCCACGTCCTCGGCAAGCGCGGCTACAGCGTCACTCTGGCCGAGGCAGCTCAGGAGCCCGGCGGGCGTGTCACGCTCGAAAGCCGATTGCCTGGGCTTGCAGAATGGGCCCGCGTACGCGACTACCGGCTCAGCCAGATCCTAGGCATGCCGAACGTGTCGATGTATCTGCGCAGCTCGCTGTCGGCGGCGGATGTGCGCGAATTTGCCGCCGACCACATCCTGATCGCCACCGGCGCCCACTGGCGACGCGACGGACTGGGCCGATGGCACACGAGGCCGATATCTGAGCTGCATGCCGCGGGCGTACTGACACCGGACGATATCATGCGAGGTGCACGCCCCGAGGGCCCGGTCACCGTGTTCGATGACGATCATTACTACATGGCACCGGTGCTGGCAGCGCTGCTGGCCAGTAGCGGCGCGTTGGTGACCTATGTGACCACGGCGGGCAAGGCGGGCGAATGGAGCCATTACACGGGCGAGCAGGAGCGCACTCAGCAACAGTTGCTCGCACTGGGCGTGCAAATTGTCGTCAGCACCACCGTCGATGGCTTTGACGGTCAGTCCGTATCGCTGGCCTGCACTTATTCCGGCCGGCGACGACGCCATGCCGCCTCGACTCTGGTGCTGGTCACATCGCGTGAGCCGAACGATGCGCTGTATCGCGAGCTGGTGGGCCTGGAAGGGCCGTCGCCAGATCTCAGCATTCAACGCATTGGCGATTGCCGCCAACCCGCGCTCATTGCCCACGCGGTCTACGCCGGCCATGCGGCCGCACGCGCATTGGGTCATTCCTCCGAGCAACTTCTGCCACAGCGCGACCGGACCGTCATCTGAGCGTGTGCGTCGGATTCAATCGCGTGCGGCCGAGACTGGTGCTGCCGCACACGGCGCGGCCGTACGCCGTGACAAGGCTCTCGGTTCCGGAAGCAAGTCACTGCTAGAGTGCCCAGGAATGGATCCGATCCGCTGGGGGTTCCCGTGACGCCCGTGCTACTTCTGGCCGTACTGCTCGTTGCGCTGATCTACCTGATCATGCTCTACAACAGTCTCGTGGCGCTGCGCGAGAGCGTCAAGCAGTCGTGGGCCAACATTGATGTGCTGCTGCAGCAGCGTCACGACGAGCTGCCGAAGTTGGTCGAGACCTGCAAGCGTTTCATGCAGTACGAGCAGGAGACGCTCGAAAAGGTCATGCGCGCGCGCGCCGCGGTCGGCACGGCGCGCGAGCGCGGCGATCTGTCGGCGCTCGGGCCGGCTGAGAATGAACTGCGCGGCACGATCGGACGACTGTTCGCCGTGGCCGAGAATTATCCACAACTCAAGAGCGATGAAACCTTCCAACGCCTGCAGGGTCGCGTCAGCGCCCTGGAGGCCGCGATTGCCGATCGGCGCGAGTACTACAACGAACAAGTACGGCTCAACAACACGCGCGTTGCGCAGTTTCCAGAGCTGCTGTTGGCGCAAAGCTTCGGCTTCACGGTCGCCGCGCTACTGAAGATCCGGCAGCAGGACACGACCGACGTGGATGTCGGGGCGTTGTTCCGCAGCTGACGCGATAGGGCGCGCCGAAAAGTAAGGCGAGGCAATGATCGGTGCGCACTGGATGGTCGCGGGACACTCCGGGTGGGTCCTGCTGGTTTTCGCTGCCGCTGCCATCGCCGCTCTTTACCTGGCAGTTCGCTATTGGGGTCTCTCGCGTCGCATTGCCGACACCGCCCGAGCGCGCGTTCGCTCGGCGCCCCACGGTTACGTGGAGCTCTACGGCCGCGCCGAGTTTGCAACAGACGCTAAATGCCCGGTTGCGCCGCTTACCGGCCGCACCTGCGTCTGGTGGTCCTATCGAATCGCGCGCAATAGCGGTCGCCGCCGGGCGTGGGAAACGCTCGACAGCGGCACCAGCGACGCGGCGTTCATGCTGCGCGATGACACCGGCGCCTGCCTGGTCGATCCGCGCGACGCGCTGGTCAAGCCCAGCGAGCGACAGGTGTGGTACGGCCCTGAATCCTGGCCCAGTGCGCCCTACAGCACCGGCAGCGGCCTGTTTGGCGACCGCTACCAGTATGTCGAGCAGCGCATCTACGAGAACGACGGCGTGTGCGTGCTCGGTGAATTCGCGACCGTCGGCGGTATCGCCGACGGCATCGCGGATGTCGAGGTCTCGGCGCTGTTGCATGACTGGAAGCTCGATCAGGCGGGCCTATTGAAGCGCTTCGACCAGGACGGCGATGGCAAACTCAGTGTGGCGGAATGGGAGCACGCGCGCGCAGCGGCGCGCAGCGAGGTGCTGTCCCGCCAAACCCAGACGCCGGTCGTCAAGCAGATCGCCAAGCCATCCGATGGTCGTCCCTATGTGCTCGCTGCGCGCGATCCGGCGCACCTTGCACAAAGCTATCGCTGGCAGGCCGCAGCCGGCCTGGCGGGCTTCTTCCTGGCGGTGATGGCGCTCACCCGAATCCTCATGGGTCCTTGAAACGCAACCATCCGGTGCTAACCGGCAGCGCCGCCTTTCGCGCTAAGCTGGTCTGCATGATGCACGCCACCAGACCTCTGGCCGAGCGCTTGAGCCATTTCGGCTTGCTACTGCTGCTGTCGGGGTTCGCGGCCGTGCTCGCGAGCTGCGCAAGCCGGCCTGCCGCCGGACCCGGACCCACCAGCCCGGCGCAGGCCCGTGCACTCATCGATCGATCCCTGCCGGGCGATGTGACGGACCGCGCCGGCTGGGTGACCGACCTCTATGACGGCTTGACGCAATTGGGCATTGAACCGACGCGCGAGCACATCTGCGCAGTGGTCGCGGTGACCGAGCAGGAGTCGGGCTTTCATGTCGATCCGCTAGTGCCCCGATTGGGGGCGATCGCGTGGCGTGAGATTGACAGTCGAGCCGAGCACGCAGGCTTGCCGCTGATGGTCGTGCACGGCGTGCTGCAGTTGAAGTCCCCGACGGGTCAAACTTACAGCGATCGAATCGACAAGGCGCGTACCGAAAAGGAACTCAGCGACATCTTCGAAGACTTCACCGGATCCGTACCCTTGGGCCGAACGCTATTCGCGAGCTGGAATCCCATCCGCACACGCGGCCCGATGCAGGTCAATGTAGCGTTTGCCGAGAAGTTTGCCGCCGCCAAAACTTACCCCTATCCGGTGAAAGTGAGCATCGCGGACGAGCTGTTTACGCGCCGGGGTAGCCTATATTTCGGCATCGCACATCTGCTGGCCTATGGGGCGCCCTACGATCAGTATCTTTACCGCTTCGCCGACTACAACGCCGGTCAATACGCGAGCCGCAACGCTGCCTTTCAGACAGCCGTTAGCATCGCCTCGGGCGTCCCGCTGGTGCCGGACGGCGCGCTGCTACCACACGATCGCGATGCGAATAGTCCTGGCAGTACGGAGTTGGCGGCGCGTGCGCTCTCTGGACGGCTCAACATCGCTGACAGTGCGATCCACGACGCTCTGGAGCAGGCCAGGGCGGAGAGCTTTGAGGACACATCGCTGTACAAACGCGCGTTTGTGCTTGCCGAAAAGACCACAGGCCATGCGCTGCCGGCGGCGATCGTACCGCGCATCAAACTGCAAGGGCCGAAGATCGTCAGAAGCCTGACTACCGATTGGTACGCCCACCGGGTGGACGAACGCTTCAAGCGCTGCTTGGCCGACCGGTAGTTGCGGCTCCCCTGCCCCCTGGACCACGCGCCGGGCTCGATGACGGTCAGGTTCACTCCGAACAGGGTCAGCCCCGCATGGCGCGCCAGCCGCCGGGAGGTTTGCCCGCTGCAGGGCGCATCAAAAGGTCGCGGATAGGTGCTGCCGGCCTCAGCGGGCATCTGCAGCGCGAGGCCGCTCATGAAGGGATTACTCAACACCTGCAGATTCATGGAAAGATTAGCTCGGCGGTCAACGGCCTAATCTAACATGCCAACGATCGCCGGGCGGCGCGGCCTGGGTGTGCCGGCACGCCGCCCACATCGGGCATGACAGATTGCCGATGTGATTGCGTGCGCCTAGACTTTGCGGGCGGGTCGATGGTTTGTGCACCCGCCGGAATTCCATGCCGAAGCATAAATCTCACTGGGGCGGTCTTACGCTAGCGCTCGTGCTCTCGGCAACCTTGGGCCGAGCGACGGCCGCGAACGCGAGTACCACGGCAAATCTCTTGCTCAACGGTGACGCGGAACTGCATCGCTGCACCAATGACTGGACGGCGCAGACGCCGGTCCCTGGCTGGCGCGTATTGCGAGGCGCGGCGAGTGTGCTTTGCTATTCTGCATTCAAGTGGGCGCATGAGACACCGAACTTGCCCTCGAGTGCGCTGGCCGGCGAGGCGCTGTTCGGCGCCCCGGGCGCCGACACGGCTATTGAGCAGGCGGTGGACATCAGCGCAGCGCGCGGGGCGATCGATAGCGGTGCCGTCACGTTTACCCTCGCCGCTTGGCTAGGCGGTTGGCGCGACCGACCGGAGCGCGCCACGCTGACGGCAGTTTTCCTCGATGAGACGGGCCATTCCACCGGCACCCCGGTCGTCCTCACCGATGCCGGTGCGCAGGCGCGCGGCAATCTCACCGGCCTGTTGGCGCGCGAGACGCGGGGCGTCGTGCCCGGCATGACCCGACGGATCGTCGTGACCGTGCATTTTCTAAGTGGGCTGACGTCCTATCACAACGCCTACGCCGACAACATCAGCTTGACCCTCAGCGGCGATGTGGCTGGCCTCGTCCCGGCCGAATCGGTGCCGCCCCTGGCGCGCATTCCGAGCCTCGATCACGTCTACGTCGTGATGATGGAAAACACAAATTATGCCGATGTGATTCGCACAAACGGGCGCTCGGTGGCGGTCGATGCCGCAAGGATGCCGTTTCTCGCCTCGCTGGCTGCAGACGGCGTGATCCTGACCAACCTGTGGGGAACATACCATCCGAGCGATCAGAATTACGTCGCCATGGTCGCCGGCGATACCTACAGATACGGCCTGGTCTACTACCCGGACTACAACCTTGCGGTGACGCACGTCGGGGATCTACTGAACGCACAGGGCAAGTCATGGCGGGGCTACGTGCAACACATGAAGACGCCCTGCAATCTCGCGATCAATGCCAGCGGAGAAGGTAACTACGCGCCCGACGACGAGCCTTTCGTGCAGTTCCAGGACGTGATTGACAATCCTGCCCGGTGCATCGCGACGGTCCGCCCTCTGGCGGATTTCGAGGCGGCCATCACCAGCGACACGCTGCCTAATTTTGCCTGGATCGCCGCGGACGGTTGGTGGGACGGTGAGGGCGCTTGGTATGAGAACTTCAATGTTGCCTTCTCGCTCGCCAAACAGGACGAATTTCTGCAATCGGCGTTGCAATCCTTGATGCAATCCGCGCAATGGACAGAATCGCGGTCGCTGTTGATCGTGACCTGGGACGAGACCGACGGCTGGGGCTGGCCTGACAACCGCGTGCCGACCGTGTTGGTCGGTTCCCCCGGGCTGCTGCGCTCTGGTGCCGTCATCGATTCGCAATTCGACGGCTATGGGGTATTACGAACCATCGAAAGCGCCTTTGGCCTCGGGAGCCTCGGCCGGTTTGATCAGTTCGCCGAACCATTGAATGCGGTATTCATGGGCGGGGATTCCTTTGATGAAGGCACCGCCGTCGACCTGCGGCCCACGCCGACAGTGGCGACACGTGGCAGCATCCAGGATACGTTCGGCCAGGGCACGACACCCGCCGCCGTAGTGCAAGGCCAAGCACTTGCGCTCATTGTTCCCGCGGGTCTCGATGATGCCGTCGTCAACCTCGAACCTCTGGGACAAGTACCGAGCTACGCTTCCACACCCTACTTCGACGACGCCAGTGGAACTGTGCTGATCCCAACCAATCAGCTGGCACCCGGCGTCTATGGTGCGTGGCTGCGTCGCGGCATGGAGCCCCCCCATCGGGCGCCGCTCATGCTCACAATCCTGCCGCCCGCACTCGTTTACCCCAACACCCCCGGCATCGAGATCGTCGGGGCAGCCGCCGATGGGGGCGGCCCCGCAGGAGTCAGCGTGCGGGAAGGCTCCAACCTGATCGTGCGCTATTGCCGTCCGTCCGGGGTGGCGGCGGCAGACAGCTGGATCGGCATCTTCGCAGCCGGCACGCCGCCCGACCAAATGACCAAGGACAATGCCAACGTGATCGGCTTCTGGCTCAAGACGCCGGGGGGCACGCAGGGCCAGCCCTGTGGCGAAGCCATAGCCTTCGCGTCGGAGCTGACCCCGGGGCAGGACTATCAGATCCTACTGTTCCGCGATGCCGCGAACGGCTCCTCGAACGCGGTTGGCCGCAGCGCTGCCTTTAACCTGACGCCGGCACTGCCATAGGGACCGGCACGCACTCCCACCGAACAACGCGCAGCCCGCCGCGCTTCCGAGAAACCATGAGCTCCCAACAGCAAGCACCTCCCCGGGTCAGCTTTACCAGCATGCAATCCAGTACGGCGCAGGACTGGGCGATCATTCAATCCGAGTATGCCGTCTATGCGAAGGCCTTGCCGGATCGAATTCTCGGCCACCTGCGGCTTCTGCGGGGTGAAACAGCGGGCTTTCCTGTCGATCGACTGACTCACTCGCTGCAAGCCGCAACGCGCGCGCATCGTGACGGTCGTGACGCCGAATACGTGATCTGTGCGCTTCTGCACGACATCGGCGACACACTCGGCCCCTACAATCACGCCCACCTGGCAGCGGCGATTCTAAGACCCTTCGTTTCGGATGCGAACCACTGGATGGTCGAGCATCATGACATCTTCCAGGGTTACTACTTCTTCCACTACATTGGCTTGAACCGCGACATGCGCGAGGCGTTCCGCGATCACCCCTACTTCGCGCAGACCGAAGAATTCTGTGCGCGCTACGATGCGCCCGCATTCGATGCTGACGGCGAAACCCTGCCACTCAGTTTTTTCGAACCGATGCTGCGCCTTGTGTTGGCTGATCCCCGGTACTCCATTGATACGTGTGCATTGGAGTAGCGCAGGACTCAGGCTTGCCGGAGTGCGTCTCGACCAGCGAACGAGGCTTAGCTGATCTTGCTGGCGGGCGTGGCCGCCGTGTCGGCTCACTGCTCATGCCAGACCACGACCTTGCCGAAGCTGCTCCAATGTTCGTAGTGCTTTGCGAAAAGCTCTTCGATGCGGGCGCGCTTGACCTTTAGGGTCGGCGTTATGAGGTCATTGTCCACGGTCCAGGCTTTGGTCATCACAACGAGGCAGTCCAGCTGCTCGTGCGGATCGAGGGTTGCGTTGATCGCCTTCAAGTGCTCGGCGAACGAGGCCTCGAGCGCACTGCGCGCGGCGGGGTCTGCAATATTCTTGACGGCGTTGTCGTTGAGCATCATCAAACCGATCGGCTGCCCGAGCTGGCCGCCCGTCACGCAGCAAGCCTCCACCGCGGTGTGCATCACGAGCTTCTGCTCGATGGGCGCCGGCGCAACGTACTTGCCTTTGCTGGTCTTGAATACGTCCTTGACCCGCCCGGTGATCTTCAGGTTGCCCGCGGGGTCGAGGGCGCCCTTGTCGCCCGTGTGCAACCAGCCATCATCGGTGAATGCCTGTTTGGTCAGCTCCGGCTGCTTGTAGTAGCCAAGCATTGTCGCCGGACTGTTGACCTGGATCTCGCCGTTGGATGGGTCCAGCCGGCACTGTACACCGTCGTAGGTCTTGCCCACGGTGCCGAAGGCCTGCTGCGCCGGCACTGTGAGGTGGGTAGCGCCGATGTTCTCCGTCATGCCGTAGCCTTCGCCGATGTTCAGTCCGAGCCGGGCGTACCAGCGCAGCAGTTCCGGGGGCATGGGCGCGGCGCCGCCGACGGCGAAGGCGCACTGGTCGAGGCCGAGCGCGGCGAGGATCTTCCGGCTCACAATGCCCTTGACGATCGGCAGCTTCAACAGCCAATCGAGCCTGGCGGCCGGCATCCGGGCCAGTACGCCTTGCTGGAACTTGACCCATAGCCGCGGCACGGAGAAAAACACCGTTGGCCGAGCACGCTGCAGGTCGGCCGTGAAGGTCTCCGCGGTCTCGGCGAAGTACACATGCATGCCGCATTCCAGCTGGCCGAATTCCACGAGCGCGCGCTCGACCACGTGTGCCAGGGGCAGGTAGGACAGCATGCGCGAGCTGCTATTCAGCGCAATACGCTTGATCGCGGTCTGCACCGCCCAGGCAAACGCCGCGAAGCAGTGCATTACGCCCTTCGGTGCGCCGGTGGTGCCCGAGGTGTATATGATCGTCGCGAGCTCGTCCCCTGGCCGCACCGGTTGGCCCTGCAGTGGCGCAGTCGTGGCGATGATGTCATCCCAGCGCGGACAGCTTCTCTTCACCTCCTCTGGCGAGAGCGGATGGCTGATGCAAGGCAGGCTGGCGGGCACGCCTGGCTGCATGTGTTCCCAGCCGTCGAGCTTGCCGACGAACATCAGCCTGGGCTCGCTGTGCTCCAGAATCTGACGGATCGTGCCCGGCGCCAGCGTCGGGTAGAGCGGCACCGAGACCCCGCCCGCGAGCCAGATGGCGAAATCGCTCATCAGCCAGTGCGCAGTGTTCTTCGAAAAGATGGCAATCCGCTCGCCCCGCTGCAGACCCAGACCTTGCAGGTGCGCGGCCATGCGACGCGATTGGTCCAGCACCTCACGCCACGGATAGTCGCGCACCACGCCGCCACCCATCGGCTGCGTCAGCGCGACCTGATCAGGCGCGGTCTTCTCCCAGTGGTATAGGCGCTGGAGCGCCAATGCTTCCTCGGCAACGATTATCCCCATGCTAGCTCCACCCTCGCGACCAGCCCGCCTCTCCTTAGACTACCGGAGCCAATGGCGCGCCGTTATCAGCATCTTCCACCGGCGCGACTCATCTATCGAACACATGGCCTCGCGCCTCAGGGCTGCAGCACGATCTTGCCCGTGTGCCCCTTGGCGCTGAACTCCCGTTGGGCCGCGACGATCGAATTGAGTGGGTACACGCTCGCGACCACCGGGCGGATCTCACCACGTTCGATGTAGCCGATGAGGTTGCGAAACACCACCGACTCATACACCGTGCAGCCATCCAGCCGGAGATCCTTGAGATATAGGGTACGCAGGTCGAGATCGACGATCGGGCCCGAGATGGCGCCGGCGACGGCATAGCGTCCATGCCTTCGAAGGACCTCGAGCAGCCGACCGAACTGCTTGCCGCCGACGACGTCGATGACCACATCGACGCTTTCATGTCCCAGTCTTTCGACGAGGTCGGCATTGCGTGCGATCACTAGCGCAGCACCGAGCGCCGCGACGGCCTGCGCTTTGGCGGGACTTGCCACGGCGATCACGCGTGCGCCGCGGCGTAGCGCCAGCTGCACGGCCGCGGTGCCGACGCCGCCGGAGGCCCCGGTCACCAGCACCAGGTTTCCGCGGCTTACCTGACTGCGCTCAAGCATGTGTTCGGCCGCGCCATATGCGCACGGAAACGATGCGAGCTCCGCGTCCGACAGCGCGCTCGAGATCGCGTGAGCGCTCAGCGAGGGCACGCAGGTGTATTCGGCGAACGCACCGTTGCACTCCGAACCGAAGTAGAGGATTTGCGCCACACCCTGCTGATTGAGCCGGATAATCGGCTCGATCAGGACGCGCTCGCCGATCCGGTTGGCGGCCACCCCTGCACCGACGGCGACGATCCGGCCACAACCGTCGGCGCCCTGGATCCGCGGAAACTGATGCTTCGCACCCGTCCACCCGGAATCCTCAGCGCTCGCGCCGTCGAATCCGCCTGCGGCACCGGCGACCGTCGTCCCCTCCGACACCGCACGCGAGTACCAGGCCGCACGGGTATTGATGTCGGTATTGTTGACGCCAGCGGCGCCGATCTGCACGAGAACGGCGCCCTCCTCGGGCTGTGGAACCGGGACATCCTCGCGGTACTCCAGCTGCTCAAATCCACCGTGTCCCTTCAGGAGCACGGCCTTCATCGTCTCCGGGATGGCTGTCATCGACATACTCCGAGGATCGCCACGGTCGGATCCTATTCGGCCGCTCTACCTGGCAACACACTACAGCGAGTCATACAAAGGAGTTTGTGCAGCAGCGGCTGCACGACGAGGCACCGCCGGGCCACTTCACGCTGGGTTGGCTAATGGGCCACCTGCGCAAACGCTCCTTCGGCATGATCATGCTCCTGCTCGCCCTAGTCGCGATGGTCCCAGGGATCTCGATCATCGCCGGCCTGCTGCTCATGGTCCCCGCATTCCAGATGCTCTCGGGCCGGCCTGCCCCGATCTTCCCACGCCGCATCGCCGCCCGTCCCTTGCCGACGCGGCACCTGGCGGCTCTTGTGCAGCGCGCCGTCCCAGTGCTGCGATACCTCGAAAAGCGATCGGCCTAGTGGCCGCCCTCGTCGTGCTCGGGGTCGTGTTGGTTACGGTCTGGGAGATGGTCATCGGCGCCAAGTGGATCATCGGCCTCTGGTAGCTGAGCGCAGCGGCCCGCGAACGCCGCCACCACGGACGCGCCGAGCGCGACGGCAACGGCAACGTGTGCTGACGGATCCGAGCGTCGTGGCAAGGCAAACCTCGCCGTATCCGGGAATCCATGACGGTACTGAACATCCGCAATAGTATCGGTACGGTCGACTGCGCCCTGCTCGATGCGCCGAACGGTTTCCCAATCGAAGTGCTGCATTTTGCGATGCGGCTCATTACTATAAAGCTACGGAACACCAAGGTTCATGACGACTTTACGGACGCACCGCCGCTCTCTGCCGCGAGTTTAGTTTATGTGGGAACGACTCTCGATCTGATGGTCACTTTGCGGTACCAAGCGCCATACTCAGGCCATGGGGCCACTGCCCCGGGTGGAGATATATGATTAAAGACAAAGCCGGCGTTTGGATTGACCATCGCAAAGCCTTCATCGTCGTGGTGAACCCCACCGGGGAGCACACGGCTCTCATTGTCTCAAAGGTCGAAAAGCATCTGGAGCGCTCAGGGGATTCGCCTCTCAAGGGAAGCTTTGAATCTGCCCAAGTACCGGCGGACGATAGTCGGCAGAGGCGGCTCACGAGAGAGTTCAATATCTACTACGACGCCGTGATCGCAGCTCTTCGCAATGCCGATTCCCTCGTTATTTTTGGCCCGGGCAAGGCCAAGAGCGAGCTGAACAAACGGCTCGTGAAGCACAAGCTCGGCGGACGAGTTACCGCGGTTGAGACTGTGGACAAAATGACTGATCGGCAGATTGTGGCCAAGGTACGCGAGTACTTTGCAGCCTCAGCGTCGTCGCAGGGGTCGAAATACACTCGCCCAAAAGCAGGGATCCAAGCCAAGAGCCCTCGGCGCGCGCCTCGATAACGAACCGACTGGAGCCGAGGCACGGCGCGCAAGGTCCGAAGGGG